>Ga0137407_10003500_pt1 | contig 10450 bp, 11 predicted proteins | sample CZOMad2_2_16fung_FD_108410 | JGI IMG/M metagenome (GOLD analysis project Ga0137407, IMG submission 108410) | Vadose zone soil fungal communities from Angelo Coast Range Reserve, California, USA - CZOMad2_2_16fungal (Illumina Assembly) | ecosystem: Environmental > Terrestrial > Soil > Vadose...
CGTAAAGATCGTGCAGAAAAATGATCTGCTTCGCGGAGTGATCGCCTTTGAAAAGATCACGAAGCCGCTCCAGTTCGAGCTTGTCGGCATCGCCTTCGATGCCTTGGAGCTTGGCGTTCATCTCGCGCGCGGTGCGGGCGTCGATCCCCGGGCGCAGTTGTTTTACCATGGCTAGCACCATCTCGGCGGCCTGATCGAGCAGTTCAACTTGCTTACCAAAACTTTGGCCGGCCAAATCTTCGGGGCAGATTAAAATGCGCTCGCCAATTTTCTCGACCGTTTTCGGTATTTTATAAAGCGCGGATGCCAATTCCTGGATGTCTTCCCGCTCGAGAGGAGTGACAAACGTTTTGGAAAGTTGCTCGGTCAATTCCTGCGTGATGCGTTTGTCCTCACGCCGGCTGTGAGCGAATTGCTCCAGGTTTTCCGGAGTGTCATGCTGCTCGAGTTTTTGCAATAGCTCGATCAGTTGATGCACGCTCGTGTCCGCCTGCTGCGCACTGGCTTCCAGCAGATCGTAGAACTTTTCGTCGCGCCCGATCAGTTTTTGAATCGAAAACATGACCTGTTCAGTCGTACTCGACCGCGCTCATTGTTGCAACGTCAGAACTGCGTTCGCGCAGTGCCGCATCAATCGTCGGCAACAGCCGCTCGCGAGACTGCGCTCGCTGCCAAGCCCGCGGCCAGCGTTGCCCCGGCGGCGGCACGGGTCACCATTGCAGCTCTAGAATATTCGCCGGAAAGAATTCAGATCAGAAAGGGCGACACTATCGAGTGGGACAATAACGATTTAACTCCGCACACCGTGACATCCGAAAACGGCAGCGAACTCGACTCCGGTTCAATCGAGGCCGACGCCTCGTGGAGCCGCCCGCATCATTGCAAACGATTCATACCACTTTCCCTTTGACGTGTGCAAAGCAAAGATGCAGAATGTGCGTCCCATGAACCCCCAGAAAACCACGCTAGCAATCATAGCGACGCTGTCTGTGTCAATCGTACTGGCCGATGACTTCAAAACGATGGGCGGCAAAGAATATAAAGACGCCATAGTCACCCGCGTCGAGCCTGATGGCCTTGTCGTTAAGACGAAGTCAGGAATTTCAAAACTCTATTTTGCAGAATTGCCGCAAGACATTCAACAGCGCTTTCATTATAATCCGCAAACAGCGACCGCATACTCTGCCCAGCAGGCTGCACAGTACGAGGTGTACCAAAAGCAACAGCAAGAGGTTCGCCATCGACAAGAGGACGCGGACGCGCAGAACAGGGCGAATATCGCTCAACAACAAGCGGCGAATGCTCGCGCTCAGGCGAAGGAGGATCGCGAGCTAGTACGTCAGCAACAAAACGCGTTGGAAAAGGCCAACCGACACCGACCAGCGGACAGGTCGCACGGGTACACAACCGTGGTTAAACCGCTTTTTAGGTAGCCGACGAGTTCGCCGCACAAGTAAGAAACCGGCTTCAATCGAGCACGTTGCCCGCTAAAAAATGGCAAACGTGCATATTGCCGTGCATGAAGTACTGGATAATAATCGCCCGCAATCTCAAGAAGCCGGATTCAGCGTGGGATGGGTCTCAGCTCTCGACGATTATGGACGCACAGTTTGGATTATTGACGCTCATCGCGACGGAAAGCGGTTCGTTGTGCGTGCGGACGAAAAAGTGACTGCGTTTTTGGAGCTGGAATCGGTGGTCAGAGCCCCGCGCAACCAACTGCAGGATTAGATCAGGGCGCAGCGCCGTATACAGCGCCCCAACCTGTAGGGCAGGGCCTATAGCCGGTCAGTGGCCGCATAGAGAGGTCATGTATGCGATGCGCGAGATCGACAACACAACTCCGACCAGAAACAGTCGAGAGCATTTGCGTTCTCTGAATTTCGCTGCGCTCATCCACGCGTATAGCAGCCAGTAGGAAGCAAACGCCAGCACTGAGCTAATAGCCAGTACGTTAAGGACAGCGGTTTGCATCGGGCTCTGATGTCTAATGCAGAGGACTTCCGAAAGGCTTGTCCCAACCGACGCTTTCATAGTCGCAGCAGAGGGCTCGGCTGCGAATCAGTACTGGGACCTTCTACCTCGAAAGAAGGAGCGAGCATCGTCTCCTAAGGGGGGCCACAAAATCTCGCGCACGCGCGATGGCCGCGGACGGAAGTTCCGCGTCAGTGTAGGTGCAGTACCAATGAACCACTAACAAATTGGGCAATTCAATGAGATCGACACTTTGCCTTGTCCTGCTGTGCAGTGCAATGTTTCTGGGCTCAATCACACTAGCTGCAGCACAGAAGTCTGGCTTGGACGGAACCTACATCCTGGACGAAATCGATAGCGACAATGTGAATGAGGCGATCGAGGACGCGGTGGGGAAGCTGAACTTCCTGACGCAAGATATCGCGCGAGGGCGCCTCAAGAAACTGAACCCCGCTTACCACCAGGTAGCCATCACTTCTTCTCCCAATGAAATCAGTGTCACCGTGGATAACCAGCCGCCGCTACGCGCACCGGCGAAGGGTACACCTGTCGCCTGGGTTAGCCCTGACGGAAGAAAGGTGAACGTTAGCATGGAGTTGGCAGGCCGACGTTTGGCGCAGACATTCACGTCAGCAGACGGGCACAGAGTTAATGATTACACTCTAAGCCCTGATGGGCGGACGCTGACCATGCAAGTGACAGAAACGAGCCCCCAACTGTCTCAAAGTATCAGCTACAAACAAATTTACAGACGAGTCTCCTGAAAGAGAACGTCGACGGTTTCACTGACCTCGACTCCCGCGCAGTTTCATAAATCATTCGGATGGCCCATGTGATAGTTAACGCGACAGACTTGGAGTTATCTAAGTGGCCGCTTTGGGAGCGCTCATGCTCTTACTGTAGAAGCCCGAGCGATCGAAGCAGCAAACGCGTCGCTTTCCTGCCGCGAGCATCGAGCAGGCATTCTTAATCCGGCGGAGGCGCGTCTCTTCCTGCTTGGCGGAGGTGATCCAGTGAATCCAATCTCGGCGCGCATTGGGTGTGATTTCCGACCACAATTTTCTCGCCTTCGGAGCGGCGGCGGCGAGATCTTTTGTCAGATCTGCCGGCACTTCTGGTTCCGGTTCTTCTGCCGGCGGCGCGATCTCCAGCGTGACAACGTCGCCCGCCTCCGCGCCCGCAGTTTTGCTCAACTTCCGGTCTACTTTGAGCCAGTGACTTTTTTGACCGTCTGGCTCGAGCGCGGCTTGAAAAGGAACGCCGTTGATGGTGCCTTCAATTGCTGTCATCCCGCGCGAAGGCAGCTTCGCACTGGCGTTCTTTGGCAGGATGAGAAAGCTCCAGTCGGCTGTCGCGGTTTGATCGGCCCGAGGCCGGGCCGGCTCCATTGCCGGCCGGAGGAGTTTCGCTTTGAAACGGATCGAGGTTTTGGTCATTTGCCTGGTAACACTAATCGAGTGTCGGCCCAGCAACAGTTGAATTATGCGATAGCTCTTTCAAACGAGCGCGCCAATAGATCAACCCGCCGATCAGAATGAATCCGAGCGCCCCGCCAATGACCTTTAATCGAAACAACAGAGAGTCTCCCATATCCGGCGGAGGAATCGTCGCGATTATCATCGCAAACAAAGTGACGATCATGCCGCTTAAGCCGGTGAGCCAGGCGCCAATCGATCCTCCGGGCGCTAGCACGACCTTACCTGCGTTCTCACTGCGTCGGCGATGAATCAAAAAGACGATGAAGAGATAAAGGTAGGGGATGAAATAAATCAGAATCTGTGTGTCGAGCAGGATCAGATAAACGTCCTCGACCTTCGTGCCCTTCCCAATTACCGAGAGCAACAGAAATACAGTCGCGAGGGTTGCCTGAACCAGGATCGCCACATACGGCGTGTGCCACCGTGGATGCACCGCTCCGAAAGATTTCGGGAAATAGCGATCCAGCCCGATAACGAACGCGACGCGCGCAGGCCCGATCAACCAGGCGCCCATGCTGCCGAGATTACCGATGGAGTAAAGGGCCGCGCAGAGCGGGGCGATCCACCCCAACGTCGGGGAAATGTTATCTGCACCGAGCTTGATCGCCTGGAGAAATCCTGAGACTACGTTGACATCCTTGTTTGGCAGGTGCCATAGCACCGCTGCCGTTCCGAGAACATAGGCGATGGCGATCAATGGCCCGGAGATGAAAATCGAGCGCGGCAGATTGCGTCGTGGATTTTCAACCTCGTCAGCCATTGTCGAGGCCAACTCGAGGCCCGCGAACGCGAACGCGATCGAAGCTAGCAGGTTCAACGCCGGGAAATTGCTCAAGTCAGGCTTCAAAGTTGCCAGACTGAGTTCATTGGCCGGAGGAGCGGTCATCGCGCCGTAAATGCCCAGGAAAATCAGAATGAGCCCGGGAACGTACGTGCCGACGCCGCCGGCGTTTTGCAACCATTTGCCCGTGCTGAGACCGACAATGTTTATCAGGACAGCAATCCACAGCGTGCCCAGCGTCACTGGCAGTACAAAGGCCCAACTGTCACTCAGCCCGCTTCCACTCTTCCCGAAGATAAAAGTCGCAATGACCGCCGCCGAGATCAGCAGGTTCGGATAATAGAGGACATTGTTGATCCAGTAACACCAGCCGCACAAAAACCCGTGACCTTCGCCCAGCGCGCGTTTGGTCCAGAAATAGATGCCGCCCTCTTTCGGAAACCGCGACGACAGCTCAATGACAGCCAATCCCTGTGGAATGAAGAAGAACACGGCGGCGATCGACCACATCACCAACGACCCGGGACCGAATTTCGCCGTTGTCCCAAGATGCCTCAGACCCAGGACGGCGACCAGATTGAACAGGACCAGATCGCGCAGTTTGAGCGTGCGTACGAGCTGCGGCGTGGTTTGTGTCGTCTCCATAGTCATAAATCTCAAGAGTAGCAAAATGCCGATGGTACCGACCGAGAAGTCATCCTTAACGGATGCCGAATTCCGGACGGGATTGTTTCTGACGTGACTTGCCTCGAAACGGATGTAATCGGAAGATCAAACAACAACTGATAGAAAGAAATATTATGGCCACAAAAGATAAGTCTACAGAGTCAGTCTACAGAGTAACGGAGGTAATCGGCACGAGTGCGCAGTCCTGGGATGATGCGGCAAAAACTGCGGTAGAGACCGCCGCAGGCACGCTACGCGATCTGCGCATCGCCGAGGTTGTGAAAATGGATGTGAAGATCCAGGACGGCAAAGTGGTCGAGTACCGAACGCGATTACAGCTGTCCTTTAAGTACGAAAGCTAGTCGGGACGTACACCGACGCAGTCGGACCTGACTTGCGTTCCATTTTCCCCGGCGACACCGTAATTGCTGCGGAGATTATTTTGAATCTGCCATGAAGCTCTCCAGCGAAACAGAAAGCCTCTTTTCGGCATTGCGACGATCGGCGAAACCGAAACCGGTAAGCGCGATCGAAAAGCTCATCACCGATGCGCCGGATCGCGAGCTGTGTCGCATCAATGTCCTCGCCTTTGCCGCCAGCCATAACCTCAATGAGGAGGATGTAATCGCGGCTTTTTTACACGGTGCGCGACTCGGGATTTTCGATATGTCCTGGAACATCCTTTGTCCCGCTTGCGGCGGCGTTCTCGATTCAGGCGCGACGCTTAAGACCATAAAACAGGCCGAATACACGTGCGTCCTGTGCGCTCTGCAGTGTGAACCGACGCTCGACGAAATCGTCGAGGTCACGTTCACCATCAGTCCGCGGGTGCGGAAAATCGCGGCGCACGATCCGGAAACACTACCTTGGACCGAATATTACCGACAGGTGTTTTGGAGTTCGGGTGTCGATTTGCCTGATGATGAGACTCTGGAAAAATGGGTTAAGGAAACGACTCTGGACACCCTCGAGCTTTCCCCTGGCGAGAAAGCGGTTCTCTCGCTCCAGTTGCCTGAGTCAGTAGACACTAAAACGGGAAAGCCACTCATAAGAAAGCTAAAGGACCAGGGCAAAAATGCTGATGAAGGGTATGTGATCGTTTTCGATCCGGTCCTTCACCTGTCGCAGCATATCGAGGTGAAGGGTGAGCCTGCACGTGAAAGCCAATTGCTCTCCTTCGTTATGACCAGGGATCACACGCCGGCCGAGACTGTTCAGATGCGCCCCGGTCCTCTGCAAATGACGTTAGAGAATCGCTCAAACGTCCGCACGCTTCCCGGTATTTGGGTTGTCAGCGACAAGGTTCACGATCTCGTCAACAAGCGTCGCCCATTCCTGACCGCGAAACGTCTTCTGACTAACCAAACATTCCGCGATATTCATCGCACTGATACGCTCGACGTGGATCAGAGACTCAAGATTACCAGTCTCAGCTTTCTGTTTACCGACCTCAAAGGCTCAACGGAACTTTACGAACGAGTTGGAGATTTAGTCGCCTACGATTTGGTGCGCGCCCACTTCCGGATCTTGCATGAAATCGTGGCCGCGGAAAGCGGCGCCGTAGTAAAGACAATCGGCGATGCCGTGATGGCGACGTTTCCGACTCCAGACCGGGCAATGGCAGCGGCGCTCAAAATGCGAGAGGCATTGAAGGACTTGAAAGGCGATTTGCTTCTTAAGATCGGCATCCACGAGGGACCCTGTCTGGCCGTTTTGCTGAACGACCGCCAGGACTACTTCGGACGAACCGTAAACATCGCTGCGCGCGTTCAAGGTCTGGCGACGTCGCGTTCCATCTTCGCTACCAAACGGGTCGTTGCTGATAGCGAAGCATCGAAGCTGTTGCGATCAAACGGCATCGCCCCGACCCCGGAGAAGCGTTCACTCCGCGGCATCGCCAATCAGTTCGAGATTTTCGAAATCCCCTGATTCGGCGATAAGGCGGTTTGTGACGGTTTGTCGGGAAATATCGGCGACGTAGGAGATCCTGGTCTGATGGAAAACAAGATTCGTGGACTTCATCACGTCACTGCGATCGCGAGCGATCCGCAGCGGAACCTCGATTTTTATGTAGGGTTGCTTGGGCTGCGTTTCGTCAAGCGCACGGTGAATTTTGATGATCCGGGAACGTATCATTTTTATTTTGGCGATAATCGCGGCACACCCGGAACGATCCTGACATTTTTTCCGTGGCCGGGCGTGCGCCGCGGAATTCGCGGCACCGGTCAGATCGAAGCGACTGCGTTTGCAATTCCACCGGATTCGATCGGTTACTGGTTGGAGCGTTTTAAGCAACAGCATGTCACAGCGGAGAAAATATCTCCGCGATTTTGCCAGGAGGTAATTCGATTTACTGATCCGGATGGGCTTCTGATTGAGCTGATCGCGTCGGATTCTCTCGCAGCAATTGAGTCGTGGGCGGGCAGTCCCGTTCCCGCAGAGCACGCGCTGCACGGTTTTCACAGTGTATCTGCTGCATTGGAAGGTTACGAAAGGACCGCGCGATTACTCACCGACAGTTTCGGCTATCGTTTGGTTGAGGAATCAGGAAACCGATTTCGCTTTGCCTCGCCGGACGAGTCGACGCCGGGCAGGATCGTTGATCTGCTTTGTTTGCCCGACACAGGGATGGGACGCGTCGCGGCCGGTTCGGTGCATCACATCGCGTTTCGCGCGAAGGATGAGGCAGAACAACTCCAGTGGCGCGAACATCTGGTCGATCTTGGCTACAACGTGACGCCGGTAATCGATCGCACCTATTTTCATTCCATTTATTTTCGCGAACCCGGCGGCGTGCTTTTTGAAATCGCCACCGAGCCACCCGGTTTTACTTTCGATGAAAAGGTGGAAGAACTCGGTACGCATTTACGGATTCCGCCGTGGATGGAATCGGCGCGTTCACAGATCGAAAAAATTCTGCCACCGATCCAAGTGCCGAGTGGGAATTAACAAAACGGAAGCCGCTGTAGCCACGGCCCTACGGGCCGTTATGCCGACGGTAATGACAATTACTTTGGACGCGAGATCGGCCGCAGGCCGGCGGCTACAACATCTGCTACTTTAACCGATGAGGCTGCAGCCCGATTTCATACACGAATTCGTTCCTGGCACTTCGAATCGAACCTTGTTGCTCTTGCACGGCACAGGCGGAAACGAACGCGATCTCATCCCGGTAGGACGCGAGCTGGATCCAAATGCTGCGTTGCTCAGCCCACGCGGCAAAGTTCTTGAAAATGGAATGCCGCGATTCTTTCGCCGATTGGCCGAAGGCGTTTTCGATCTGGAAGATTTAAAAAACCGCACGAACGAACTGGCGGACTTTGTCGCAGCAGCCGCTCAACATTATGGATTTGCCGCTGATAAAGTCGTTGCTGTTGGTTACTCAAACGGCGCCAACATCGCTGCGAGCCTCCTGTTGCTCCGGCCAGAAGTACTGTCCCCTGCGGTCCTGTTCCGGGCCATGGTTCCGTTAATTCCAGACACACTACCAAATCTTTCTTCCATGCGTGTATGGATTGGCGCCGGAACAGACGATCCAATTATTCCGACATCCGAAAGTAAACGTCTGGCCGAACTTTTGCACAGCGCCGGAGCGGATTTCACCATTCGCTTCGCGAGGGCCGGTCACGGATTAGTGAATGACGACATCATAACAGCACGAAACTGGCTCGAGAAACTTGGTACACCGTGAAATGAGCAGTTGTAGGGAAGCTGTCAGCTTCCCCTACAGATCTAAGGCAGGATGAAAACAACCCGGCTCGAAGCATTCAGCGACGGCGTCCTTGCCATCATCATTACAATCATGGTGCTGGAATTGAAGGTGCCGCATGGAGTCGAACTTGCGGCATTGAACCCACTGCTACCTCGTCTCTTGAGCTATGTACTCAGTTTCATTTACGTTGGCATCTATTGGAACAATCACCATCATCTTTTCCAAGCCACGGAACAGGTCACCGGCGGAATTCTCTGGGCAAACCTGCATTTGCTGTTTTGGTTGTCGCTATTTCCTTTTACCACAGGTTGGATGGGTGAGAACGGGCTAGCTGCCATTCCGACCGCCGTATATGGTTTCGTTCTATTGATGGCAGCCATCGCCTATGTTATTCTCGAGCACGCGATCATTGCCAAGGAAGGTCGCGACTCCCTTGTGGCGCAGGCCGTTGGCAGGGAGTGGAAGGGTAAACTCTCTCTTGTGCTTTATGTCGCCGCTATCCCACTCGCCTTTGTGAGTTCCTGGATCGCCAGTGGCCTATACGCATTCGCTGCGCTCCTCTGGTTGATTCCGGACCGTCGCATCGAGCGACAGCTGGAAAAGCGCGAACACTGACCAAGCGCATCGTAGCAGAGTACAGACGTTAAAATCGAAACAGCGGCAGTTCGCCTGGGCGTTAATTCTCGTGTTACGGTGAATCAATCATCTGGGTTCCAGAGGCGTTTTCGAAAGTACTGTCGCCAGCTTTCAGGAAGCGCTGGTAGCTCGCTCACGCGATGGAGAAGATCCTGGTTCGTGGCATCCGCCGTGTACAGATTCACGATATCAGCTACTGTGATCCCGTTCTCATCGCGCGCGAGTAACTTTATCGAATCGCCGGTAGCGACTTCTCCCTCCTCGACAACGGCGAAGTAGAATCCATTCCGACCGCCGTGCAGGAAGCGCTTGATGATGTCTGCGCGGCCGAAACGAATACCCAGCTTGAAACATGGCATTCTTGGTTGAGTCACAACAAACTCTGCGGAGCCGACGCGAAAGCTGTCACCAATATGAACAGTTGTGTCCTCAAGGGATCCTTCCGTTGTGAAGTTCTCTCCGAACGCTCCCCAAGTCAGGTCCGCTTCCGGAAGTTGTTCGCGCCAGAACGAGTAGTGCTCGGATGGATAAACGTAAACAGCCTTGTTTACTCCTCCGTGCACGGAAAGATCAGACTGCTGATCGCCGTCCAGGTTCAGCTTCGTAACGCGCACCCGACCCGCCACGGGCGACTTGAAAATGGACGTGCGAATCATTCTTCCGTTCCATTCAACTTCGCGCGGAAGTCCTACATTAACCGACAAGAGCTTCATGATTTTACTGTCCCTACATCATGAAATCGTCGACGAGCGTCGCAATTGTCCCGTGCTTAAAGTCAAATCCTGGCGGCTTCTCAACCTGAAAGGCCATGGTTCCTTCCGCAGCGTCGGCTCTAATTTCAGGAGCTTGGATGTGTATGCAGATACCGGAATTTCTTCAGCAGCCACGATCCGGCTTACGGCTGGTATCCGTCCTTCTGCCACTGAGCGAACAACGCGAGCTGGTCCGCGGGCCAATAGGGCCCGCCGGGTGGCATGGAAGGCGGGTCGCTTTCGCGCGGGGAAAGTGCTCCAAGCACTTTGTCTGCATTGCCCGGATCCGACATGAAGGTGTAATCGTCCAACTTTATGCCGTGCACTTCATATGCGAAATATCGACAGCGCGAAACAATGGCCTGATATCACCCGCGAAAGAAACCTTGGGCTTACGTTCTCTTTTCTTTCGAGAGGAACCGTCTGACAGCGGATCTGTTTGCATTAAAAC
>Ga0137407_10003504_pt1 | contig 10447 bp, 11 predicted proteins | sample CZOMad2_2_16fung_FD_108410 | JGI IMG/M metagenome (GOLD analysis project Ga0137407, IMG submission 108410) | Vadose zone soil fungal communities from Angelo Coast Range Reserve, California, USA - CZOMad2_2_16fungal (Illumina Assembly) | ecosystem: Environmental > Terrestrial > Soil > Vadose...
AGCAAAGCTGCCGATACGCTTCGTGCCCTCGTGCCTGGTTGCCTCCCTGGATGATTGCAATGCCAAAGAACTCCTCGAATTTACAAACCGGCAACTGAAGATCACACGCGTTTACGCTCGCCACTTATGGAAGCCCGTGCTCATCGGTAGCTTTCTGTTTTGCGGTGTGTTTTTCGGTGGGTTGGCTCTTGTAATTGCTCGCGCGATTCTCCATCTTCCTTACACTATGCCACTTGTCCTGCTGTTTCTCATCTATGCGCTGGGCGCCGCAAAGGCTTACATTCGCCTTAAAGCAGTTGCCATTCCGTTGGCGAATTACCAAAAGCAACTATCCATGAGCTTGCTTTCGCACTTGCTCCTCTGGCCCTTCGCGTCGGCGCTTTATCTTTGCAATGCGCTGGCCGCTGCGTTCTCGCGTCGAATTGAGTGGCGCGGCATAACCTACGAATTGAAATCGGCTTGCGAAGCTGTCATCATCTCGCGCGAGCAATAGGACAGGCATTCCTGCCTGTCCATTGTTAGTAGCAACGAAAGCAATGACAGGCAGGAATGCCTGTCCTACAAAGTGCCAAACAAAGCCGTCCAATTAGTGCAACTCCTGCGGTCCACGAAACGCGAAAAGCGTCTCGGCACCGTCATCCTTTTTGTCACTTCGCGCTGTAACGCTTTTTGTAAGACCTGTTTCTATCACGAAGAGTTGAATCAACCGGGCGATCTGACTTTCGATCAGATCGAGAAGATTTCGCGCACTATGCCCTCGATTACTGACCTCTGGCTTTCCGGTGGCGAGCCCACTCTCCGTCGCGACGTTTCTGAAATCATCAAGACGTTTGTGAAGAACAATGGTGTCAATCGCGTCATCATTCCCACCAATGGACTAATCAAAGCCCGAGCTTATGAAATTGTTGACGAGGCTTTAGGTTCGCATCCCAAACTCGATCTCTATCTCAACATCGCGCTTGACGGTTACGGCAAGACCCATGACGAGATCCGGGGCGTGCCGGGGAATTGGGAGAGGGCGCTCGAGTGCATTACTTCACTCTATCCACTCAAAGCGAAGTATGCGGATCGCTTTCGGCTTAACGCCAATACCGTCGTCTGTGCTGATAACTACTCTGAGATTAATAAACTGGGCGAGTTCATGTGGGGGAACTTTCAGCTCGACGGCCAGTATTTCAATATTGTTCGCGGAGAAACTTTGGTTGGCGACGAGATCAAGCAGGTGCCGGGTGAAGTGTTGCCCAAAATGTATGAATACATTTCCAGACTCACAAAGCGTTACGGCGATCGCATGTTTGCGGATGATGATGCGAGCAAGCGTTTCGTCAAGAATGTTGCTTACGTCGGGGCCATTACCACGCACTACCGCACTCAACACGCAAACTTCGGAGGCTCCACGGCGTGGCCCTTTCCCTGTACCGCCGGCGAAACGACTGCTGTTATCGATTACAACGGCGACGTGCGCGCCTGCGAGCTGCGCGAGAAATTTGCCACGCTCTCCGATTTCGACTACGACTTCGGCGCGCTTTGGGCGACACATGAACGGGCCATCGAGCTTAATGCAATCGATGGCGGCAAGGCTTGCTGGTGCACGCACGTCTGTTTCATACACGACTCGATGCGACATTCGAGCCGCGCAATGTTGTATGACCTACCAAAGAACTACCTCACGCGGGAGAATTGGCAGTCGTAATGGCTGAGCCAGATAAGGAAGAAACCAATCGCAAAAGCGGAATCGCTTACGCTGCTGCGCTGACGCTCTTCGCGTCTGTAGTCACACTCTGCGGTATTGGTTGGCTCTTGGATCGCTGGCTGGGCACAAAGCCGTGGTTGATGGTGGCTGGCCTTGTGCTTGGAGCTATTACCGGTTTTTATCAGTTCATTCGGCTTACTTCAAAACTCTAGCGATCCCGGGTATTGGTTCACTTTGAACCCTTAGGTCCGAAGGACCGGCAGCTAGCAGCCCCGTCCGTGAGGGCGGGGTAGATGCTCAAGCCGGCTGGCAATTGAAACTGAACCGGCACCTCATCGCACTCACCTCGACAATAGGGCGATTTCCTGTGTAAAATCCCCAGCTTTGCTAATGAAAAAGATTCCAGACAATGCAGGCGGAACTGTGCTTCCGGGAAGCGATTACAAGTTTCGGGAAAATCAGCGTGGCGGGATCGAAGCGCGGGTTTTCCGCACCATGGCGGTTGCGGTGGCGCTGGCCGTGATAGGCAGTTTGCCTTTCGCTCAGTGGCGCGTGACCACAGGATTGTTACTTGGCGGACTCCTTTCGTTGCTTAACCATCACTGGCTGAGCAGCTCCACGACGGCCGCCTTCGGCATTATTGCGCATGGAACTAAGCCGCAGCTCAAGCTGACAAGATACATTCTTAGATACCTGGTTATCGCGACAGCGGTCTTCCTCGCTTACAAACTTAATATCGTTTCACTTACTGCAACCATCGCCGGTTTATGCAGCTTTGTTGTTGCCTTGTTTGTAGAAGCTTTTCGAGAGTTCTATTTTGCAATTATTCACCGAGAGGAACCTAGTTGATGCTCTGGTTACAGGAAGCTGCCGAAAAAGGCGCGGAACACGCTGAGGAAGCCGAGCAGGCCCCAATCATCGTGCAACTTGTTAACCACTACTTTGGCGAGTGGGCATACAGGTTTGAGATGAATTATACCTACCCGCTCTGGACAAAATTCTTTGCCAAATTTAATACGACGCCGGAAGCGGTGTTTGGTCCTTACACGGCGGAGAACGCGATCCCGTGGTACACGGTGATGTTTGTTATTGCCTGCATTCTCAGCGTAGTGATTATCTGGATCCTTAAGGGCCAGCTTTCAGAAGAAGAACCGGGCTACGGGCAGCAAACACTCGAGCTTGGCGTGCTCGCCGTGCGCGGCATGCTGGAAGACATTATCGGACCGCACGGATTGCAGTACTTTCCGGTCGTCATGACTTTTGCCGTGCTGATTCTCGTGTCCAACCTGATGGGATTGTTTCCACTTTTTATGTCTCCCACCGCCGCAACCAGCGTGACCTTTGCGCTCGGTATCTCCTCGTTTCTCTATTACAACTGGATCGGCATAAAAGAGAACGGGATACTGGGTCACTTGAAACATCTGGCGGGACCTGTTTGGTGGATCTCATGGCTAATATTTCCAATCGAATTGATCAGTAATTTCATCCGTCCGTTTTCACTCGGCATCCGTCTTTTCGGCAACCTGTTTGCGGATGAGAAGGTGGTCCACACGGTTTCCACCCTTGCCCCACCATGGACGTGGGTCGCTCCGCTGCTCTTGATGCCCTTGAGCATCTTTGTGGCATTTATTCAGACGTTCGTCTTTATCCTTCTATCACAACTTTATTTAAGCGAAGTTTCCCACGCGCCCCACGAGGAACATGCGGAGGATGCCGAACATTCTGGTCCATCGGAACGCGTCCATGCGCCTGCGGAAGACGCGGTGCTCGTCGCTTCTTAATTTATGAAACGCGCGGGTTGAGCGGTGCTGGCACGTGCGCCGGTATACGTTGGCACGCTGGTATGAGTAAGGGTGTAGTCCACAAAACGCGGAAGCATAACTGGCAACTAATACAAATCGGTTCGAAGTTATAGGTCTGTCTCGCAGGAGCGCCGTTGTAAGAGGGGCGGTGGATACCGGATGCAGGCGAAATCATAATCGCCAGTCGTTTGTTTCTTTGCGTTGTGGGTTAAGCGTCCATTTCTGAGGCAAAGACCTCAGCAGGAGAAACTGAATGAGAAAACTAAATATGCTTTTTATGGTTGTTATGGGCATGCTGATGAGTGCGATGACAGTTTTCGCACAAGGCGGGCAACCGGCTGAGTCTGCAGTGAGCTATAAGGGTTACGTCGCAATTGCTGCTGGCATCGGATTCGCTATCGCGGTTTTCGGGGGAGCACTTGGTCAGTCGCGCATCGGCGCTGCTGCCTGTGAGGGTGCGGCACGCAATCCCGGTGCGGCACCCAAAATTCAGGTGATGATGATTTTGGGTCTGGCGCTGATCGAGTCGCTCGTTCTCTTCGCGTTGCTCGTGGTTTTCGCGGTAGTCGCGAGAGTCTGATTAGCACGGCAACCATTTGTCAAAAAAGAATGCGAGCGTGGCTTTCGGCTTCGCTCGCATTCTTTTTTAGCTCTCGTAACGCAAACTGTTAGTTTGTGCGCAAGCAGCTTGCGTTACGTACATCTTTGCCGCCATCTGAACCTCTGTGATACGCTTTTCGTATTCTCCCGAAGAAAAACAGTTTCCCGAATACAGTGGGACAGACATTTTGGTCTCCCTTGTTGAAGACAAATGACAGGCAGAATCCCTGTCCAGCCTGGGTTAGCGAGGACGTAACCGTTCGATGAAAGCTTGTCCGAAGTGCGGAGCAGAATATCCCGACACTACCACACTGTGTCCTGCCGACGGCATAGCCCTCGAGAAGACGGATGATTCCTTACTCGGTCAAACGCTTGCCGGAAAATATCGCATTGATGAACGTCTCAGCGAAGGCGGCATGGGGACCGTTTACCGTGGCACGCACGTGTTAATGGACAAGACGGTCGCTGTCAAAGTATTGCGTCCTTCGCTCGCTGCGGACGAAAAGATTGTGGCGCGTTTTTCCCGGGAAGCGCGGGCTGCCTCGAGGATCTCCCATCCACATGCACTCAGCGTTACGGATTTTGGTGAGGCCGAAAATGGCGTCGTGTTCCTGGTGATGGAATACCTGAGCGGAATGACGCTCAAGGAAATCATCAGGCAGGACGGCCCTATGCCGTTGCCAAGAGCAGTTGAACTTCTTCGGCAGATAGGTGGTGCGCTTGACGAAGCTCACGGGGAAGGCGTTGTACATCGCGATCTCAAGAGCGACAACATCATGTTGCTCAGCAGCTCAGGGACTGACTATGCGAAGGTGCTGGATTTTGGTATCGCGAAGATTAAAGAGCCGGAAGGTGAGTACAACCCCGGCCTGACTGCGCCCGACCTCGTTATCGGCACGCCGCAATACATGTCGCCCGAGCAATGTTCGCAGTCTCCGGACATTGACGCGCGTTCGGACATCTATTCGCTCGGCGTAATCCTCTATGAGATGCTGGTGGGACATGTCCCGTTCGCAGGTCGCTCGCCGACGGAGATCATGCTCAAGCACTTACAGCACCCGGCGCCTTCGGTGTTAGACGAAAGAAGCGATGTCCGGAGGCGGTTGGGCGCGTGGTGGCGCGCGCAATGGAAAAGCGGCCTGAAGATCGTTACAAGACCGTGGGCGAGTTAGTAGAGGATTTTACCATTGCGGCAGGAATGGAACCTGCGAGCCTGTACTCCTCTGGACCCAATAAACCGGTCGAGCCTCCGACAGCACAACGGTTGAGTGAGGATGCGGACGAGGAGACATTGGTGCGACGCAGGGTTACCCGGCCAATGGAGCCGCTTCCTCCGCCGGAGCCCCGATCCTTTGTGAGGGCGCAGCCCTCACAAATGCCGCCGAACGCCAGTTTCAATCCCTGGAAGGTTTTGGTTCCCTCGATAATAGGTCTGCTTGTTATCTTTGGAGTCATCTATGCGTTTACGCGTAACTCTCAGCCAACGAACGCTACCACACCAGGCCCAACGCTGGCGGCTGATCCGAATAGCAGCCCGGTAGAACCAGCGAAACCACCGACAGGTGAGTCTGAATCGGGAATTCCAGCAGGCGGCACTACGAGTCAATCAGCCAGCACGAACACTTCGGTCGCGCCTGAGGTCAGCGAGAGTCCGAAGGACATCGGGGGCGTAAATCTCAACGCCAACGACAATGCGAACGAGAATTCGAATACGAGGAAGCCTTCAAATCTGCCATTGCCTTCACCGACCAGGTCGGTAGATTCGGAAGCGCCACCACCGACGCCGAGCGCGACAAAACCAGCGCTGCCAAAGCCCACCCTTCCGCCGCCGAACGCGTCACCTCCGGAGTTGCGATAGTTCTTGTCAACGTGCTCATCAGAACCGGGAGCAGTAGCGACTGGCCAAACCCTCAAGTCTGGGAAAAATTCGATTGTTGCTTGGCATCGTAGCTATCGAACCACTCGTAACTAAAAACTACCGTGTTCAGGGTTTCGTTGAGCATCCGGCCGGTCGCTACCGCTCCCGGTTCTGATAAACGATCTCTCGAATTAATTTGACGAGACGATCTTCTTCATCGATTTTGATTTGAATATCGACAACGTAACAGGGAAGTCCCAGATTAAAGGTCAAGAGCTTCGTCACGTCTTTTGCCGTAGTTATCAAACCTTCCGCCCCGCGGGCCGCTGCTTCCCTAACCAGCGCATCGAGTTCTGATTGTTTGTAGTTGTGATGGTCGGCGAACGCCTGGGTGAAGGAGGGCTCGCACCCCTCGCGACGCAAATGATTGAAGAACGACTCGGGGTTTCCCACGCCACAGAATGCTCCGAGTCGTTGAGAGAAAACACTTTCCTTAACCACGCTTTGACCATTTAGTTTGCTAACTCCGGATGTCACCATGTGCGATGTGAAAACCGGGGCAGCCCCAACCAACCGCGCAACGGTCGCCCTGATTGAGGCCAGATCCTCGACCTGATCCGTCCTGGTGATCACCACACAATCAGCTCGCGACAGGCCGGCGCGGGGTTCTCGCAAACGTCCATAAGGAAGCAAGCTGCCGCCGCCCCAGGGGTTTGTGGCGTCGATAGTCACGACGTCCAAATCGCGCGCCAGCCGCAGATGTTGAAAGCCGTCGTCGAGCAGAAAGGCTTCTGTTTTCAATTTCTCTATCGCCCATTCTCCAGCCGCTACTCGATTTCCATTAGCAATAACCGCGGCGGTCCCTAGCAGCTTCCTGGCTAGCAGAAAAGGTTCATCCCCCGCCTCTCGTTCGCCGGCCAACAGCTCAGTTCCGTTTGAGACTACAACCTGCATCTTCGGATTGTCTCGACCATAACCTCGCGTTAACACGCAGATGCGTTTTCTGTGCCCCGTATCTTCGCGGGCTTCTGCCTTCGCTATTGCCCGGCAAACCCACTCCACCAACGGCGTCTTGCCGGTTCCTCCGGCAGTCAGGTTGCCGACGCTGATAACCGGCGCCGCGAGCCTTGAAACAGAAAACCAGCCGCGCCGGTAAGCTGTCAGACGTGTTCGAGTAACCGCACCATAGATTGCGCTCAGAGGTATGAATAACACAGGCGGCTTCATGCGATGGGCGCACTGCTGGCGCTTAGCGAGACCCGTTTAGCGACGCTTGCATGGTTGGAAAGCATTGAGTTCAGAGATTCGAGAGTGCGCTCGGTGGCGCCACGGTTTTCGTTTACAAGGTTGCGCGCGCGTGTGCCGAGTTTGCGTCGACTGGTCGGGTCAGCAAGCAACTGCGAGATCAGATTTGCCAGTTCAACGATTGCCGCTGAATCCGACATCGGTTGTAGTTGGACAATAGCGCCGGCTTTTTCGAAGGTTTCTACGATTGACTGAAAATTGTAAGTGTGGGAGCCGACAATTACAGCGACACCCACTGCTGCCGGTTCAAGGATGTTGTGTCCGCCCGTCTTTGCGATGCTTCCACCAACGAACACAATGGAAGCCAACGAATAAACCGAGTGTAGCTCGCCGATACTGTCAAGCAGAATAATTTCAGCCTGTCCATCGCTCGCATCTGGAGCCGCAGTTCTGCGGACCCAGCGCAATCCCGAAGCCTTCAGCAAATCAACAATCTCGGTGAAACGCTCCGGGTGACGGGGCGCGATCATCAAACGCGGTTTCAATTCAGACCTGGAAATTACTTGCCTGAGACTATTGAGAATGATCACTTCCTCCGGGTCATGTGTGCTGGCGGCAAGAATCAGCGGGGCATCTTCAGCAAGCTGAAACCGTTTACGAAACTCTGTGGTCAACGCGTCAGTCGCCGGCAGAGTCCCGGCATCAAATTTCATATTGCCGGCGACAAGAATCTTATCCGCATTCATACCCAGCGCGCGCAGGCGCTCGGCATCGGCTTCAGTTTGCATAATCGCCAGGTTTAACGAGTTTAGAACTCGCGTCATGAAACTTCTAATCACGCGGTAACGCCGGAATGATTGTTCCGAGAGACGGCCGTTTACTATGGCGATCGGAATTTGCTGACGTCTGCATTCGCGCAGGAAACCTGGCCACAGTTCAGTTTCCAATACCAAAACGGCATCAGGGTTGATGGCTTTCAGCGTCCGGCGGACGACCCAGGGCCAATCGAAAGGGAAGTAGAAGACCTTGGCCGCGTCGTGCTTGAAGATTTCGCGGGCAAGGTTCTGCCCGGTCAGCGTGATGGTCGAAATAGCGATCAGAGATTCGGGAAATCGTTCTCTGATACCCTTTACTAAAGGCCGCGCCGCTTGTGTCTCGCCCACCGAAACACAGTGAATCCAAACTACCGGTCGGCCATCCTTTCGTATAGGCGATAGCGAGCCAAAGCGCTCGCGAAAGCCGGCTACGTATTTACCATGACGAAGCGCGTCGAGAACAAAGCGGGGCAGCAGTACTAAAAAGCCAAAACCCAGGAGAAGGCTATAAATGAAGTACATTGGTAAGACAGGCATTCCTGCCTGTCCGGGTCCTTTTTAGCCTCAAAATAATCCGAGCAATACCGGAGATTCTCCATTTCTCATTTATCAGTTGTCATTTTTCATCGAAGGCAACCGCTAAGGAGTAAAAGGGCAGCCCGCTAGCTGACAATGAAAAATTTGAAATGAGAAATGGAAAATCTCTTTATTTCACCCTGCACGAGCGTCTGTACCCACGGACAGACAAGAATGTCTTCCTACTCGGGCCGCTTACTTGGCACGTTCAATGTAGCGGCCTTCGGTGGGGTCGACGCGAATGCGGTCTCCTTCGTTCACAAATGGTGGCACGGTAACGGTCACTCCATTTTCGAGCAGGGCCGGCTTGTTTACATTGGAAACAGTCGCGCCTTTCATGGTGGGGTCCGTCCGCGTGACGGTCAACTCCATCGAGGGAGGCAGGTCAATGCCAATCGGGGCCCCTTCATAAAACTCCGCTTGAATCTTCAGTCCGGGGGTTAACCACTGCGCGGCGTCACCCAGTTCATCGGCGCTGAGGGCGACCTGCTCGTAGTTTTCTGTGTTCATGAAATGATGGTGGGAGCCGTCTGAGTACAGAAACTCCATCTCATGCTGTTCGAGCATGGCACGCTCGACAGTATCAGCTGAGCGGAAGCGGTGTTCAAAAGATGACCCGGTCTTGATGTTCCGGAGTTTGGTCTGAACCATCGCGCGCAGGTTGCCGGGCGTGTGATGGCGAAATTCCATAACCTTGCAGGGTTCGCCATCGAAAAGAATCATCATTCCGCGCCGAATTTGAGTCGCCGGGATAGCCATAAATTTATTTCATTCTCCGTCTAAATGATTTGTCTTGATACCGCGAGCTTATTTGTTTACTACCGAAAACTTAATGGTAAGAGTTCGGGCGTGATTTCGAAACGCGTAGTCTAGCGAGTCGGCGCGATTATTGTCCAGCGGGCGTTTACAACCCGTGATGCGTCAGTATCGAGAACAAAGAAGAAGCTACAACCGGCATAAAAGGGCGGCCGTGTCGAAAACTTGAAGTTCCCGAAACGAGCCGCCCTTTTTGAGGAGCCCACCTACCTCGATTGTGTAAACGTCTTAGTGTTGGAAAGGTTCCAATATCAATTACCTATTTATTTAGGCGGCGCGAGCCCGCGGAACTCGACGCTGGCGAGCGACTTGCTCAAGCCAACGTTGGGCATCTTCATATCTGGCAAAGCGGCGTTCGTCGAGCCGGAATGCCGCCGTGTGGTAATACCGACGTCCGTTGATCATCCGAGCGGCGTGCTTTATGTGAAGCATCTCGTGATAAAGAATGTACTCTACAAACCATTCTGGCACTTGAGTGGAGTCGAGAGACTTGCTGATTGTAATCGTCTCATACACGCGATCGTGATGACCAAGGATGCTTCGGGTTTTCCGTTGCGACCAGGTAAGCGCTGGTTTTTCAAGACCGGAATCGAAGTACCTGCGATTCAGTTTGGAAAACATCTTGTCGAGGTCGTAGGCGCTGCCCTGGGCGCTGGAAATCATTTTGCGTCCGCGGCCCCGGCGGGCGATATCCGAAGAGCGCATCACTTCGGATGTTAGAGAGTAGTCACGATAAGTTCGATCGTGAACAGCCGGGACTTTTTTCCCCAGCAACCTGGCCACGAGGACGAACGCCAGGGCGCGCATAACTTCAGGCGGGGTGCTCTTACAGATGTCCGATAAGCGCACATAGACTTGTCCTGAGCGCACTCTGATCGTGTGGCGTAATCCGGCATACGGATAAAAGCGCACGTCAATTACCGGTATGCCACGATTGCTACCCAGATGGTGAAAAGCATCAGCAAAAAACTTCTTCACCTCAGTCATCGTCCAACACTCCTGACAACTTGCTTCACCTATCGCGGTTCAAATGTTCAGTCCC
>Ga0137407_10003507_pt1 | contig 10444 bp, 7 predicted proteins | sample CZOMad2_2_16fung_FD_108410 | JGI IMG/M metagenome (GOLD analysis project Ga0137407, IMG submission 108410) | Vadose zone soil fungal communities from Angelo Coast Range Reserve, California, USA - CZOMad2_2_16fungal (Illumina Assembly) | ecosystem: Environmental > Terrestrial > Soil > Vadose zone...
CCTCGCGGCAGAAGGCGTACAGCGCGGTGATCGCGCGGCGGCGGTCGGGCGGCAGGAACAGGAACGAGTAGTAGAAGCTCGAACCGCTCTGAGCGGCTTTTTGCCTGCAGTATTCGTCGGGCGTCATCGGGCGAGCAAGGCGCGGCAAAAGAGGAGCGGCCAGTCGAACGTCCGCAGCACCGGGCGGTGCCGAAACACGTCGCCTCGCGTTCGTTCGAGCTTTTCGAGAATCCGGAGCCCGCCCTGTACCACGGAGCGTATCTCCAGGCCGATCCGACCGGGAAGGCGGATCGCCAGCGGCGCGCCCGAAAGCATCAGCGATCGCGTGCGCTCGATCTGAAAGCGCATGAGATTCCACCATCCTCCGGACGCATCCCGGGCCGCGATCTGCGCTTCGGTGACTCCGAACCGTGCCATCTCGTCCTGCGGCAGGTAGATGCGGTTTTTCAGGAAGTCGATTTCCACATCCTGCCAGAAGTTGATGAGCTGCAGCGAGGTGCAGATTGCGTCGGACCGGGCGACGTTCTCGTCGTCGGACCTGCCGTACAGGGCGAGCATCAGCCGCCCGACGGGATCCGCCGAGCGGCGGCAGTAGTCCATGACCTCGGCGAAGCTGGCGTAGCGCTGCTTGGTCACGTCCTGCGAGAAGGCGTCGAGCAGGTCGTAGAAGGGCGCGAAAGGGAGACGGTGCGCGGCGATCACATCGCCCAGTTGCCGGAACAGGGGCGCCTGCGGCGCCCGGCCCGACTTGAGCTGGTCGAGCTCCGTGCGGTACGCCTCCAGCAAGGCCAGGCGGGCCGGGGCGGCCAGGTCACCCTCGTCGGCGAAATCGTCGGCCGACCGCGCGAAGCGGTAGATCACCGACACCGGCCGGCGCAGCTGCGAGGGCAGCAACAGCGAGGCGACCGGAAAATTTTCGTAGTGACCGACCGACATTGCCCCTATTTTTCAAAGAGTTTCAGCCTCTTAGGCTGACAGTATAGGGGGCTTGCGGTAGAATGGCACGCAGGTTGCGGGGCAGGATTGAGGTGGCAGATCCGGACCCGTCGGGGCCGCCGCGAAGGTGGCGGAATTGGTAGACGCACTGGATTTAGGTTCCAGCGCCGCAAGGCATGGGGGTTCGAGTCCCTTCCTTCGCACCACGCAGCAAGGTCGAGAATGCAGACGAACATTGAAACGTTGGGGAAGCTGGAGCGTCGGCTGGACGTGGCGCTTCCGGCCGAGCAGATCGAACGCGAGATCGAACAGCGCCTGCGCAAGCTGTCCCGCACCGTGCGCATGGACGGTTTTCGGCCGGGCAAGGTGCCTCTGAAGATCGTCGCTCAGCACTACGGGCCGCAGATCCGCACGGAAGTCATCGGCGACGCGGTGCAGAAGGCGTTCTCCGAGGTCGTGCGGGAGAAAAACCTCAGGGTCGCGGGCTATCCGCGGATCGAGCGCAAGGACGGGGCCGACGACAAGCAGCTCGCCTTCAGCGCCACCTTCGAGATCTACCCCGAGATCAAGATCGGCGACCTGGCCGAGGTGAAGATCCAGCGTCCGGCGCACCCGGTCGACGACGCCGACGTGGATCGCACCATCGAAATCCTGCGCAAGCAGCGCGCGACCTGGGAAGCGGCCGCGCGCGCCGCCCAGACAGGCGATCGCGTCACCGTCGACTTCGTCGGGCGCATCGGCGGCAACGAGTTTCCCGGAGGCAAGGGCTCCGACATGACCGTCACTATCGGCGAAGGCCGGGTGCTGCCCGATTTCGAATCCAATCTCGCCGGGATCAGCGCAGGGGAACGGAAGATTTTTCCGGTCCGCTTCCCCGACGACTACGCGGGAAAGGAAGTCGCCGGCAAGACCGCCGATTTCGAGGTCAACGTGAAGAGCGTCGAAGCGCCCAAGGTCCCGGAGCTCGGCGCGGCTTTCGCCAAGTCGCTTGGCGTGGCGGACGGAGACCTCGCGAAGATGCGCGACGAGGTCAGAACCAACGTCGAGCTCGAGGTCAAGAAGCGCGTTGAGAGTGACGTTAAGCAGAAAGTCATGCAGGCGCTCATCGACTCGGCGACGCTCGAGTTGCCCAAGTCGCTCATCGAGATCGAAACGCAGCGCATGGTGCAGCAAGCTCGAGCCGAGCTCGAGGCGCGTGGGGTAAAGCTGGAAAAACTGCCCGTCAACCCGCAAGCGCTGGAGGAGCGGGCGCGGCGCCGCGTCGCGCTGGGCCTCATTCTCGGCGAGCTGGTCAGAGAGCAGTCCCTGGGCGCCAAGCCCGAACAGGTCAGGGCGCTCGTCACCGAGCACGCCCAGACCTATGAGCAGCCCTTCGAAGTGGTAAAATGGATTTATTCTGACCAGCAGCGTTTGAGCGAATTCGAAGGCTTGGCGGTCGAGGCCAACGTGGTCAAGTGGGTCCTCGAGCGCGCCAAGGTGGAGGACCAGGCGATTGGTTTTGAAGCACTGATGGGGGCCGCGACATGAGCCGCGTACTGTGGCAGGCGGGCGGGCCGCAAGGCCAGGCTCACGGTCAGGAACCGCAGGACCTGGGGCTCATTCCCATGGTCATCGAGCAGAGCGGTCGCGGGGAGCGCGCCTACGACATCTACTCGCGTCTGCTGAAGGAGCGGGTCGTCTTCCTCGTCGGGCCGGTCAACGAGATCTCGGCCAACCTGATCGTCGCGCAACTGCTTTTCCTCGAGTCGGAAAACCCCGACAAGGACATCTTTTTCTACATCAATTCCCCGGGCGGATCGGTGTCGGCCGGGCTCGCGATCTACGACACCATGCAGTTCGTCAAGCCCGACGTCTCCACGCTGTGCGTCGGCCAGGCGGCCAGCATGGGCGCGCTCCTGCTCGCCGCGGGTGACAAGGACAAGCGCTTCTGTCTGCCGAATTCACGCGTGATGATTCACCAGCCGATGGGCGGCTTCCAGGGCCAGGCCTCGGACGTGGAGATCCACGCCAAGGAGATCCTGTACCTGCGGCAGCGGCTCAACGAGATCATGGCGGAGCACACGGGGCAGACCGTCGATCAGATTTCGCGGGACACCGATCGTGACAATTTCCTATCGGCGGAGGAGGCGGTGAAGTACGGTCTGGTGGACCGGGTGCTCGCCTCGCGCGCCGAGACGGCAGCGGCGGCGGCCTGAGGCGGAGAGCTCGATGACCGAAAAGACCGGCGGCGAAAAGCTTCTCTACTGCTCCTTCTGCGGCAAGAGCCAGCACGAGGTGAGGAAGCTGATCGCAGGTCCGTCGGTCTTCATCTGCGACGAATGCATCGAGCTGTGCAACGACATCATCCGCGAGGAGAGCGCGGCGGACAAGAGCGGCAAGCCCGCCAAATCCGACCTGCCGACGCCACGGGAGATTTGCAACATCCTCGACGAGTACGTAATCGGGCAGGAGCTTGCGAAGAAAATCCTGTCGGTGGCGGTGTACAACCACTACAAGCGGCTCAAGCATCTCTCGAAAAACGACGAGGTCGAGCTGGCCAAGTCGAACATACTCCTCGTCGGCCCGACGGGGTCGGGCAAGACGCTGCTCGCGCAGACCATGGCGAGGCTGCTGAACGTTCCGTTCGTGATCGCCGACGCCACGACTCTGACCGAGGCGGGCTATGTCGGCGAGGATGTCGAGAACATCATCCAGAAGCTGCTGCAGAACTGCGATTACGATGTCGACAAGGCGAAGCGCGGCATCGTCTACATCGACGAGATCGACAAGATTTCCCGGAAGTCCGACAACCCGTCGATAACGCGGGACGTGTCGGGAGAAGGCGTGCAGCAGGCCTTGTTGAAGCTGATCGAAGGGACCATCGCGTCGGTGCCGCCGCAGGGCGGGCGCAAACACCCCAACCAGGACTTCGTGCAGGTGGATACCACGAACATCCTGTTCATCTGCGGCGGGGCGTTCGACGGCCTGGAAAAGATCATCCGCGGCCGCTCCGAGAAGAGCGGCATCGGCTTCGCGGCCGACGTGAGAAGCCTGAAGAGCGCCAAGGACATCAGCGAGGTGCTCAAGACCGTGGAGCCGGAAGACCTTATCAAGTATGGGCTTATTCCGGAGTTCGTCGGCCGGCTCCCGGTGGTGGCGACCCTCGAGGAACTCGACGAGGAAGCCTTGATCCAAATCCTAACCGAGCCGAAAAACGCGCTCATCAAGCAGTACCAGAAGCTCTTCGGCATGGAAGGGGTCGATCTCGAAGTGCGGCCGCAGGCGCTGCAGGCGATCGCGAAGAAGGCCCTGGCGCGGAAAACCGGGGCCCGGGGCCTGCGCTCCATACTCGAACAAGTGCTGCTGGACATCATGTTCGATCTTCCGACCATGGAGAACGTCAGCAAGGTCGTGGTGGACGAGAACACCATCGTGGGCGAAGGCAAGCCCCTCCTCATCTACGCCGAGCCGCCGAAGGTGGCGGGCACCGCTTGAGCGACGACGGCTGTCCTCGAGCGAGGAACAGCTTGAAGCGGGGCGTTCCGCCCCAACAATGCAGTCTTAGACCCTTCTCCGGGAAACGCCATGGCTGACGAAATCGTGTCTACCGTACCCAACCAGTATCCGCTGCTTCCGCTGCGGGACGTGGTGGTGTTTCCGCACATGGTCATCCCGCTTTTCGTCGGTCGCCCGAAGTCGATCAAGGCCATGGAAATCGCCATGGAGGCGGGCAAGAGCATCCTGCTGGTCGCGCAGAAGTCGGCGGCCAAGGACGAGCCCGTCGCCGAGGACCTGTACAAGATCGGGTGCATCTCCAACATACTCCAGATGCTGAAGCTCCCCGACGGCACTGTGAAGGTGCTCGTCGAGGGCAGCCAGCGCGCTCGCATCCACGGCATAGAAGATGCCCGCACCCACTATGTCGCCGAGGCCGTGGCGGTGCCCGCGGACGCCGGAGAAGTCACCGAGATCGAGGCGATGCGGCGGGCGCTCATCGCGCAGTTCGACCAGTACGTCAAGCTGAACAAGAAGATCCCGCCGGAGATCCTCACCTCGCTCGCCGGAATCGAGGAAGCAGGCCGCCTTGCCGACACCATCGCCGCGCACCTGCCGCTCAAGCTCGAGCAGAAGCAGCAGGTTCTGGAAATGTTCGAGGTCAAGGCGCGCCTGGAGCACTTGCTCTCGCAGCTCGAGACCGAGATCGACATCCTCCAGGTCGAGAAGCGCATCCGCGGCCGCGTGAAGCGGCAGATGGAGAAGAGCCAGCGCGAGTACTACCTCAACGAGCAGGTCAAGGCGATCCAGAAAGAACTGGGCGAAGGCGAAGACGGCGCCGATTTCGAGGAAATGGAAAAGCGCGTCAAGGCCGCGCGCATGCCCAAGGAAGCGCGCAAGAAGGCCGACGGCGAGCTGAAGAAGCTGCGCCTGATGTCGCCGATGTCCGCCGAGGCGACGGTCGTGCGCAACTACATCGAGACGCTGGTCAATCTGCCGTGGAAGAAGCGCAGCAAGATCTCGCGCGATATCGGCGCGGCGGAAAAGATCCTGGACACCGACCACTACGGCCTGGAGAAGGTCAAGGAGCGCATCGTCGAGTACCTCGCGGTGCAGACCCGCGTCGACAAGGTCAAGGCGCCCATCCTGTGCCTCGTGGGCGCGCCCGGCGTGGGAAAGACCTCGCTCGGCCAATCGATCGCCCGCGCCACCAACCGCAAGTTCGTGCGCATGTCGCTCGGCGGCGTGCGCGACGAGGCAGAAATCCGCGGCCACCGGCGCACCTACATCGGTTCGATGCCCGGAAAGATCCTGCAGAACATGAGCAAGGTGGGGGTCCGGAATCCCTTGTTTCTGCTGGACGAGGTGGACAAGATGGGGATGGACTTCCGCGGCGATCCGTCGTCGGCGCTGCTGGAAGTGCTCGACCCCGAGCAGAACCACACCTTCACCGACCATTACGTCGAGGTCGAATACGACCTGTCGGAAGTGATGTTCGTCGCGACCGCAAATACGCTGAACATCCCGCCGGCGCTGCTCGACCGCATGGAGGTGATCCGGATCTCGGGCTATACCGAGGACGAGAAGATCAACATCGCCTCGCGCTATCTGCTTCCCAAGCAGCTCAAGAACAACGGCCTGAAGAAGGAGGAAGTCTCGGTGTCGGAATCGGCTCTGCGCGACATCGTGCGCTACTTCACCCGGGAAGCCGGCGTGCGCGGGCTCGAGCGCGAGATCTCGAAGATCTGCCGCAAGGTCGTGAAGCAGCTCGTCAGCAAGGACAAGGAGAAGAAGGTCCTCGTCACCCCCAAGAACCTCGACAAGTACCTGGGCGTGCGCCGCTTTACCTACGGCATTGCGGAAAAGAAGAACCAGGTCGGGCAGGTGACCGGCCTTGCGTGGTCCGAGGTCGGGGGCGAGCTCCTGACGATCGAGGCGGTCACCATGCCGGGCAAGGGCAAGACGATCACGACGGGCAAGCTCGGCGAGGTGATGCAGGAATCGATTCAGGCCGCGCTGTCGGTCGTGCGCAACCGGTCGTCCAAGCTCGGAGTGCCCGAGGATTTCTATCAAAAGAACGACATCCACGTGCACCTGCCGGAAGGCGCCACGCCCAAGGACGGGCCGAGCGCCGGGATCGGGATATGCACCGCAATGGTGTCCATGCTCACCGGCATCCCCGTCCGGGCCGACCTCGCGATGACGGGCGAGATCACCTTGCGCGGCGAGGTCCTGGTGATCGGCGGGCTGAAGGAGAAGCTCCTCGCGGCGCACCGCGGCGGCATCAAGACCGTGCTCATTCCTGACGAGAACGTCAAGGATCTCGCTGAAATCCCAGACAACATCAAGAATCGACTGGAGATTGTTCCGGTGAAGTGGATGGATCAGGTGCTCGAGCTCGCGCTCGAGCGTCAGCCGGAACCGCGCAAGCCCACGCCGGACGTGCCGCCGATCCCGCCGGTCGCGGACGACAAGACTTCCTCAACGGTGGTGACTCACTAGCGTTGGTGCGGCGCGCAGCAGTTCGCGCCGCGGCTTCGCGACTTTCCTGAAATCGAACGCGCGCAGGCCGAAAGGCCTGGCGCGCGTCTTGCCGCAAAAAAAAATTTGTCCAGACGCCCGCGAACGCTTGACACGGCGCTTTTGCAATTGCTATAAATTGCGAAACGAGCGCGCGATGTTTCGGCGCTCGAAGAGTCGATCCGCGGAATAAGCAAAGCCCGGTTTCATCGCATGTGCCGCCTCGCGTCAGGACGCGGCACCGGGGACCGGTCTTTGCTGATTCCACGGCTAAGCAGGAGCAGGGAGGGGAGCCGTGAACGTGCTGATCGACCAACCGAACGCCAAGGGGAGCCCATGAATAAGCTAGAAATCATCGACCACATCGCCAAGTCCGCCGATATCTCCAAAGCCGCCGCGGGACGCTCGCTCGATGCGGCCGTGACCGCAATCAAGACGGCGATGAAGAAGGGCAGCATGGTGACCCTGGTCGGTTTCGGCACGTTCTACGTCGGCCGCCGTGCGGCGCGCACCGGGCGCAATCCGCAAACCGGCGTGGAAATCAGCATCAAGGCGGCCAGGGTTCCGAAATTCCGTCCTGGAAAAGCCCTCAAGGATGCAGTAAACTAGCGGCCCTTCCGGAGCCGGTCCGCGGGAAAGCGGGCCGGGCGGTTTTCCGTAAGGGGTGCTTAGCTCAGCTGGTAGAGCGTCGCCCTTACAAGGCGAATGTCGGCGGTTCGATCCCGTCAGCACCCACCAATCCGTAAATCCGGACGCCGAAGGCGCCGGTTTACGTCCGCGTGTCGGAACAGACGCGGAGCGCTGTTCAACTCGCGGGAGAGCAAACACGGAGCGGTAGTTCAGTTGGTTAGAATACCGGCCTGTCACGCCGGGGGTCGCGGGTTCGAGTCCCGTCCGCTCCGCCAAATTCCATGTTCGATCTAGTCCGCAACAACAAGCGCCTGATGCAGATCGTGCTCGCGGTCGTCGCGCTGCCGTTCGCTTTCTGGGGCATAGATTCCTACCAGCGGGTCATGAGCCGTGCCGGCGAAGTGGCCGAGGTCAGCGGCCAGAAGATCAGCGAGCAGGAATTCAGCGAATCGCTGCGGCAGCAGCAGGACCGCTTGCGGGGCATGCTGGGCCGGAATTTCGACGCGTCACTGCTCGATTCGCCCGCAATGCGCCGGGAGGTGCTGGACGGGATGATCTCGCAGCGCCTGCTGATGCAGCACGCTGCGCGAAATCGTCTGACCGTGTCCGACGAGACTCTGGTCGAAACGACGATGTCGATCCCGGCATTCCAGGTGGAGGGCAAGTTCTCCAGGGACCGTTACGACATTGCCCTTCAAAACGAAAGGATGAGCCCGGACGCGTTCGACGCCGCCCTGCGCCGCGATCTCACGGTGCAGCAGATCAGCAGCGCACTGGGGGAATCGGGGTTCGTGTCGAAGACGGCGGCGGACCAGTTGGCGCAGTTGCGCGCGCAGCAGCGCGAGATCTCCGAGCATGCGGTGCAGGCGGACGCGCGGCGGGTTCAGGTAGCCGCCGATACGGTCCGCGCGTTCTACGACAGCAATCCGGCCCGTTTCCAGATACCCGAGGAGGTTCAGGCCGAATACCTCGTGCTCAGCGCCGATTCGCTGCTCGCCGCCGAGCAGGTCGACGCCGGAGAGGTCAAGAAATACTACGAATCGAACTCGGCGAAGTACGGCGAGCCGGAGCAGCGCAGAGCGAGCCACATTCTGGTCTCGGTGAAGGGCGGCGCGAGCGACGAGGACAAGCGCAAGGCGCGCGAGCGCGCCCAGGCGATCCTGTCGCGGCTGCGAGCCTCTCCGGGCTCCTTCGCAGAGATCGCGAAGAAGGAGTCCGGCGACCCGGGCTCGGCGTCGCAGGGGGGCGACCTGGGCTTCTTCTCGAGAGGCATGATGACGCGTCCGTTCGAGGACGCCGTCTTCGGCCTGAAGCCCGGGCAGATCAGCGACCTGGTCGAGTCCGACTTCGGCTTCCACATCATCAAGCTGACGGGCGTCAAGCCGAGCAAGATGAAAACGCTGGAAGAAGTCCGGCCCGAAATCGAGCGCGAGCTGAAAAAGCAGCAGGCCGGCCGGCACTTCGCCGAGGCCGCGGAAACGTTCAGCAACATCGTCTACGAGCAGTCGGACTCGCTCAAGCCCGCGGCCGACAGATTCAAGCTTGCCGTCCAGCAGGCCCAGGGGGTCACGCGCCAGGGGACGGGCGTTCCGGCGCTCAACAGCCAGCGGCTGCTCTCCGCGCTGTTCTCGGACGAGTCGATCAAGAACCGGCGCAACACCGAGGCGGTGGAGACCAGCCCGGGCACTCTGGTGTCGGCGCGCGTGGTGAGTCACAAGCCTGCGAGCCTCCGTCCCTTCGAACAGGTGAAGGATGGCATCGCGAAGCAGCTCGCGCAGCAGGAGGCTCTGGCGAGGGCGAGAAAACAGGGCGCCGAGCTGCTCGACCAGGTGAGAAAAGGCGACGCGTCCAGGAGCCCCTTCGGAGCGTCGAAGCTGGTGAGCCGGGACGATCCCAAGGGCCTTTCTCCCGCGGCGATCTCGCAGGTGTTCGGGGTCGACGCGAGCAAGCCGCCGGCTTATGCCGGTGCGGAGTCGAGTGACGGTTACACGATCTACCGCGTTTCCCGCGTCGTCGACGTTCAGCCGGACGAGGCGCGCCGGCGCAGCATTCAGACCGAGCTCGGCCGGGCGAGCGGAAACCAGCAGTTCAAGTCCTTCCTGGACGGCCTGCGCGCGGACGCGAAAGTGGAAATCAACCGGGACGCGCTGGAGAAGAAAGTCCAGTAGCGTCTAGCCGGGCGGCGGCCCCGCGTCTCCCGCCATTCCGCCGACCACGGTGCTGAATCCGGCGTCGGCATGGATCACCTCCCCGGTCACCGACGCCGCCAAATCCGAAAGCAGAAAGGCCGCGACGTTGCCGACGTCCTCGGTGGTGACGTTGCGGCGCAGGGGCGCATTCTCCTCGACGTGCTTGAGAATTTTTCCGAACCCCGAGATGCCGCTCGCGGCCAGGGTCTTGATCGGGCCGGCCGAGATGGCGTTGACGCGGATTCCCCGGGGTCCCAGGCTGGTCGCGAGGTAGCGCACGGCGGCTTCCAGGCTCGCCTTGGCAAGCCCCATGGTGTTGTAGTTCGGGACCACGCGCTCGGCGCCCAGATAGGTCAGCGTGACAAGCGCGGATTTTCGCCCTTGCATCATCGGCAGCGCGGCCTTGGCGAGCGCGGCGAAGCTGTAGGCGCTGACGTCGTGGGCGATGCGGAAAGCTTCGCGCGACATGCCCTCGAGGAAGTCGCCCGCGATCGCTTCACGCGGAGCGAACGCGATCGCGTGCACCAAGCCCTCGAGTCCGTCCCAGGTCCTGGCGAGCCCGGCGAACAGGCCGGCGATTTCGGCGTCGTTGGCCACGTCGCAGGGAAAGGCGAGCTTGCTGTCGAACTCTCCCGCCATCTCGGTCACGCGTTCCTTGAAGCGGTCGCTCTGGTAGGTGAACGCGAGCTCGGCGC
>Ga0137407_10003508_pt1 | contig 10442 bp, 6 predicted proteins | sample CZOMad2_2_16fung_FD_108410 | JGI IMG/M metagenome (GOLD analysis project Ga0137407, IMG submission 108410) | Vadose zone soil fungal communities from Angelo Coast Range Reserve, California, USA - CZOMad2_2_16fungal (Illumina Assembly) | ecosystem: Environmental > Terrestrial > Soil > Vadose zone...
CGGCGCCATCAACAAGGTGCGCGTCCGCGTGACCAACGTCGGCGCCGGGCACAAGCTGCCCACGGGCTTTCCGGAAGGACGCGAGATGTGGATCGACTTCCGCGTGATGGACGGAGCGGGGCGGACCCTCTACCGGCTCGGCGAAGTCAGGGACGGCTACACGGAGGAAGGCACCAAGAGCTTCAAGGTGGTCTTGGGCGACAAGGACAGCAAGGTGGTGGACCTCAATCCCATCGACGCCGACCGCATCCTCTTCGACAACCGCATTCCGGCGAAGAGCTACGACGACACCGAGTTCAGCTTCCTGGTGCCGGGCGACCTGCAAGGCAAGCTGCAGATCATTGCCGACTTGAACTACTGGTCCTTCCCGCAAGGGTTCCTGGACCAACTGATGGGCAAGGATGCGCCCACGGTTCCCATCGCGAAGATGGCGCGCGCATCGGTTCGCAGCGACGCTGTTCCGGCGAGCGCTTCTACCGCGAGCCCCCTGGCGGTGCTGGCCGCTGCACCGGCTGCGCACGCGTCGTTGGGCGCGGCCCCAGCTGCACCGGCTGCGCATGCGCCGCTGGGCGCGGCCCCAGCTGCACCGGCGGCGCGCGCGCTGCTGGCCGCGGCCGATCCGACCGACCCGGTGCCGCGCGAAGAGCCGCTGCATCCGACCGCCAACAAGTGGTACGGCGCCAACGGCCGCCTGTATCGGCCCATCACCGATGATCGCGACTTCAAGGAGCGCGGCAAGGCGACCGTGATCGCCGCCGACCAGGAAGGCAAGCCGACCGCGAGCGGCGAGTCCTATTCCCAGCGCGCCCTGACCGCCGCCCATTCGCGCCTGCCGATCCCGAGTTATGCACGCGTGACCGACCTGCGCACCGGCAAGAGCGCCATCGTGCGCATCAGCGATCGCGGCGCCTACGATCGTGACGCAGAGATCGCCGTCTCGCCGGCGGTGGCGCAGAAGATCGGCCTGCTCGGCACCGACGAGGTCGAAGTCGAGCGCATCACGCCGGCCCAGATTGCCACCAAGCCCGCGACGCGCGCGGCTGCGGCCCCTCCTGCGCCGGAGCCGGCACCATCGCCGCCGCCGGTAGCGGTGGCGGCGCCGCCGGCGTCGCCTGTGCCGGCCGAATCGACCCCGTTGCCGCGGCCCGTCGCCGCCGTGGCCCCGGCGCTGGTCCGCGCGCCGGGCGCACCGGCACCCGCCGCGCCACCGGTGCCCGCTGCACCGCCCACAACGGCGTTGCCACCGCAGCCGGAACTCGCGCCACTCGCCGCGCCGCCTGCCACGCCTCCCACGCGCGCTTCAGCCCAGTCAGCGGCGACCGGGCGCTGGTCGGTGCAGGTGGCGGCATTCGCGACACCGGCGATGGCTGAATCAACGCGCTCGCGGGTCGCCCAACAACTGGCCCAGGACGCCCCCAATCTACCCGCGGCGCCACGCGTGCAGCGCTTCGGCAACCGCTCATACGTGCTGCTTGGAGATTTCGGCGATCGCGAGTCGGCTGAAGCGCTGGCGGACCGCTTGCGCGCCGCGCTGCGGCAGGACGTTGTCGTCGACCGACACTGACGGCCGCGCCACCGGTGCGCCCCGGTTTGTTCGCGCTTGCGGTCGTGCTCGCCGCGTGCAGTTCTGCGCCGAGCAAGCGCGGCGGCTTCTACGAGGACGGCGGACCGCCGGAAAGGCGCCGGACGGCCTCCCTCGTAACCGGAACATCACCTTAGCCGCCCGCCGGCGCGCCATGGTTCGCTTCAGGCCGAACCATGGCGGCAACCCGGGTTTTTCCTCCACGGTTCGTTTATCATCGAACCATGAGAGACGGACCCAACATCGCGCGCGTCGCCGGCCTGATCGGCGAACCGGCACGCGCGGAAATGCTGAGCGTGCTGATGGCCGGCCAGGCGCTCACCGCGACCGAACTTGCCGCCGCGGCCAACGTCACCAAGCAGACCGCCAGCGCACATCTGGCCAAGCTGCTCGACGCGCAGCTGGTAACGATGGAAGCGCAAGGGAGGCACCGCTACTTTCGCCTCGCCGACGACGACGTTGCACAACTGCTCGAAAGCCTGATGGGGGTCGCATTCCGGTCGGGCGCGGTGCGCGTGCGCACCAGTCCGCGCGAGCCGGCGCTGCGCAGCGCGCGCGTCTGTTACGACCATCTTGCCGGCGACCAGGGAGTGCAGGTGCTCGATGCGCTGCTTCGACGCAAACTGCTGCGCCGGCGCGACGGCGCGCTCGAACTCACGACCGCAGGCACGGCGTTTTTTCGCTCGTTCGGCATCGATGTCGACGCCCTTGCGGCGGAGCGGCGTCCGTTGTGTCGCACGTGCCTGGATTGGAGCGTGCGGCGCCATCATCTCGGCGGCGCGGTCGGGGCGGAACTGCTGCAGCGTCTGTTCGCCCTGGGTTGGGCCAGGCGGATGAAGAACTCGCGCGTCGTGACTTTTACGCCAACCGGGGCCGCGGCGCTCAGCCGCCAGTTCTTCGGCTGATGACCGCTCATGCGTGCGGGCGCTGGTTGCCAAGCTCGGAGGGTGGCACTCGCAGAACACGCGCCACCGATTCAGGCAGGAACCAGTTCCAGCGCCCCAGCAGCTTCACCGTCGCGGGCAAGAGCAGCGCCCGGACGATCGTCACGTCGAGCAGGATCGACACCGTCAACGCGAACCCGAACTGCTGCAGCTCGGCAATCGAGCCGGCCACAGGCGCAGTAGCAACCGCGGGCAAGCACCAAAGGCGGGCACTGGCTGCTGATCTGATCGAGCGAGCAGGCGGCAAGAAGCTGTCTTATCCGCCGCATTGGTGACGTGGTACGAAGGTTGCTGCGGCGATTTCTGCCTTTTTAGACGTTTCAGCGCGCCGAAAATTAGGGCATATTGCCTGCGCCCTCTCGGGCCGCTTCCCAAAAAAGGAAAGGACCGGAATGAATCCCGGAGACGTCGTCCCCTTTCGTTGGGACTATGCACTCATAGCACTGTCCTACGCCGCAGCTTCCACCGGTTCGTTCGCGGCGCTGCAATGCGCCGCGGCGATTCCGCAAGGGCGCGGGCACGTCAACAAAAATGCCCTGTGGGCCGCAGCGATCGCCCTCGGCGGCGGCGGCATCTGGTTCATGCACTTCATCGGCATGTCCGCGTTCATCGCGCCGCCCGCGCTTCTGATTCGCTATGACCTTATTACGACCGTCGGCTCGATGCTCGCCGCGATCGTCGTTGCCGCCGGCGCGCTGTACTTCGTCGGTCGCGATCCGAGGCGGATCGTCAATATCCTGCTCGGCGGGGTGTTTGCCGGCAGCGGCGTGGCGATCATGCACTACATCGGCATGGACGCAATGCGGATGCGGGCGATCATCAAGTGGGACATGCAGATCGTCGGGATATCGGTCCTGATCGCGATTGCCGCGGCCATCGCCGCGCTGTTTCTCACGTTCTACACGCGCAGCGTGGTTCAGCGCGTCGCGGCCGCACTCATCATGGGCGTGGCGGTGTGCGGGATGCACTACACGGGCATGTACGCCGGCACGTACATCTGCGCTGCCGACACCGGCAACACGGGCCCAACGCTCGCCGGTTCGTTTTTCGCCTACACCGTTTTCATTTTCGGCGTGCTGCTGCTTGGCGCCGTAGGAATCTTCTATACCCTCGGCATTTCGGACGCATCCGAGCAAGCTGAGCGCCAGGCGATGGCCATGCGGCGTGCGGCAGTGCGCGGCGCGGAGTAGCGGCCAGCCCGCTACTTTTGCTGCGCCGCCTGCGCCCGTTCCTGCTCGCGGCGCACGTAGTCCCGCCACTCGCGCGCGAGCTCGGCGACAGGACGTCCCGATTCTGCAATGGCACGGCGCAGCGCGCCGGTTTCGCCCAAGCGCAACATGTCTGAGCTGCGCTGCTGCAGCAGATCGAACGCTTCGCAACCGAGCCACCTCCCGGGTTGCACCCGCGGGTCCAGCGACAGCCCGTTTATCGCGTCCAGTTGTTCCTTCAAAGCGGCAACGCGTTGCGCGGGCCAACCGACGCGCTCGCCAAGACGCGCTCCCATGAGGAGACCGAGCATGGTCGAATCTGCTTCGACCAGGACAGTTGCGAGGCGATCGCACTGGGTTCTGCGCTGTGGCTCAGCCAACGCATTGCTGTCACAGAGAGTTGCGATCTCCGCGTACCCCGTCACAGGTGCGGCAGCAAAGACGCCGACCGTTGTTGTCTGCACGACGAATCGATCAATGCGCGCGGCGTCCTGCACCGATGCAGTCGCCAGCGGGCGCAAGAGCGCCTCGTTGTAATGGTCGAAGCGCTTGGCGGCCGCCGCGTGCCTCATCGCCTCTCCTCTCGTTGTCTGGTCCCCGACTCTTGCCGCTTCAGCTGCAACCAGCAGCCAGGGTGTGCCGTTGTCCGGGTCCGATTCGGCCCAGCGACTCGCGGTTACCCCGCTGCACGCATCGATCCGCGGGGCGGACGGCCGACGACAAGCCTTGTACGCCAGCGCAAATGCGATCGGGTCGTTATTCTGATCCGCGAGCTGCACCAGTGCCTGTCTGTAAGGGGCGGCCGCCTGCGTACCCATCTCATCGGCGGCGCTGCGGCAGTGTTCGTTGTTCGCGCAGTCGCGGTTGCCTGCCAGTGCGGCATCGATCGCGCCTTGCGCGGCCAGTACGGCGTCATAGTGCAGTGCGATGGCACGATTACTCGGCTCGGAGGTAGCACCCAGCTCCGCGATCGAACGCCTCAACGTCGGCGAGCGCGTGGCGGTAGCCAGTAGTTCGGGTAGCAGCTCCTGCATGCTGTTGACTTGCACCAGGCCGATGCCGCAAACCTCGATCGCCGTCGATCCGGTCGCGCCGATCGCACCCGCGGCATCCACGACGTTGCCGTCGAGAGCGGGCGCGAACAGGAGCCCGCGCAGCGGCCAAGGGATCTGATGTGCACTGACGGCGGCGGCGGGCCGCGGCGGTTGCCACGGCAGCCATAGCGCCAGCCCGGCGATAACCGCCGCGACAAGAACCAACACGATCCAGCGCTGCCGAGACATACGCATCGGACCGGGCTCGCAGACGCTCTACTTCAACCACTTCTCGACCGTACGATCGAATTCCCCGCTCGCTTTGGCGAGATGCAGCCACGTGTCGACCCAGGCGCTCATCGCCGCGTCGCCGCGCGGCAGCAGGTAACCCATTTCGCCGTACTGCAGCGGTTTGTCGGGGTTGACCGCACACAACCCCGGCCGCAGTTTCTGCTGCACGATGGTCTCCACCGACTCGGAGATCATCACGTCGGCGTGCCCCTTCAGGATCTCGTCGAAAATGGTCACGTTGTCGTTGTAGACGATCACCTTGGCCTGCGGCAGGTTCGCGCGCACAAAACGCTCGTTGCTGCCGCCGGGATTGGTGATCACCGTGACGGACGCCTTGTTGAGGTCGGCCACGGTCTGGTACTTGGCGACGTTCTCGCATTTCGTGATCGGTGCCTTGCCGTTCACCATGTAGGGGGCTGAGAACCCGGCGCGTTTTGCGCGCTCGGTGGTCACCGAAATGCCGCCGACGCCGATGTCGCACTTCTCGAGAAAGTCGTCCATGAGCTTGGGCCAGCTGGTCTTGACCATTTCGATCTGCACACCCAGCGCCTTGGCCGCCGATTGCATCAAGTCGATGTCGATGCCTTCATAGCTGCCGTCCGACTTTGCGAGCGAAAATGGTTTGTAGTCGCCCGGGGTACATATGCGCAGCTTGCCGGTCCGCAGGATCTCGTCGAGGCGGGACGACGTTTGCGCGCATGCGAGGCTGGTGGTGCAAAGGGCGACAAGCGCAAGCGCTGCGCGTACAGTTTTTTTCACCGTGATCTCCGGGTCGGGTCGAGCGTGGCAGAAGAAGCCGCGAATCATATTTCGGCTTGGCGCCGCCGCGACAGGGCCTTACCCGGGCCTGGCCTCCGCTGGGGAGAAGACCCGCGTGCATGTTCTGACTTCTGCGCGGCTGCGCCTGGTGCCGCTCGCCACCTCCGATGTCGAAGCGCTGCACGCGTTGTAGAGCAGCGCCGGGGTGCGCCGCTATTCAGTGCGGCGCGACCCGCAACGGGATACTGACCAGCCTGTCCTCATGCGAGGTCGTGCTGCAACTCGCCGACCGCTTCTGCGCGTTGGCGCAACGCGTTGAACACTTGCGGTGGCACGCGGACGCGATCGTCCGACTCATACAACGTCCGCAAGGCCTGGAAGTTCGACTCCGGTGCGAGGGTGAGCTGTGCCAGCTGGTCGAAGAACGCGAGCTGGGCCGCGTCCAGCTTGGCGTCCGGCTGCGGCTGCGCGCCCCAGGTGTCCCAGGGAAGCATTTCCGTCCGGTTCAGCGCTGCCAGGTCGCGTACCAGGCTGCCCGCAATGAACCACAAGCCGCGCAACTTGGCGAACTCGATGCCGAACCTCGACCCGTCGGCGCCTTCGCGCCTGCAGGCATTCCAGGCCTGCGCGGCGACAAGAAACTCCGAACGCGGAACGTCGTCCGGATCGAATTTGAGCGCAAGTTTCTTGCGCCAGACGTCGTCGAACTGTGCATCGACGAGCACCCAACGGGACGTGCGCACGTCGAAATACTCGCAGACCCAGTGGTCCTCGAAATAACCCGGGTTGAAGTAACGCGCAAAGCCGCCGCGCATGCGGGCGCCGATGCCACGCGCGCGCAACATCGACGTCAGCAGCAGCGCGTAGTGATCACACCGGCCCACAAGTCGCTTGGATGGCGGCCGCGGGCCGAGGCGATGATCCAGCGCGAGCAGTCGGTCGAGCATGGCCTCGACGCCGCGCAAATGGATTTCCTGCTGCCGCTCTGCAGAAATCCGGTGACCGTAAAAATCCTCGGCCACGACGTCGTAGATACAGAGTTCGCTGACCGTCTGTGCAAGGTCATGCACCTGCGACGGAAGACGCGCTAACAAGGCGGCGTGGCGACCCGGATTGGAAAACGCGGACTGGCGTGCGTAATAGTCGTGAGTCATGGCGGAAGTCCTCCATAGGTCCGACCAGAATAGGCACGCGCGCAACTCTGCGCTTGATCGATCTTGCGCCGCAGCGCGAGCGGAAGAGAAGCGCCACAACGCGCGCGGGCACGCGGCGTGCCCAAGGTGGCCAGCATTTCGATGGATTTCCCACGCAGCGCAAGTCAGATATGTTCCCGGCCAGCACCCTACCTACCAAGGCGCGCGTGAATCGGCGGCGTGGAATTCGCTGGCATCTCTTTCAGGTGCAGCTGGTCAGCATCGTTCCAATCGGCCTGTTCGCCGCGGCGCTGCTTTATTTCCATTGGCAGGCGCAGGAGCACGAGCGCCAACGCTCGCAGATGGAAACCGTGCGCCTGCTCGCTGCCGCGGTGGACAACTCGCTCGACAGTACGGTGGAGCGCCTGTCGATCTTCGCGCGCCTGTGGTCATCGAGTTCGCTCAGCGAGCAGATGGTCCACGCGCAGGCGAAAGAGGCGTTGGGTGCCAATGCCGACTGGAGCAGCATCGTTGCCTTCGACACCAACGGACGCGGCGTTTTCCGCACCGACGCGCCGTTCGGGCCGCCCGTCCAGGCCAACGCGCGGATCGACGTGTGGCAGCCGGTGTTTACCGAACGCCGGCCCGTGATCTCCGATGTTCTGCTCGATGCGACCAATGGTGCGCAGCACGTTGCCGTCGGCGTTCCTGTTTTGCGTGAGGGAAGGGTCGCCTACGTTCTGATCGCGCAACTGAAGCTTGGCTGGTACGACCGCCTCATGACGCAGCAAGGCCAGCCGGACGGTGCCGTCGCCGGCCTGGTCGATCGCAACTTCAAGTTCGTCGCGCGCAGCAGCGAGGGCGAAGAACGCCGTGGCGCCGATCCGACGCTCCGGTGGGTCGCGGACCTGAATCTCCGCCCGGAGGGTGTCGCTCGATACACGAATCTCAATGGGACCGCGGTCTACACCGCCTGGACGTTCACGCGCCATGGGTGGGCGGTAGGCTTCGGCACGCCATCGGCGCCTGTCGACAGCGCGTTCTGGGACCACCTTTTGGTCTTGGGCCTTGTCTGGGCCGCGGCGGTGGCGATCGGCATGGTTCACGCGTTCTCCAAGGCGCGCGTGATCGCCGCGTCGCTCGAGTCGCTCGAGGCCCAGGCCGAGCACGTCGCCACCGGACGGCGCATCGAGGGGCTGCCCGATTCGCACGTTGCCGAGGTGAACCGCGCGCTGGTCGCGCTCGAAAAAGCCAGCGCGAGCCTGCAATCCGCCATGCAAGAGCGCGACCGGTCGTTCGAAACCGAACGCGAGGCGCGCGCTGCGGCGGAGGCGGCCAACCAGGCCAAGGACGTGTTCCTGGCGATGCTCGGCCACGAACTGCGCAATCCGCTCGCGGCGATCGTGACGGCGGCAACGATCGTGAAGAGCGAACGCCGCAGCGCCGAGCAGCTCGAGTTCGCTACGGGCGTGATCGAGCGCCAGGGCTGGCACCTGAAGCGCATCATCGATGATCTGCTCGATGTCGGCCGCGCAACGACAGGCAAGATCGTCATCGAGCGCAACCCGGTCGATCTCGCGGCAGCCGCGCGCCACGCGGTGCTGACGCTGCAGACGGCGGACCAGTTTGACGAGCGCCGCGTCGAGCTCGACACCGCACCGGCATGGATCGAGGGCGATCAAACGCGTATCGAGCAGATCCTGAACAACCTGCTCGTCAATGCCGCGCGCTACACGGGCACGGGCGGGCGCATCGTTGTGCGGGTCGCGCGCGAAGGCGACGAGGCCGTGCTGCAGGTGAGCGACGACGGTGAAGGCATCGCCGCCTCGGATCTGAACCGCGTGTTCGAGCTTTTTTTCCAGGCACCGTCGGCCACTAACCGCGCAGCTGGGGGTCTCGGCATCGGCCTGACTCTTGTGCGGCGGCTGGCGCGCTTGCATGGCGGCGAGGCGACTGCGCACAGCGATGGGCGTGGTACGGGCGCAGTTTTCACCGTGCGCCTGCCTGCCATCGAGGCGCCGCAGCTATCGCGCCGCGACCCGGTGCCGCTGCGCAGCGTTCAGTCCAGCAGCGTTCTGCTTGTCGAAGACAACGCCGATGCCCGTGCCGGCCTCGCGGTCGCGCTCGAGCTGCGCGGCTACCACGTGCTGCAGTCAGGCGACGGTGCTTCGGCACTCGATGCGTTGCGCAAGACGCGCCCTCCCGTCGCGGTATTCGACGTGGCGCTGCCGGACATCGATGGATATGAGCTTGCACGGTGTACCCGCGCCGAGTTCGGACAGGAGATCATGCTGATCGCCCTGACGGGTTACGGCACCGAGCGCGATGCGGCCGAGGCGATGCGAGCGGGGTTCGACCGTCACCTGACCAAACCGGTCGACATCAAGGAGCTGGTGCGGGTGATCGAACTCGGCAGTCGTTCACGCGCCGCTGCAACGGAGGTCGCGCAGTTTCGGCGCCGGCGAGGTTGACGGCGCGCGCATCCGCCGCATCAATAGGACTTCGGCAGGCCCAGCACCTTTTCGGCAATGAAGCACATGATGAGCTGCGGGCTCACCGGTGCGAGGCGCGCGATCATCACCTCGCGAAAATAGCGCTCGACGTGGTATTCCTTGGCGTAACCGTAGCCGCCATGCGTCAACACCGCCTGCTCGCACGCACGGAAGCCGGCTTCGCCCGCGAGAAACTTCGCCGCGTTGGCCTCCGCGCCGCACGGTTTGCCGGCGTCGTACAACGCGGCCGCGCTCAGCACCATTAAATTTGCAGCCTGCAACTCCATCCAGTTGCACGCCAGCGGATGCTGAATCGACTGGTTCGCGCCGATGGGCCGGTCGAAGACAACGCGCTCTTTCGCGTACTGCGTGGCCCGGCGCAGCGCCGCGAAACCCAGCCCGACGCTTTCCGCGCCGATCAGGATGCGCTCCGGATTCATGCCATGCAGGATGTACTCGAACCCGCGGCCCTCCGCGCCGATGCGGTCTTGCACCGCGACGCGCAGCCCGTCGATGAAGATCTGGTTGGAGTCCACGCACTTGCGGCCCATTTTTTCGATCTCGCGCACCTCGACGCATGCGCGATCAAGATCGGTGTAAAAAAGACTCATGCCCTCGGTGCGCTTGTGCACCTGCTCGAGCGGCGTGGTGCGCACCAGGATGAGCATCTTGTGCGCCACCTGTGCTGTCGAAGTCCAGACCTTGGCACCCGAGATGACGTAATGATCGCCGGCGCGTATGGCTTTGCTCTTGATGCGCGTGGTGTCAAGGCCGGCATCGGGCTCGGTCACCGCGAAACAGGCCTGCTCTTCACCACGTATGAGCGGCGGCAGCATGCGCCGCTTCTGCTCGGGCGTGCCGAAGACCACCACCGGGTTCAGCCCGAAGATATTCATATGCACGGACGACGCCGCACTCTGGCCGCCGCCGGACTCGGCTATCGCGCGCATCATGATCGCGGCCTCCGTGACGCCGAGACCGGCGCCGCCGTACTCCTCC
>Ga0137407_10003510_pt1 | contig 10442 bp, 9 predicted proteins | sample CZOMad2_2_16fung_FD_108410 | JGI IMG/M metagenome (GOLD analysis project Ga0137407, IMG submission 108410) | Vadose zone soil fungal communities from Angelo Coast Range Reserve, California, USA - CZOMad2_2_16fungal (Illumina Assembly) | ecosystem: Environmental > Terrestrial > Soil > Vadose zone...
CCCGCACGTAGTCGTTCCCCATGATCTCCAGCATCGAGGCCCGGGTGAACCGGGTCAGCATGCCGACCGTGTAGATGGCCAGCACAAGACCGGGCAGCAGCAGGTGCCGCAGCGCGGACCAGAACAGGGTCCACTGCCCACCCAGCGCCGCGTCGACGGTGAACATCCCGGTCAGGTGGTGCGGGGCGCCCTGGGTGGGGTCGAGCCGCCCGCCCCCCGGCAGCCAGCCGAGCTTGAAGAACAGCAGGTAGAACGCGACCAGCGCGATCCAGAAGACCGGCATCGACACGCCGCCCAGGCTGAATACCCGGATCAGGTGGTCCGGCCACCGGTCCCGGTACATGGCCGCCACGATGCCCAGGCCGATCCCGGTCACCAGCGACACCACGATGGCGAACAGGGCCAGCTCGATCGTGGCCGGGACGTACTCCTCCAGGTCGGTCAGGACCGGGCGGTGGCTCTGCTCGGAGCTGCCGAGGTTCCCGTGCAGCAGGTTCCTCAGGTACAGCACGTACTGCACCGGCAGCGGCCGGTCCAGGCCGTACTGGTGCTTGAAGGCCGCCACCGCGGCCGGGTCGCCGATGGCGCGCTGGCCCAGGTTGGCGGCGGCCGGGTCGCCCGGCACCAGGTGGGTCAGCACGAACGCGACCAGCGTGATGCCGACCAGCAGGACCACGCCCGTGCCGAGCCGCTGCAGCAGGAACCGCCGCAGGTCATGGTGCCGCCGTCCGGTCGTACCCGGCCGCGGCGCCGCGGCCGGCCCGGCGGTCGGCCCGGCGCTAGCCGAGCTCACTGAGGTCGACGAGCCACAGCGCGTTCGACTGCAGGTTCTTCACCGAGTTCGCGCCGACCACGATCTGGGCCGGCTGGATCAGCGGCATGAACGGGCTCGTGTTGTTCATCGACCGCTGGATCTGCTGGTACAGATCCTGCCTGGTCGCCTTGTCGGTGGTGCCCGCGGCCTTGGTGCCGAGCGACTCCAGCGACGGGTCTGAGCCCTTGGGCCAGCCCGCGCGCAGGCCCACCAGGGCGCCGGGCAGGAAGTTGAGGTAGTCGCTCGGGTCGGGGAAGTCCGGGCCCCAGTACCACAGGCCCAGTTGCTCCTGGCCGCCCCGGTAGCTGTTCAGCGCCACCTGGATGGACTGGCCCTGCAGCTTGACCGTGATCCCGACCTGCTGCAGCTCCTGCTGGATCCGGGCCGCCAGGTCGCCGAAGCTGAGCCCGTTGACCTGGATGTCGCTCGGATAGACCAGGTTCAGCGTCGGGTGGCCGACACCGGAAGCGGCCAGCGCCGCCTTGGCCCGGGCCAGGTTGTAGCCGGCGCCGGAGCCGGCCGGCAGGCTGCCGAGGAACATGGTCGGGATGATGCCGGCCGCCTGCACCGCGCCCTTGCCCGCCAGCTGGAGCAGGCTGGGGTAGTTGATGCCGTACCGCACCGCTTCCTGGAACTTCGGGTTCGAGGTGATCTTGGAGATCTTCGGGTTGTCGTTGCTGAGCAGGAAGAACAGGTTCGGCGAGGCGCCGTTGACGATCTGCACGCCGGACAGCCCCTGGGCCTGGGTGGGGGACAGGTCCACCGCGATCTGCGACTCGCCCTTGAGCACGTCCAGCTTCTGCACGCTGGCCTGGACGTTCCTGATCACGATCTTGGCGTACCTGGGCTTGGGTCCCCAGTACTTCGGGTTCGCCGTGAGCACGACCTGGGTGGTGTTGCTGTAGCTGGTCAGCGTGTAAGGACCGCTGCCCTCGGAGGTCGTGTTCAGCGCCGTCTCGGCCTTGTCCGACTTGGCCGCGTCAGACCCGTCCGAGCCGCCCGCGGCCCGCACCTTCTTGGCGTCCGCGATGCCCAGGGCCGGGTTGGTCACGATGGCCGGGATCGCGGTGTTGGCCGTGGCGCTGGTCAGCACGACCGTGTTCGCGCTGGGCGCGGTCGCGGTGATGCCGGCCATCAGGAACGACGGGTTGCCCTCGACGTTCTTGGTCCGCATGAGCGAGAACACCACGTCCGCGGCGGTCACCGGGTCGCCGTTGGCGAACTTGACCCCCGAGCGGAGCGTGAAGGTATACGTCTTGGCGTCCGCGGACGCGGTGTACGACGAGGCCAGGTCGGGGACCGGGCTGGTCACGTCCGAGCCCTTGTAGGTCAGCAGCGTGTCGTACAGCGTGTGATCGATCATCAGCCCGGTGGGCTCGAACATGCGCGCCGGGTCGAGCGTCTTCAGCACGAACGAGGTCTCGACCACCAGCGACGACGAACCCGGGGACGAGGTGCCGCCCCCGCCGCCGGAGCCGCTCCCGCTCGCGCCGGTGCTGCCGCCGCAGGCGGCCAGCCCGGCGGCCAGCATCGCGGCCAGAGCCGTGGCACAACCCGGTGCCAGCCATCGATGAGGGCGCATGGGCCCATCCCCTCAGCCGGGAACAGAATAGGCAAACGTTCCCATTCAAGCGCGTCGCAGGTCAAGCACGTTGTGTTGCAACTGCGAAACGAGTATGTGACATATGGTTGCGCAAACGTTCCCTCGAGCGGCACGCTCCATTCATGCAGGAGCTCGACCAACTCAGCGAGCGGTTCTGGACCTGGCGCGCCCGGCAGCAGCCCAGGACCAGGGACGATATCCCGCGCCTCGTTCGGCCCCATGGTTGGCGCCCTGAGGTCGAGGCCGCCCTGGCGGTGCAGCGGCGGGACGAGCTCGGCACGTTCGCGGCCGAGCTGGCCCTGATCCGCCCGGACGAGGTGCCCGACCGCGTCGACCACCGCCTGCTGCGATCGGCGATAGCCCGGGTGCACTGGGAGAGCGAGGTCCTGCGGGTGCGCGGCATCCCCCGGTTCTGGACCGACCAGGCGCTCGGCCCGGTCTTCGACGCGCTGCTGCCGCCGGGCGTGGACGGGGCCAGGATCGCGGAGGTGACGCGGCTGCTCCGGGCCGTGCCCGGGATACTGGCCCACGCCCCGGTCGCACTGCGCGCGCCCGCGCGGGAGTTCGCCGGGCTGGCCGTGGCCGAGCTCGACGGCATCGCCGGCCGCGTCGAGGCCTGCGCTCAGGCCCTGGCCGCGATCGAGCCCGGCCCGTCACCGGCGGCCGCGGCGGAGCTCGGCTCGGCCGCCGCCGAGGCGGGTGGTGCCCTCGAGCAGTTCAGCCGGTGGCTCGCGGGCCGGCTGGCCGAGCTGCCGCCCGCGGTCCCGGTGGGCCGCGAGCGCTACGAGTGGTTCCTGCGCGAGGTGGCCTGCGTCCCGCTGGGCGTGGCCGAGATCGCCGTCATCGGCCGCCGCGAGTACGAACGGGCGGTATGGCTCGAGCTGCTGCACGCCACCCGCAACCGCGGGGTGCCGCTGCCGGACCTCCCGGCCGACGTGGATCTCCAGGTCAAGGCCGAGGCCGAGGACGAGCAGGCGGTCCGCGACTTCTACGTCGGGCGGGGCCTGCTCAGCCAGCCGGACTCGCTGCGCCACTACCTCAACCTGCCCATGCCCGGCTACCTGGAGCCGCTGCGCTTCCTCGGCGTGAGCGACGACCTGACCGGCCCGCACCGGCTGGCCGAGAACGGCGTCTCCTACGTGCCGGCGCCCGCGCCCGAGCTGCCCTACTTCTATGCCGCCAACGCCCGCGACCCGCGGGCCGGCATCCTGCACGAGGGCGCCCACTACCAGCAGCTCGCGCTGGCCTGGGGCAATCCCCGGCCGGTCCGCAGGCACTACTACGACTCCGGCGCCAACGAGGGGATTGCCTTTTACAACGAGGAGATGATGCTGGTCAGCGGGCTGGTCGACGACGCGCCGCACACCCGGACGGCGCTGTGCAACTTCATGCGGCTGCGTGCCCTGCGGGTGACCACCGACGTGGGCCTGGCCACCGGCGCGCTGTCGATCGAGCAGGCCGCCGCCGACCTGGCCGGCCGGGTGCCGATGGACGAGGCCACCGCGCGGGAGGAGGCGGCCTTCTTCGCCGAGACCCCCGGCCAGGCGCTCACCTACCAGATCGGCAAGACCCAGCTGATCGCGCTGATCGCGGACGCGGTCCGGGTCCGCGGCGCGGACCTGGACCTGCGGTCCCTGCACGACGCGATCTGGGTCAACGGCAACGTCCCGGTCGCCCTGCTCCGCTGGGAACTGCTCGGCCTGACCGACGAGCTCGCCGCCCTCGATACGGAGTGGTCATAGGGTCCGGCACGAGTCGCGCTCGATGAGCCGGCTGCCGACCCTGATCTCGCGGTAGTCCCCCTGGTCGCCGGCGCCCTGGTCGCCGGCCGCCGCCTCGAGGCGCTGAAGCAGCAGCCGGGCCGCGAGCTCGCCCATCTGCCGCGCGTTGTTGTCGATCACCGTGATGGCCGGGTGCCACCAGCGGGCCAGCGGGGAGTCCTCGTAGCAGATCACCGAGAGGCTGGCCGGTATGGCCACCGCGTGCTCCCGCAGCGCCGGGAGCGCCCCGTAGGAGGCCTCGTGGTTCGCGATGAGCAGGGCGGTCGGGCGGCGCCGGGCGGGCAGCGCCAGCAGCGATCCGACCGCGGCCGGCCCGGCCTCCGGGCTGAGCGCGACCGCCCGGGCCAGCTCCTCGACGGCCGGCAGGCCGGCCGCCTGCAGGGCCAGCCAGTAGCCCTGCCGCCGCTCCCGGCCCGACGGCACGTCGGGCGGCCCGGCGATGATGGCGATCCGGCGGTGCCCGGCCGCCAGCAGGTACTCGGTGGCGATGCGGCCGCCGGCGATCTCGTCGCCGAGCACGCAGTCGCCCGCCGGTTCCGGCGGCCGCCGGGCCAGGTGCACGGTCGGCAGGCCGAGCGCCCGCAGTTCCTCGGTCGCGCCGCTGTCAGCGCCGACCACGATGACGCCCGCCGCGCTGTGGTCCACCAGCGTGCGCAGCGCGGCCCGCTCCTGCGCCGGGTCGCCCGCGGTGACGATGAGCATGAGCTGGTAGCCGCGCCGGGCCAGTTCGCGCTGCACGACCTCGGCGATGACCTGGAAGCTGGTGTTGACCAGGTTGGTGACGACCAGGCCGATGAACGCGGAGCGCGCGGTGCGCAGGGCGCGGGCGCTCGCGTTGGGCCGGTACCCGAGCGCCGCCGCGGTCGCGCGGACCCGCGCCGCGGTCCCGGCGCTGACCCGGGACGAGCCGTTCAGCGCCCGCGAGGCGGTGCTGACCGACACGCCGCTGCGCCGGGCCACCTGCCTGAGATCGACTGCCATGGTGCGAAAACGTTCCCACACCGGATAGCTACCGCGCTACCCCACCTCGCCCCCGCCACCACCAGCGCTTTGTCTGCAGTTCTGGTTGCTATGACGACCAGAACCGCAGACAAAGGCACCATCTAGCCTGGCTGGCTGGCTAGCTTGGCTGGCTAACCCACATGGCCGCTGAGCGCGACCAGCGCGGCGGCCGCCGTGAAGTACTTGTTGCTGCCCAGGTCGCGCACGGTCTTGACACCGAACGCGGCGTCGAGCTTCTCCGCGTCGCCGTCGCTGACCCCGGCCAGCGCCGACACCGGCGCGTCCAGGATCTCCTCCAGGCCCTTGCTCTCGTACGCCTTGTCCAGGGCCTTGTCCAGCACTACAGAAACCGCCATGGTCAGTTCCCTCCGCTACGGGCCGGCCAGGGGGGCCGGCCGTCCTGTCTCTGACGGGTCCGACCGTACACGGCCCGGGCCCGGGAAGCAGGCGGGTGGCTGGTCCCCAGCAGGCATATTTGTCCTGGCCCGGCCCGCTAGGTACCTTCGCATGGGTGACCGGCGATTCGGATGGCAGCAGATCGTCAGGGCCCTGGTACGCATCGGATCCGCCAACCGCCCCGTTCCAGGCGGTCGGCTCCGGGCGGGACGAGGGACCTGCGGGCTTCGAGCGGCTGAGCGGGCTGAGCGGCCCGCCGCCCCGGCGCGGCCGGCGGGCCAGGCCCCGCGGGTCGCGCAAGCGCCGTACCGCCATCATCGCCGGGATCGTCGCGGTCGTGGCCGCGATCGCCGCGACCGTCGTCTTCGTGGTCCTGCCCAAGAGCACCGCCCACACCACCGGCTTCATCCCGACCGGAACCACGCCGGGCCAGGACGCGGAGCAGATCACCGCCGCGTTCCTCAAGGCGTGGAAGGCGGGCGAACTCGACACGGCCGCCCGGCTCACCGACCACCACGTCGCCGCCCAGGCCGCGCTGGCCACCTACGACAAGCACCTGCACCTGCGGAAGCTGAGCGGCGCCGCGCAGAGCGTCGCCCCCGGGACCGGGAGCGGTACGACGCCCCAGGCGGTCACCTTCGGGATCAACGCCAAGGTGGCCGACGCCGACGGCGCCCAGGCCCTGTCCCACATCTGGAGCTACCACTCCAAGCTGACCGCCTACCAGAAGAAGAACTCCAACCTCTGGTACATCGCCTGGCAGCCCGACGTCCTGGCGCCGAACCTCACCGCCACCACCCACCTGGCCGCGATCAAGGTCGCCCCCCAGGTCACCCAGGTGAATGACAACGGCGGCAACGACATCACCTCCTACAAGGACGCCGGCCTGACCAACATCGCCAACCTGCTGGAGAAGCAGGCCCCGCCGGGGCAGGGCTCGCCTGGGCTCTACGTGGAGATCCAGAACGCCAAGGGCAAGGCGATTCCCAACAGCCAGGCCGCCCTGATCGCCCCCAACAACATCACCAACCTGGCCACGACGATCGATGGTCGGGCCGAATCGGCCGCCCGTTCGGCCGTCGCCGCCCACTCCAACAGCTCGATGGTGGCCATCCAGCCGTCCACCGGCAAGATCCTGGCCATCGCCAACAACGCCGGCTTCAACGACTTCGCGCTGACCGCCAAGGTCTCGCCCGGCTCGACCATGAAGGTGATCACGTCCACCGCCCTGATCAGCTCGGGCGCGCTGTCCGCGTCGTCGGGCGTGTCCTGCCCGCTGACGTACACGGTGGGGGGAACCACCTTCCACAACGACAACAACGAGTCCGAGCCGGCCGGGACCCCGTTCACCACCAGCTTCGCCCAGTCCTGCAACAACGCGTTCACCCAGCAGTGGCCGCACCTGACCGGCGGCGGCCTGGCCAACGCGGCCAAGAAGTACTTCGGCCTCAACCAGAACTGGAACATCGGCATCCCCGGTGTGTCCGCCAGCTACTTCCACGCCCCGGCCGACGTCACCGGCCCCGAGCTGGCCCAGGAGGCGTTCGGCCAGGGCGCGCTGACCGCCTCCCCGCTGGGGATGGCCTCGGTGGCCGCCACCGTGTCGGCCGGCCAGTTCCACCAGCCGGTCCTGGTCCCCGGGATCAAGCAGGTCACCGCCACCCCGCTGTCGGCCAGCACCGACGAGCAGCTGAAGACGATGATGCGGGCCGTGGTCACCAGCGGAACGGCCGCCGGGATCGGGCTGGGCGCGGGGGTCTACGCCAAGACCGGGACCGCCGACATCCAGGGCCAGGAGCAGCCCAACAGCTGGCTGATCGCCTTCGACCCGACCCAGGACATCGCGGTGGCCTGCCTGGTCCTCAACTCCGGCTACGGCGCCTCGGTGGCCGGGCCCGAAGTAGCGTCCTTCCTCAGCCATTACTAGAGCGTGCCTTGCAGCTCATGAAACGGAGATGACCGGACCGGATCCAGGCCGGACCGGGACGTTGTGAAGATGTCCCGCATACCACCGGGACGGTGTCACATCGTCCCGGTGGCAGGCGGCCGGCCGCCGGGACCCTGTGCGGCGCCTGGGGCGCGGGTGGCACCGGGGATGCCAGGTACCGCCGTCGCGGCGCCCGGCGGCGGGAAGCCGGAGCCATCCGGCCGTGCGCCGGCCAGCGAAGGGCAGGGAGCCGCGACCACCCGGTTCCAGGGCAGGTGCACCAGGCGGAACAGCGACGATCTACGGGACACGCCCCAGTCGTCAGTGTACTGATAAAAGCGGATTGGCCCATTTAGGCCATATCGGCGGCAATTATGACGTTACACTCATCCGGTCAAGGAGGACGCCTGGGGGGAAGGGCCGGATGAGTGTCGTCGCCTTGTTCACCTGGATAGCCACGATTGCCGCTGGCCTCGTCCTGTTCGTCATCTGGATCATCGAATACGACCCGGAGTTCCAGAGCGCGGCCGCGACCCGGCTGCCCGTGCCGGTGATTTCCCTGCACGCCTTTCTGGGCCTGGCCGGCCTGCTGCTGTGGGTGTCCTACCTGCTCCTCGACCAGAAGCGGCTGGCCTGGGCCACGCTCTGCGTGCTGGGCGCGGTCGCCGTCCTCGGCCTGGTCATGGCGGCCCGCTGGCTCGGCGTGTACCGTTCCGTCGCCGCTCCCGGCCCGTCGCTGACCAGAAGCGCGATCGTGCCCCCGGAGCGGAACTTCCCGCTTCCCGTCGTCCTCACCCACGGCGTCCTGGCCGTCACCACCCTGGTCCTGGTGCTGTTCACCGTGCTCGGCCTCGGGCCCGCTTAGAGGCTGGTCCGAGGCTAGGGCGCCGCGACCGGAGCGCTCATGAAGCTGGCCGTCCCGGCTCGGCCCGACGCGATCCGGCGCCACGCGGTGGCGAAGGAGCTCAGGTCGTCCTCGCCGCCCCCGCAGCCGATGATGATGGCCTTCACGACGTCGAGCTTGGGCAGGGCGTCGCCGTTCATCGCGGCGTACATGGTGGAGTGAACGACCGCCTGCCCGGCCCGCTTCGCCATCGTGCGCCACGACGGGTCACCCGACCAGAGCTTGTACTGCCGCAGCGCGTCGATGAACTCGGCCGGCGTGGTCGCCTTGAGCGGGTCCGGCCGCAGGTCGATCCCGTCGGCGTCGCTGATCTGCTGGCCGATCGCCTCGCCGGCCGCGGAGCGGTGACGCCCCGGGGGCCGGTCGAGCTGGTCGGCTAGCTGCGCCTCCAGCTTCTGCAGTTCGCCGCGGACCTTCGGATGCTCCAGGATCTCCTGGTGTCGCAGCCGCCAGCGCAGCCCCGCGATCGCGGTGGCCGCGGCCGAGGCCTCGACGTCGGCGGCTGCCTGCGAGGAGTCCTGGCCGTCCGGAGCGCCGCGGCCGTGCCGGCCGCTCACCAGGCCTGCTCAGGCCCGGGCCGGGTCACGGTTAGCTGGTACGTGCAAAGAACGGCCATACCGTCCTCCGTTTACATGGCATGGACTAGTCATCCCGGTGCCGGGATGTGCCGGTGGCGTGGGCATTTTGAACCCGCTTAGAACTATTGGAGGGTTCTCGGCGGGTATGGGTAGCGGTAAGGATACGCGAGCGCTGTCCTGTCTATGTGGTTTGACGCGAGTTTCATTTGAGACAAACGGCATAGACCCTCATTTGCTGGCCGGCGCGTAGGCTACACCCGCATTAGCAGATTCACCTGGTTTCCGGCGCATTCCTTCATGATCAATACATTCTGCGTGCTGTTCAGGCGTGTTCGCGGGTGTTCGGTGACGTCCTGACCGTTTTGTACCACTAGCGCCCGGAACTGACTCGTGGGTAACGTGAAATCGCAAATGCATGTGCGCTGAATCGTGATCCGGCGTGCTGCAGGCCCGTTTATTTGGTCCGGTGGCGTGGGCGAAATGGGCGGTTGGTTATGGAGACCGGCTCGATGGAGCGGGCTGGTATTCCGCGAGAAGGGCCTGGCTATCAAGCGGTGGCCGGGTCTTTCCCGTATGGGCCTAGCGGACGACGTGGCTGAGCTGGATGGTGCTGAAGACGAGGCCGCTGGTCTGCGCCCGTCCGTGCCGTGATTGCCTCCGGGCGCCGCTCTCGCGCGCAGGCGGTTCGATGATGAGGATGGTCAGTTCGGCGTGGGCGAGGTCCTTCTCCCGGGCCCAGGCGGCCAAGGCGGCGACCATGGTCCCGAGATGGCTGGCGCAGGCCTCGGTCCTCAGGTGGACCGGGGGGCGCCCAGTGTCCTGGGCCGCGTCGAGGTGTGCCTGGAAACAGGGAAGGCGGTCGCATGCGCTGTCGGCCCGGCAGGCGCTGGAGCATGTGCACGCCCTGATGCTGGTCATAAGGCCCGGCCGTTCAGTCGATGAGGGCATCCAGGAACTTGATGGCCCCGGCGCACGCGGGAAGGCCGGCCAGCACTGCCTCCGACGGGTTGCGGACCGCGAGATAGGTAAGGATCCCCGTGGCTATCCCCGTCACCAGTCCGCCCGACAGGATGACCGTTGCCCGAAGGCTCAGCAATGCCCGGCGAGAGAATGATCCGGACAATCCAGACTTATCCCCGTCGGGGTTCCCGTCTGCTACCTGGCGTCGTACAGTCATAAGAGTCACGCCCCCTTTTTTTCGGTGGTATGGCAATCGAGAAAAGGTGACGGCCCCTGCTGCGAACAGGGGCCGTTGCCATCTAGGTGGCAACGGCGCTGGACTTGAGGGAACTGAATTTCTGCGAAGCCCGGCCGTCACGGGTAATGATTGCGGAAGGATCCGGTCGCTGCGCGCGGAAATGTCCGACCGATCCTGTTCCTGGGTAGCCGGATGATCACGCAACGTGTGAACATGCTGCGTGTGGCGACTGGTTGCCA
>Ga0137407_10003512_pt1 | contig 10441 bp, 7 predicted proteins | sample CZOMad2_2_16fung_FD_108410 | JGI IMG/M metagenome (GOLD analysis project Ga0137407, IMG submission 108410) | Vadose zone soil fungal communities from Angelo Coast Range Reserve, California, USA - CZOMad2_2_16fungal (Illumina Assembly) | ecosystem: Environmental > Terrestrial > Soil > Vadose zone...
TGGAATCCGTGGTGAGCGCGCTGAAAGTGAAAACGATTGCAAGCAACGGACAATTCCGCCCACGATAAACGGTACGAATTGCTGCGATCGGGCAGACGGATTCCGGAACTGGATGGCTTGCGCGGCGTCGCAATCGGCCTGGTACTTATAATTCATTACTTCACGGCACCCGCAGCCGTGATACGCCGGCCGAGTCCACTTGCGTACATTCAAATACTGACGCGGCTGTCATGGTCCGGCGTCGATTTGTTTTTCATTCTGTCGGGATTCTTGATTGGCGGCATACTAATTGACGCTCGCGCTTCCAAGAATTTCTTCAAGATATTCTACGTGCGGCGCGCATGCCGAATTCTGCCGATTTATTTAATTTTCTGCGCCGTTGTAGCACTCCTGTATCACTTCGTATATCCATTACACCGCGACCTGATGGACTGGATGTTTCTTTCTCCGATGCCGTGGCATTCGTATCTGACCTTCACTCAAAACTGCTGGGTGGCCGGGAGAAACATCACAGGGCCCGCGGTAGTGGCGCCGACCTGGTCGCTAGCCGTTGAAGAACAGTTTTATCTAACGCTACCGTTGATTGTCCGTTTCGTCCGTCAGGTCACACTTCCCTATGTTTTGGCGGCGGGGATTTTCATTGCACCGCTCATTCGTTTAGCAATATTGATCTGGCTGCCGCAACCGCAACAAGCTGTATATGTTTTGCTGCCTTGCCGGATGGATAGCTTGTTGATGGGAGTGATTACGGCGTACGCGCTTCGCACGCCAGAGATGTGGACTTTCGTCGTCGCGCGACGCCCAATATTGTGGAGAACATTCTACATCCTCGCTTTGGGACTTCCTTTGCTGACTCTCAGGTCGAGTATGTATTCGTTTCCGATAGCATCATTCGGATATGACTGGCTTGCGCTATTTTATTTATCGGCGTTGCTGCTAGTTCTGATGGATCCACAAAGCTGGCTGGGTCGGGTGATGCGTTGGCGATGGTTGATGGGGCTGGGGACAATTGCCTACGGTACGTACCTAATTCACCCTCTCGTCTATGGACTTTGTATGACGTATTTTCGGCACCACAGCCCGGCGCTCGAAAATTGGCCGGATCTGTGGACCACGCTTGGCGCATTGGCTTTGACAATTGTAATTGCACAGTTATCATGGCGGCTCTTCGAGAAGCGCTTTGTGCGGCTGGGGCATCAATTCCAATACGAGCCGCTTCCCACGCAGATCGGTCGCGCCGGCGGTAATAAATAATGTCCAGCACGCCTCACGAAAGTCCATGTCCGAGGCCATATTGGGGACGTTTCGTGCCAAAATACATCAATTGTTAGGGTTCTAACGATAAAGAAGAATGTCCAACCATAACACTAGCGCGATCGACTCAAGGCTGCTGCGAACCGTTGGGCTCACGATAGGGCTTTTCATCCTGACGTGGACAGTATCTGAGTGGATCGTTTCCGGAAACAATACGTACATGATTCTTTCCGTTCTTGCCTGCATCGGCGTAGCGATGACGATGACCGTGGTACGGGACTGGCGCATAGGGGTATTTTTATTTTTGTGCTGGCTGGTTCTGGAAGACATGATCCGGAAGTATCTGGGGAACAGTTTAATCATCTTTTTCGCGAAAGACGTCATCATCGGGATTACGTATTTTTCGATGTGGCTTGCGCGGCGCAAGAATGAACTTCTGATCTTCAAACCACGATTCATAGTTCCACTCGCCATTTTCTTCTGGCTGGCGGTCGCCCAGGTTTTTAATCCTTATTCTCCGCACGTCATGTTTGGACTGCTGGGACTGAAGACGTATTTTTATTACATTCCGCTGATGTATGCAGGTTACGCGCTTCTGCGGACCGAAGACGGCCTGCACAAGATTTTGATGCTGAATATGTGGATTGGCATTGTGGTGGCGGGATTGGGGGTGCTGCAATCGGTCGGCGGAGGCGCGTTCCTGAATCCAGAGGGTATGGCTCCAGAGTTGTATGAACTTTCCCACCTGACGCGAGAAGCGCCGCAATCGCATTTAGTGACGGCGCGAGCTACTTCCGTATTTGTAAGCGACGGACGATTCTCAACATTCTTGATGTTGCTGTTCCTGCTTTCATTTGGAACGGCGGGCTATCTTTTGTTGCGATCAAAACGAGGGCGGGCGGTGGTGTTCTTTGCAGTTGGGATCGTAGCGCTGGCAACGGTGATGAGCGGATCGCGCGGCAGCCTTCTTTACATGATCATAAATTCGGTGGTATTGAGCGTGGCCGTTTATTGGGGAGCGCCGTGGCGGCATCGGCAGACATTCCGCATGGGAAAAGCATTGCGATGGATGGCGATGTTCGCGACGATTGCGATCGGACTGACGGTGATTCTCGCTCCGGATGCGATACGCGCGCGGTGGGCCTTTTTTTCGGAAACAATGTCTCCTACGAGTTCAACTTCAGAACTTAGCTGGCGCGCCTGGGAGTATCCGGAAAAGAACCTGGAATCTATATTTGAGCAACCGCACTGGGCTGTCGGCAACGGTATTGGTGTCGCGTCCCTGGGCACCCAATACGTGACGCAACTGGTCGGCGTCCGTTCGCTGGGACTCGGAGCGGAAAGCGGATACGCAACGTTGATTATTGAGTTCGGAATTCTGGGGCCGCTTGTTTGGACGCTTTGGACATTCAGCCTGTTTTTTGCGGCGTGGAGAGTGGTGCGGAAACTGAAACAAACGCCGTTCTTCCCCATTGGATTTGCGATCTTTTGGTATGCGTTCATCCTGTTAGGCCCGTTCACGTTTTATGGGCTGAACGTCTATCAGAATTATCTGACGAACGCGTACCTGTGGCTGGTTATCGGAATCCTTTTCCGCCTGCCGGAACTTCTGAAAGAAGAGCAGAGACGTCAGGCAGAAGGCAAGTATTTGGCGGACCAGCAAAGACAGGAAGAATCAATAGTAGATTTGCAGGGCGCACCCCTTTTCCATGGCGACGCCGGTCCGTAGGCCGCGCGTAGCAGTGATTTCGCCGTTCGTGGACAAGCGCCACGGCACCGAGCGTTGCTTGGCGGAGCAGATTGAGCGGCTTAGCCACACGTACGAAATCCACCTTTACAGTTCGCGGGTTGAAGATCTTGACCTGAGCGGAATCACCTGGCACCGCGTTCCGGCACTGGGTGGTCCGCATTTATTCGCGTATGTGTGGTGGTTTTGTGCGAATCGTTTTATGCGCTGGCGAGAGGCGAGGTTTCGCGGAATTACACCGGACGTAATTTATTCTCCGGGAGTGAATTGTCTGGATGCAGACGTAGCAAGCGTGCACGTTTTGTTCAGCAAGGTGCGGGAGCAAGAAGTGGGCCGGAGCACGACATCCGACTGGCTGGTGACTGTTCACAGACGAGTCTACTACCGGCTGATTGAATTTTTGGAAAGCAAGGTGTACGGACGGGCCGATATTTATCTTGCCGCAGTTTCGGAAAAAACGGCGCAGGACCTTCGGGCGCGGTTTGGGCCGAAGAAACACTTGAACGTGATTTATCACGGAGTGGATGGAGGGAAATTTAATCCGCAGAAGCGAAAAGAATTGCGCGACGGCGGGCGAGCTGAATTGGGCGTGGCGGACGACGCATTTGCGATTCTGTTTATCGGGAACGATTGGAGCAATCGGGGACTGCCATATCTGCTGGAAGCAGTGGCGATGATGCAGGATCCGAGAGCGCAGGTGATCGTGGTGGGAACGGATTCGGCGGCGCGCTATCGGGAAAAAGTGGAGAGATTGGGGTTGAGCGGGCAGGTATTTTTCTTGCGCCCGCGGCAAGACGTGGAGTTTTACTACGCGGCTGCGGACGCGTATGCGGCACCGTCGCTTGAAGACACGTTTTCATTGCCGCCCGCAGAAGCGATGGCGTGCGGACTGCCGGTGATTACGACACGCGCAACCGGTGTGAGTGAGATTATTCATCACGGTGAAGACGGGCTGGTGCTGGAAAATCCGACGGATACGAAAACGCTTTCGGAATGGCTGACGAGACTGGCGAGCGATGTTGAGTGGCGGAAGCATCTCGGGAGTGCGGCCGCGATGACCGCCCCGAAATTCACATGGGCGCGAAATGCGGAAGAATTGCGGACGGTGATTGATTCAGCTTTGGAATCGAGAAAAACGCGTGGCTGAAGCAACACACGGCCGGATGCAAATTCCGAAATACATCCCGCAGTTCGACGGGCTGCGGGGCATAGCGATTCTGATTGTTCTGCTGGCGCACCTGGCGTACATCGAAGGAATTGGATTTGCGGGAATTTTCAAATACGGCCGCACCGGCGTGGATTTATTTTTCGTCCTGTCGGGATTTTTAATCACGGGAATCCTGCTGGATACAAAGGAGCTACCAGGGTATTTCAAGAATTTTTACGCGCGGAGAGCGCTCCGGATCTGGCCGCCGTATTACGCGATGTTTCTAATGTTTTTTATCGTACTGCCACTGTTTCACGATCATCGCTCGTTTCTTACAGACGTGAAGACTTGGCCTTACTACCTGACCTATACTCAGAATCTTTTTTATCGCTTTCAACGCTCAATTCCTCTTGGCCCGACATGGTCACTGGCCGTGGAAGAGCAGTACTACATGATTTGGGCGCCGGTTGTGTTGGCGTGCGGGCGAAAAAGCCTGAGAAATATCCTGGTAGGCATGATTGTGTTTTCGCTGTGCTTCCGAGCGATCAGTTTTTATCGCGGCGCCTCTCTTGATTTTGTGCATACATTCACATTGTGCCGGCTGGAGCCGCTGGCTGCCGGCGGGCTTGCAGCATTGTGGTTGCGCTCGGACAAGTGTGATTCGCGGAAATGGAATCAATGGGGCTGGATTTCGCTGATTGCCGGCGTGGCGGGTATTGGAGTGGCGTTTGTGCACTGGGGATTCGAGACCCGGATTTTCAGCTATCCATTTCTAGCGGCGGCATTCGCAGGCACACTGGCAATTTCGCTGACGGCAGATCCGGCGAAGACTTTTTTGGGGCGCGCGTTGACGCAACGGTGGCTGACGTATACGGGAAGAATCAGCTACGGCGTGTATTTGATTCACGTGCCGATATTTATTTTTGTGAACCGGGTGGCGCGGGGAATTTGGGGAGAGTCAGGATATTCGAGACTAACCCAAGTGCTGATTGTGTGTGCGGCATATGCGGCGGTTTATGCGGTGGCGTCCATTTCGTGGTTTTGTTTTGAGCGGCCGATCCTGCGGCTGAAAGAAAAATTTCGAGTGGAGAAACCGGCGGGCGAGAGCGCGGCGGCGAGATGAAGATACTGGTGCTGGCGCCTCCGATGGGGGCAACGGGAGGAATCCAGAATTATACGGCGACGCTGGTGAAGGGACTGAGGGAAATTGTTGGCGAGGGAAATGTGCGGATGGTTGCAGTGCCCGCGGAAACGGAAACGCGCGCGGATGGAAGCGCGGCGCTGGGACGCATCACAAAATTACGATTTCTGCTGAACGCGATAGCGAGCGCAATTTTCTGGCGGCCGCGGCTGGTGTGGTGCGCGCATGTGGGAATTTCTCCGGTGGCGCGGGTGATTCAGCGAATCACAGGAGCGCCGTATTGGGTAATGTTGTACGGGATTGAAGTGTGGGGCGAGCTTGCGTCTTCGCGAGTAGATGCGCTTCGCAGCGCACAGCAACTTGTGTCTATCAGCGAGTTCACGCTGAAATCTGCGAGCGCGAGGCACGGGTTGGAAACACGCAACGCTGTATTTTTGGCGCCTACGTTTTCAATTGGCGAGCGCGGCGTGAAGGCGGCAGAGCGCGGCGTGAAACAGCGGCCGGTTGTATTGACCGTCGGCAGGATCGCTGCGTCTGAAAGATACAAAGGGCATGACGTGATCCTGGACGCGTGGCCGGCGGTGCTGCGGGAAATTCCCGCCGCGCAATTCGTGATTGTGGGCGATGGAGATGACCGCGCCAGGCTGCAGAATCGCGCGACGGAAATGGGTCTGGCCAGTTCGGTGATTTTCAAGGGCGGCGTTTCTGGCGCGGAATTGCAGTCCTGCTATGATGACTGCCAGGTTTTTGCGCTGCCGGCGCGAACGGAGTTGGATCCCCGCGCGCCGCGCGGAGAAGGATTTGGAATCGTATTTCTGGAAGCGATGGCGAACGGCAAGCCGGTTGTCGGCCCGAATATCGGCGCGCCAACGGAATTTATCCACGACAGCGAGCACGGATTGCTGGTCGACCCGGTGAACACGACGAAGGTTGCCGAGGCGCTGATAGAATTGCTGGCGAATCCCGAGCGCGCGAAACGAATGGGTGAGGCCGGACGCCAGTGGGTGCAGCGGCAATATAGCTACGAGATGTTCCGTGAGCGTCTGCGAAAGATTCTGCAGGCGCATCATTTTGATAACTGAGCGGAGGGCAAGGCGCATGCGGATTTTGGTTACTGGAGCGACGGGATTTATCGGAAGCCGTTTGCTGGAGCGGTTGGCAGAACAGGGCGGGCATGATCTTTACACCTTGCAAAGGTATGTGACCGGACGATATGTGCTGGGGGCGGATCATCGGGTGAAAACAATTTTTTGCGATTTGCGCGACAATTTTGCGGTGCGATGCGCGATTCGCGAAGTACAGCCGGAAGTTGTTTTTCATCTGGCGGCGGTCAGCGCGGTTTCCTACAGTTACGATCACCCGAACGAAGTTCTGGATACAAATCTGAACGGCACGGTGAATCTGGCGGAATCCTGCTTGCGCGAAATTCCGCACTTCAAGCAATTCCTGTTTGCGTCTACGTCGGAAACTTACGGCAACAGCGACGGCCCGCGGCGCGAAGACACTCCGCAATTTCCGAACAGTCCTTATTCTGTGAGCAAACAGGCTGCGGAGAAATACGTTCTGTATATGTACAACGCGTACAAATTTCCGTGCACGGTTCTGCGGCCGTTCAACACCTATGGGCGCCGGGACAATACGCATTTCATGGTCGAACGCATGCTGGTGCAAATGCTGCGCGGAGACACTGTGAAGCTGGGCGATCCGACGCCAGAGCGGGACCTTATATATGTGGAAGACCACGTGGATGCGTATCTGAGTTGCTTGAACCATCCAAAGGCGTTGGGAGAGGCATTTAATTTCGGAACCGGCGAGAAAGTGACGGTGCGCGCGGTTGCGGAAAAAATGGCCGCGTTGACGGGATTCAAAGGGCAGATTCTGTGGGACACGATTCCGCGGCGCCCACTGGATATACAGGTTCTGTATGGCGATTCCACGAAAGCGAAGACGGTACTCGGATGGAAGCCGAAATTCAGTCTGGATGAAGGACTGAATCTGACGATCGATTTCTGGCGTAAAAAGCTGACGAGTGGTGATTCAGGACGGGCGCGTACGGCGAAATCCTGAATGCGTGCGAGAGCTGTGTCGCACGAATAAAGGCGAAATTGCAAAAAGCTGCGAAAAGCGGGCGAGGCCGGCTCATCGATTGGCTGTTCCTCCTGTGGGCCGTCATTATCAACGCGTTTTACTACCGTCAATTCTGGGAACAAATTGAGCCACGAATTCGCGCGGTGCTGCGTCTATGGCATTTGTAAGCACGCTCGGATGGCTGGCTGCGGTGCTGGCGATCGCGTTGATTGCGATTGCGTTCGGCGCGCGCGTGTTGCGAATGATCGGAGTGATTGTGCCGAGTGCTCTGGAACGGGCGCTGATTGCGGCGGGCATTTCATTTGCCGCAGTGCAGGTCGTCGCGTTCGCGCTGCTTGCAGAGGGATCGTTGCGGAGCGTGATGGGAATATTGTTGGGCGCGATGGCTGTTGTTGCGGGAAGAGATTGGAAAATTGTTTCAGAGTTGTTGGCCGGCGCGCGGAATTTTTATTCGGAAGCGCGAAAATCACGGCTGGGATTTCTGACGACATGGACGATTGCGGCGGTGCTGATGCTGGATTCGCTGATGGCGATGGCGCCGCTCACGGGCTCAGACGCGCTGCACTATCATTTTACGGTTCCGGAGCTGTGGCTTCACGGTGGTTTCCGGCCGCTCTACGATATCATCACGTCGTTCGGTACCGGACAATCGCACATGCTGATTGCGGTGGGAATGGCGCTTGGGTCGGATCATATTTCGCTGGGGCTAATTTTTCTTGGCGGATTATTTTCAGCGGCTGCGCTTTATTCGCTGGCGCGGAATTGGATGCCGCTGGAGCGCGGTTTGATCGCCACTCTGGTTTTTCTGCTATCGCCGATCGCGTTCTGGCAAATGACGGTGGCGGGCGCGGCTGATATCTGGATAATGTATTACGCGACTGTGGCAGTACTCGCGGCGGCGCGGTGCGTTACGTTGCGCTCGTGGCGATGGGCCGTAGTGGCGGGATTTCTGGTGGGCGCCGCAGGTGGATCAAAGTATCCATCACTGGTGATTCCTGCGACGCTGGCCGTCGTGTTCCTTTTTGAGTGCCGATCAATCTGGATCGCGGTGGTTAGCTCGCTGGCATCGTTTGCAGGCGGCGCGTGGCCACTACTTCGGAACGCGTGGTGGACAGGTGACCCATTTTTTCCGTACGCGTCTAAACTGTTTAAGCCGCACTCCATGAATCCATTCACACTTGCCGAAACGCTGACGGATACGCATAAGGTGTCCGCCCACCACGGCATCCTGGGTTGGCTGGAATATCCGTTCCGTTTGGTGCTGGATGGGCAAAATTTTGGTGTCGGCCACTATTTCGGTCCGCTGCTGCTGATTTTTGCTCCGCTCCTCTTTTTGGCGTACCACCGTGAGCCACTTTTTCGTGTAGCCACCTGGATATGGGCGGCAATGTTTTTGTCAAATCTGGCGTCGTCGCAGATGGGTCGATTTCTGCTTCCGGTATTTGGTATCGCCATCGCAATTACCTTCGCGGGAGTCGAATCGGTCTCTAAGCTCGGACGGCCGATTGTTCGCTTCGCATGCGATGCATCGATCGTGGTTTTTTTGTTATTCGGCGCCGCATCTTTCGCCGTATATGGCAGAGATTTTCTGCCCGTCAGCGTGGGATCGGAATCGCGCGAGCATTTCCTTGGACGGATGGCGCCGAACTATCAGGAAACCTCATTTGCAAACAGTATCCTTGCAGACCGGCCGGGGGTTAGCCTTGTCTTTTTTCAGCATCTCTACTATTTGCAAACCAAATTCATCGTTGGCAATCCAACATCCAACTGGAATCTTTATCCAGAGGATTTTTCCGCGCCGGATGCCATGCTGAGATGGTTGCGATCTAATGATGTGCGATGGATCGTGAAAGCCCCACAATATCCGTCGCCTGTGCGCGCGTCCTTGGAACACTTGGAAGCTGAAGGAATTCTGCGTCCTATCGCTTCGGCGCAAACGGAAGATTTTTCCGGCTGGCGCATCGCTGGCGAAAAAGAGCAAGTGAACGTCACAATTCTGGAGGTCCGGCCGCCCCAGCCGTAATTCCATGCGAATCCTTCACGTCACACAAACGTACCATCCGTTTCTGGAACGGGGCGGTCCCACCGTAAAGGTGCGTTCCATTGCCGAGGGTCTGGCCAAGCGCGGCCACCAGGTGACGGTGCTTACTTCGTGGTACGGCCGGCCGTTCGCAGCGCGGCAGGTCCAGCTTGGCGGAGTGGAAGTCGTGTACCTGAAGCCGGCTGCAACCTACCGCGCAATGACTTTTAATTCCGGCCTGATCAAGTTTTGTAAGAAGCGCATGAAGAATTTCGATCTCGTCCACATTTACGGTCTTTACGATTTGCTGGGGCCGGTTGTCGCGCACTACTGCCATAAGAATGGAATTCCTTATGTGATTGAGCCGCTTGGCATGGTGCGCGCGATTGATCGTAGCTTCCGCATGAAACGCACCTGGCATTTTCTTTTTGGCAAGTCACTTCTGCGGCACGCGGCGCTCTTGATCGCGACGTCGCGCCAGGAAGAAGAAGAACTAATTGCCGACGGATTCGCATCTTCACGAATTACGCTCCGCTATAACGGTGTTGACCTTCAGGAGTTTTCAACTCTTCCAGCCGCAGGTGTATTCCGCAAGGAATGGGCTTTGCCCGCCGGTGAACCAATCATTCTTTTTCTGGGCCGGATTATTCCGCGAAAGGGCGCGGATATGTTGATCGAAGCGTTCGCGCAGGCCTGTCCGAATGCAGGGCGGCTGGTGATTGCCGGACCGGAAGGCGAATCCGGATACCTGGCGACGCTCCGAGAACTTGCCCGCGCGAGGCGCGTCGAAGATCGGACCATGTTTACCGGGCCACTTTACGCCGACCAGAAAAAATCAGCGCTGGTTGACGGCGCGATTTTCGTATTGCCTTCGCGTTATGAGAATTTTGCGAACGGAGTCGCCGAAGCGATTGCGTGTGGAATGCCGGTGATCATCAGCGACCGCTGCGGAATTCAGGAATTTGTGGCCGGACATGTGGGACTGGTGATTCCCCGCGAAACTCCGGCACTGACTGACGCTCTACGACAACTTCTTGGCGACAA
>Ga0137407_10003517_pt1 | contig 10437 bp, 7 predicted proteins | sample CZOMad2_2_16fung_FD_108410 | JGI IMG/M metagenome (GOLD analysis project Ga0137407, IMG submission 108410) | Vadose zone soil fungal communities from Angelo Coast Range Reserve, California, USA - CZOMad2_2_16fungal (Illumina Assembly) | ecosystem: Environmental > Terrestrial > Soil > Vadose zone...
AAGATCAGGACGGCAAACCGCTTCGCATCGAAACGCTGCCGATGCCGGCGCCAGTCTTGTTCAAGGAACAACGGCTGCCTGCTAGCTACGCAAACTTTTACATCGCGAACAAAATCGTGCTGGTTCCAGTCTTCAACGATTCCAATGATCGCGTGGCCCTCAACTTATTCGCAAGACTTTTCCCTGGCCGCGAAATCGTGCCGATTTACTGCCGCGATCTGGTTCTGGGCCTCGGTACTATCCACTGCATGACGCAACAACTTCCAGCGTCTACGTGATTTCGGCGGCTTGTGGCTGAGGTGCCTGGTCAAAATCCTTCGCGCCGACTTCGCCGGATCTTAGGATGACAACAAAATCTTGAGCGTAGCTTCGGCGGTCCATTATTCACTTTCTTGACAGGCATGGAGGGGACACCGCTGCCTTCCAGTGCGCATTTCGCACGGAGACTTTCGAGTTGATTTTGCTACACTTCTGCAAGGCTAAAACACCTACTTGGGGGATGCCATGCTCGCTCTCGTCGCTGCTTTTCAAGAAAGAGTGGTCGTTGTGCAGTGGTGGCCCCGTGGCATCATCGCGTGGCTGCTGCTGGGCCTGATCGCGGGATGGCTGGCGGGAAAATTGGCGCGCGGCCGCGGGTTCGGATGCGTCACGGATATTATTCTAGGCTTGATCGGATCGTTTATTGGCGGCTGGGTCTTTACGAGGCTCGGAATTTTCGGTGGCGGCTTTCTTTTCTCGTTGGCCGCGGCCACTCTCGGGGCCGTGATCCTGGTAGCTATCGCGCATCTTTTCAGCGGCGGGGCAAGAGACTGAGTAAGCCGGCAAACGCAGTTTTTTCGTTACTGATCTGTGGCCGCTAATCTCTGCGTGCTACTTACTGATCTTCGCTCGCTGTTCACTGGCCGCTGCTTGCTCGCCCTACTGTGATACTCTTTCAATGAATCTAATGGAGCTATATCTCGTTGAGTAAGCCTCTGCAATCGCTTTTCGCAATTCCCCTCGGTGGTCTCGGTGAGTTCGGCATGAACATGATGGCGCTTCGCTACGGCGACGACATCATTGTCATTGATGCCGGCATGATGTTTCCCGAGTCCGAGCTTTTGGGCGTGGATTTGGTCATCCCCGATATTACCTATCTGAAGCAGAATCGCCAGCACGTACGCGCAATCGTTCTTACGCACGGCCACGAAGATCACATCGGTGCGCTTCCCTACATCCTGCGCGATCTGAATGTGCCAGTCTTCGGAACGCGTTTCACCCTCGCGCTGGTAAAGAAACGCATCACGGAAGCCGGGCTCCTCGAATCCACCACGCTGCGCGAAGTGATTCCCGGCCGCCGGATTGAAATTGGACCATTTGAAATTGAAATGATTCCGGTGACGCACAGCACGATTGATTGCGTTGCTCTCGCTGTGCGCACGCCGGTCGGCGTAATCATCCATACCGGCGATTTTAAGATCGATCACACTCCGGTTGGCGGTGCCGGTTTCGATATTCATACCTTCGCGCGCTATGGCAATGAAGGCGTTCTGGCGCTATTTTCTGACTCAACGAATGTCGAGCGCCCGGGCATTACGCCTTCCGAGCGCGCTGTGGTTCCGCGCATCGAAGAACTCGCGCGTTCGGCTCCCAAGCGCGTGATACTTTCCTGTTTTGCTTCCTCCATTCACCGCATTCAGCAAGTGATTGACATCGCTTCGCGTGTCGGCCGCAAAGTCGCATTCGTTGGCCGCAGTATGGTGGACAACGTCGAAATCGCGCACGACCTGGAATATCTGCGCATTCCGGATGGGATGGTGGTCCGTTCGCAGGACATTCGCTCGTTCGATCCGCGCAAAATCATCATTATGGCTTCCGGGTCGCAAGCCGAGCCTATGTCTTCCCTTTCGCGCATCGCCGTCGACAATCATCGTTTTGTCAGTGTCGATGAAAATGATACGGTCATACTTTCTTCGCGCATCATCCCGGGAAACGAAAAAGCTATTTTCCGCATGCTGGACCATATGTTCCGCCGGCGCGCGCTGGTTTATTACGACAATTCCGCAGGCGTGATTCACGTTTCCGGACACGCCAGCCAGGAAGAACAAAAACTCGTCCTGCAACTCGTCAAACCCAAGTACTTTATTCCGGTACACGGCGAATATCGCCATCTGTTCCGGCACGCGGCGCTGGCGCATCAACTCGGAGTCGTGAGTGGCGAAATTCTGCTCGTGGAAAACGGTCAAAATATCGAGTTCACCGAGGATGGCGCGCGCCGTCGCGATCCCGTGACCGCAGGCCGCGTGCTGGTTGATTCCGGTTCGCTGGAAGAAATCGAAGAAGTGGTAGTGCGCGAACGCAAGCATCTTTCCGAAGACGGCGTGGTGGTTCCGATCATCGCCATTGATAAACACACCGGCAAACTGGAATCGCAGCCGGAAATCGTTTCGCGCGGATTTATGAGTGACAACGGCAGCGACCTGGTAGCCGGGGCGCGTGACATCGTGTTGCGCACCATCAATACTTCCAACGCCGAAGAACGCGCCGACTGGTCGGTCATCAAGGAAAAAATCCGCATCGATTTGAAGCGCTACATCAGCAAACAAACTTCCAAGCGCCCGCTTATCCTGCCGGTGATCCTCGAAGTCTGATGGCAACCCAATCCAGCGGCAGCCCAGAGCAGCGGCATAAAAACGCTGCTACCGCCGCTACAGAACAGCATCGCAGCCGGCAACGATTGAAATCCCGCACCTTTAGCGGCCGACGGTTCTTGGAATGCGCGGCTTCACGCCGCTTTGGCGCAGTCTTAGTCAGCAATGGCGGCGCTTCATAGTTTTGAGCCTGCCTGCCGCAGGCAGGCAAAGCGAGGAATCTCTCTTGATCTTTCTCGCGCGCGTAGCCATTCAGCAATATCGCATTAACTCGGCCCATCGCGATTTTTTCTGAATTTCGATCTTTTGCCGCCGCTCGCTGATTTCTAACATTTCGTTACATGAATAATTCGCATCCATTGCATCCGCATTCCTTCTCAGGTTTACTGTAGCGGTAACTTCAATTTCCGGATATTTCTGCAACTTCTCGCACATAATTGCGTCCAAGTATATGAGTTTAGATTTCTAGTTCTTCGCAAGACTCTAGACGCTCTCAAGGAGAATGAAATGAAAATGAAACATTTCGCAACGGGGCTGCTCTTCGGCGCTGCGCTATTTCTCACTTCTGCCGCATTCGCCGGCGAAAAGGCCTCCATCAAGTTGTATGAAGATGTGAAAGTCAACGGCAAGACGCTGACTCCCGGAAACTACGAGTTGACCTGGGAAGGCACCGGCGCAAACGTACAGCTAAGCATCCGCCACGGTAAGGAGACCATCGCCACAGTCCCCGCGCAGATCGAAACTTCCGCATCTGCGCCTACCAGCACTGGCTACTCAACCAGGAAAGCAGATGACGGCTCAAGATCGCTGACCAATGTTTTCTTCAGCGGAAAGAAATACTCACTCAATGTTGACCAGCAGGCAGCCGCGGCTGCGGCGCCGGCCGTTTCGACTCCGGGTAACAACTAACTTTCTTTCGGCTTTCTGTACACGGCTCGCGGATTCGATGTCCCCGCGAACTGCTCCGCGAACGTCCTCGCGTGTCTCCGCATGCGAGGACGTTTTCTTTTTTGCGTGGATTCGTCCAACCGGCTTGCCGCTTCCGGACGGTGCCCCAGGCGACCACGTGACCTTTGCTCCCTCTTCGCGCTTATAATCTCAGCCGCAACGCCTGCGAACATGCGCGCTACCATAGGCTTGCAGAGGAAGAGGTCCGCCATGCTGATTTCTCGCCCAACCTTTGTTTCGTTCGCTCTAGCCACGGCTATCTCCGCCATCGGCGCATCTGCCCAACAAAGATCTCCCGAACCGTACGCCGTCGTTCACGGCTGGCCCGTCCTTCCGGACGGCATGGTCCTCGGCCAGGTCTCCGGCGTCGCCGTTGATTCTGACAATCATGTATTCGTCTTTCATCGGGCGGAAAATTCCTGGGCCACCGATAAAACTCATCCCGTCACCGTTCCCGCAATCCTCTGTTTCGATGGCGCTTCCGGAAAATTATTGTCGTCCTGGGGAGAAAACCGCTTTCTCGAACCTCATGGCCTTCGTGTTGACGCGCACGGCAACGTTTGGGTCACCGACCGCGCCCTTCAACAAGTTTTCAAGTTTTCTCACGACGGCAACCTTCTTTTAACGATTGGCACGGAACGCGTTGCTGGCGTTGACGCAACTCACTTCGACAAACCTACCGACATCGCTTTCGCCTCCGACGGCTCGATCTACGTCAGCGACGGCTACGGCAACAATCGCGTGGCAAAGTTTTCTTCCGATGGCAAATTCCTGTTCGACTGGGGACACAAAGGTCAGGGTCCGGGCGAATTTGACCTGCCGCACAGCGTAGCGGTCGATGCGCAAGGAAATGTTTATGTCGCTGATCGCAGCAATGCGCGCATTCAGGTTTTCGATGCGAACGGAAAATTTCTGAAAGCTTGGAAGTCACCCGAGCTTGGCCGTCCGTGGTCTCTCACCATCGGACCCGACAATTTGCTCTACGTAGTCGACGGCGGCGACCTCAAACCTGCGCCGCCCGATCGCGGCCAGCTCCTTAAGCTCGACCTCTCCGGAAAAATCCTCGCCAAGTGGAGCCGCTTCGGCAATTACGACGGCCAAATCTATTGGGGCCACGACCTCGCCGTTGGAAAAGACGGGGCGGTATATGTCGGCGACGTCTACCACGGCATGCGCGTACAAAAATTCGTTCCGCGGTAATCTCGCACGTCAAATTCTTACAATACGTTTGCTGCGGCGCGATCTATATTTGAGATGAGCAAGGTGCTGCGCCTCCATGCTTGCGTTGGCGCCGTTTCTAGTTCCTCGCTACAATTTCAGTTCAAGCGGCCGTTTAAACGACCGTTCATCGCGGAGTCTACATTGTCATCTTCTCCCACATCGCCCGCCGCGCCGGTCGCATCCAAAGCCGCTTTCTATTTCATCCTCATAACCGTTGCGTTTGATTTTCTCGCCTTCGGAATCATCGCTCCCGTTCTGCCTGACCTGATTCGCCAGTTCCAGGGCGGCGACTTCGCCCGTGCCTCCGCCATCACCGGCTATTTCGGACTTGCCTGGGCCACCATGCAATTCATTTTTTCCCCTCTGCTCGGTGCATGGTCTGACCGTTTCGGCCGCCGCCCCGTCATTCTCATCTCCTGCTTCGGACTCGCCATTGACTACATCTTTATGGCTCTCGCTCCCTCGCTCCGCTGGCTTTTCGTCGGCCGGCTCATTTCCGGCATCACCACTTCGAACGTCGCTACAGCCTTCGCCTACGTCACCGACGTGACTCCTCCCGAAAAGCGCGCCAAGCCGTTCGGCCTGATCAGCGCCGCATTTGGACTCGGCTTCGTCGTTGGTCCGGCCATCGGCGGTTATCTGGGCGATATCAATTTGCGTTTTCCCTTTTGGGCCGCGGCGGGACTTAGCCTCGCCAACGCCATTTACGGCTATTTCATTCTTCCCGAATCTCTACCTCCCGAGCGCCGCGCAAAATCCGCGTGGCACATGGCCAATCCTCTCGGAGCTCTTAGCCTTCTTCGTTCTCATCCCGAGCTGGCCGGACTCGCCGTCGTCCTCACTCTCTACTACCTCGCCCACAATTCCCTTCCTTCCATGTGGGCTCTGTACACCGAATACCGCTATTCCTGGAGCCACCGCGACGTCGGCACCTCTCTAACCCTTGTGGGGGTGTGCGCTGCGCTGGTCTCCGGCGTCCTCGTCGGTCCTTTTGTGAAGCGCTTTGGCGAACGCCGCAGCGTTCTCTCCGGCCTGCTGTTCGGCGTACTTGGATTTGCAGGCTTCGCTCTGGCCGCCCGCGGCTGGGTCATCCTGGCTGTCATTCCCTTCATTGCACTATGGGGAATCGCTGCTCCCGCCATGCAGTCCCTGATGTCCCGCCACGTTGATCCGTCCGCTCAAGGCAAACTTCAGGGCGCCATCAATTCTCTCCGCGCCGTCACTGGCATGGCCGGACCTCCCCTCTTCACACAAATTTTTGCCATTGCCATCGCGCCAAAGTACGCAGTTCACCTCCCCGGCGCTCCTTACTTCGTTGCTGCACTGCTTCTGCTTTCCTCCCTGCTACTCGCGGTCTACGTCACACGCGCTCACGCTGCCTCGCCTGCCCAGGAGCCTGTTTCCTCCACAAACGATTGACACGTCCTCTTTGCCTGAAGCATCTCCTCAATTGACCCCCGGCAAATTTTTTGCCTATCCTTCTGTTGCTCAGCTGAATCTAATCCTCACGGTCACCTCTTGCATCTCTGTAATGAAGTCAAATTCAAGGAGAACGCTTTATGCCCAAAGATTCCAAGTTAAATTCCAAATCCGACCCGCAAGCCGGGTCCGATCGTTCGCGCCCGATTCTTCACCAGCACGCGCACGAGATTCAGCCCTACGGTAAAATTGCCAAGCTTTCGATTGCGCTTGATGAATCCGTTTGCGCCGAAAGCGCCGAAAATCTGAATCAGGTTCTCGCCGACACCATTTCTCTCCGCGACCTTTACAAAAAGCATCACTGGCAAGAAGCAGGCCACACTTTCTATCAGTTGCATCTTCTCTTCGATAAACACTACGAAGAACAAAACGAACTGGTGGATACCATCGCCGAACGCATCCAGAGCCTCGGCGCGATCAGCCTGGCCATGGCTGCCGATGTCGCCGAAACTACCATCATTCCTCGTCCACCGCGCGGCCGCGAAGAAGTGCCCGTCCAGATTTCACGCCTCCTCGAAGCTCACGAAATGGTCCTCAAGGAAGCCCGCACCATGGCCAAACAAGCCGCGGACTCTGGCGACGACGGTACCAACGACTTACTCGTCAGCGACGTCATCCGCACCAACGAACTGCAAGTCTGGTTCATCTCCGAACATCTGGTGGATGTTCCTCTGGTCCGCGCCGACGCGCCCGCATCCGAAAAGGAAGCGCCAAAGTCTAAGTCCGCCGGCGCCCGGTAACATTTCCGAACCAAGACCTCAAAAGCAAAAGGGCCGCGCGTTGTGCGGCCCTTTTGCCTTTATCGGACTACGCCACGAAAATTATTTCTGGTCATAGTATGTGAAGCGTTATTTCACGATTTGGCCGGTCGCAGGGTCTAGAATCAGTTTTCCTGCGTTTGCCTGATCTTCGTGTCCGAGGTCGCCGTGTCCCTGGCTGTTAAAATCAAACAGCCCGTCCAGCGAACCGGCAATCGCGTCTGCCGAGCCATTGCCAATCCGGCCCAGCTCCCAGTTGTCCTCAATAAACCTCAAGATTGAGGACAGATCCGTAATGGTGTGGTCTACGTAGTCTGTTTTTGCGTAGGGCGAAATCAGCTCGAACACGAACCTCGGTCCGTACCCGCAACGCCCGTTCTGCGTGCCACCCGATACGTCCGACGCTTTCGGCGAACCACAGTTCCCCGGTCCCTGCAATTGATCATCAGTCACCGAAGATTGCATCACGATGGGGCTCATCTGGTGGTCATACCATCCATCAGAATCGTCATAGGTGATGATCACCGCGGTCTCCGGCCATTCTTCGCTCTTGGTCAGCGCGTTAATGGTGTTGACCAGAAAGGTTTGTTCGTCGATCGGATTCGAATAACCCGCATGACCATCCTGGTATGCGCCCGCCTTGACGTAGCTGACCGCAGGCAAGTGCCCGGCCTTCAGAGCCGCGAAGAAATCAGTCAAATCGTATTGATGATTTGCTCCGTCGTTCGAAGTACCGATCAGCTGCGCGCTGCTCGGCCTGGTGTGATGTGGATTCGCGGTTTGCAAGTAATACTGAAACGGCTCATGGTGCGGGATGTAGTCGCCATTGCTGGATTGCGTTACCGCATCGTCGCCGGACAGTCCAACATGATGTTGCCCGCATATCGCGCGGCCATTTGCATCAACCCCAGTCGGCGCAAATCCGCCCTGGAACCAGCCCCACGTAATATTTTTTGCGTTCAACAAATCACCCACGTTTTTCCCGGTCATGGTGATTTGATTCGAATTTGCCAGTCCGGCCGTCGTGGAAGAACAATCGTCGTATCCCGGACGCGGATCACCGATCACTGCTCCGGTTGACCCTCCGTTCGCGATTTGTCCCGCGCCGCTGCCCGCCTTGCCATTCGGCTTCACCGGCACCAGAGTGGCCCCGGATGTGTTTCCAGAAATCAGGTTGACGGCTCCCGGTGTCGACGGACCAAACGTCGTTCCGTAAAAATTGTCGCTCATCGCGAAATGCTGCGCATAATTCCATAGTGCGGTAACTGTGTTTCCGTCGTAGTAGCCCATGACACTGTTGGGGCCGATTTTAGGATCGTTGCAGGTTAGTTTTTCTACGAATTTGTCCATCAGTCCGCCGTCAAATGCGGCTTGCTCATCGTTATAGTTGTGATCCTCGTCGCAAGTTACCGGAATGCTCGGCGGAATCCGGAACGGGTTCACCTTGTTGGGATTATTGGTCAGCAGGCCCGCTGCTTCCAGCGTATTGGCTCCCGGCGTATTTTCCGCCGCGTGAAATGGTCTTTCCCCGGGCAAATTCGCCGCATGTGGATACGTTCCAAAGTAATGATCGAAAGACACATTCTCCTGGAAAATCACCACTACATGCTTGATCGGCGTTCGTGTCGGAAAGTCGTCCTTATCTCCGTTTGCGAAGGCCGGACTCACCGGCACCAGTCCAATTCCTAGCGTGGCGACAAGTGCCATCGCCTTTTTGGCAAAGCTCTGCATTGATTTCTCCTTTGCAATCACTAACACGGGTTACGGATTCGTTCTGGCCCCACCGTTGAGCACAAATCTCGGCGGTCCGTCTCGGCCAACCGGCTGTTATCACTGTTAAGCCGGATTCATTTCACTGGCGTGAATGGCTCGTAAAAAGCAAATGTATGGGCGGGAAATTTCTTGCGCAATTTGTCGGACAGCGTAGCGAAATAATTTACAACGTTGAGACACTACAATCGCGAGAGGATTATTGCGGCAATCCAACTCGCTGCAACAACGACTGGAAGCGCGGATCAGACCGCAGATTGTCGGTGCGTACATCAGCTTTAAGGCACCAGGCGATGTCCCAGCATCGTTGCTGGTAAGCTTTTTCCAAATACTCGAACGCTTTGTCTTTATTGCCAAGTCCAGCATAGACTGTCGCGATCATGTACGGTGACACATAGCTGGTCTTGGATTTTCGCTCGAGGCCGTGCAGAATTGTTTCCGCTTCAGCCCGTTTGCCGGCCACCGCGTACGCGTGCGCCAACGCCGCAGTGGCATCCTGATCGCCGTTCGACATCTCGACCGCCTTCTGATATTCGGGAATTGCTTCCTGTAGTTTTCCCGTGCCCTCAAGGCCGACGCCAAGAAAATAGCGCAACAGCCATTCATTCGGATCTGAAACTACGCCTTTGCGGCTGGCCTCGACCAAGCCGGCAAAGTCGCGCGTCAGATAACGCGTCGCCGATTCTGTCGAAGCGAAGCTGTATCCAGGATCGAGTTCGCGGCTCTTGGTAATCTCAGCCGCCGCTTCCGCGCGCCGGCCCCTCCAGCTCAGGTAAGTGGCGCGATCAGCGTGCGCACAATCATAGTTCGGCGCCAGCCTGACTGCTTCATTAAATTCTCGTTCCGTCGCGGCCCAGTCCCATTCCTGGTGCCAGCTTAGCTGCGCCAGCGTGTCGTGCGCCTGGCCAACACTGCTATCCAGCTCGAGTGCTTTGCGGATAGCTTCCTTCGCCGGCTTATAGGCTTGCTGCGGCGACAAATCATGAAAAAACACCAGATAGAGATAGCTGTCGGCAAGACCCACGTAGCTCAACGCGAAGTTGGGATCTTTTCGGATCGATTCTTCGAAGTAGCCCTTCGCCTTTTTTAGCTCTTTCGGCTGCGAGAAATTCGTGGACATATAAAAACGTCCCTGCAGGTAGGCATCATAAGCCTCCGGATTCACTGCCAGCGCCGGCTTCAGCAACGCCTGCTGCTGTGGAGTGACCTTTGCGCGAACCTGCTGGGCAATCGCCTGCGCTATTTCCCGTTGCAAACTCAGAATTCCGCCCAGTTCCCGCTGATAATCTTCGCTCCAGATATGCCGGTCAGTTGGCCCGTCTAGCAGTTGCACTGTGACGCGCACCTGGTCGCCCTCGCGGCTGACCGATCCTTCCACGATCCCATCTACACCCAGTTCCCGCGCGATTTGCGGCAAACGCTTCTTGGTGCCTTTGTAGCCCATCACCGACGTGCGGGAAATTACTCTAACGCTCTGAATTCGGGACAGCTCGGTGATCAACTCCTCCGTCATTCCGTCGGCGAAATATTCCTGCGAGGCGTCACCGGAAAAATTCCCCATCGGCAGTACCGCGATCGAACGGATAGGTGTCAACGGTTTCAGATAAAAGTGCCGCCATGTCAGCCAACCC
>Ga0137407_10003519_pt1 | contig 10435 bp, 9 predicted proteins | sample CZOMad2_2_16fung_FD_108410 | JGI IMG/M metagenome (GOLD analysis project Ga0137407, IMG submission 108410) | Vadose zone soil fungal communities from Angelo Coast Range Reserve, California, USA - CZOMad2_2_16fungal (Illumina Assembly) | ecosystem: Environmental > Terrestrial > Soil > Vadose zone...
AACAACCGCTCGAACCACGGATAGTGCCCGCACGCCTCCATCCCCACTCGCACCGGTCCGGAAAGCGAACGGTAAAACTGCTCCGCTTCCTCCCGGTGCGGCAACCGTTTTTCATCGATCGCCCCCGTTCGCTTGTCAAAGATCGCGACCTGCTGAACCCCAGGATGAAAATCACAGCCTATAATCAGCATGACGTTCTCCTCTCACGAGCCTTGGTCTTGTTCGTCGCAACCAATCTACTCGCTGCGATCAGCCAACGTCGTTATGCAATCAAGCGAAGCGCAGGACCTGCTTTCTTCTAACAACCAGCAAAGCAGGTCCTTCGCTTAGGATGGCAATTCTTGAAAGAAGCACGGAAGTACCGAATAGGAGAGAAAGCTACCTCTGCACAATCGTCAGGTTGTGCTGTCCCACTGTTGCCGCGTCGATCTTGTCCGGAAGCGTGAAAACTGAGTCCAGTCCCACGCCCGGATAACGCGGCGTCACATACTTGTCGACGAACAGTTCCAGCACGAAGTTCGGGACCTCGATCCCATCGATCGCGACCGTATTCACCTGCACGCGGCCCCGGCGGTTAGAGCCAGCAGCTTTCGCCTCCACGACTACCTCATGAACTCCAGAAAACAGCTTCAGGAGAGCATTGGAATTGGATCGCCCCGCTCGGACGCGATCAAAATCCACCCGGCACCGGCCTGTGATGGTTCCTGGAGTCCCGACCAAGTGCACCGAGTCGATACCCGGCGATAGACGAACCTTGCCTGAAGCCAGGTAGGCATTCACTTCCTGCTCGGTAAGTTCGGTTGGATGGGGATCAGGACGAGGCTTCTGTCCGTTCTGGTGAATATGGTCGAATTTCTTTTCGGCACTATCAACCAGACCGCGAGAGTCCGCACCGAAAGCAAGGCAAGCGACGAAAATCGCCGCCGGAATCAGAACCTGAGACCTGAGACCTGACACCTGAGCACTATGGTTTGACAACGGTCCGTGCTTCCGTGCGAGTAGCGTGCGCCACATTGGGTTTCAGCAAGGTCCCGGTGATGTTCCACGACTGCTCGTCGCCACGCGTCAGAATGAGATTGAGTCCGCTTACCGGGGAAGCCGTTCCGCTTACTTGATAGATGCCGTCGCGGGACTCCAGTTTGCCTGTGTTCAGCTTCCATGTCCCGTTCTTGATTTTCACCGTCGCGGTAAACACGTGCACCGGGAAGGGCTTGGCGGCATCGGGAAGTTCGACATGGGCGAGTGTGCCATTGCGCATGGTGAATTGCAAAGCACCTTCGGCATGGGCCAGCAAATCCGAAAAATCGGCGCCGAAAGTTGTCAGATCAAACTCTCCGTCGCCTGTTCCGGTAGCCCATGCATTGTCCATTGCTGTGCTCATCTGGGCCATCGAAACGTTTTGCAAGCGTCCTTTGGCTTGATAGTGTGGAGGCATGGCGGAAGCATCGATGACCCAATCTCCCTGATGCAGGCCTTGAAACAGTTGCCCGCGCACGCCGGTCAGCGCGATCTTGCCTCGATCCAGATCCACCTCCGCCACGATTTGGGACGCATCCACTTCCTTCAGTGCGAGGCGATGGACGCCCAACCGGCCCCGAGCGCGGATCCCCAGCAGCGGAGATTTCCCCTGTTGCTCACTGGAAGCCAGAATCCGGTACCACGGCCGTTTGGCAGGGCGAGGTGTGAACCACTCGGCGAGGCCGCCCGAGGATAGCTCGTCGGCATCCAGGTCAAACTGGAATACACAGCCTTCCGGAGCGCAGCGACGAGGGGCTTTCACTGCACCGCTCCAGTGCGTGTCACCCGTCTGTGCGGCGATTTTCTCTAACGAGACGGTCTCTGGGTCCATCTTCAAAATTGCGGAAGCAATCTCAATAGGCGGATTCAATCCGCGCATTCCAGTCCGAACATTTCGCAGCTGAGCCGCACCCACGGTTTCCGGCGCCGCGAACCCCTGCCAAACTCCGGACACGCTGACATCAACGCGTGCCGACCCGTCGGCGATAGGATGAAATCCCGAAAATCCCAGCGTGTTCGCGAGGCGATACAAGTTCTTCACTTCCGTGTCGCCGCGCAAGGAGAACCGATAAGCCGATGCGGATAACAAGCCTGTCGCCGTCGCCGGTGTAGAGGCGCCCATCGCCAACGGGAATGGCCCAATTTGCAACCGGGCTTCCACTGTCTCCGCGTCTTTCTGTTTCGAGCGTAGCCTTTCGATCTTCGTCTGTTTCTCGTCAGCCTTCCACACCAGCGGTACATCGCCGAAGGCGATTTCATCTTTGCCAGCGTTGGACGACAAGCGCATATCCCCTACCGTGCCCTCACCCGTTAATTCCGCGGGACCGGATCCGGCGCGAACGGCGTGGACCTCAGCGTCCAGGCGTCCGCTCGCGGCGAGATCGCCAGGTAATCCTTTCTTGGCGTGACGCAAGACTTGCAGCAATGACGGTAGCGGCACCTTCTCAGCTGCGAGTGTCAGATCGTAGCTGGGCGGACTGGTGATCAGGCCAAGATTCCCACGCAGGCGAACGAATCCTCTGTTGACCGGCGACTCGCACGACAAATCCGTGAGAGTGCTGTTCTGGGTGCTGTAATGCCCGGAGCACGTGGTCGACAGCCGGACACTTCCACTGCTCATAATGTCATAGCGCCGAAAATCGTCGATGCTAAGCTGGCTGCGCACCAGTAGCGCCTTCGGTGTGCCGGAAAGGTTTGCCGCAAAGCTCACGCCGCCACGCCATCCTCGATCCCGGCCACTGAACAACTTCGTGATCTGCCCTAGCTGGCCCTTTTGCCATTGCACTGCAACTTGCACTGGTGTGTCACCCAGATAGGCAGCGCGCTGCCAGGTGGCGTTGAGCTGGACGACTCCCGTGTCGGTCAGATTGAAGTCGGTGCGCACCGGCTGGGCCGTCATACGCGCGCCCCAGGAGTTCTCGGACTCCTGCCACAAGGCCACGTCGGCATCGGTCAGCGCCCAGGATTTCTTGGCCTGCCCAATTTTGAAGTTGATGCGGGCATGAGTCGCCTCCAGGTAGGGAAAGGCAGGACGGGGCTCCGAAGCCGGCTTACCTGTCGGCGCCGCGGGAATGTGTGCACTCCTCTCGAGAAGACTCGCCAGATTCCAGCGTCCGCGATCGTTACGCACCAGGTTGATGCTGGGTTCGGTCGCACTTAGGTTTGCGATCTCCAGTCGTCCTCGGAGAAGGGACCGGAAGCGGATGGCGGCGGAAACATCCTGTGCCCGCATCATCGGCTCCGCGCTAAACGCGGGATCGTCGTAGATGACAAGGCCCTCGAGATCGAATCCCGGCCTCGGCAGGAGACGGATGCGTACGTTGTCGAGCGCGACCCTTCGGCCCAGCGCCGACCCGATCGAGCGGGCAAGCTTTTGTCGCAATTCGTGCACGCCGGGGCGAAACAGAAATAAGACAAGCAGCAGCCCCGCGATCACGACCAGACCGCGCCTGGAGCGTAGGATTTTCACTGCACGACCTTGAACGTGCGCGACCAGCGCGTCTCGTCAAAGAAGTGAATGATCATGTGCGCCAGGAACCCCAGGCGGTCTCCCACGCTGCGCATCTGGTACTGGTTGGGTGGAGTGGTAAACGACCAGTAGATAAACATCGGGCGGCCGATTACGTTGGCCCGGGGAATAAATCCCCAGTACCGGCTGTCCTTGCTCACGTCGCGATTGTCGCCCATCCCAAAGTAGCTGTTCGCAGGTACTACGATGTCGTCGCCTTGCATATAGGAGGACATCGTCGACTGCCAGTCCTGGCTCGTTACCCCGAACATCTCCGAGGGAGGCACAGCAGGAAAATTGTCTCGGTAAGGGTTGTAGTCTCCCTGCTTGTGCTGGACATACGGTTCTTCCAGCTTTTCGCCGTTGCGGTATAGCGCACCCTCACGCACATGAATGCGGTCGCCAGGAATCCCCACAATCCGTTTCACGACGAACAGTCCCGGCTCTTCCGGCGAAAGGAACACCACGATGTCCCCGTGCCGGATCTCGCGATACGGCATGAGCGGCCCTACCCAGCGCGTTGGCGGTGCGAACTGTTCTCGGTTGACAAATACATGGTCCCCGATGAGCAGCGTGTCCTCCATTGAACTGGACGGAATTTCAAACGCCTGCAGAATAAATGTAATGATGAACAGGCCCGTGACCAGTACTCCCGCCAGGGACGCCAGAAACTCAACGGTAGTTTCGCGCGGCTTTTCTTCCTTGGGCGTCTCTATGTCTTTTACTGTCTTGGGCACGTTTGCTATCCATTTCAGAGAATCTCGTCTCAGTGCACGATACTGAACGTTCGCGACCATCGTGTTTCATCAAAGAAGTGAATGATGATGTGAGCCAGGAATCCAAGGCGGTCGCCCCATCCCCGCATCTCGTACTGAGTGTCTGGGGTGATGAATGACCAGTAGATGAACATAGGACGGCCGATCAGATTCTCCCGCGGGACAAAGCCCCAGAAGCGGCTGTCGTAGCTCACGTCGCGGTTGTCGCCCATTGCAAAGTAGCTGTTAGGCGGCACGACGATGTCCTCGCCGTCGATGTGCGACGGCATTTCCTGCGCCCATTTTTCGTTTCTTACCCCGAACATCGGCGATGGCGGCAGAGCAGGGAAATTATCCGTATAAGGGTTGTGCTCCCGTTTGTGACGAACGAACGGCTCCTCCAGCTTTTGGCCGTTGCGATAAACGACATCATCGCGCAAGTGGATGCGGTCGCCGGGAACGCCGATAATCCGTTTCACTAGGAACAGACCTGGTTGTTCGGGCGACAGGAACACGGCAATTTCGTCGCGCCGGACTTCGCGATACGGCATCAATGGTCCCATCCAATGCGCCGGCGGAGCGAACTGCTCACGGTTGACGAACAGGTGATCCCCAATGAGCAGCGTGTCCTCCATCGAGCTGGAGGGAATTTCAAACGCCTGCAGGACGAACGTAATGATGAACAGACCGGTGACCAGCACTCCCGCCAGGGAGGCCAGAAACTCGACGGTAGTCTCGCGCGGCTTTTCTTCCTTGGGTGTCGCTTTGTCTTTTTCTTTCTTGGGCACGTTTGATGATCCGTTTTTGGGAGTTGCTTTCCTCAGTGCACTAGCCGGAAGGTACGCTCCCAGCGGGTGATCTGGAACACGTGGGTCACCGCATAGGCAAGGTGATAAAGTCTATCACCCGCGGTCGGCGATCCCGGTAGATCATTGTTGAGGTTGGCCGCCGACCAGTAGATCAGTAGCGGCCGCCCGATGATGTTCTCGCGCGGGACGAATCCCCAATACCGGCTGTCCTGACTGTCGTCGCGGTTATCACCCAACACAAAATAGCTGTCTTCGGGAATGATGAGCTGCTTCGCCTCCACCAGTTTTCGCATCTCCTGCCACCAGCGCGCGGTGACGCCCAAGGCGGGCGCGTCCGTGCGCGGAAAATCGTCCCTGTAGGGTTGGCGGTCCGGGGCGATGTATTGCACGAACGGCTCTTGGAGGAGGGTGCCATTGACGAAAACGCGCTTGTTGATCAGACGTACGCGATCTCCCGGAACACCGACCACACGCTTTACAAAGTGTTGCGCCGGATTCACAGGATAATGAAACACCACGATGTCGCCGCGCCGGATTTTCCGGTAAGGCAGAACGTAGTTCCAGAAGCCGCTGTCGCCATAGCAGAACTTGTCGACCAGAAGGTAGTCGCCAATGAGAAGGGTCTTTTCCATCGACTCCGAAGGAATCGTGAAAGCCTGGACGAGGAAGGTAACCACGAACACGGCGATCACCACCGTTCCCGCCACCGATTGAATAGTGGCAGGCCAGTCACTGGTCGAGATTTTTTCGCTCCACGACATACTTAGAGGTGGTGTAGCGCCGGCGTCTCGCCGGCTTGTCGTCAGGGCGTCCTCGCCCCCACACTGCGAGATGCAAGATTGTCAGGCGTCTCTATGAATCTTTCCCGGCACGCGCTCGTTGCCACTCCGGCAATGTAGCCAGATGTTCCAGCACCTGGCGCGCCGCTTCCTGCTCGGCGCGTTTCTTGGTAGGACCTTCCGCGCGCGCCACAAAGTCATCTACCTCGGCTTCGGGCAGCCGCACTTCGACTGTAAAAGTCTTTTTGTGCTCTGGGCCTTCTTCTTTCACCAGCGCATAGACTGGCTGCCGCATGCCTCCAGCTTGCAACCTTTCCTGCAAGGCAGACTTGAAATCCATCACCGGGATGGCACTGGTCTCCAGTTTCATATGAGCCAGTTCGGGCGCTACGATCGTCCGCAGGATAAAATCGCGCGCCGTCGTCCATCCGCCATCAAGATACAACGCTGCCAGGATCGCCTCCAGCGCGTCCACCAGCAGAGTGGCTTTATTACGCCCGCCGCTCTTCTCCTCCCCGCGGCCCAGGCGTAAATAGTGGCCGATCTGGAGTTGCTCAGCCACGTGCAGCAGATGCCTCTGTCCAACCAGATGCGCGCGCAACTTCGAAAGATGTCCTTCGTGAAATCCAGGGAAGCGATGGAACAGCGCCTCGGTAGTGACCAGTCCCAGGACAGCATCTCCCAAGAATTCGAGCTGTTCGTTATCACCCTGGCGGACGGATGGATCCATCGCAGCCAGGGCCTCCACCTCGCGCGCTTGCGAACTGTGAGTCAGCGCCTGTTCAATGAGTTCCTGGCGCTGGAAGTGGTGTCCCAGGCTCTCTTCCAGCGCCATGATGTCGCGTGGCTTCATGATTCAACGGCGTCTCGCCCGGGGAAGGGCGCTCAGTTTTTCGGCGGCTGGGTCTGCGGTTGGGCGGGGACGGGTGCGCCTCCGGTGAGTTGCTGCAAGCGATCGCGTTCGCGACGCGCCAGCGTGCCCATCTGCGTGTTTTCCTGCGTCAGTTCCACCGCGCGGTTCGCCACCTTGAGAGCATCCGGATATTTATCCTGCTTGTCGAGTGAGAGCGCCAATCGCAGAACCACCACCGGATCGGGTTCGGCCGGATACGCGTCAATCGATTTCTGAAGGTTGGCCTGCGCCGCCGCAAAGTTGTTCTTCTTGAAATCGATCGTGCCCATGACGGAGTACGCGTTCGATTTCAGCAGCGCCTTATAGGCGTCGATCTTTTCCTGCGGTGTACCCTGGTTGAAGCTGGTGTCGGTTTCCACGGTTTGCGTGGCCTTCTGCGCCATCTTCATCGCTTCGTCGTAGCGTTGATCTTTATCGATGTCGGATTCGCGCGTCCTTTCCGCGATGACCTCGGCGACCATTACGAGCGCCTCCGGATCATCCGCGTCATAGCTCAGCACTTTGCGGCCCATGGCCTCGGTCTTATCCGCGTTGTTCACGTTGTGATAATTACGCATTGCGGGCTTGTAGAGTAGAACGCGGACTTCGCTCTCGGGGAACTTGGTCGCGAAATCGTCCGCCGCTTTCTCGGAGCGCTCAGCGACTGCCGCCAAGATTTTTTGGCCGTCCGCAGGATTTTTTTGCGCGGCCGCCTGTTCTTCGGCTGTCGGTCTCGAACCGTCATCTGCTGCCTTCCAGGCGTCGAATTCCGGCTGCGTCTTGGCCTGTGGCGGACGTTTGGCCTGAGTGCCGGGCGTAGCTTGGGCAGGTGCCGTCTGTCCGGCCGGCGCGGTTTGTCCGCCTGGCGTCGCCGCCGGCGGAGTCTGCTGCCCGCCCTGGCCGTACGTCTGAGCCACCGCCCAGGCCACCACACTCAGGATTCCGACTAACATTGCTGTTTGCTTCATGTGTTCTCCGTACAAGGTTTCAAGAATTTCGCATTTTACTGCTGCGGCCGTGCCGCTGCCGGAGGCTCGTAGGGCTGTTCGATTCCCCGTTCCGCCGCGGTCTTTGCTTCTGGAAGCGCGCCGTCGGCCGCATTCAGCGCTGCGCGGTAGTGATCCACGGCGACGTCCCGCTCTTCCTTCAAGTCGAAGATACGGCCCAGGTAAATGTGAGACCAGGCAATCACCTTGGGCTCATGTGCCATCTGTAGAGCGCGCTCAAAATACGTCCGGGCGCCCTCCATATCGCGGTTGCGGGTCGCAATCTGCGCCAGGATGAACAGCGCCCGGCCCGGGTCTTCCTGATCCTCGTCCAGCGCCTGCTGCGCCATTTTCTGCGCCGCTTCGACGTCGCCGGTTGAAAGACGCCGCTCGGCGTTCAGCAGTAGGCGTTCATTCCTGGGGCGTGCCAGATGTAGAAGTTCAGGCGCAGCCTCACTCGCGAACTGGAGCTGCGCGGTACGCTTCATCTCCCTGCCAATGTCGATCCCATCCAACATCTCCGAGTACATGGCGCGCAGTCCGGCAGGGTCTTTCTCGAATTTAATCAGAGCCTCGTAGAAATGGCGTGTCAGGACGTAGCCTTCCTGGTCCGACTCGTCGAGGCTCTTGAGGCGCTCCGCCTCCGGCGTTTTTGTCGAACCCATAGTCCGCACTTCGATCGCCCGCACCAGACATTCCGTTACCAGCAGGGAAATGTTGTTCTTGAAGGCTTCATCCATCGGGGCGGTCTTCACTTGATCGAGCAGCGGTTCGAGTCGCTTGAACGAACCGCCATTCTTCATCGCCAGCGGATCGAGCAGATAATGCAAATACGTGTGACGGATCTGTTGCATCTTCAAAGAGTTTGAAGGCGAAATCACGACGTAATAATCCGAGGCATAGTTGCGGGCATTCACCTGGCCGGGGGCACCCATGGCATCGAGGTAAACCTGGAATTGACGTCCCAGATACCCCGATGACGGCAGTTTAAGATAAATCTCGGTATCGAATGTCATCTTCGACAGCGGCTCATGATAAGCGTTGGTGAGTTCCGCGTAGCGAGCGCGATGACGTTCCCAGATGCCGTGCAGGCCCGCCTTGTCATAGAACGCCTGTATTAGCGGTACGAAGCCGGCAAGACCCGACGCTTCTGGCGGGAGTTCCGCCTGCTTCACTTTGGGAGTAAAGGTCGGAGGATCTTCCAAGTACAGAGCCAGGGAAACATACTGGGCCAGATCGCGTGAAGAGTCGGGCGGCTGGTGCTCGCGGTAGAACTCGCACATCGGAGACAACGCATCCTGTGCGCCGGGAGTGCTCTGGACAGCTTTGGCGACTTCCGATCGGATCTGAGCGCGCAACGGGTCAGAAGCATTCAACTCCTGATCGTAGCCGCACGTGTTAATGGCGGTCAGGACCGTAAACAGAGTCTCGCTGGTATCGAGGGATACGTTGGGCTTGTTCTCGGCAGCGCCGGGAGATGCCAGACACACCGCCAGACTCAGAACAAACGCCAGTCGAAAACTCGGTCCCAGGGAATCCTCCACCGCGGATGCAGATAGGTGAGCTACCAGATAGTGTACGAACTGCTGAATTCGGGGTCAAACGTGTGGGTGCCCATCACTGGAGACGCGGCGCGCCGCGTCTCCCTTCGCCAGACCCGGGACGTGCCGGGAAGGAAACCCAGCCAGCCGCGTCTCTACGAATGATCACCGCAAATTAGCCCTTCACGCTGATCTTCGAGAAGGAAATCACCGCCCGCCCAGCGATCGGACGTCCCATCGAGAGCGCGGGCCGGAAGGTGGTGAAGATCAGGATTTTCTTCACTTCCGGCAGCATCGCCTGTTCATCATCGGGCTGCGACAGGATGCGATAGTCTTCCACCCGCCCATTGGCATCGACATAGGCTTCGATGACTACCGAATCGTCGCCGATACTGCCAAGCGACGTGCCGAACATTGTTTGATCAAGTTGCGGCGCCGTGTAGAGCATCAGAGGCACATCGCCGTTGGACGCTTGCAATTGTCCGGGCAGCGCAAAGAAGCCCAGCAGTAGACCGAAGATCAGCACCGCGCTGACCAGTCCGGCGGTAGCGGGGACCATGAACGCGTTGAGCGCGTTCTCCATCCTTACCAGCAATCCTTCATAGCGAGCGCGCCGTGCCTGTGCCACTTGCTGCGAGACTGCCACTCTCAACTTGAGAGCCAGATCTGCCGGAGCCTTCCTGGGTCTTAATCCCGCGAGCAGTTGTTGAGTGCGCTGCAAAGCAGCATATTCACGGTTGCATCGAGGACACTCTTTCAGGTGGCGGCTGAGCGCGTGCATCTCGACTCCGCTCGCCTGACCGTCCAGGTACGGCGAGAAAAGTTCTTTGACATCACCGCACTTCATGGCGTCACCTCAGCCTCTCTGCTACCACGTGACCTGCGAACGATCCGCTCCGGCTGCTCTTCTTCTTGTTCTTGCTCTTGCGGCGCAAGCAGCCCCATTTCCGCGCCGACTTCCCGGACATATCCGGACAATATTTTTCGCAACGCCTGGCGGCCGCGCGTAATTCGCGACTTCACCGTGCCCAGCGAAATCTGCAGCACCTCGGAGATCTCCTCGTACGACATCTCCTCCAGATCGCGCAGAATCAATGCGCTCTGGAACGGTTCCGGGACATCATGCAGCGCCTTTTCCACCGCCGTT
>Ga0137407_10003520_pt1 | contig 10433 bp, 9 predicted proteins | sample CZOMad2_2_16fung_FD_108410 | JGI IMG/M metagenome (GOLD analysis project Ga0137407, IMG submission 108410) | Vadose zone soil fungal communities from Angelo Coast Range Reserve, California, USA - CZOMad2_2_16fungal (Illumina Assembly) | ecosystem: Environmental > Terrestrial > Soil > Vadose zone...
CCTGATAATCGCCATCACCGGTTGCGAAAAGAACAGCGGCGAAGCAGTGGTCCTGGCGAAGGAACACATCGACGCCGCGCTGCCAACTGCAGAAACGCCGAACGCTCAATCTATGATTACTCGGAAGGCGGAGATTCGTCCGATGGCAGACGATGAGATCGCAGTTGATGGGTACGTAATGAAGCCAGAAGCGCGCGGCACGAATCACGATCCCCGGGCGTTAAATCAGGAACAATGGCTTGTAAAAGTTCGAATGTTGGGTAACGGCCGCACATTCCAAGTCCCGGCTAATCAAGCGCAGTGGGAAAAATTGCGAGAAAACGATCGAGTCAAAGTCAGATATCGCACAGGCAAGTACACGGGAACCGTTTGGGACGCAGAGATTGATTGAGGTTCGGGTCGGCTTCCGATTCAGGACGCCCTGACAGCAATCCCCCGCCTTACGCGGCGCCATGAGGCGCGCGCGACGGGCGGCTGCGTGCCTGTAACAGCCCTGTCACATCGAAGTCACACAGTTTTCACGCGTTCTAAACCGATTCGTCACAATTGACCTGTATGTGTCTGGAGCGTGCGGTGAATGCCGCCAAAACAATTTTCCGCAAATTGAAAACAGCTTACGCTCAGGGCTTCGCGGCGAGTTGGGAATTCGTCTTCGCGATCGGCTCGTAGAATCGCAGCGCCTCGATATCACTGCCGAGTTCACGCAATGGATAGAGGCCCCTGCCAGCGCCTGCCCCTGGATCGGCGATGAGATAATCGAAGCCGTCTTTGCCGGCGATCACCACGAAATGAGTGATGCCGCTGGCCAATCGCACGCGCACGATCACCGGATTTCGGTGCGCGACATTCGAGTCGATGAGATGATACGACGGCAGGTCCTCGTAGACATGGCGGACGCGATCCGGCGCGAACCACGCCGCGCGATCCCAGTAAAGCCAGCCTTGTTCCGTGAATCCGTCCGCCGCAGTTAGAAACCAATTCAACTGCTGCGGATCGGTGTCGATTCCATAAAACTTGAAGACCATTGCCGTGGCGGCCACGGCGCAGCCTTCGCCGCCAAGCGTCCCATTCGCTTCGATTCCGCCCAGTGGATCGTCGCGCCATTTGTCATCCGATTGGTGGAACGACGGCACCGGCAACTCGACTCGAGTTAGAAACGGACGTCCACCGCGCGGCGAAAGTTTTCGTTTCCAAGTCCAGTCAACGTACAGCGCGGCACCGGCGCCGACCAAAACAAGAACGATAACGATACCGACAATCGGCCACCAACGCTTCACAACATCAAGACTGTAGAGGCGGCTGCTTGCCACGTCATAGCTTTTTGCGAACGCGGTGTCAGCCGCAAATCTGAGCAACTGTAGCGTCCGCCGTCCTTGGCGAGCCAGGGCCTTGGCGCAGGCTGCTCAGCGGAGAACAAATCGAACCCCACTGCGCTGGTGACAGCGCACACCGCACAAGACGCGATGTCGCTTGTTGCGGAAGACAAGTTGCGCTCGCGCGGTATACTGCCAATCGCGCATCATGCATAAGGCACATGAACTTCGCCTCGCCAAGCGCATGGCGCGTCTGGGCACTGAGACGGCGTTCGAAGTCTTGGTGAAAGCGAAAGCGCTTGAGGCGCAGGGCCGCGACATTGTTCATCTCGAGATCGGTGAGCCCGATTTCGACACGCCACGGAACATCATTGATGCCGCTGTTGATGCGCTACACAAAGGTTTCACTCACTACGGGCCGTCAGCCGGTTTGATGGAGCTGCGCGAAGTCATCGCGCAATACGTGAGCGAGACGCGCCGCGTAAACGTTACACCTGACGAAGTGGTTGTGGTTCCGGGCGGTAAGCCAATCATCTTTTTCAGTATCCTCGCACTGGCCCAAGAAGGCGATGAAGTGATCTACCCCAATCCCGGCTTTCCGATTTACGAGTCAATGATCAATTACGTCGGCGCGAAAGCGGTGCCGATCCGGTTGCGCGAGGAGCTGGATTTCGGGCTCGACGTCGACGAGCTCGGGGGATTGATCAACGATCGCACAAAATTGATCATTCTGAATTCACCGCAGAATCCTACCGGTGGTATGCTGGAGGAAAAAGATATTGATGCCATCGCGCGCGCGGTCGGCGATCGCAACATCATGGTATTGAGCGACGAGATTTATAGCCGCCTTATTTTCGAGGGCGAGCACCATTCCATCATCTCGATCGAGGGAATGAAGGAGCGCACCGTTTTGCTCGACGGTTTCTCCAAGACTTACGCCATGACGGGTTGGCGCATGGGCTACGGCGTGATGCGCGCCGATCTGGCAGCGCACATCGCGCGATTGATGACGAACTCGAGTTCGTGCACCGCGAGCTTTAGCCAGATTGCGGGCATCGAAGCTTTGCGCGGCCCGCAGAAGTCGGTCGACGCGATGCGTGCTGAGTTCCAAAAACGGCGGGACGTGATGGTTGCCGGCCTGAACAAAATTAAAGGGTTCTCCTGCCGCTTGCCTAAGGGAGCGTTCTACGTTTTTCCAAACATCACGAAGACCCGTTGGCCATCGAAAAAACTTGCCGACGCGCTACTCGATGACGCTGGAGTCGCCGGGCTCTCCGGCACCGCCTTCGGCAATTTCGGCGAAGGTTATTTGCGATTCAGCGTGGCAAACTCAATCGAGAACATCGAAAAAGCGCTCGATCGCGTAAACGATTGGGCCAACAAGAACTTGTAGGGCAACCGCCTCGGTTGCCGCTGGCAAGCGATGCGCCTGCCCTGCAATTAAAGATTTCCCACCTTCCTGCTTTCCTTGGAGACTTCTATTACACGAGCGCCGGAGACTCTGGTTTGGGCTGTTGTTGTTCCGGCTGTGCGGCGGTTTTCCGAGCGGCAAATAGACGCTCGATTACATAGAACGTGACTGGAATCAGGAAGATCGCGATCCCAGAAGCGGCGATCATTCCGCCGATGACAGTTGAACCAAGGACGCGCCTCGCGACGGCGCCGGAACCGCTGGCAAACCAAAGCGGCAAACATCCAAAGATGAACGCAAACGACGTCATCAGGATCGGGCGCAGTCGCAAGCGCGCGCCTTCGAGCGCGGCGTCGATAAGCGGTTTGCCTTTTTCGTATTCGTCCTTTGCGAATTCGACGATCAGGATCGCGTTTTTGGCGGCCAAACCGATGAGCATGATCAAACCAATTTGCGCGTAGATGTTGTTTTGCATTCCGCGCAACCAAAGCGTGAGGAACGCGCCGAAAACCGCGACGGGCGTGCCTAACAACACGCTGAACGGCAGCGACCAGCTTTCGTAAAGCGCGGCGAGAATGAGGAAAACGAAAAGGAGCGACATGCCGAAAACTGCCGTCGGCGAGACGCCTTGCTGCGCTTTTTTCTCCTGATACGAGATGCCGAGGTAATCGTAGCCCATTTCCTTGGGCATGGTTTGCCGGAACACTTCTTCGAGCGCAGCCATCGCCTGATTCGAGCTGTAACCGGGCGCAGCAGAACCGTTGATTTGCGCCGAGCGATATTCGTTGTAGCGCAACGTGAATTCCGGGCCTGCGATATTCTTGATGGTGGAGATGGCGTCGAGCGGCACGGGGTCGCCGTTCGCATTGCGAACGAAGAACTGGCCGACGTTCTTCGCATCGGTCCGGTAATCGCCTTCGGCCTCGATGTAAGTTTGCCAGGTTCGGCCGAAGCGATTGAAATAGTTTACGAAAAATCCTCCCATGAACGTCTGTAGCGTCTGATATACCGAAGTCAGATCTATTCCCTGCTTGATCACTTTGTCGCGGTCGACGTCCACAAAAACCTGCGGCACGTTCGGTTGGAACGTCGGGATGAGAGTGCTCAACTCGGGCCGCTTGCGCGCGGCATCGAGAAACGTCTTCACATTTTGCGCCAGGAACGCCACGTCTTTGCCTGAGCGATCTTCCAATATGAATTGGAACCCACCGGAGGTGCCCACGCCGGGAATCACCGGTGGCGGGAAAGCAAACGCGATCCCTTCACTGAGACTTGAGAGATACTTGTTCAGTCGCGCCTTGATTGCTTCGTACTTTTCCTCTGGCTTCGTCCGTTCGCTCCAAGGCTTGAAATTGACAAAGAAAAACGCGTGGTAGGTGTCGGACACCAGGCTCAGCAGACTAAAGCCGACAACGCTGGTGGTGTATTGCACGCCTGGTGTTTTGCTCAAAAAATCTTCGATGTCTCGACAAACCTTGTCGGTGCGCTGAAGCGAAGCCGCGTCGGGTAATTGCAGCGCCACAAAAACATAGCCCTGATCTTCTTCCGGCAAAAAGCCGCTCGGTAATTTGGATCCAAAAAAACCCGCTCCGACGGCGAACACAACGAGCAACGCAAAACTGAGGACGGCCTTTCGAATGGCCAGGCGCGACCAGTTTACATAGCCGTGTGTTGCGATGCCGAACACCCCGTTGAATCGATCGAAAAACCAACGAAGCGGACCGCGACCCTGCTTTCGGGGCCGGAGCAAGAGTGCCGAAAGCGCCGGACTGAGCGACAGTGCGTTGAATGCGGAGAAGATGACGGAGATCGCGATGGTCAGGGCGAACTGTTGATACAAACGCCCTGTGATTCCGGGAAGAAATGCTGTCGGAATGAACACTGCGGAAAGAACAAGTGCGATGCCAATGACCGGCGCGGAAACCTCACGCATGGCCTGAAGAGTCGCCTCCCGCGGATTCATTCCTTCCTCAATGTGACGTTCGACCGCTTCAACGACGACAATCGCGTCATCGACCACCAGTCCGATCGCCAGAACCAGACCAAACAACGAGAGGGTGTTAATTGAAAATCCGAACAAGGGGAACAAAACGAACGTGCCAATCAATGACACCGGCACGGCGCAGAGCGGAATCAGCGTGGCGCGCCAGCCTTGCAAGAAAATGAATACGACGATCACGACCAGCGCTAGCGCTTCAAACAACGTTTTAACGATGTCGTGCAATCCTTCGGTGACCGAAAGCGTTTGATCGAGCGAGACCGCGAAATCCATGTCGCCCGGGAAACGTTGCTTCGCTTCGGCCATGAGCTGCCGAACACCCTGTGCTGCTTTGACTGCGTTCGTGCCCGGCAGTTGGTAACAGGCGATGATCGCCGAGGGTTGGCCGTTCAAGCGGCCCTTTATGTTGTAGGTTTGCGCGCCGAGATCGATCCGCGCGATGTCTTTCACGCGCACAAACGAGCCATCGGGATTTGCGCGCACGACAATCTCACCGAATTCCTCCGGTGTTTGTAATCGTCCTTGCGCCCGCACAGTGTAAGTGAATTTCTGTCCGCTCGGGATCGGTTCGCCGCCGACCTGTCCCGCGGGATTGACCGTGTTCTGTTTTTGCACTGCGCTGATGATGTCTGGCACGGTGATCTGGAGCTTCGCGAGTTGATCCGGCTTCACCCAGAGCCGCATCGCATACTGGCCCGCGCCGAAGACCTGCACATTGCCGACGCCAGGGACGCGCGTGAGTTGGTCGACAAGGTTGATATAGGCGTAATTGGCGAGAAATGTTCCGTCGTAGCTTCCTTTCGGCGAATAAAGAGCAAGGAGCATCAACGGCGCCGTAGTCGATTTCTTAACGGTGATGCCGTAGTTGATAACGTCGGCGGGCAATTGCGATTGCGCCTGCGACACCCGAATCTGCGTGAGTACGTGATCAATGTTCGGATCGGTGGCGATGTCGAAATTCACGATCAATCGAATGTCGCCACTGTTGGCGTTGATCGAGTACATGTAATTCATGTTGTCGACGCCGCTCATCTGCTGCTCGATTGGCGCCGCAACCGATTGCTCGATCGTGAGCGCGTCCGCGCCGGTATAGTGCGTCTGCACTTGAATCTCCGGAGGAGCAATTTGCGGATACTGGGCGATCGGCAAGGCGAGAATGCATACCCCGCCAATGAGTGTCATCAGAATCGCGATGACGATCGCGACAATGGGCCGCCGGACGAAAAACTCGGACATTCGTTAGGGCTTCTTTTGCGGGTCCGTTTTTGAAACCAAAGCATCGGCGGGAGGAGTCCAGTCTTTTACAGCGACCGTCGATCCTTCGCGCGCTTTTTGGAGCCCCTGCACAATAACACGATCGCCGGGTTTCAATCCCTCCGTCACTTCCCACATCGCACCAATGCGTTCGCCCATTTTCACCGGACGAATGCTTACCTTGTTGTCGTCACCCACAACTGCGACCTGATAGCTGCCCTGCAACTCATTCACCGCCTCCTGCGGAATCACCATGGCGCCTTTTTTCATGTCGGCGACAAAACGCACGTTTCCAAACTGTCCGGGCCGCAAAACGTTTCCCGGATTCGGAAACGTCACGTAGTAGCGGATCGAGCCGGTCTTGACGTCAAGGCTGCGATCGAGCGCATAAAAGCTCCCTTTACGCGGATACAGCTCGCCGTTACCGAGAATCAATTCGAACTGAAGACTTTTCACGTACTCGTTGCGTTCTTTCGCATCAGGATGCCGCGAAACAAAATCTGTGAATGGCCCTTCGCCCGCAGTCACGACAGCTTTGATCGGATCAATCTGCGACATGGTTGTAAGCGGTCCCGTAGTTGGTCCGACCAGATCGCCGACCTGATTATTGGCAAATCCAACAACACCATCGATCGGGGCGACAATTTTCGTGTAACCGAGATTGATCTCAGCCTGATTTACCGCCGCTTGGTCTGCTTCCACATTGGCTGTGCTTGAGTCGGCGGCTGCGATGGCAGTGTCTCGCTCCTGGTCGCTGATGACTTTCTTCTTAAACAAATCGATGGCGCGTTTTTTGTCGGCGTCAGCTTTGACCTTGTTGGCTTGGTCTTTTGCCAAAGTGCCCTTCGCTTGCGCTAATGCAGCCTCGAACGGACGTGGATCAATTTTGAAAAGCAGGTCGCCATTTTTCACTACACTGCCTTCCTGATAGTCTCGCGAAACGATATAACCCTGCACCTGCGCGTTGATGTTGGCATTAATGAAGCCATCCAATGTCGCCACGCGTTCGAGCACGCGCGGCACATCGCGCGGCTGCACAGTTGTGACAAGGACTTCCGGCGGAGGCGGAGCAGTTTGAGCCTGCTTGCGCGAACAATCTGTAGCAAGCGACGCGTAGATTAGGAGCGCAGCGACAGGAACAAGGCGTTTCATCGATCCACTATGGCTGATCTTGGGTTGAACTGTCGAGCGCAGACGCCGACTGGCAAATGACAAATAATTGCGGATTGAAATCGCCCGAGTTCAGTAAATCCTGTGTAGTTCTTCCTGCGTTCCTGGTTTCCTGATTAGATCCTGCTGCAACTATGGTAGACAACAAAAAGTTCCGCGTGTTCGCCACGTCGCGCATTGGCGATCCTGCCGAGAACCGTATGCGCGAGCGCGGCTATGATCTCGAAGTTTACCAGGGGCCAGAAGCGCCGCCGAAGAAGTTGATCGTCGAAAAAGTAAAGAGCGGCATCGACGGCTTGATCACCACTTTGCGCGATCCAATCGACGCCGAAGTATTTGAAGCCGGGAAGGGAACACTCAAGGTCGTGGCGCAGATCGCAGTGGGATTCGACAACGTCAACCGCGCCGACGCCAATAGATACAAAATCCCATTCACGAACACGGCTGACGTGTTGACGGAAGCGACCGCCGAGTTCGCTTTTTTTATGATGGGCATTCTCGCGCGCAAAATGTGGCAGAGCGAGCGACTGGTCCGCGAACAAAGATGGCCGTCATGGCATCCATTCCTGCCGTTCCTCGGAGACGAGGTCACGAGCAAAACCATCGCTGTCATCGGCACCGGCCGAATCGGTCTGGCAATGATCAAGAAATGCTCTGGATTCGACATGAACATCCTTTGCTATGACCCGGCATATCAAAATCATGAATTCATTGGCGCAATTCAGGAGTTGATGGACCTGCGCCATGCGCGTGGCATTCAGAAGGAAAAGACTTCAATCAGATATGTCGAATTTGAGGTAGCGCTCCGCTGTGCCGATTACGTCACGATCCATGTGCCGCTGTTGCGGGAGGGCGAAACGGACAAACCGACCTATCATCTCATCAACGAGAAGACTCTGAAGATGATGAAACCGACGGCGTATCTAATTAATAGTTCACGCGGCCCGGTCGTAGACGAAAAAGCTTTGGCGAAAGCGCTAAAAGAAGAAATCATCGCCGGCGCTGCTCTCGATGTCTTCGAGAAAGAACCGCTGCCGCCTGATTCTCCGCTGCTTGATCCCGAGATCGCCGATCGTTGCCGAGTTTTCCATCATTTTGCGAGCGGTGCCCAAATCACACGTCTGGATATCGATCCGGCGAAGGGTATGGCGGGCCGCTGCGTCCAGGGATTGATCGATGTGCTTGAGGGCAATTACGGTGGCGACCTGACCAAAATGCCATACATCGTGAATAAAGAGGCGTTCATTTCAAAAAAAGTGAAACCCTGAAGCGCCGAAACATGGGAACACGACAGGTGTAGCGCTGCCTCAACAATTCATCGTCGGACCGGCGGCGCCACTGCTTCAATACCCGAACCACGAATTAAGAGTATGAAACAATTTATCTTACTGACTTTCCTTTTGATGGGCCTTGCATCAGTTCCGGTAGACGCGCAGACAAAGAGTGCAGCGCCGGTAAACTCTGACAACGCGGCCAGAAAAGAAATCCAGGCTTGGTTGGATCGGTGGACGAAGGCGTTCACCACGCAAGACGTTGATGGGATCCTGGCGCTCTATACGGACGATGTGGTCGCATACGACGTCGTTCCGCCGCTTCAGTATGTCGGCAAAGCTGAGTACCGCGTCGATTACCAGCAATTTTTTTCGCAGTACGACAGTCTGCACGTCGAGGTCCGCGATCTGCACATCGGCACGAGCGGCGACCTCGCTTACGCGTCTGGCTTGGAATTAATCAGCGGGACACTCAGGAACGGTCAGAAGTCTAATATCTGGCTCCGGTTTACCTCGCTCTTTCGGAAGTCCGACGGCCGCTGGCTCGATTTTCACGATCACGTGTCAGTTCCAGCTGAGATCGAATCGGGTAAAGCGATGCTCGACATGCAGCCGTAGCCCCACCTGTAACGCCTTCGATCGTTTCTAGCGATCGTCCTCGGTGAACTCGTCACAGCCACTCGTCACAACGTATTTGGAGATGCGGTCGCCGGAGCAGCTTCGACCGAAGCGCTTCAATGACGCCCGGTTTCAAATTCGTGAAGAGACGGAGCGCGATTGGCGTTTCAATCGTGATCTCTACTTCGCGGTTGGCGAACAATGGCAGTGGATCGACATACGCCCCTGGACGGATGAACAATGGCAAGAATACGCGTCCGCGCCGGAGCTGCTGACGTTCGCCGCGTACCACGGCGACACGCTGGCGGGCTATTACGAATTGCGGCGTGACACCGAAGGCGGGATGGAGATCGCGTACTTTGGTTTGCTACCTGAATTTATCGGCCGTGGTTTGGGCGGCGCATTGCTAACCAGTGCAATCGAAGAAGCATGGTCCCGCCGTGGCGGAATCGCACCCAAGCGCGTGTGGGTGCACACGTGCAATCTCGATCATCCGCAGGCACTCGCCAATTACCAGGCACGCGGCATGGTCGTTTACAAGGTCGAAGAAATTCAAGCTTAGCGACCGAAGACTGATTGGTTGCCGAGTCAGTTTAGTACGTGCTCGAAATTGGGATGACGAACAGCGACAGACTCGTTGTCTGCATTTGGCTGTAAATGATCGAACAATTCGATCATGCGGGCCTCATAAGCATCGCACATCGGACATTCGCCGTTAGGCTTGACCCATTCCGGATGCTGGATCCGAAGATCGTCGTGGATCTGTTGCCGGAGTTCGCTGTAACTGTGGGCTTGGTGGGGAATGCCACAGGGCTTGGTTAACGATTCAAGTGCGCCGCGGGGCAATTCGTCTAAATCGCCTCGCTGGCAACCGCGTTCCGTTCTGAGATTCAGTAATTTCATAAACACCGATGTTTTTAGGGTTGCCTGCTCCAGATTCGCGGAACGGGGACTCCAAGTGAATCTGGAGATCGCGCAAGCGGTGTCTCACCGAAGGTTAAGCCATTCAGCCGGCTTTTCAGTGCGGTCGAAAGTGCGTTGAGGCGTCGGATGACGTAATCAAAAGTTTTGTACACGATTCGCGGACTTCCGTCAAGTCCATTTTGTTCCTGACCGATGGCTCCGCTCCTCCTATTAGGACCGCGAGAGCGGTGGAACCAAATCCCTAGACCTGTTTCCCAGGACGGGGTGCCGCCCTTCGCTGAGACCCATCGAAAAAAAAATCAATTTTTTTTGAAATGTCGGCCTTAAAAATCTTTAGAAAAGGAAAAGCAACCCAGAATCAATATGAATATCGTAGCCGACGATCGTATCACTGAAGCGCGGGACTTTACCTATCAATTTGTGCCGTTTTCGACCCAGTCCGGGCGTCAAAACTGGGGAGAACAACCGCTGTC
>Ga0137407_10003523_pt1 | contig 10429 bp, 7 predicted proteins | sample CZOMad2_2_16fung_FD_108410 | JGI IMG/M metagenome (GOLD analysis project Ga0137407, IMG submission 108410) | Vadose zone soil fungal communities from Angelo Coast Range Reserve, California, USA - CZOMad2_2_16fungal (Illumina Assembly) | ecosystem: Environmental > Terrestrial > Soil > Vadose zone...
CGCGTGCCGACAGGCGAAGGTGAAGCGTTGAAGATCGCGCTTGTGCGCGTTTCAACCTCCCCCCTTCCTGAGCTTCCGGGTATGCCCGACGCGCCGGAGAGCTGGCGAAGGCTTGCGGCGCTGCATGGTGAACTGGCTCGCCAATCCGCAAACGGAATGTACTTCTTAGGTTGTCGCGACGCCGCGAAAGCCCATCACGGCTTGAAAAAAGACTCCGCAAACATCATCAATCGTGCGCTTGCACAGCTAGGCGTTATTTCATTGGTACGAATTGGCGATACCCGTCCCGGTGGCAAGGCGTCTGAGTTTCGCTACCTCTTGCCGCTCTAAGTCGAGCATTGATCATCACCCCGCAAGCACGGGAAAAATGCATGTTTACGAAGTCCGCCCCCGCAAAGACAAACGTGGCTTTGATCTGATCTCGGATGCGCTGCCTTTCGGTCGCCTCTGATACTGCGAAGTCAGCGATGCGGTCGAGTACGCGAAATTTCGTAGCCGCTCACACGATGCTGTGATTCGCGTTTACGATGAAGTTGGCAACGTGATACAAACGCACGAACACAAGGGCGATTTCAAAGAACCCCAGCCCGCCAAAACCCTATGGTCTCGGCGGTGGTGTCGGGCGAGGCCTTGGTGTAGGCGCTGATCTCGGCGTCGGCGAGGGCCTAGCCGTTGATGTTGGTGTAGGGGAAGCTGTAGCTGTAGCTGTTGGACTGGGAGTTGGTGTGCCACCTACCTGCACTTCAAACGAGCCTATGTCAATCCGGGCGCCGCTTACGCGATCAAAACCGGGGCCGCGCTGGTCAAAGAAAGGGGGCGGAGCAAAGCTCGGGTCGCCTGCATCAATGGCCGGGCTTCCAGGCAAAAGGGCATGCGTAAAAGTCGGTCCACCGTTGTCTTGTAGTGGACCCAGCATCGGATCGGTGTTAATCAGATCGCCGGTTCCGGTTAGGACACCTCCGCCGTCATCGCTACTCAGGTTGTAGCCAAATGAGGCAGCCTGGCCGCCGTTGAAAATATTTACGCCCAAACTCCCCACGTTCAGGATCGTGCTGCCGATCTGGAATTCCGCGACGGCTTGGTTGAAGATACCACCACCCATACCAGTGGCCGAGTTGTCGCTGATGGTGCTGTTGGTGATTGTGGCTCGCGCGACGTTGGGAGAGGCGTCGGCGGTGTTGGAGATCGCGCCCCCGTTACCGGTGGCAGAGTTGCCGCTAAGAGTGCTGTTGCTAAAGGTCAGAGAAGCGGTGGAGAGGACTGTTCCCGCTGCTTCATTTAGGATGCCACCACCCTCGTTAGCAGTAGCCGAGTTGTCAGTGATCGTGCTGTTGGTGATGATCAAATTCGCAGCGGCCTCAGAGGCGGAATTGGCGATGCCGCCGCCGCTGAAGCCGGCCTCATTGCCGCTGATCGTGCAATTATTCACCGTCAGTGTGCCGTTTAAGTTAAAAATGCCGCCGCCGAAGTCCGCCGAGTTCCCGCTGACGGTGCAGTTGCTTAGCTTCAGCGTGGCGGAAACTCCTCCTTCGTTAAAGACGCCACCCCCATTATCGCCCGGAGCACTGCCGTTTGTGATGCTGAAATCGGAGATGCTGACGCCCGATGTCAAGTTATCAAATACGCGAAAGGTGCCGTTGCCGTCGACGGCCAGATTTCCAGCGCCGGGACCGTCGATGGTGATAGCGTGAGTAATCTGCAACTCGCCGCTAGTCAGCAAGATAGTGCCGGAGATGCCAGTGGCGTCAATCATGTCACCGTCATTCGCGGCGGCGAGCGCATCGCGCAACGAGCCCGGGCCGCTGTCAGCAGTGTTGGTGACTACGATGATGTTAGCTGGGGACGCGTAGCCCCTTTCATTGATCCTTTGCTCGCTCTGCCGAGCTTGCCTGCCCTTTGTTTTCGTAGTGTTTCGCTGCGCCAGCGCGAGTGGGATCACGCATAGAGCCACTCCTAGTAGAAGCATGTAAGACGTGCTTCGGATAAGGTATAATTTAATGTCCGAATTGCTTCGCTTTTTCATTTTGCCGATAACGTAGATAGTGAAGGGTCGCAAAGCAAATCCGCCTCGCTGGAAACTTGGCTAGTCCGATATGCCGCGATTTATACCCAGAGGATGCGTATTTTATCTAGTCGGGCACCGCCTAATTTTTATGTAGATTCTCGTCTGATACGCATGATGCCGTGGTTCGCGTTTACGATGCGGCGGGTAGCGTCAGTTGGATGCACGTCTTTCTAAACTTGTTCAGTTCGTAGGTCGATACAAACCGCCCTTTCCAATTCCAGAAACGTAGTCAGCTTTTCATCTGCTCGCACAACAAAGCGGTTTCCGTCGCCGCGATGCGCGTCGGCAATCCAAATCGTTCGCCCCTCGCCATCAATGGCTGAGACCCAGCCCAAACTCCATCCGGCTTTGCTGAGTCTGTCGGTAATAATTTCCCAATCTTATCGAGGTTATGGACCGATGAACGCTGGAAGCGATTGGTCGAGCAGCAGGGCGTTGCTTACGCCAAAACCGTCGCGGAGGCGATGAATCTTAAAGTCGACATGGACAATCCAGCAGACCGCGAGAAATTGCGCCGAGCAGTTCTCGATCTTGTCGCCGGGAGAAAAATGCCAAAGCAAAAAGGGTCAGGGTGAGCGGCGAGCGAACCGGCAGCGCATCGGAGATCAGATCGACGCCGCGATGATCATTGCGGGGGCGGTTTGTCGAAAATGGCGACATTTCCTTTGCTATAGAATCTCAGACGGAATCCATATTGCCTTGCAAATTGCGCAATCTTTGCCTCCCGATCTGTCTCATTCAGCGGCCAAAGGCGTTCCAAGTCCCGCTCGTAAATCGCGGAGTGCCTCCACTCCTTGCCATGCATCCCCTGTTCGATTTGTCTCACCAGCGTTTCCATTGGCTTAGCTATAGAATTACCGCCTCCCACACCAGACAGGTATGAGAGGCGGTTGTTCCCCCCAGAACATTTTTGGAAAACAAGGTCGCCAGCAGTAATGCGTCCGCTGCAAAGATCGCACAATCAGGCAACACGCCTGATTTATGTATAGGTAAAAGTCCGATGCTCCGAACTCGTCCAGGTGGAAGCTTGGCACGTGAACGCGTCAACAATCCAGATCGTTCGCCCTTGAAGATCAATGGCTGAGACCCAACCCAAGCTCCAACCGGCTTTGCTAAGTCTGTCGGCGATTATTTCCCAGTCCTTCACGAGTGTTACCGCGCGTTTCCTACGTCAACGTGCGTCCTGTTTCCGCGGGGGCAGTTCATTGTTCGAGGCGATAGTCTAACAGTTCCACGTCGAGTTCCATTGGGTCGATATAACGGCTACGGAGCAAGATCACTGCAAATACTCCCTTAACTGGACCTCCAGCGTTAAGCACGCGCTGATGGAGCTCGGCAGCCTTCGCACGTTCCATATACGCCTTACAGTCGTGTCCTGTACTGTCGTCCCTAATCGCAAAGCCGTAATGCGTTGGTTCTGCTTCCTTGTAACCAAAATTGTAATAATTAGAAACCTCAATCCTGCCCTTCAGTAAGAGGGTTTGATCAAAGAAGCTGCGCTGATCGCTTTCCACTTCCCGGATAGTGCGCACGTTTTCCTCCGGGCGGGCCGGCGCTTGCGTCGGCGCTTGTGGCGGCGCTCGTTGCTGAACGGTTGCCGCATTGAATTGAGCGGCTTTCGCCGGGTCGTAGTGGAATCGTTCCTGAAGCTCTTTAGGCAATTCAGTGAAATAAGCCTTCGAAATTCCCGATTTCGTTTTGAGCAGAATCCCGTCAGGTTCGACGCGGGTCACCGTCGCGTTCCTGTATTCTTTGCCGTTAATCGTTTTGATGTCGTCGGCGAGTGTGAGTGAGGCTGAAACTACTACTTACCGATTCTTGCCGGAAATACGCCATTTTGCCTTGCATCTGTGCCAGACTTGCGCGTGAGCAAAACCAAACAGATCAGCGCAATCCCGCCGTCGTTTCATCGGGCGCACTTGTTGCAGAACTCACACGATAGCTCAAGCATCCAGCATCAGCGCCGCGTCGAACCAGCATCGCTGGTCAATGCGTAGGGAGAAAGATGTCCAGGATACTCGTAGATGAAGACCCTGCGACCTGGGAAAAATTGCAAAAGCGCATCCCGTGCGGGTTGATCGCACCATTTAAAAAAAAGGTTCTCGGCTGAAGCCAGCGCGGGTGGATTTCGAGTCAGATCGCCGGTACCGGTGTGATGCACCCGGGTCTTCAGCAAGAAGATATTCTTTCCACCCTGAACGCGTTGCACAGTACGCTCGAGATCGCGTCGCGCGTACATGATGTATGCTCCCCTCCACGCAAACACGATGCTGCAGACAACTTGCGCTGCGATTGCGAGGTTCCAAAACCAACGCGCTATCGGTGAATGGGACGAGTTGATCAACCTGTAAAGGTCTGCGATCGCCAGCACCAAAAATGGGAAGTAGGCAAGAAAATAGCGCGGTCCGGGGCCGCCGAAGGCTGCGGGATAAAGGAAGTAGACGGCAACATCCATCGCAAACAATGCAAGGCACATCTTCATTGTGGGAGACAGCGAGTAATGTTTCCAGAGGACGCCCAAGAGCAGCACCGGCGGGAAAACCCAGACAAGCGTCGCCAGCCGCGCGGCGGTAACTGAGAATCCCTTGAGCGAAATCAGTAGGCGATCACTGGTGTCAGATGATGAGTGGTAGAGCTCCGCAGGAACGATGAATGGATCGCCCGTGAGCAACTTGTTGTAAACCAAGTTCCCGCTGGCAAACAACGCGAACCCGATTCCGAAAAGCAGCAGGTCCGCAAATCTCTTGCGGCGCAGCAGACCGACGCCAATCCAGACCGCCAGTGGAATCCAGTCGATGTAACGAATCATCGCCGAGCACCCAAGGAGCGCGCCGGCCGTTAGAAGTCGGAGCTTGGATGATTCTGGATTCGTGTGGGAATAGTCGTAAAGGAGGAAGGCACCGAATATGAAGATCGCCGCAGCAAAATGAGCTCGGACGGAAGCCGCGTAGTAGGCGAAGAAAAAACAGAGCAGCACCAAGCGATACGCGACGCGCACTGATTTCTCTCCCAAGCGCCGTTCCGTGTATCTCAGCATGAGAAAAAACAGCAGAACCCCTAACAAAGGATCGACAATCCACGGCACTCCGAGCTTAACGCCAACGGACAAGATAAGCGGCCAGCCAGGCGCATACTTCGAAAACCTGTGTCCCTGGTAGTCCTTCATGCAGGATGTCTGCAAACAGTCGTAAAACGGAAGCCCCGGATCGTACAGCCGGTCTTCGGCGTATAGCTTGCCGGAGGCAAAAAGCTTTGCTTGATACAGGTACGAGTCGTCGTCTGCCGTCATTGGGAGGCGTTGCGCCATAACGAAGTAAACAAGCAACGTCGGAACTAGCAGCGTCGCTGACATGATTAATTTCCGGGACAGGGTCACAAGTCTGCTACCTCAATTTTTCCGCGCGGCGAAGCCGCCGCGAAATTAGCCAGGACCAAACAGGCCAACGCCACCGCGCCGCAGCTGACAAATCCCACCCGCACACCGAACCACTGCGTGCTACCAGCCGCACGATATTCATCTGCCCAGTCGTCCCAGCACTTGGTCAAGCACGCTAAGCGCCCAACGCCGCTCATAAATTTGATCCGCGGCCAATGTCTCCGCCGACTCAAAGCCGGCCAGCTCACGCTCATGCAAATCCTCTAACGGGATCAACTGCTGCCCTTGTCCTCGTTTGATTGCCATGGCGCGGTTACGCTCGTTTGTAAGGAAATGTTTGAGTGACGTGAGCAGATAAGAACGCAAACGCCCTTTCTCCTGGCGGACCGCATTCAAATCTCGGCGCTCCAGTAGGAGAGCGAAAAAACCTTGCGTCAGGTCTTTGGACTCTTCCGGGGCAACGCCCTGTCGCCGCACGAAGCCATAAATTGGTCGCCAGTACGTCCGGCAAATTTTATCGAGGGCTGCTTGCGCTACTGGTGTTGGACCCTGCGCCGCGAGCACCACGCTCCATTGCGTGGTTGTAAACGCGACCGGGCCGTTCTTCGTATTTCCGCCAATGGTGGTCAGGGAAGTCACCTGATCGTCAGCAGGCGGCATTGGTACCGGTTCCTTCTTTCCTTGTTCCTCCGCCGTATTGATTCTGCGATTGCAGGTCTGGAGAAGGCGAAGAACCCCAGCGGGGAAAATGTCCGCCGCCTAATTCAGATCTTTTTTAATGAGGAAACATTTTTTATGGAAACCGTACGAATTTGTCTAGTCAGGTGCCGCCTAATTTTCATATAGGGTCTCGCCTTACACGCCACAACGGAAAGAGGTTCATCGTTTTGTGCCCACCGTCGCCGCGATGTGCGTCAACAATCCAGATCGTTCGCCCCTCAGAATCAATAGCTGACGCTCAGCCCAGGAACCATCTTCACGAGGCGCTTTGAACAGCGGCCTCACTTCGGGTGACTCGGGGCTCCAGTTGGTTCTGGAAATCGCGTAAGCGGCGCTCCCAGCGTAGGTCCAGCCCCACGGGCTTCTTCAGTCCGACCGAAGATGCGTTGAAACGTCGGGTGACGTAATTAAGGAGGCTTCTACCATACATCGCGGCAATCTGGCGAGCTTTTGTCTAGTCAGGCGTCACCTAATTCTCATGTGGGGCCTCGCCCGATACGCATTGCTTGGTCAAACTTGGAGTCGGCGAAGTTTTCACCTATGTTCTCCACGCTGTGAGGCGGACAATCTCGAAATCGATCTGGGCTGAAATCCGCACAGCCTACGCCTCCGGCATCGGTCTACGTGAAATTGCCCGAAACATGGGCATTCCCGAGGGAACCGTACTTGCACGCGCAAAGCGCGAAGGCTGGACACGGGAGATTCAAAACGCAAAAGCGCTCGTAAGATGTGAGAATTCCGCGCTGGCTGTGACTCCCGTTGAAGCCGTAGCGGTAACCTTAGCGGAGCGCGGCCAGCGTCACCTAAAGCGCATGGCGGGGGTCTCAGAGCGTGGCGTTGATCATATCGAGACAATGGACGGCCCCGAAATCCTCAACTCCGTAGATGAAATCGAAAAACTCGACAAAGTTGCGCGCCGGACGTTCGGGTTGGATAACAATCCACTGCCCAGCGGCTTCACATTGAACGTTCTGAACATTAACAGCCTAGAAGATCGATTCAGGACAGAAACGCGCTAGGATTGCGCTAGATTACACCATAGACGCAAACGCTCCCGTGCAATCGTTTGCAATCAGAGACCGCGCTTTCGCCGTAAACGTGCCTCGTGCTGTGGCTTCACTTGCCAAATACTTGTCGAATAGACTGCGTTTTGGTGCGTTTTGTTTCGCAACCGTGCGCAGTCGATTGAACCGACAGTTTTGATCGATTTCCCTCGTATAATGGCCTTTCAGAGGGTGCCGATGATGGGATTCGAACCCATACCCCGCTTTCGCGAGAACGGATTTTAAGTCCGTTGCGTCTACCATTCCGCCACATCGGCTATGATTGGGAAATACTATTATAGGTGGCTAAGCAGATGCAACGGACAAAGGCTGGCCAGAGAACGAGGAAGCAGATTTGCATGCGTTCTTGCGCAAGTCCTTGAACAGCGGCCCCAAAAATCGCCGTAGGTACACAGGAGAAGCACCACAGACGCGACGTACAAACACTCCTTTAGTTAAACAATCTTCAACTAGCTAAATAGGTGCAGACCACAATCAGGTCGTCAATCATCGCCGCGAACGGCATGATATCAGCGCTCAGCGACCAGGGTTGGGTACCGCTGATTCCACTATCCAGATGCTGGATCACCGCATGCGGGATGCCCCCGAGCAACGCCGGATCGCTCCTGAAGGAGTCGCTGGCAACGGTGTCATCGAGCGCGGTGACTGAGATCGCGAGTTGATTTACCGAGTCCTGCCTCTGGCCTTCTGTCAGTTTCAAGAACAGATCGAGCTGACTAACGACAATCTTCCGGCCGCGGAATTGGAACGGGAAACGCTCCTGCGTCAACAGCAAGGCGATACTCTGGGGACTTACGGTCGGATCGACTGGATGGAGAAACTTATACCAATCGGTTGGAAACTCATGTTTCAAGCTAAAGAGACGCTGCAAGCTTGTTTGTTTGGGATAACTAACATTCGTTGCTACCGGCCCCTGGGTTCGCGGCGGCGGCAAGGTTGCCGCTTTGCGCGCGGCACTTCGAAGGACATCGCCTCCTTCCCTTGCGGTATAACTCAGATTAAGAATCACGTCCGAGATCGTCTCAAAGTCGAAGGCATTGCAATCCAGCGGCATTTCGATTCGCCAGCGCGAGATCGCGCCCGCACCTTCGAAAGGCAGGTAGCGTTCATCCCGAAAATTAAGCTCGAACATCCCACTGTCATTCTGCGCATGACTGGTCGCGATGGACTGGACCGCGGCAAAGTTAGTCACAAAACGTGAATCGCCGTCCTGGTTCTCGGCATAACTCCCTTGGGCATTACTGCTAACCCGAACGTTATTACTGAGAAGAGTCAGCGTGCAATTAATGCTCGTATAAGGTCCGGTCACACATGGAATTGTCAGGCTGATGCTCTTGATTCGCCGCAGGTAGTGGCCGGGGTAATCCATGTCAAAAAACGCCTCGGGTAACACCACGTCGCAGCGCCCGGTTTCCTTCAACGCAATCAAGGCCATCGGATTGAGGAGCAGGAGCGAGACGTGCCGCGTGATTTCGTAGTCGCGCTTGTTTTGATCGAGATAAGCCATCTCCAGCCGTTTCAGATCGAGATAAAGACGTTCGCCGGAAAGAAGTCCTTTTCTCAGATTGTCCCAGTAGCCAAATTGAATGTAGTTGGATGACGTGAGGCCGCGTTCAAAACGGAAAGCTTTCTCCGCTCGCTTGGCGACACCATAAGCCAACTTATAGGTCTGAAAGAAAACGGTCGAGAGCTGCGAAGTCATCCAGCTGTAGAGTTCCTGGTTGGTGTACTTGTTGCGGAGAAAATCCTCGATCGCACTGGCGTTGTCTATCTGTTTGTCGTGGACCGCGAGTTCCTTCTCCGCGATCGCGATCCGAATCTGCTGGGCGGCAATTTGCTTATCAATCTGCTCCAGTTCCTTGGCCGCGACCTGTTCCTGTAACTTCCAATCATCCCAGCGCCGTTGGTAACCGCCCATGGTCGCGGTTACATTTGCCGCCATGTTCATGAAAGTTGCAAAAGCGCCCAGTGCCTGAGCAGCGGCGTCCTCCCCGCTCCCGGCCTTGCTCCCACCTGTTATCGTAATTTGCATGGGGCTACTGAGGCCGGCGACACCGATCGTGATGTCAGGCAGGACATACGCGGCGGAGGCACCGATCTCCGAGGCTTGCGCGGCCACCTGGAACATTCCGCCTACGGCCGCGAGAGCGAGATGTAATCCTTCCTCGGGATTCAGGTAGGAGATTTGTTTGTAGAATTGATACCGAATGTTGGTCACATCCCTGCTCTTTTGTAATCCTTCCAACGTCGTGTTCGCTTCATCGATCTGTTGCTGTTTGATCTCGCGGCTTAACTTCAACAGCGCCGTCTCCTGGCTCGCCCTGAGCGCAGCCAGCGCTTCCCCGTCCTTCTTCTCCAGGGCGCCGAGAAGCGATCCGCCCAACGACTTTAACTCACTCGCCAGCTCCAGCGCCTTCGGGAGCATGTAACCAAATCGGTAGTATGGCCCCGGTGAATTGATGTCGCTCAAGACGCTGCTCAAATCCAGACCGAGCGCAGCCGCACGCACAAGGAGCGCGGGATTGATCGGCGGTTCGAACAACGGCAGCTCGCGAACCACCCCTTCGATGTTCATGCAATTGCGAATCTTGAAAAGCCTGTCGTCCACCGTGTCCCAGTATTGGAGAATGTCGCTATTCAGCGGGATGCAGAAGTACAATGACCCGGCAATACTCTTAAGACTTTGGGTATTGCTCGATGGCGCACTCGTGGTTGAACCGCTCCTCCATGAGTAAGCCGGATAACTGGCATACATGATCGGACCCGACAGGTGAGCTGCACCTTCGTTCTCGAGGCCGACGAGAGCGTTGGAAAACTTGTCCAGATTCGGCCGGAGTTGTGCATAACTCTGGGGCTTAACCGTCTCCTGCGGCGGAATCGTTTCCGGACGAGGGCCCAGAATATCGTAGGCAAGAACATAGAGCAGCGTCGCCTGGTTGATCGCTTCGATCGTGTCCTGACTGAATAACTGGTCGCCCCAGGCAATGAGGTTTTTGATATAACTCATGACCACGTTCTTTTGATAGGCCGTGATCCGCATCCGGGCGATCAAATGAGGATTGAAGGGGTCGTTCCGCCAGGCCTCAATTTGTCCCCGGACTTGTTTCTTAATCGCCTCCGTCGCCGGATCAGTAGAGGGTGAAGCCAGGGCGGTGAGCAAAGTTTGAATCTGGTCCTGTTCCGGATCTGAGTTATTGAAGAACG
>Ga0137407_10003526_pt1 | contig 10426 bp, 8 predicted proteins | sample CZOMad2_2_16fung_FD_108410 | JGI IMG/M metagenome (GOLD analysis project Ga0137407, IMG submission 108410) | Vadose zone soil fungal communities from Angelo Coast Range Reserve, California, USA - CZOMad2_2_16fungal (Illumina Assembly) | ecosystem: Environmental > Terrestrial > Soil > Vadose zone...
CGCGCTACGAGGAAGCATGGGCCCGACAGGCGGGCGAGGTTGCCGCGGATCTCGACCGTCTGGCCGCCTACACGCAGAGTTCTGAGGAAGCTCGGCGCCATGCCGAGGTGGCCTCGGAGTTCGAGCGATACCGCGCCATCGTGGACGAGGAGCAGGAGCGCCTGCGGCGCGGCGACCGCGCCGGCGCCGCGCGTCTCGTCGACACCGATGCGCGCGCGCGCGTGGAGCAACTCCGGGAGAGCCTCGACGGGCTGATGGCGGCGACCCACACCCGGGTGGTCGCGATGCAGGCCGAGGCCGCGCGCCTCGAGGCGTTCACCTGGACCCGGGTGCTGGGCGCCCTGGGCGCGGCAGTCGCCCTGGCGCTGCTCGGCACGGCGATCATCGCCCGCCGGATGACGCGCTCGCTCGATCGGCTGTCGACCGCGGCGGCGGACGTCGCCGCGGGCAAGTTCCGCGAGCCCCTCGCGGTCACCAGTCGCGACGAGATCGGCGCGCTCACGCGATCCTTCAACGCGATGGGCACTCAGCTATGTCGGGTGGACGAGACACGCCAGGAGTTCTTTGCGCGAGTCTCGCACGAGTTCCGGTCGCCTCTCACCTCGATCCGCAGCGCCGCCGAGCTCCTCCGTGAGCGTGTGACCGGGCCGCTCACGCACAAGCAGGATCGCCTCATGGACATCATCTCGACGAGCTCCGGGCGCCTGCTCCTGCTCGTCGACGAGATCCTCGAGATCTCGCGCCTGCACGCCGGCACCGTGCAGCTCGATCGGCGCCCCCTCGACCTCGCGAAGGTCGTGGACCACGCCGTCGAGGAGCTCTATCCGCGGGCCACCGACGCGGGAGTGAGCCTGGAGTTCGAGCGCCTGGGGACGAGCTTCAGCTACTACGGCGACACCCAGCGGCTCCACCAGATGGTCGTCAACCTCGGCGCCAACGCGATCCGCTTCACCGGGGCCGGCGGGCGCGTCGTCGTGCGGGTAATCGACGCCGGCCCAGAGTTCGAGCTCCAGGTCGAGGACACCGGCGTCGGGATTCCCGCCGACGCGCTGCCGCACATCTTCGACGCCTATCGGCAGGCCCACCACGCTCGCGGTGGGACAGGGCTTGGACTGACCATCGTGCGCGCCGTGGTCGACGCCCACGGCGGGCGCGTGACCGCCGAGTCGCAGGAGGGGAAGGGGAGCCGGTTCACCGTGCTCCTGCCACGCCCCTAGGCCCGTCGCCGACTCTTCACCGCGCCGTGGTCACGACGTCACACGGCGCGGGTACCATCCCCGGCGTATGCTCCGCGTGGCATCAAAATGTTCGCCCCGCTCAGAATCTGAGCAGCGATCCGTTTCATTCCACCCTCTCTGTGGCCGTAAGTACTTGAATTCCGGAACGTTGGAAGGTGGCGCTTTGCTTGCAATCATTTCGCGCCGACGAGTTGGCGTTGAGATCGATCTCTACCGGGGGGCCCAGTGATAACTGAGCGCGTAGCGCTGGTGGACGGAAGCCCGAAAATGCAGGCCATCCGGACGATCATCGAGAACGTCGCGGACACGGACGCGATGGTCTTGCTCCGGGGCGAGAGCGGCGTAGGGAAGGATCTCGTTGCCCGGACCATCCACGCGCGTTCGATCCGACGCGACGGCCCGTTCGTCAAGGTCAACTGCGCCGCGATTCCTCACGGTCTTCTCGAGTCCGAGCTCTTCGGCCACGAGAAGGGCGCCTTCACTGGGGCTCACCGGCGCAAGCCCGGCCAGTTCGAATACGCCAAGGGCGGCACGATGTATCTGGACGAGATCGCGGAGCTGCCGCTGTCCCTGCAGGCCAAGCTCCTCCACGTGCTCCAGGACTTCCGCTTCGCCCGCGTGGGCGGCCACGCGATGATCGACGTCGACGCGCGCGTGATCGCCGCCACCAACCGAGACCTGGAGCGCCAGATGAGCCTCGGTGAGTTTCGCGAGGACCTCTACTATCGGCTCAACGTCGTGGAGCTCCGGGTGCCGCCGCTCCGCGAGCGGCGCGAGGAGATCCCCGGCCTGGTCGAGCTGTTCCTGGCGCGATTCAACGAGCAGTACGGGCGGCAAAAGCAGATCTCGTCCGAGACACTGACCCGCCTCATCGAGTACTCGTGGTCGGGCAATGTCCGGGAGCTCGAGAACGTCATCCGGCGCATGGTGGTGCTCAGCGACGGCGAGCAGGCGTTCGACGCCCTGGCCGCCCGCGGTCGCAACGGGCACGCCGTGACTCCGAGGCCCGCGGCCATCGGCTCGGAGAGCCTGCGTGACATCGCCCGGCGCGGCGCGCGCGAGGCCGAGCGCAAGGCGCTGGCCGAGGTGCTCGAGCGGGTCCGCTGGAATCGCGCCGAGGCGTCGCGGATTCTCAAGGTCAGCTACAAGACGCTGCTCCACAAGATCGCCGAGTGCGATCTCACGTCGCCGGCGCGCCGAGCCGTCTAGGCGCTCGCTCCGGCTCCCCGCCGCGCCCCCTTGACAAGCGGTGGGCGCCTGCCTAAGGTCGCACAATCATGAACGAGCTGACGAGCCTCGCCACAGCCCTCGGGACGCGTCTCAAGGAACGAAAAGAAACGATCGCCATCGCGGAGTCCTCGGCCGGCGGGCTGATCTCGGCCGCGCTGCTCGCGGTGCCCGGCGCCTCGGCCTACTTCCTGGGCGGCGGGGTCATCTACACGCAGGCGGCGCGGCGCGGCCTGCTCCGTGTGCCGGACGAAACGGTCAAGGGAATCCGGTCGAGCACCGAGGCGTATGCGCTGCTGAAGGCCCGGACGATCCGTGAGCTGCTCGGCGCCACGTGGGGTCTCGCCGAGACGGGCGCCAGCGGGCCGACGGGCAATCGCTACGGCGACGCGGCCGGCCACGCCTGCTTCGCGGTGACCGGGCCGGTCGAGCGGGCCGTCACGCTCGAGACCGCGCACGGTGACCGCGAGAAGAACATGTGGGCGTTCGCGAAGCGAGCCCTCGAGCTCCTGGAGGCAGCGCTGGCCTCGCGGTAGGACCGCCGCCCCGATGCGCATCGTCTTCTGGAACATCCGGGCCGGCGGCGGCGTTCGCGTTGGACGCATCACCTCCGAGCTCGAGCGCTGGGCGCCGGACGCGGTCGCCCTCTGCGAGTTCCGCGCGACTCCGCCGAGCCTCGAGCTCGCGCGCGCGCTGGCCGCGCTCGGCCTCCCTCACCAGTGCACGACCGCCCAGCCCGCGAAGCCGACCGCGAATCGTGTGTTCCTCGCCACCCGCTGGCCGCTCACACGGATTCGCCTGTACTCGCGCTGTGACGAAGCCGCCCGGCTGATGCTCGTCGCCGCGATCGAGGCTCCCGAGCCCGTCACCCTGGGCGTCATGCACGTCCCGAATCGCGTGACGGGACGGAAGGACGCGTTCTTCGCAGCGACGCTCTCGCTGCTCGGCCGCTGGCGGCGCGGCCCGGCGGTCCTCGTCGGCGACACCAATTCGGGCCGTCCCGGTATCGACGAGGAGACTCGGGTGTTCGGCCCGAAGGAAGACGCCTGGCTGTCGGGGCTGGAGCGCTCGGGATGGCTCGACGCGTTCCGCCTTCGCCACGGCCAATCGCGCGCCTACACCTGGTACTCCCCGAACGGACGCAACGGCTTTCGGCTCGATCAGGCGTTCATCAACGACGCCGCGCGGCCACGACTGCGGGACGTCCAGCACGACTGGGGCCGGCGCGTCGGACCGCGCGCGAGCTTCGCGAGCGATCACGCCGCGCTGCTGGTCGATCTTCACGGCTAGATGATGTAGAGTCGACCCGCCACGATGCGCTTCGGCACCTATTACTTCCTCCAGGCTCCGCCGTCCGTCACGCACCCTGACGTCATCCGTCAGGAGGTCGAGCAGATGGTGTGGACGGAGGAGCTCGGCTTCGACAGCATCTGGCTCACCGAGCACCATTTCATCGATTACGGCCTCTCGGTCTCACCGGCGGTCCTCGCGACGGCCGCCGCGATGCGGACGCGGCGCGTGCGCATCGGGCTGGCGGCGGCGATCCTGCCGTTCCACGACCCGATTCGGCTGGCCGAGGAGCTGGCCATGGTCGACATCCTGAGCGAGGGTCGCCTCGATGTCGGAGTCGGGCGAGGCAACCGCCCCGTCGAGTTCGAAGGGTACCGCGTGCCGCAGATCGAAAACCGCGAGCGCTTCGATGAATGCCTCGCCATCCTGCTCAAGGCCTGGACCCAGGACCGCTTCTCGTTCGAGGGGCGTCACTACACGATCCCCGAGGTCCGGGTGATTCCCAAGCCGCTCCAGCAGCCGCATCCCCCGGTCTACGTCGTGTGCACGAGCCCCGACACGATCGAGGCCACCGCGCTGCGGGGTGCGCCCATGCTCAACTCGCTGCTCCGCGGCGGCGTCGATCAGCTCGCCAGGAGCCGCGACACCTACCTGAAGGCGTGCGAGAAGGCGGGGCGGACGGCCGCCGAGACCGCGAGCCTCCTCTCGCGCTGGGGCGTCTCTCGCCACGTCTATGTGGCGCCCACCGACGCCCAGGCGCTCGCCGAGGCCCGGGACGCCGAGATGTGGTATCAGGAATCGCTGCGGCGCTTTCTCATTCCCGAGCGGATCGATCGGGTGCATCCGCTGCTGCAGCCCGGCTTCCGCGCGATGCAGGAGCGATTCGCGACGGTCAGCTGGGAGCAGCTCGTCGCGGAAAGCGTGGCCTTCGGCTCGCCCGACACGGTGGCGGAGCGGGTGGACGAGTTCCGGAGGCTCGGCGTTGGCGAGATGCTGTGCTGGATGAACTTCGGCGGTCTCTCTCAGGATAGGGTGCGCCGGTCCATGGAGCTCTTCGCCCGGGAGGTCATGCCGCGGTTCCGCTGACGCGGCGGCCGCTCACTTCGCCCGGGTCATCACCATGCTGATCGCCTTCGAGAAGGCGCCCACCGTGAACGGCTTCTGGAGCAAGAGACCCAGCCTCGGCGCGTCGACGGATCCGGCCTCGGCGAGATACCCGGAGACGTAGAGCACCCGGACGTCGGGCCGCGCGGCCCGCACGCGGGTGACCCATTCGTCGGCGAACGATGGCGGCACCCCGACATCCACGACCATCAGGTCGATGCGGCCGGCGTGCTGGATGCTGAAGGCAAGCGCCTCGTCCCGATCGATCGCCTCCAGGACCACGTAGTTCTGCAGCTGCAAGATCTCGCGGATCAGATCGCGGACCTCGCGCTCGTTCTCGACGACGAGCACCGTCTTGCTGTCGACCGGACCGCTCGCGCCGGGCGGGGCGACGGGCGTCTCGACGGGCGCGGTCTCGGGGACGCGGGGCAGATAGATCTTGAACGTCGAGCCGGCGCCGGCATCGCTCATCACGCTGATCTGGCCGCCGAGCTGCGTGACCACGTCGTAGACGGTCGCGAGGCCGACCCCGGTGCCCCGCCCAGGCTCCTTCGTGGTGAAGTACGGCTCGAAGAGCCGGGCGCGGGTCTCGTTGTCCATGCCGCATCCGGTGTCGCTCACCGCCAGCATGACGACCTGGTTCACGTTGGCGGTCTCGATCGTGAGGCGCCCGCCCTGCGGCATCGCGTCGCGCGCGTTGACGACGAGATTCATGATCACCTGCCCGATCTGATGCGGGTTGGCGCTGACGACGCCCAGCCCGCTCTCGAGCCGTGTCACGAGCTCGATGTTGTCGCCGAGCAGCGGCTGAAGCACGCGCGTCACGTTCCCGACGAGCTGGTTCAGATCGACCGGCGTGGGCGCCGGCGGCGGCCGGCGGCTTCCGGCGAGGATCTGCTGGGCGAGGGCCGCGCCCCATTCGGTGGCCCGCTTGATCGCTTCGGCGTTGCGGCGCAGAGGATCGTCCGGGCGGAGGCGTCGCAGCATCATCTCGGTATAGCCGGTGATGACCGAGAGCAGATTGTTGAAGTCGTGCGCGACGCTGCTCGCGTGCCGACGCAGGCTTGCGATGTCGGCGAGCGCCTCTTCGAGCCCCGCGCTCGGGTCGCGAGGGGACGCGGCTCCGCCTTCCGATGTCATGGGGAATCCTCGGTCGCGATGGGCGGCTCGGCGACGAGCGGCAGGACGATCGTGAACGTCGTGCCCCGGCCGGGCTCGCTGGTGAAGGTGATCCTCCCGCCGTGGTCCTGGACGATCTTGTGGGCCAGGGCGAGGCCGAGCCCGGTCCCGCCCGAGCGTGTCGTATAGAAGGGATTGAAGATCCGGTCGGTCTCCGACGGCTCGATCCCGGTCCCGGTGTCCTCGACCTCGACCTTCACGCGGTTCGCCGGCCGCCGACGCGCGGACGGCAGGGGGTCTCCGCCCGTCACCCAGCCGGCGCGCACGGTGAGCCGGCCACCGCGCGGCATGGCATCGAGCGCGTTGGCGACGAGATTGACGAACACGCGGTAGAGGGCTTCCTTGTCGGCCTGAATGGGCGGCACGTCGCGCGCGTACTCGCGCACGACCTCGATGTGCCGATCGTCGAGCTGATCGGCGTAGAGGTCGGCGGCGCGCTCCAGGAGCTCCGAAAGCCGGATGAGCGAGAAGCTCAGTCGGGCCGGCCGCGCCAGCTCCAGCAGGCGCTCGACGATCCCATTGATTCGCTCCAGCTCCCGGGGCACCACGCTGCCGAATCGCTCGCGGAAGTTTCGATCGTCGAACTTGCGCTCCAGATGTCGGCTGAACGTGAGCAGCGAGGTCAGCGGGTTCTTGATCTCGTGGGCCAGGCCGGCGGCGAGCGTGCCGAGCGCGGCCAGCCGATCGGAGCGCTGGAGGTCGCTCTCGAGCTGGCGCAGGAGCGTCACGTCGCGAAACACGCCGATGACGCCGAGGTCCTTGCCCTCGCCGCCCTTGAGCGGCGCCGTGCTGAACTCGATCGGCACTGAGCTGCCGTTCCGGCGCCGGAGTGTCAGCGGAACGTTCGGGATCGGCGCGCGACTGGCAAGCGTCTCGGTCAGGAGGTCGCTGAGCTCGGGGGTGTGGGCGAAGAGCTCGGTGCAGTAGCGCCCCGCCGCCTCGCCGCGAAAGAACCCGGTGAGCAGCTCCGCAGCCGGGTTGAGCGTGACGACACGGCCGTCGAGATCGATGGTCACGATGCCGCTGGTGAGTGATCCGAGAATGTTGTCGGTGTAGCCCTTGAGGTCGGCCAGCTCCTCGAACTGCCGTCGCAGCCCCGCGTGCGCTTCTTCCAGCGCCGTGCGCTGCTGGAAGAGCTGTGCCGCCATGTGATTGAAGGCGGCGGCGAGGCGCCCGATCTCGTCCGTCGTCGAGGGCTCGATCCGCTGATTCAGCTCGCCGCGCGAGATCGCCGCGGCCCCCTCGGCGAGCTGCTGGACGGGCCGGGCGATCCGCCGGGCTACCAGCGCCGCCGCGGCGCTGCCCAGGAGGAGCGTCACCACGGTCAAGGCTCCCAGCTCGAGCCGCGCCCGCCGGATCTCCGCCTCCATCCGGCGCTTGGAGAGACCAAGCCGCGCCGTTCCCCATTTCCGGCCGTCGACGAGGATGGGAACGGCGAAGTCGTACACGGCCTCGCCGGCGCCGGTGACCGTCTCTTGCGTGACCGGTTCGGTCGCGCTCGCCGCCCGCTCCGGGACGGCGCCCTGGAGCAACAGGCCGACCCGCTCGGGATACCGGCTGTGCGCCGCCACCTTGCCGTCGGCGTCGAGCACCAGGGCGTAGACAACGTCGTGCTCGGCGGCCGCCCGTACGACGGTCTGCTCGAGCGCGGTGAAGTTGTAGAGGAGCAGCGGGCCGTACGAGGTGGCGCCCAGGTTTCGCGCCAGCGCCTCGCCGCGGCGCTGGAGCTCGTCGATGATGGCGACGCGGAGCGTGTGCTCCACGACCACGACGACGGCCGCCATGACCAGCACGATGACCAGAATCGTGCCGAGCAGGAGCTTCGCGCGGAGCGAGTGGATCATCGCGCGCGGTCCAGCCAGATCTTGCGGAACGGGATGTAAGGGTCGCCGAGCCCGTTGACCTCGATACTCCGGACGTACGGCTGGAAGAGGCGCTCGTACGTGTGATGGAAGACCGGGAGGACGGGCGCATCGTCGAGGATCATCTGCTCGGCTCTCCGGTAGAGCTCGACGCGCCGCTGGGCGTCGCCGCTGGTGCGCGCGCTCACGAGCAGGTCGTCGACGACCGGATTCGCGTAGCCGAAGAAGTTGCGCGAGCTCTTCGAATGGAAGAGCTTCGTGAGGAAATTGTCGGGGTCCGGGACGTCGGCGTACCACGCCCACAGGAAGATGGGAAGCTTGCCGTCATCGACCATCTTCGAGAACGCAGCCCAGTTCGTGTGGTAGTGGACCTCGGCCGTGATGCCGACCGCCGCGAGCGACTTCTTGATCTGCTCGTGCTCGAGGACGACGTCGTTCCGCTTCACGCTCGACCAGATCGCGAAGGTCGGCAGGCCGCGTCCACCCGGATAGCCCGCCCGCGCCAGCAGATCGCGGGCCTTCTGCGGGTCGTACGCGTACCCGGCGAGCTTCGGGTTGAAGCCGAGCGTGCCCGGCGGCAGAATCCCGCGGGCCAGCGTGTACTGACCGAAGTAGACGTTCTGGACGATCGCCTCGCGGTCGATGGCGTGAAGAACGGCCTGGCGCACCCGCCGGTCGCTGAACGGCTTCATCCGCGTGTTGAAACCGTAGAAGCGCACGCTGCTCATGGGCCGCTTCACGTAGATGTGGCCGTCGCCGGCGCCGAGAGCCCGTCGATCGGCGTGCGACGGCAACGGCGCGTCCTCCAGACCACCCCGCAGGAACTCCTCGTGCATCGCGTCGCGCTGGTCGCCCGGGAAGATCCGGAAGACGAGACGCGCGAGCTTCGGCGCCCCTTCGAAGTGCTCGACGTTCGCGGTCAGCACGATCTCCTTTCCGCGCTCCCAGCGGAGGAACCTGAACGGTCCGCTGCCGACCGGCTGGGCGCCGAAGGCCTCGCCCTGAGCCTCGACCAGGTCCCGCGGAACGATCTTGGCGTGGCCGACGGCGAGGATCGCGACGAACGGGGTCAGCGCCTCGTCGAGAGTGACCTCGACGGTATGCGGGTCGAGCGCCACGAGTCCGGATACCGTCCGGGCGACGCCTTCTCTGAACTGCCGGGCCCCCCGGATGCCGAGGAACAGGTCGGCCGCGCCGGAACGCGTCTTGGGATCGACGAGACGGGTGAGAGAGTACACGACGTCGTCCGCGGTGATCTCGCGCCCGTGGTGGAACTTCGCGCCCTTCCGGAGATCGAAGGTCCAGGTGAGCCCGTCTCGGGAAGCTCGCCAGAACTCCGCCAACGCCGGCTTGATCGCCAGCGTCTGGTCGAACTGCGCCAATCCATCGAAGATCTGCTGGGACACGGACAGGCTGTAGATGTCACTGATGCGCGCCGGGTCGAGTGTCTTGGGGTCGTGCCCCAGCGGACGTCGGTAGACGGTGCCGGCGCTCGCGTCGTTTCTGTCCTGGGCCGACACCGATAGCGTGCCGGCGCCGAGAAACGTGACCAGCAGGAGACGCAGCAGAACGGGGGGCAAACCGACCCCCCGTGTCCGCAACGAGCGGCTTAGTCGCCGCCACTCTCCGCCGTGCCGAGGGCCTGGAAGAACTGCGTCGAGCCGGAAGTCGCCGACTCGATGACAGGTGCTGCTAGCAGGAACGACCCGATCACCGCTGCCACGATCACGATGCTGATCCACACTTTTGTCATCGCTCTCCTCATCGCCAGTTGAGAAGCCCTCCCCATGAGCGCTCCGAGCCGCAATCGGCGAGAAGTAGAGCAATTTCATCGCCACGTAAGGGTGATATTGGACGACCGATCCAAGTGCCTGTTTCTCAGCGGCGAATGCGTCATCGGGAGAGCGTCTTCCCTCGCGGGCCGCCCAGTCGATGGGCGCCCTCGCCCAATGACTGGGCGCCCATCGACTGGGCGCTCAGCGCGCTCCGCCGGGCGCGCGAACGCCCCAGCGCGCCAGCTTCACCCGCAGCGAATTACGATGGATCGCGAGGATCCGTCCCGCCTCGGTGAGGTTCCAGCCGACCCGCTCGAGCACGCGCAGCACGATCTGGCGCTCGAACTGGTCGGTGGCCTCGTTGAGCGGGAGCGCCTCGGCCGCCCGCACCCGGATGGCCTGCTGTGGGAGCAGGACGTCGAGCGGCAGATCGTTGAGCTGGATGACCGGCCCCTCGGCCAAAACCACGCAGCGCTCGATGACGTTCTCGAGCTCACGAACGTTGCCCGGCCACCGGTAGGCCTGCAGGGCGCCGACCGCCTCGGGCGAAAGCCTCTCGATGCGCTTGTTGAAGTCACGGGTGTCGCGAAGCAGAAAGTGCTCGGCCAGGAGCGGGACGTCCTGGGCGCGCTCCCGCAGCGGCGGCACGACGATCGGGACGACGTTGAGGCGATAGTAGAGATCCTCCCGGAAGGTGCCGCGGCTCACCGCCTCCCTGAGGTTGGTGTTGGTGGCGGCGATGACACGGACG
>Ga0137407_10003527_pt1 | contig 10426 bp, 10 predicted proteins | sample CZOMad2_2_16fung_FD_108410 | JGI IMG/M metagenome (GOLD analysis project Ga0137407, IMG submission 108410) | Vadose zone soil fungal communities from Angelo Coast Range Reserve, California, USA - CZOMad2_2_16fungal (Illumina Assembly) | ecosystem: Environmental > Terrestrial > Soil > Vadose...
CGTGACCGCCAGCACTACCAGCGGGAAGATCGTTTATCGCGGGGATTTCAGCGGGGGCGGCGATTACGCATTCACCAATCACTCCGGCGACATCGAGGTTACCCTTCCCGCCGAGGCATCCGTGGACATCTCCGCGGTTTCCGTATCCGGCGCTGTTGATAACGATTTCCCTTTTCAACCAACAGCACATGCTCCATTCCCGATAACGCAGGGCAAGTCTCTTGTCGGCACTTCCAATTCAGGATCTTCCTCGGTTCGTTTGCGTTCCTTCAGTGGTAAAATCCGCGTAAAGAAACAATAGACAAGTCTTAACAGCGGCAACGCCGCCGGTTCGATCCGCTTATGACGCCCAGTTCTCGTGTGCAACGGCCTCGACTTGAGTCCGGCGGCACGAACTCTCCGAGGAAGAAAGCTATTCGACCCGTACCTCGCCAGCGTACGTCCACTGTGTTTTTGGTGGGGTTTATGGGGGCGGGCAAAACTACTGTCGGCAGGGCTTTGGCTGCGCAACTGGGATGGCGTTTTGTCGATCTTGACGACCATATCGAAGCACGGCAAAAGCGCTCCATTGCGGAAATTTTTCGGGAGAGTGGCGAGATCGAGTTTAGGCGGGCCGAAGCCACTGAACTGCGCAACCTATTGGCAGGCTTGCCGGTGACTGGAGCGGCAGTGGTGGCCTTGGGCGGAGGAGCCTTCGTGCAGAAGGAAAATGCACGCTTGCTCAAAGCTGCCAGTGCGCCCGTGATCTTCCTTGATGCCCCGGTCCATGAGCTATGGCAGCGCACCCAACAAAGCGACGCCCAGAGGCCTTTGGTCAATGCCGAGAACCAGTTCCGCCAATTGTACGAGATGCGTCGCCAGCGCTATATGAAAGCTGAGCATCGCTTGGAGACCTCCGGCAAAACAGTCGAGCAAGTTGTCGGCGAGATCACTGAACGCCTGGGTCTTTCCGGGCAGCCTGCCACCGGGAGAGAGGTAACGTGAATTTTAGAAGTATTTGCGGGGCGATGATTTCGATCGGGATCGGATCCGTGCTCTTAAATGCGGCCGCAACCCAAACCGTAGACTCTGGATCTTTCGGTGTGTTCGTCAACGGACGGCGTGTGGCCACTGAAAGTTTCACTGTTCGGCAGGAAGCCGGCGGTAGTGTCGCCAATTCCGAGGTCAAAATTGAGGATGGATCCAACAAACCAAGCCAGACAGCAGAAACCCAGTTCACCGGGGGTGGCGAACTAAAGCGCTACGAGTGGCACCAGTTCACACCATCAAAAGCAGACGCGATAGTGACGCCCAATGAGCCGTTTCTGGTGGAACGTTTAAGCCAGGGTGCCGAAACCAAGAAGCCAGTGGAGCAGCCTTTCATGCTGCCCACCTCGACCATGGTTCTGGACAATAATTTCTTTCTACAACGACAACTCCTGGCGTGGCGCTATATGGCCAGCGGTTGCCGGCAGAGTGGGCGAAACACGGAATGCCATCTATTGCCGGCTAAATTTGGCGTGTTGGTGCCGCAAGCGCTTACTTCCATGGCTGTGACCATGGAATATGGCGGGCGCGAAAAGATCAGCGTGCGGGGCGTGCCACGGGAGTTATATCGCCTGAATCTGAAATCGGCCGACGGCCCCGACTGGTCACTGTGGCTGGATGATAGTTACAAACTGATTCGGATCACCGTCGCCGGAGAGAGCACCGAGGTGGTGCGCGATTAACTTGTCGCAAGCGACTTGGGCACAAGCCTTCAAGAGCACGTGGCATATTGGGGTGTGCTTTGGCACTGATTGATCTCCGCACGGTTCGCGTGCTGTTCACCGCCCTGCTCTTTGCCGCTGGAGTGGCATTTCTCTACCTGGCTTGGCGTACGCTGATCATTTTTTTATTCGCAGTCTTCTTTGCTTACCTGCTGGAACCTCTGGTTACCGGCCTGCAGCGACGGGTTCGAGGGCGGGGCCGTGCCATCGCCGCCATATACGTTCTTCTGGCAATCCTCTTAGCGGTGTTTTTTTCATTCGTTGGCCCAGCCATCGCCCATGAAGGTGGCAAGCTGACCGAAGCTCTGCCCGTCCTGCTGGACAAAATCAACAGCGGACAAATCGCGGTGCAAATTGGCGCGCAGCGAGGCTGGAGCTACCACACTCAAGAGCAGTTGCAAAAATTTCTCGCTTATCACCGTGGCGACGTCACTCGGATTGCCAGCCGTGTAGGACTGCGCGTGGCTGAAGTTGCACAGAACATCTGGTGGCTTCTATTAATCCCCATTCTGGCAGCTTTTTTCCTGAGCGATGGCCGTGAATTTACGCAATCACTTTTGAGTACTGTGGGAAGCGCTCCGCAACGCGAGTTCCTGGATGGCGTTATTCACGATCTTAACGATATGCTGGCGCACTTTATTCGCGCACAACTGACTTTGGCGGTTTTGGCGATGGTAGCTTACTTGATCATGTTGTCGATTTTGCGGGTACCTTATGCCCTGGTGCTTGGCACCATCGGCGGGGTGCTCGAATTCATTCCGGTTGTTGGCCCGTTCATTGCGGCCGTCATGATGTTAGGCATTTCATTTTTGATGAGCTACTCCCATTTACTCATCCTGGCGCTCTGTCTGGGAGCGTGGCGGTTGATTCAGGACTACGTAACCGCGCCACGCATCATGGGCAGAAGCGTCGAGCTGCATCCGTTGGCCGCCATCTTCGGAGTACTGGCCGGCGGTGAAATTGCCGGCGTGATCGGAATTTTTCTCTCTATCCCCATCATGGCCAGCTTGCGTATCGTGTGGCGGCGCTGGCGGGTATACGCTGAAAAACGCAAATTCGGCCCTCTGGAAACTTTCAGCGTGGGACCTCCCGCCAGGGCCTAGGGACTCACTTTCGGATCGGTTCCGAGAAGTTCTTCTATCTCCAATTTGGGCGAAGTAGTCGCGCGAGCTCAAAATGCCTGGCCTCGAACTTCCCGCAGATGTACACTCGTTGAAGTGCTTCACCTTAGGTTAGCGATTTGGTACACGTCGGCTCACTGCACTCATAGGCCGAAGTGTTCTCAAATCGACAAATTTGGCCGAAAAAGCTACCCTAACCGCTGTTCGCTCTAGATTTTGCGGGTAACCTCTTTAGACCCAAAGATCTCCGACGCGCATTTTTTGCCATCTCCTTTGCATTCAAAGATTAAAGGCAAAATAAGGGGGGAGGGGGTAGGTTAACTATATGGTTAACATGCGAAGGGTAGAACGTAACTCCGCTTCTTCTTGATGAAGTTCTTTCGAATCCTTAAACGCTTAACTCGGCCTCAAGATTCTCCGCGAAAAACGGCTTGCAACCTGTCCAACGGAATATTGCGCCCACAAAGAACGATAACCACGTTTTTCCCGGCGCAAGCCTCTTTCCGCTTTAGAAATCCCGCAACTGCGACCCCGGCTGCGCCTTCGATCAACCAGCGTTCCTTCTGCATGATCAGTTTCATGGCATCGAAAATTTGGGCTCCCGATACCAGCACCGAATCGTCCATCACCTCGCGGCAGAGCTCGATGGTAATGGCACCCTCTTCCACTCCGCCCGCGGTGCTATCCGAAATAGTCGGCTGTTCGGGATAATCAATGGCACGACCGGCCTTGATGGACTCATACATGACCCGCGAATTCTCCGGCCAACAGCCCACAATCTTTACCTTAGGGTTCACCGCCTTTAAATAGCTGCCGACGCCGGAGATCAAGCCTCCGCCACCAACGGCAATGAACACCACCTCGGCTGAGCTGAGCTGGCGATGAATCTCCACACCGATGGTTCCCTGTCCGGCGATGACTTCCGGGTCATTGTATGGTGAAATAAAAATCTGCCCGCTTTGCTGGGAAATTTCCCGCGCCCGGTTCTCGGCGTCCACCGGATTGTCACCGAAGAAAACCGCCTTCCCTCCGAAAGAAGTAATCAGCGCTACTTTTTCCGGCGAAGCGCCGTTTTTCATGTAAATCGTCGGAGTCACTCCGCGTTGGTGGGAAGCATAGGACACAGCCATACCGTGGTTCCCGGTAGAGGCGGCGATGATTCCCTTCTCGAGATCGCGGGCCGAGAGCGACAACACTTTGTTCATGGCGCCACGCAGCTTGAAGGAGCCGGTAATCTGCAAGTGCTCCAGCTTCAGGTATGCGTTGCAATTCCCTGCTTCGCTCAGATGATGAGAACGATCCAGCGGTGTCTCGCGAATGTGGGGACGAATGCGGGTTTCAGCGTCCAGGACCGCATCGGACAAACTGGTGATGTTCGGCTTTAAAGAAGTTTTCATTGTGTTAAGGCCCGAGAATTATATCGAGGGGGTTGAAAATCTCAGGCCGCTACTCGCCCAGTACCGCTCTTAATCTTTAGCACCGCACGCAAAGCGGCACGGGTCTGGGCAACCGCTGCCCTCGTCGCGGAAGTATTGGCCAGAGAATTTTGCACCATAAAGTCATGGACGGTTCCCAGATATCGAGTAGCGGTGGCCTCTACTCCCGCCTGGATCAGCTTCCGGGCATAGGCTTCACCCTCGTCGCGCAGCACATCACATTCGGCGGTAATAATCACAGCGGGTGGTATTCCCCTCAACTGCCCCAGAGAAGCTCGCAGCGGCGACGCATTGGCTTCGCTCCGCACAGCCGGGTCCGGCACATATTGGTTCCAGAACCATTTCATGAATTCCCGGTCGAGCGAGTAGCCAGCTGCGAACTGCCCATAAGAAGGCGTGTCGAATGCAGCATCTACTGTCGGACAGAACAGGACCTGAAGCTTGATCTCGGGGCCACCACGCTCTTTCGCGAGCATGCATACAACGGTCGCCATATTACCGCCGGCGCTATCGCCCACCAGCGCCAGTGCAGTGGGATCAACTCCGATATCCTGGCCATTTTCCGCCACCCACTTTGTGGCGGCATAGGCTTCTTCATTGGCAATCGGATATCGCACTTCGGGCGAACGCGAATAGTCCACGAAAACAATGGCAACATTGGCCGCACGGGCAAGGTCTCTCAGGAGCCGATCGTGAGTGTTCCTATCACAGAACACCCATCCACCACCATGAAAATACATTACCGCGGGTAGCGGCCCGAGACTGCCCTTTGGCCGCACGATACGAACCGCCACTCGACCGAGTGGACCCACCGGCAAGGTGAGGTCTTCGACGTCGGTCGGTGGAAGTTCGGCTCCCTTTAACGCTTCTGCCTGCACGGAGACCAGGAGCGCCCTGCCCTCATCAATTGGCATTTCCCAGAGCTGGGGTCCGCCCCGGGCCGCCAAGCTATCCAAAAACTGTTGCGAACTGGCATCGAGGACTGGAGACGCGAGTACTTCCGCATCGAGATGTGAATTCAAATTTCCTCCTGTGGCATTGCAAGAGAATGGGTTCGCATTTTTCCGTTACTGAACCCGTCCGCGCAATCCCTGCCATCAGATTATCCTGCCCGCCCGCTCCTAGTCGCATCCCTGCCCTGCATTCACCTTTTCATCCCCTGCTACAATGCCGTTCGCATGGAAGAATAGAGAACTTTTGATGCCGCGAAAGCGTAAACCCATGTGAATTTAAGCGGTCCCCGGAGCTCTGGTTTGGAGGTTTTTGTGAGGACCAGGGATCAGGAGTTTTTCGAGGGAGTACTGGTTGGAAGACGCCCAGGTCGTTGCCTTGCTTCTCCGTCGCTGCCTTGCCGGCGACGCGGCAGCTTGGGAGCAGATTGTGCGTCAGTATCACAAGCGAATTTATAACATCTGCTATCGCTTTGCCGGATCGGGCGACGATGCCGAGGACTTAACTCAGGAAGTTTTCATCAAAATGTATCGCACGCTCAAAACATACGAGGTGGAACGTGGGGCCTTTTTTACCTGGGTAACTACCATTACTCGCAACCTGCTGGTCGACCACTTTCGCAAGAGCAAGCACGATCGTTTGACCGATTCCCTGGAAGCTATCTCGGCTTCAGGCGAAGATGCCCGTACGTTGGGCGACCAACTTCAGGATCACCGGATGACCCCGCCGGATGCCCAGGTGCGCCGCCGGGAGGCTGGAGAAGCGGTCCATCAGGCCCTACAGAAGCTTTCCCCGGAACTGCGCGAGGCCGTCGTCCTGCGTGACCTGGAAGACATGGATTACAAAGAAATTGCCGCTGTTCTTAAGGTTCCCGAGGGAACCGTAAAATCCAGAATAAATCGCGGCCGGGGGGAACTTGCCCGGCTGCTTTCACGTACCTATAAGCAGGTAATTTGATGGCCGGAGAAATTCAATCCGAAATGCAGTGCGCCGAGTTTGAGGCCTTATTGTCGGACGCCCACGATGGCAAGCTTAGCCCACCCAAGCTGAACAGCTTCCACGACCATCGCAAGCAGTGTCAGCTATGCGGTCCAATGTTTGCCGAGGCCGAATCCGGGCTGCGGTGGCTGAAGTCGCTGGAGGAAGTTGAGCCTCCCGCGATGCTAATGCATAACATCCTGGCCGCAACTATCGGCATTCAGTCGGCAGAACAAGTAGTCCATGCGCGCCCTCAGTCTTCGCCGCTGGACAGGTTACGCGCCTGGCTGGCGCCTCTGTGGACACCAGTGTGGGGTGCGATCCGTCAACCGCGGTTCGCTATGTCCTTCGGGATGGTTTTCTTTTCTCTGTCGGTCGGGCTCAATGTGGCGGGAGTGAAGCTGACGGACGTTCGGCGAGTTGATCTCCGACCCAGTGCGCTTACCCGCACGTACTACAGCACTTCCGCCCGCGTAGTGCGCTACTACCAGAACATACGGTTTGTGTACGAACTGGAATCGCGGGTGCGAGACCTGAAACGTGCCACAACGCCCGAGGAACAGGCTCAGCCGGCTAAGGAGAAAAATCGCAAGAATGACACGAGCGGAGCGCCTGATCACAAGCAGGACCAGAACTATAGCCGGGACGAGAGTCAGCCCCTGCTGGCCTCAACCCCAGTCGGTACTCCTCCACAGCCGAGCAACGTGAGGAGGATTGCATGAATTGCGCCGTCCATACTGAAGTACCCGCCGTCGCATACTGCCGCACCTGTGGCGCCGCGTTGTGTAATGCGTGCAGGCGCGACGTGCGCGGAGTGATCTACTGCGAAAACTGCCTGGCGCAGCGTCTACAGGACGTAATGCCCGCAGCAACGCCGGGTCCTGGCGGTATTCCGCCCCAACCCGGGCAGGTTGTCGTCGTCGCGGGCGGACCCAATCCCGGACTCGCCGCCGTCTTGGCAGCCTTCTTTCCTTTCGGCGTGGGTGCGGTTTATTGCGGCCAATACGCCAAAGGTTTGGCCCACATGATCCTCTTTGCCTTCCTGATTTGGGGGGCAAGCGTGCAGGCCGCTCCTGAGCCGCTATTCGGCCTGGCCATCGCATTCTTCTACATCTACCAAGTCGTGGACGCCTATCGCACCGCCAAGGCGTTGCAATTAAACCAACCCGCACCAGATCCCTTCGGATTGGGGCGCATGTTCGGAAGCACTCAACGGTCTGGAGCCTCCAACATTCCCATCAGCGCCCTCGTGCTCATCGGTCTCGGAGCGCTGTTCCTGTTAGCCAATCTGGGTTTATTTCACGTTGGACGGCTGATGTTCCCGCTTGTCCTGATGGGTCTAGGCGCGCTGCTTCTTCTGCGTCGATTGGGTCAATTTGGCCCATCCGAGAACGCCTGCCAATGCGCTCATTGCCGGACGGGAGGGGCCATCGGGCCGGTCATGCTGATGATGGTTGGGCTTCTGTTCCTGCTGGAAGCAGCCGGTGCTGCCCACTTTGGACGCACCTGGCCAGTGCTGCTCCTGGTGTATGGCGCTTTGAGGATTATCCACAGCAATGCATCGCGTGAGGGCCACATTGCGGCCGCAGCAGTGGCTGCACCTCCGGCCGTAGCTCCGATGGCACAGCCTTCGCCGCCGCATTCATCAGAGGTGGACCATGTCTAGCCCGGCCGCACCCTTGGTTACCCGCAAACGCCGCTCCTTAGCCGGTCCATTCGTGATCATCATTGTCGGAGTGGTTTTCCTCCTGGTGAACCTGGGCATTTGGGACAAGCGAAGTTTATTGATCGTATTTGCCCGCTACTGGCCCGTATTGATCATCGTCTGGGGCTTAATCAAGCTGCTCGAGTATTACCAGGCGCAGCGCGAAGGGACGCGGGCGTCGGGCATAGGCGTAGGCGGCGTTTTCCTTTTGGTGTTTCTGGTTCTCGCTGGATTCAGTGCGTCTCAAGCCGTCCGGGTCAACTGGGGCGACATGATGGACCAGGTTGATTGGGGCGATGACATGAAGCCTTTTTTTGGCGGCGACATTCACCGCTTCGATGACCATTTGCAGCAAGCCTTTCCCGTCAGTGCCAGCTTGCACGTCGTATCGGATCGCGGCGGCATCATCGTCAACGCTTCCGATGACAACACAATTAAAGTTCTTGCCCACAAACAGGTAGTCGCAGATAATGACGAGCAGGCAAAGAAGTTCGATTCGCAAACCCGGCCAACAATTTCGGTCGCCGGCGATGTAGTCACGGTGACGGCGAACACTACCGGGGGGGGCCAGCACTCTATCACCACCGATCTCGAGATTTTTTTACCCCGCAAAGTTGCCCTTGATTTGGCTGCCCGGCGTGGCGATGTCGAGGTCCATGGCCGCGACGGCGATGTGAAAATCAGTAATTCCCGGGGTGATGTTGTACTCTCGGACTTGGGTGCCAACAGTGTTCTTACACTGCGGAAGGGCTCACTCACCGCTAATCATGTACACGGAAATCTCACGCTGGATGGCCGTCTGGATGACACGCACATCTCCGACGTGGCGGGAAATGTTACGCTGACTGGAGAGTTCTTTGGCGACATCAGTTTAAACAAGATTGCCAAAACCACCAGCTTCAAATCTTCTCGCACCGACCTCGAATTTTCCAAACTGGATGGCGATCTCACCATTGCTTCCGGCGACCTTCGGGGCCAATCTATGACCGGCCCCATGCGCTTGCTCACGACTTCCAAAGATATTCACCTGGATAGCATCTCGGGCGATCTCCGGCTGGAAAATAAAAACGGCAGCGTCGAGGTGGATGCCAGCCGACTTCCCTTGGGCAATATACGCATCGCAAATAGCAAAGGTGACATAAGCCTTATTCTCCCCAGAAATGCCGCGTTCAGCCTGCAAGCCCGCACCCGCGATGGAGAAATTCAGTCCGAATTCGAGGCCGTCAGAGTGAACAGCGGGGACAAGGAGAGCTCGGCGACTGGCTCGGTTGGCAATAACGGACCGCGGCTAGAGATCAATAATGAGTACGGATCAATTGAAATTCGCAAAGCGGGATAGACCAGCGCATTCGGCAGTTTTGTTTTCTCGCCGTCACTGGCTTAACTTCGCTCTCGCCAATTGTTCTGCGCGCGCCACAACTTCGTCCACGGACATGTGACTCGAATCGATGATTTCCGCATCTTCTGCCGGCACTAACGGGGAAACTGTTCGGGTGCGATCGCGCATGTCGCGCTCCAGTAGCGCAGCGGCTTCCCGCCTCGCCTGTTCGCGGTCTTCTTCCGCGCCGCGCTGAAGAATACGCCGGCTTTGTCGCACTTCCGGCTGGGCATCAAGAAAGATTTTTACGTCAGCGTCGGGGAAAACCTTGGTCCCGATATCGCGTCCTTCCATGATGACACCGCCACCTTCCCCGAGCGTTCGTTGTCGCGCCACCATCCATTGCCGCACTTTGGGATGCACCGAGACGCGGGAAGCAGCTTCGGTGACATCCCGTTCACGAATGCGGCTGGAAACATCCAGTCCATCGAGTAGCACCCGGTTGGCGTTGGATGTGGGCTGAAGCTGTATGCGGGAATTTTCTGCCAAATGCAGTAGGGCCGGCTCATCATCAAACGAGGTGTCCGAGCGAATTGCCTTCAGTGCCAAAGCGCGATACATCGCGCCGCTTTCCAGATTAATGTAGCCAAGCTTGTGGGCCAGGCGCGCCGCAATTGTGCTCTTGCCGGCGCCTGCCGGACCATCAATGGCGATTACCAGTTTGCGCGGTTCGCTCATTATCATTCGAAAATCGCGGTGGTCTAAACAACCAGCGCGCTAAGCGCGACGCCGGCGCTCACGGGGCACAACTGGCTCTTCTCGCGGCGGTGTGATTTGCACCAGCGACCGGCTGCCCACCCGCACAAAGCTCAACTCACGTGCCGCCAGCAATGTGTTCAGGGCCTCTTTGACTTTGGAGCGGGGCACCAATTTGCCAAAGAACTCCTGCACTTCCTGGGGCTCCGCAGCGACCACGCACTCCAGGTATTTCGAGACCAGCGCAGAAAGTGCTTCCCCGACCGATAAATTGATGCCTTCACGGACTGCATCCGGCGACCAGCGATACAGCGCGTCCCAGGAGGCGCCCACCTTAGAATCGTAATCGACCCGGGTGATGCGAAGCTTCGACCACAGTTCGCCCAGCGCGTGGTCCAGAGCCGCGGCCGAAA
>Ga0137407_10003529_pt1 | contig 10422 bp, 8 predicted proteins | sample CZOMad2_2_16fung_FD_108410 | JGI IMG/M metagenome (GOLD analysis project Ga0137407, IMG submission 108410) | Vadose zone soil fungal communities from Angelo Coast Range Reserve, California, USA - CZOMad2_2_16fungal (Illumina Assembly) | ecosystem: Environmental > Terrestrial > Soil > Vadose zone...
CGCGGACGATCACGGCGAGTTGTGACAAAGCCGGATCCTCGAGGTGATAACGCTTGAGAAAGGCATCGAAGCTGCAGTACTCACCGTCATGAGCCAGCTCAGCGCCGGGGATATCGTACGGAATGGCCCCGGTTTGCTTCGCAAGCCTAAGCACCTGGTCGGCCGGAACGTAGTGAAACTGTGCTTGCGCATCAATAAACCGCAAAATGAGCCACGGACAGGCAATTCGATCGATTTTGGGGCGTTCGCGTGTAACCCATTCCATACGCGTCTCCTTGACCGTCACAATGCCCACTGACTCAAGCCAGAATACTGTTCCTTTGTAATATATATTACAAGTCTGTAGAGTACACTACATGAAAGATAATAATGCGGCGTGGCTGCTTCTCATCACCAACCTGCCGGGACAAAACCAGACGCTGCGAATGCGGATTTGGCGGGCACTCAAGGCCGCTGGCGCGGGATTGTTGCGAGACGGCGTCTACGTGCTGCCGCAAACGGCCGCTTCTCGGAAAATCTTCGACGAGCAGGCGCTCGAGATCCGGGCGGTCGCCGGCAGCGTGCATGTTTTGACCTTTCACTCCGAGTCCGCCGAACAACAAAATGCGCTCGTCGGGTTGTTCGATCGCACTCCCGACTACCAAGAGCTTCACACTCGCCTGGCCGCCTGTAAGAAGAGTCTGGCTAAGCTTACCGAGCTCGATGCCCGAAAAGCCCTCGCGGTGATCGCGCGCGATGTGGCGGCCACGACGGCGACCGATTTCTTTGCCGGAAAATCGCAAGCTCAAGTGCAAAGTGCGCTCGCGGATGCGGAGAGCGTCCTGAACGCACGCTTCTCACCCAATGAGCCACATCCGGCACATCGCAAGATTCCCCGTCGGGACCCGAAGGACTATCTCAGTCGAACGTGGGCAACGCGACAGAAGATGTGGATCGACCGAGTCTGCTCCGCGTGGCTGATTCGCCGCTTCATTGATCGGCAAGCGAAGTTTGTGTGGCTCAAGCGTATCCAGGATAAACCGAAGCGCGCCATCGGATTTGACTTCGATGGTGCAGAGTTCAGTCACGTGGACTCGAAGGTGACCTTTGAAGTGCTGCTCACGAGCTTTGGTTTGGAGGACGATCTGGGTCTCGCGCGTTTAGGAACACTGGTGCATTTTCTCGACGTGGGAGGTCTCCCAGTCGCAGAAGCACCAGGACTCGCAGCGATCGTCTCTGGCGCTCGGGCACTACAGCCCGACGATGACGCACTGCTACTCTCCGTCACTCCGTCACTCGATAGCCTTTATCAGACCTACCGGTCGCAACAGCCTTAGTCGGTCGAGGACAGCGCAGGTGAAACTGGATCGAGGAATTTTGGCCGCATTGGGGGCCGCCGCACTATTCGGACTCAGCACGCCGATTGCGAAGAAGCTGGTGGGGGAGATCTCCCCTCTTCTCCTGGCGGGACTCCTATACTCAGGTTCGGGTGTGGGGCTCAGCATCGTGCTCGCAGCGCGCGCGATTGTCCTGGGACGAGCGAGCATTGTTCGGCCCCGCGGGTCCGACTTGCTGTGGTTACTCGGAGCCATCGCCTTTGGTGGCGCCATCGGCCCGTTCCTGCTCATGTACGGGCTGCAAATGACCGACTCTGCGTCAGCATCCCTGATATTGAACCTCGAAGGCGTCTTCACCGCGTTGTTGGCGTGGTTCGCGTTCAGGGAGAATTTTGACCGGCGAATTGCCGCCGGTATGGCGCTCATTGTCGCCGGGGGCGTGGTCCTGTCGATGGGTTCTGCATTTCGCGCAGGTCGCATCGTTGGACCGCTTGCAATTTCAGGCGCTTGTCTCGCGTGGGCAATCGACAATAACTTGACGCGTAAGGTCTCGATCAACGACGCCATGCTGGTCGCCTGCATCAAAGGATTGATCGCGGGGCCAATCAGCGTAGCGCTGGCCCTCCGACATGGCGCGCGCCTGCCGGCGGGCAGCCTGATTCTTCAAGCGGGGCTCCTTGGCTTTGTGGGTTACGGCTTAAGTCTCACGCTGTTTGTTTTGGCGCTACGAAATCTCGGTACCGCACGAACCGGCGCGTACTATGCGTTGGCACCTTTTATCGGTGCTGCCCTGGCAGTGGCCTTGGGTGCTCCGTTGACCCCACCCCTGATCATCGCCGGACTTTTCATGGCGGCCGGAGTGTGGCTGCATCTGACAGAAAGCCATGCACATCGGCATCGCCATGCGCTCCTGGAACACGAACACTCGCATGTCCACGACGCACACCATCAGCATCCGCATGATTCAAGCTGGAATGGACAAGAACCCCATTCCCACTCCCACCTACACGAGCCGATCGAGCACGCTCACCCGCACTATCCGGATATCCATCATCGGCACGACCATTGAGCGGTGAGGCAAGATCTATCGCTTACGAATACATCACTATCCGTGAAAATTCGTCCATCAAATTCCGTGATCACACTCACCACTCACCAGGTTCGTGTGATGGCCGCCACCGGCATCCGAGACTTCAAGGGCCCACCTACGCTCACTCGTTTTGGGGGGGGGAGGGGAATTGCGCACGCTGCCTTCGTCGCGGGGACGTCTTCAGGAGGTGCAGAAGTACATGCCGACCAGGATCGCGGCAATGCACCCCCACTGCAGCAGCATGATCCGCTCACGCAGCACGAGCGCCGCGAAGACGAGCGTGACGAGCGGGTAGGCGCCGGTCAGCGGCGTCACTATCGAGATCTTCCCGTAGCGACTCGCGATCAGCACGCCAAGGTCGCCCGACGCCATCATCCCCATCGGCAGGAACGAGCGCGTCCACTCGATCACGGAGTGGTTGCCGGCGCGTCCCTTCCACAAGCCGTAAACGCCAAGTGTGAGCAGCGCGCCGATGATGCTGTAGAGCGCCATGTTGGCGTCAGTGGCACCCAGGCTGTAGTTGTACTTGACGATCGTCTGGGCGCCGCCCCACAGCACGACGGCCGAGAACGCGAGCGGAATCCAGGCCCGCCCGGTCACCTTGTTGGCGGCGTCCGCCGGTTGGTAGGCAAGCCCGATGCAGCCGCCGATCACGAGGGCCACAGCGCCGTACTGGAGCGGCGAGAGCGTCTCGCCAAGAAACCAGTGCGCGAACAGGACCGTGAGCGCGGGATAGGCGGCCGAGAGCGTGCCCACGATCGTGATCGGGCCGGAGATGATCGACAAGAAGTACATTATCCAGCCGACGCCGTCGAGTAGGTAGGCGAGTACGCCGATGGCGAGCACGTGTCGGGCTTCCGCCGCGAACACCGGAGTATGCGGGTTCGCGAAGAAGTAGCAGGCCATCACCACCGCGCGAGCGCACGCGAAGTAGAGACAGAAGCGCGCCGGCGGAACCTCCGTGATCCACATCTTCACGAAGCCCTGGCCCAGGCCGTAGAGCAGGAGCGCGAGCAGAGCTGGCGTCAGCCACAGTAGGAAAGGTGCGGCGGTCGATGAGTCGGCCATTTCCCATTCTAGCGCGCCGGGCAGCCGCTTTCGTTCTGCGTCGATCACTTTGGGGCTGGTGGGGGAGAGTCTCGACACCAACTTCATCTCAGGTCCCAGCGAGGAGAGCACGGACGTTGGTCGCCATGTCGTGGGTCTTGACCTTGTTACAAAATGTTTATACATTCATACAATGGACCCCACACGTTCGCTTACCCCCTTGCGTCAGGGCGGACTGCCGCTGCATCGGAAAGCCGAAGACTCCCTGCGGCAGCTGATCGCCACTGCCGAATACACGCAGGGTGGCCTGCTGCCCGATGAACTGACGCTGGCGAGACGCCTGGGCATCAGTCGTGGAACGCTCAGGGCGGCGATTCTTCGCCTGGTGTCCGAGGGTGTCCTGGAGCGAAGAGCCGGTGTTGGGACACGCGTGGTGCAACGATCAACCGAGTCTGCCATCAGTGCGTGGCGTAGCTTCTCTCGGGAGATGGCCCAACACGGGATCAAGGTGCAGACGTTTCGACTGGATCTACGCGAGGTCCCTGCGCCGGCGGTCGTGGCACATGCATTGCGAATCTCCGAGGATACTGCCGTCCAAAGGCTTGATCGCGTGCGCGGCTGGAGCAATTCGCCTGCATTGCGCTCGCGTTCGTGGTTCCATCCTCGAGTCAAGCTCCCCAAAGACGAGAGCTTCTCTCAGCCCCTGTATGACCGGATCAGAGATATCTCAGGGCTGCACGCCGACAGGGCCAGCGAGTCTTTTCTAGCGGATGCCGCCAGCCCCGCCTTGGCGAGGGAATTGCGTGTGCGGGCGTCCACACCGCTGCTTCTGCGCCGGCATACGGTGTTCGATACGCAAGGCCGGCCGTTCGAATTCGCCGAGGTTCACTACGTTAGTGAGCGCTTCACGCTGACGCTCGATCTGAAGCGAGAATCACGGCCGGCTGCAAGCCAGTGATTGCGCTGGTCGCAGATATTGGTGGCACCCGCATCAAACTAGGACTCATCCGTGAGAGGCGGGTGATCGCACAGGAGTGTATTGCGGCCAATTCCAGCGAGGGCCTTGCAGCACAACTGCCGCGAATTGCGTCCGCCTTCGAGTCATTGTGTCGGGACGTAGGGATTACTGTTCGCGACTGTACCGCTCTCGCGGTTGCCTTCCCAAGCTTGATCGACAGCGCGTCCCTCAGAGTGAGAGCCGCCTATGGTAAGTACGCGGATGCTCCGCAGCTGGACCTTTCTCTCTGGTGCCGGGAAACACTGGGGCTGCAGCTCTTGATGGAGAACGACGCACGGATGGCGTTGCTCGGTGAATGGCAAGTGGGCGCTGGCCGCGGAAGCGACGACTTAGTCATGGTTACCCTCGGAACGGGTCTCGGGACCGCGGCACTCGTTGAAGGCCACTTGATGCGTGGGAAACACGGCCAGGCCGGCGTGTTGGGCGGACACTTGACCGTTCAACAGAATGGCAGGCGCTGCACTTGCGGCAACGATGGGTGCGCCGAGGCGGAGGCGTCCACGTCTGTTCTGCCGCGGATTGCCGCTGAGGCGACAGGTTTCTCCGTGAGCCCTCTCAGCCGTTGCAAAGTGATCGACTACGCGACTGTGCTCGAACTCGCCCACGACGGTGACGCCTGTTCGATGTACCTCCGCGACAGGTCCCTGCAGATCTGGTCGAGCATGATCGTCAATCTCGTTCACGCATATGACCCCGAACGCGTCATCGTAGGTGGCGGCATCATGGCGGGAGATGTCGGCTTCTTTGCAGAGCTGAAGCACCGAGTTCTTGCTCACGCGAACACCCCGTGGGGGCGCGTGGAAGTCGTCCCGGGTGAACTCGGAGACACCGCGGCACTGTTAGGTGGCGAATTCATGATCACCAAAACTCTGTCGCGACACTGATGCGCATCCCCAATTACGACAAGTTTCCCTCCGTTGACTTTCCTACGGCTTCGGAAAGTGTCTGGCGGGGATGGAGCGCCATCGTGGCGCGGCTACGCGAGGCACTTACACATCGTGCCGACGGTGTCCGCCCGGTAACCGCCATCGAGTGCTATGTCGGCGTCTTCGACGAGGAAATCACCGCCGCTTTGTGTGGAGGCTTTCAGAACGCAGTGTGGATCGACACACGCGAGGCATTCCTCGGTGTCGCTGATGTCGAACGGTTGGCGGCGCCGTATCTCGGGGGCGATGACCCCCTGTTTGGCTACCTGACGCGATTGGAACTCGAACAGTTTCTGTCACCGGACAAGGTCGCGGTGCTGCGCTCGCGGATTGCAGCTGCACGAGAGCCGGTATTCGTCATCGGCCCGGGGGCATCGTTGGTCGTGCCCAAAAACTCCCTCGTCGTGTATGCTGATCTTGCTCGTTCGGAGGCACAACGGCGACAACGTAAAGGCGAGTTCTCCAACCTCGGCGCAAACAACGGCGGTCTCAAAGCATCTCTGCAGTATAAGCGCGCGTACTTCGTCGATTGGCGCGTATGCGACAGGCTGAAACAACGCTTGATCTCGTCGTGGGACTTTCTGCTGGATACGAATGTCCCGAATGACCCGAAGCTGGTGGCCGGACACGCGTTCCGTCAGGCACTCGCACACTGTGTCACGCGTCCGTTCCGAGTCGTACCTTTCTTCGATCCGGGTCCCTGGGGTGGGCAGTGGATGAAGGAGGTCTGCGATCTCGATCGGAACCAGAGGAACTTTGCCTGGTGCTTCGATTGTGTTCCGGAGGAGAACAGCCTCCTGCTGAACTTCGGCTCGACGCGAATCGAGGTGCCCGCCAGCAGCCTGGTCTTCGCGCAGCCCCGCCCGTTGCTCGGCGAAGCCGTCTACGGTCGGTTTGGCCCCGAGTTTCCAATCCGATTCGACTTCCTTGACACGATGGATGGGGGAAATTTGTCTCTGCAGGTTCATCCTCTGACGGAGTATGTCCAAGAGCGATTCGGTATGCGCTACACCCAGGATGAGAGTTACTACCTGTTGGATGCCAAGCCGGATGCGGTCGTCTATCTGACTCGCAAACGCGAAGTCAAATTCGACGAGATGATCGCAGCCCTGGAGGCGGCGCAGGCGGGCGGCCCCACATTTGACGACACGCGCTTCATCGCCAGGTTTCCCGCTCGTAAGCATGATCACTTCCTGATCCCGGCCGGCACGTTGCATGGCTCCGGGGCCGACAGCATGGTCCTCGAGATCAGTGCGACGCCCTATATATTTACGTTCAAACTGTGGGACTGGAACCGCATGGGTTTGGACGGCAAACCGCGACCCATCAATATTGCTCATGGCCGGGCGAATATTCTCTGGGAGCGCGACGAAGACTACGCCCGCCGACGACTCATCAACCAAGTCCGTGAAGTGGCCCGCGGCGAGGGTTGGCGCGAAGAGCACACTGGACTGCATGAGGCGGGGTTCATCGAAACGCGGCGTCACTGGTTCAGCGCAAGTACGCCGCATCACACCGGCGGTGAGGTTAGGGGCAGCGTGAACGTACTCAACCTGGTCGAAGGCGAGGAGGCAGTCGTCGAAAGCCCAGAGGGCGTCTTCGAACCCTTTGTCGTCCACTACGCAGAAACTTTCATCGTCCCGGCCGCCGTGGGTGCCTATCGCATCCGTCCGGCGCATAACGTCCAAGGTCGCAAACACGCCACGATCAAGGCGTTCGTTCGATGCAACGCCTGAGCAGCCATGTCCATCATATCCGCCTAGAAATTTGCGCCGTGATATTCGAAATCAGCGCCCCTTCCTATTCGATTCTTCCTGAGCCCTGACGCCGCCCGGCTGCGGTGACCGGCCAGATCAATCCAGGTCGACGGAAGGCGCGCGCGTGGCGCGCGATGTCGTCCAAATCGGGCTTGATGAAACTCCGAAAGCCGAATCGGAACCGCATGCGACCAGGCTGGCGCCTTGGGAAATTGGTTTCCCAGCAATTGGAGATCGGCCAGGCCAACAGCAGCGGCCGGCGTTGCCGCGGAATGGAGTCGAGCGGTTCACCGAAGTGAAAATCCCCGAACTGGACGTTCGGCGCATCGTCGAGAAATAGCGCAACGCCCCCACTTCTGTCCCAGATGGCCGCGTAGTTTTCAGCCGTCGCCCAGTTGCGGCAGGCACCCGGCAACTGATCCACATCGAGTCTGATCGCGGTGCCGGCCGTGTCGAACGCGGCTTCCCATCCCTCGTCTAGTGCAAGTGGAAAAGCGAAATAGATATTTTGCGGCTCGGCGCGGGGTTCGAGTTCCAGGTCGACGCACAGATGTATCACCGGGTCCCCGGCATGCAAGGTAATCGTCTCGCTGAGATGGGTCGCACCGGGCGCCTCGTGTCTGCGCCGCAGAACGAAACGCTGCCCGTCGACTTCCACTCGGCATTCGACGGTTCGATTAGCCCGTTCTCGGATCGGCGACCAGTCACGCCAGCACGAGACGTCGGTCTTCTCTTTGGCGAGATCACGCAGGTAGAAGGCGGAGTACCCGCCGTCAGTGAGCGCGTCCGGGCGCTCGCGGACATAGGCGAACAGGCCCATGGAGGCGTCGCCGATCAGGTTCCGGTCCTGCGCGACGTCGTGCAGCGCGGAGATGCGTCCGGTCTCGGGTTGATAGTGAAGCCTGACGAAACCGTTTTCCACGACCGCTTCGCTCGGCTCGTTCGGGAGTCCGGCTGCCAGTTCGGCGTCCGTCGGTGTGAACTGGTTCTTCACGACCTCAGAGGACCCGCCTCGAAAGATGCGATGATCGATGCGTCCTTCCGGTGAGTGCGCATGGGCCCGGTCGGACCCATCCAGCACGATCCAGGAACGGGGTAGCACGGCAAGGCTCCTTGGTCTCGTCCTCTCAGTGCATTCCCAGGCCCGATTGGACTGCATCAGGCGCGAGGCTCGATAACTGCGCTTCGGCTGCACCCCTGCCTCGGGGGCATACTCGGGCAGTTCGATCGCGACCGGCTCATCCGACGGGTTGACCGCGAGAAGACGATGGGAACTCCGATCCGCCTCAGCGTTTCGTGCCAGATGATCGAGAGCGCTCATGAGCGAGAAGTTGGCAAATTCGTACGCCTCGTGCGCCAACGCCTGTTTCAACACCTCCGCAGTTTGCGCCGCGGGATGATCGATGTGGGAATCAAAATATCCAAACGTGTGCTCATCATAGAGATCGAGCGCCTGCTCGGCCCGCGCCACTGCGGCGCGCTCTCCTTCCGACAACGGCAGCGACGTGGCAGCCTCCAGGATCGCTTTGGCCTGCCGACTGCGTGCTGTGGGGATCGGCGCGCTTGCGACCCCGAAGCTCCAATAATCGGTCCAGTCGCCGCGCAACTTCGGTAGATTGTCGCGGTCGATTCGCTGGGCCCGTTCGCGTACCTCGTCGAGCGTCGCATAACGGATCTCTGGCATCAGCCCTTCGCGATTCCATCTCTCGATCAGCGGTGGCAGGAAGGGGTTAGGCGGCGCGTTGTCCCACATGATCGGAGAGCAAGTGGAGCTCAGCGCTATGAATTCGTGCGGGTAGCCGATTGACTCGAGATGGCCTGCATAGTCATCCCAGCCTCTTTTCATGCTCGCGGTCGAATCGTCCCAGGCGCGGAGAATTTGATCGAACATCGTGTAGTGATTGCCGTTCAGGACGAGCAGGCTGCGACCGGAGGGGGCCTCCCACAGGAAAAATCCGGGCCTGGGCGAGACGGCTCGCCCCAGGTGCGCATTGACCGCCATGACGAGAAAGTCGACACCGTGGTCGATGAGCACGTCGGCGAGCGGCCAAGATACGCCGTTGACATCGAATTGACAGGCGGTGCGGATGGGTCGTGACGTTAGCTTCTCCAGGCGCGTCTTGCCTTCGATCAGCCGGTGCAGACCAGGCCGGTCGACCAGCGCCGTGATGTGCCGCGCCAAGGCGGTCAGGCTGATTCGCCCGGATCGGCATAGAGCGACGAATCGGTCCACCAGTGGCGAGGGAGATCGATCGATCCACCGCAGAACGGGATCAGTCGCCTCACATGTCCATCGCGGTGCGGAGCGGTCGTCTGTGCTATCGGCGGTCGATTCCAACCATGAGATGACCTGTGACAGATACTCTTGTTGTAATTCCCAAACGAAAGGCTGGGAATGGGTGTATCCGACATCAAGGTGACTGTGGTGGAAAACGAGAATTTCGTTGATCACGACGGCCTCTCAGCGCTGAATACTGCATCCTAGTTGACATCGCGTATTTTATCAATAAACTTGTTTTCATACCTGAGAAGTATTTCCTCGGATCCAAGGAGCCACTGCCGGCTGACGATCTCGCCGGGCACCGCGCCTTATGCGCAGGGGAACCCGATCCCTTCCGGCGCTGCAATGGGGCTGCGTGCAGTTCCCCGCTTACATCAGATCAAACGCGCTGCCGCAAGTTCGCGCTTCAAGTACGCGTAGTAGATGGGCGCGGCGACCAGACCGGAGATACCGAACAGAGTCTCCAGGAGCAGCATTGCGATCAGCAGCTCCCAAGCACAAGCCTGGATTTGCGTACCGATGATGCGTGCGCTGAGAAAATATTCGAGTTTGTGGATCACGATCAGGAATGTCAGCGCCGCGACTGCAACCCACAACGAAATCGACAGGGCAATGACGAAGATCAGCGTGTTGGAGATCAGATTGCCGACCACAGGTAGCAGACCGACTACGAAGGTGGTGACGACGAGCGTCTTGGCCAACGGCAAATGCACACCAAACAGCGGCAGCACGACAAACAGGAAGATGCCGGTGAACAGTGTATTGAGCGCCGAGATCTTGGTCTGGGCGAACACCACGTCGCGGAAGACGATCGCGAGATTCGCACAGTGTGCTTTTAGCACGACCGTGAGCGGACCGCCGGCAGGGCGTGCGCGCGCGCTGTAGAAGGCCAACATCGCGCCAAGCACTATGCCGACCAGCAATTGGACGATCACCCGCACGGCCTGCTTGCCGGCAAGTGTCAATTGCGCGGCGTGCATGCGCAAC
>Ga0137407_10003530_pt1 | contig 10420 bp, 8 predicted proteins | sample CZOMad2_2_16fung_FD_108410 | JGI IMG/M metagenome (GOLD analysis project Ga0137407, IMG submission 108410) | Vadose zone soil fungal communities from Angelo Coast Range Reserve, California, USA - CZOMad2_2_16fungal (Illumina Assembly) | ecosystem: Environmental > Terrestrial > Soil > Vadose zone...
GACGGCCCGGGACTTTCGCCGCAGCAACGCGAACAGGTGGCCCGCCGCGGTCGTCGTCTCGACGAGACGAAGCCGGGGTCGGGGCTCGGGCTTTCGATCGTGGTGGAGCTTGCCAGTCTCTATGGCGGCGGCCTGACGCTCGGCACCGCGCCGATCGGCGGGCTGCGTGCGGAGCTGAGGCTGCCCGGCGCGTGACTGGACCCCTTAGCAAACCGTTAAGGCCTGCGGGGAACAGAGTTTTGCCCCAATTTTGGCCATTAGCTTGAAGGGTCGGCATGGCCGAGGGGGCCCGCCGGCCTGTTCAGATCACTGACAGACCACGTGGGGGCTTGAGACATGTCTTTCGTTCGCCTGATTGCCGCCGCGCTCGCCGCGCTGTCGATGGCGTCGTGCGCCGGCACTCCCGAGACCGGCCAAGGACCCAGGGAAAACACGGGCACGCTCGTCGGCGCGGTCGCCGGCGGCCTGATCGGCTCGCAGTTCGGCGGTGGAACCGGCGAGCGCATCGCGGCTGGTCTCGCCGGCGCGGCGATCGGCGGCCTCATCGGCAATCGGATCGGCGCCGGGATGGACGACGATGACAAGCGGCGCGCGTATGCGGCGCAAATGCAAGCGCTCGAAGCCGGCAAATCGGGAGTGGCGGTGGCGTGGAAGAATCCCGATTCGGGCCGTTATGGATCGGTGGTTCCCGGTCCCGCCTACCAGTCCAACGGACTGCAGTGCCGACCGTATACTCACACGATCTATATCGACGGCCGGCCGGAGGTCGCGCGCGGTAACGCTTGCCGCAATCCGGACGGCACCTGGACGGCGGTGGGCTGATCGCAGGCCCACTTAGGGACGAAGGAAATCCCGCCAGCAGCGCGAGATCGACTCGCGCTACATGCGCACACCACAAGCGATCGATCTGCGTTTGGGTCCAGCCTTGGCGGCTGTGCTGGCAACGGCTTTCGTCTGATCATTGCCCACGCCGTTGCCGGTTACGGCAAATTTACAAGTTCCCGCTTCGCCATGTCGCGGTCGTGATGGTCTTTGGCCGTTGCAGGGGGGCCGCTCGCCGTGATGTAACCGCCATGGACGGGCCCAGATCAGCGGCACTCGCTTCGCCGCACCGCCTCGGCACTGTTAAATTTGACCCGATGGATTGGTTATGACCCTGTGGTTCGGGCTCACATTGATGACGGCCGCGGCCGTTTGGGCCGTGCTCTGGCCGCTGGCGCGCCGGGGAAACGAATTGCGATCCGGCAGCGACGTCGCGGTCTATCGCGACCAGCTCGCGGAGGTCGAACGCGACCGTGCAGCCGGTTTGATCGGCGAGAGTGAGGCCGCCGGCGCGCGGGTCGAAGTATCGCGTCGACTCATCGCCGCGGCTGATGCGCAAACGGTGCCGCCGAGCAGTGTATCGTCTGCGACGTGGCGGCGGCGGGCGGTCGCTGTTGTGGCGCTTGTCGTGCTACCGCTCGGTGCAGCAGCGTTTTATCTCGCGCTCGGCTCTCCGTCACTGCCGGATCAGCCACTTGCGCCGCGCCTCGCCGCTTCGCGCAGCGATGCGTCGGTCGATACGTTGATCGCGCAGGTAGAGGACCATCTTTCGCGCCATCCTGAGGACGGGCGCGGCTGGGAAGTCATCGCCCCGGTCTATCTGCGACTCGGGCGTTTCGATGATGCAATCAAGGCGCGGCGCAATGCACTGCGGCTCAATGGCGCCACTGCCGAGCGCGAAGCGGCGCTGGGCGAGGCGCTGGTGTTCGGCGCCAACGGAGTAGTGACCGCGGAGGCGAAGGCTGCATTTGAACGGGCGATCGCGCTCGATGCGAACCGCGTCGAGGCGAAATACTTCCTCGGGCTTGCTGCCGAGCAGGACGGTGACTACAGCCAGGCCGCCGCGACTTGGCGCGCGCTGCTCGAGGCCGCGCCACCCGATGCGCCTTGGATCGATGTGCTGCGAGGCGCGCTCGCTCGCGTCGCTCCCGCTGGCGCGAGCGCCGGCGCAGCGGGTGGTTCGCGTAGCGACCCGAGCGACGAGCAGGTTACGGCGTCCTCCCAGCTCGGCCCCGAGCAACGCAGGGCGATGATCGAAGGCATGGTCGAACGGCTCTCCGAGCGGCTGCATCGCGATGGCGCCGACGTCGAGGGGTGGCTGCGGCTCGTTCGCTCTTACCTCGTGCTCGGCCAACCGGAGAAGGCGCGTGCCGCCGTCATCGATGCGCGGCGTGCGCTCGCCGGCGATGCGATCAAGCTGCGACGGCTTGATGACCTCCTCAGAGGACTTGGTCTTGAAGGCTAAGGGTCCGAGGACCGCACAATGACGCGCAGGCAACGACGCTTCTCGCTTATCGGCGCCGCGCTCGGCGTGCTCGCGCTCGCAGTGGCGCTCGTGCTCAGCGCGCTCAAGGATTCCATCGTGTTCTTCAATTCGCCGACCGACATTGTCGAGAAACAGGTGAAACCGGGAACGCGCATGCGCATCGGCGGCCTGGTGAAGGAGGGCAGCGTTTCTCGCGGCGAGGGACTTGCGGTCCGCTTCGAGGTGACCGATGGGAAGCGTACCGTCCCGGTCGCCTACCAGGGCTTGTTGCCTGACCTGTTCCGCGAAGGGCAAGGCGTGGTCGCCGAAGGCGCTCTCGATTCGGCCGGCACCTTTCGCGCCGACAGCGTACTCGCCAAGCACGACGAGACTTATATGCCGAAGGACGTTGGCGACGCATTGAAAAAGCAGGGTCATTGGAAAGACGATTACGAAAAGAAGCTCGGCGCCACCCCGGGGGGCAGGACGCAATGATGCATTCCACGCGTCCGCGCGCGGGATGATCGAAGGGGCAGATGATGATCGCCGAATTCGGCCACTACGCCCTCGTACTCGCGCTGGCGCTTGCGCTCGTCCAGGCGAGCGTCCCGATGATTGGAGCGCGCAAGGACGATCCCGTGCTGATGGCCGTCGCGGGTCCGACCGCGGTGGGGCAATTCTGTTTCGTGGCGATGGCTTTTGCCGCGCTGATGACCTGCTACGTGCGGTCGGATTTTTCCGTCGTCAACGTCTTCGAGAACTCCCATTCGGCCAAGCCGCTCGTTTACAAGCTCAGCGGTCTGTGGGGCAACCACGAAGGCTCGATGCTGTTATGGGTGCTCATTCTCAGCGTGTTCGGTGCGCTGGTCGCGCTGTTCGGCAGCAATCTGCCGGCCCGGTTGAAGGCCAACGCGCTCGCAGTGCAGTCCTTGATCGCGGTCGCATTCATTCTCTTCATTCTGGTCACGTCGAATCCGTTCCTACGCATTGCCGAGGCGCCATTGGAGGGCCGCGACCTCAATCCCATCTTGCAGGATCCGGGCCTCGCCATCCATCCGCCGCTGCTCTATCTCGGCTATGTCGGTCTCTCGATCTCGTTTTCCTTCGCCATCGCCGCGCTGATCGACGGTCGCATCGACGCCGCCTGGGCGCGCTGGATACGGCCGTGGACGCTGCTCGCCTGGATGTTCCTGACGCTCGGCATCGCCATGGGCTCCTATTGGGCCTACTACACGCTCGGCTGGGGCGGTTGGTGGTTCTGGGATCCGGTGGAGAATGCCTCGTTTATGCCCTGGCTTGCCACCACCGCGCTTCTTCACTCCGCGCTCGTAATGGAGAAACGCGATGCGCTCAAAGTGTGGACCATCCTGCTCGCGATCTTGGCCTTCTCGCTGTCGCTGATCGGCACCTTCCTCGTGCGCTCGGGCGTGCTCACGTCAGTGCACGCCTTTGCCACCGATCCGACGCGCGGCGTCTTTATCCTGGCGATCCTGGTGCTGTTCATTGGCGGAAGCCTCACGCTGTTCGCGCTGCGCGCGCCCTTGCTCAAACAGGGCGGCCTGTTCGCGCCGATTTCGCGCGAAGGCGCGCTGGTGCTCAATAACCTTTTCCTGGTGAGCGCCTGTGCGACCGTCTTCATCGGTACACTCTATCCACTCGCGCTGGAGGCGCTCACGGGGGAAAAAATTTCGGTTGGCGCGCCGTTCTTCAACGCCACCTTCGCCCCGCTGTTCGTTCCGCTCCTCATCGCCGTGCCGTTTGGTCCGCTGCTAGCGTGGAAGCGCGGCGACCTGCTTGGTGCGGCCCAGCGTCTTGTCGGCGCCGCCGGCATTGCCGTGATCACCGTGGCGGTGGTCTTCGCCATGGAAGGCGGGGGACCGATCCTGGTGCCGTTTGCCATCGGCCTTGCCTTCTACGTCATGGCAGGTGCGTTGACCGACATCGTGGAACGCACCGGCCTGCTCAAGGTGCCGCTCGCCACCGCGTTCGCACGCGCGAAAGGGCTGCCGCGCTCGGCCTGGGGCGCCGCCTTTGCGCATCTCGGGCTCGGCATCACGCTGCTCGGCGTCATCGGCGAGACGCAGTGGAGCCTGGAGCGCATCGCGGAGCTCAAGCCCGGCCAAACCATCTCGGTCCGCCGCTATGAGCTTCAATTCGACGGCGTGACGACGCGACAGGGGCCGAACTACCGCGACCTCGTCGCCCATTTCACCGTGCGGCGCCACGGCGATCTCATCGGGGTGATGGAGCCGTCCAAGCGCAGCTTTCCTTCGCGCGGCACCGCCACAAGCCAAACCGCGCTCATGACGCGAGGCGTTTCTCAGCTCTACCTGTCGCTCGGAGACCCAAACGCGGACGGTTCGCTGGCGGTGCGGCTCTACTACAAGCCCTTGGTGCTGCTCATCTGGCTCGGCGCGGTGGTGATGGTGGTCGGCGGTGCGCTGTCGCTTTCGGACCGGCGACTGCGGGTGGGCGCGCCGAGGGGGGCGCGAGGCAAGGCCGCACTGTCGCCGGCGGAGTAGATGCAGATGAAGTCGCTCTGTCTTGTCATGACGCTGCTCACGTTCGTGGCTGTGCCGTCCGCGATTGCGGTCGAGCCGAACGAAGTGCTTACCGATCCTGCACTGGAAGCGCGAGCCCGGGCGCTGTCGAAAGAGTTGCGCTGCATGGTGTGTCAGAACCAGTCGATCGACGATTCGGAGGCGCCGCTTGCGCGCGACTTGCGCATTCTCGTGCGTGAACGCTTGCAGGCGGGGGAAAGCGACCGGCAGGTGATCGATTTTCTGGTTGCCCGCTACGGCGAGTTCGTGCTGTTGAGGCCACGGTTTTCATGGCATACCGCGCTCTTGTGGCTTGGCCCGGCGGCGATGCTCGTCATCGGAGCCTGCGGTATAATCGTGCTCGCGCGCCGCTACCGAGCCAATTTCGATCGCGCACGCGCTGAGCAGGAGAGACTCACGGCGGCGGAAGCGGCCCGGCTGTCGGAAATTTTGCGCAGCGGGGAGGGATAAAGTCTTGCCGTTTCGTTCGTAAGTCCCTGATAGCCTGCTATTTTTCAGCCTGCTCGACCTTACCAAATTTTAATTTCCCCGACAGCGCCCGGTAAGGAAGCGCCTCCCATCTTGTTGTTGCAACGAGGGTGCCGCTCGGCGCCCGCATCAAAGATGGAGTGACCCGTTATGACTGCGAGCGTTCCCGCTCCGAAATCGCGCATCCTGTCCGCGCGTCGTCTCGTTCTGCTCGCCGGCGTGGCCGGCCTCAGCGTGACCGTGCTGCTCGGCGGTGTGGGACTTCTCCCGCAGCCGACCACCCGCGCGCTGACAGAAATCGCCTACGCTCAAGGCGTTCAGCGCCCGATGGGATTCGCGGACATCGTGGAGAAGGTGAAGCCCGCCGTCATCTCGGTCCGCGTCAAGATGACAGGCGGCCCCAAGATGATGGGCTTCGAGGGCGATTTGCCGTTCCCGCCCAACTCGCAGATGGAGCGTTTCTTCCGTCGCTTCGGCTTGCCGGAAGGAAATACTCCCGAGGAGCGGCGCGCGCCGCGTGAGCGGCTGGTGACCGGCCAGGGCTCCGGCTTCTTCATTACCGCCGATGGTTATGCAGTGACCAACAACCACGTGGTCGACAAGGCCGACACCGTCGAGGTAACGGCCGATGACGGCAAGACCTACACGGCCAAAGTGATCGGCACCGATCCGCGCACCGACATCGCGCTGATCAAGGTCGAAGGCCGCAGCGACTTCCCCTATGTCCACCTCGCCGAGAAGTCGCCACGCGTCGGTGATTGGGTGCTCGCGGTCGGTAATCCATTCGGCCTCGGCGGCACGGTCACGGCCGGCATCGTCTCGGCCCGTGGCCGCGATATCGGCGCCGGCCCGTATGATGATTTCATTCAGATCGATGCGCCGGTCAATAAGGGCAATTCCGGTGGCCCGACCTTCGACGTCGATGGCAACGTGATCGGTGTCAACACCGCGATCTTCTCCCCCTCGGGCGGATCGGTGGGCATCGCCTTTGCGATCCCTGCTCCGACGGTGAAATCAGTGGTCGCCCAGCTCAAGGACAACGGCAAGGTCACCCGCGGCTGGATCGGCGTGCAGATCCAGCCCGTCACCGCCGAGATCGCCGACAATCTCGGTCTTAAGGCGCCGCAGGGCGCGCTCGTCTCCGAACCACAGGAGAATGGGCCCGCTGCCAAGGCCGGCATCATGGCCGGGGACGTCATCACCGCGGTCAATGGCAACGCTGTGAAGGACGCCAGAGATCTCGCCAAGCAGATCGGCAGCATGGCCCCGGGCTCGACCGCGAAACTGACGATCTGGCGCAAGGGCGAGGAGAAGACCTTCTCGATTGCGCTCGGCGAGCTGCCCAATCAGCGAGAGGCGCGGGCGGCGATGCCGGATTCCTCCGCCCCGGAGGGCACCGACGTGCCGCGGCTCGGCCTCACGGTCGTACCGGCCGGACAAGTCGCCGGTAGCGGTTCGGAAGGCGTGGTGGTCACCGACGTCGATCCCAACGGAATTGCCTCCGACCAGGGCGTCAAGACCGGCGACGTCATCCTCGAAGTCGGCGGCAAGACAGTTGCCAATCCGTCCGATGTGCGCAGCGCCCTCAGAGACGCGCAGAAGGAGGGCAAGCGCACGGTTCTCATGCGGGTGAAGTCGGGCGACGGGACGAAATTCGTCGCAGTGCCGCTCAGCAAGGCCTGACCGAGAATGGGGCGCACCGTCGGCATCCGTCGCCCCCGCCGGCGGTTCGAACCAGGGGGACGGGCCAAACGCCCGTCCCCATCTCCTCTGACTTCGTGCCGGCATCCGTCGCCCCCGCCGGCGCGGAGTTGGTTGAGGGGTGGCGGGTAACCGCCGCCCCTCGCACCTTGGAGACCGGGTCTGTTCCCGGTTTCGACGCTAGGATAGTTTGAAACAGTGCCGCTATGATCAATGCAGCTCAGTACGTTCCTTCGGCAAAGGACGTCGCTTATCCGAGAGACGGTGGGTTCGTCATGCGTCTCCTCATCATCGAAGACGACCGCGATGCCGCCGATTACCTGGTGAAGGCATTTCGCGAGGTCGGGCACGTCGCCGACTTGGCAGTCGACGGCGAGGAGGGGCTCGCCCATGCGCTCGACGGCCAGTATGACGTGCTCATTGTCGATCGCATGTTGCCCAAGCTCGATGGCCTGGCGATCATCGGCACCCTGCGCAGTAAAGGCATCGAGACCCCCGCGCTCATTCTTTCGGCCCTGGGCCAGGTCGATGATCGGGTCAAGGGATTGCGGGCAGGCGGCGACGACTATCTACCGAAGCCCTATTCGTTCTCGGAGTTGCTGGCTCGCACCGAGGCGCTGGCGCGTCGGCGTGGCAGCCGCGAGGAAACCGTGTACCGCGTCGGCGATCTCGAGCTCGACCGGCTGTCGCACCAGGTAACGCGCGCCGGCGACGAGATCGTGCTGCAGCCGCGCGAGTTTCGCCTGCTCGAATATCTCATGAAGCATGCCGGTCAAGTCGTGACCCGCACGATGCTGCTCGAGAACGTGTGGGATTACCATTTCGATCCCCAAACCAACGTCATCGACGTGCACATCTCGCGGCTGCGCTCGAAGATTGATAAAGGTTTTTCTCAGGCTTTGCTGCATACGGTTCGCGGTGCGGGGTACATGATCCGCGACAGCAAATGACGCCGTCATTCCCTGCGTCGCGCGGGGGTGACGGCGGGGGTGACGGATGACGGCGCTTGGCAAGCTCCTGCGCACGACGGCGTTCAAGCTGACGCTGGTCTACCTCACGGTATTCGCGCTGTTTGCCGTTTTCCTGCTCGCCTATTTCGCCTGGAACACGCGCCGGCTGATCACCGAGCAAATCACGCAAACGGTCGATGCCGAGATCACCGGCTTGGCCGAGCAATACCGCCAGGGCGGTATCCGCCGGCTCGTTTTCGTGGTCGATGCGCGATCGCGGCGACCGGGCTCGAGCCTCTATCTCGTGACCACGCGCGCGGGGGAGGGACTGGCGGGCAATGTCGGATCGCTGGCGACCGGCATTCTGGAAACGTCCGGCTGGACGGAAACCGCCTACCGGCGTTTGGATGATCCCGACGGCGTGGAGCATCACGCCTTGGTCCGCGTCTTTCAATTGCCGGCCGGATTTCGTCTCCTGGTCGGGCGCGATCTCGAAGAGCGGGAACGCTTGTATGACATCGTGCTCGCTGCCGGCCGCTGGTCGTTGGCGATCGTCATCGTCCTCGGTGTCGCCGGCGGATTCTTTGTGACGCGACGGGTCCTCAAGCGCGTGGACGCGATGACGGAGACGACGCGCAAGATCATGGACGGCGATCTCGCCGGCCGGCTGCCGATCGCGGGCACGGGCGACGAGCTCGATCGGCTCGCGACGAACCTCAATGCAATGCTTGAGCGCATCGAGGCGCTCATGCACGGCCTCAAGGAGGTGTCCGACAACATCGCTCACGATCTCAAGACGCCGCTGACCAGGTTGCGCAACCGCTGTGAAGAGGCGTTGCGTCTCGCCGAGGACGAGTCCCAGTACCGCGCGGCGCTCGAGAGCACGATCGAGGAGTCGGAGGCCCTCATCCGCACCTTCAATGCCCTGCTGATGATTGCCCGTGCGGAATCGGGGCAGGCGCGCGACGGCATGACCGACATCGATGCGGCCGAGATCGCGCGGGGGGTGGGCGAGCTCTACGAGCCGCTCGCCGACGACAAGGGTATCCATCTCAAGGTCGAAGCGCCCGCGGCTGCTCCGGTTCACGGCAACCGGGAGCTGATCAGCCAGGCGCTTGCCAATCTGGTGGACAACGCGATCAAATATGGTGCCGGAATGAACGGCGCCGAGGCCGAGATCGTGGTGACCGCAAGGGGAGAGGGTGATCGTATCCTGCTTGCCGTCGCTGACAGCGGCGGCGGCATTCCCGCGGCCGACCGCGGCCGTGCGGTCGAACGCTTCGTGCGACTCGAACAGAGCCGCTCACAGCCGGGTTCGGGCCTGGGGCTGAGCCTCGCCTCGGCGGTGGCCCGCTTGCATGGCGGTGATCTCAAGCTCGAGGACAACCATCCCGGGCTCAGGACCGTCATCTCGCTCCCGCGCGCGGGATCGGCTGCGCCGGCAGCGTAAGGCGTTAGCGATCGCCGCATCGCTTGTTACCTTGAACGTGCCGGGTTGAACTTGCCAACCCCCGCGGGGGTTGGAGTTGCGGCGCCATTCGCGCCTTGATGCCTCCGTTCTGTTGGACGGGAATGCCGGGAACAAATGCCGGGAAAAAGTGTAGTGGGCAAATCGGACGACACGGACATGACGCCGCTGGACGAGTTACGCGACGATTCGCTGGTGCGGCGGCTCACGGCGGCGCCATCCCTGCATGCAACGGATGCGGCGCGCTTACGCGTCACAGACTGGCTCGCCGAGATCGCTAATGCGCCCGCTGGCAAGGCACTGAGACGGCTGTGCGGGGCGAACCCAAGCCTCGACGCGCTGCTGACGGGCCTGGCGGGCGGTTCGGACTATCTATGGGATCTCGTGCGCGCCGCGCCGCAGCGCTTGCTTGCGCTGCTCCAGGCCGAACCCGAACGCCGCTTCACCGATATCATCGCCGACGCAAAGTGCGCGATTGCGGCGACGCGCGATGAGGCCGAGGTGATGCGCGTGCTTCGGCGCATGAAGGCGGAAGCGGCGCTGTTGATTGCGCTCGCAGACATCGGGGGCGTGTGGCCGATCACGCTGGTGATCAAGCGGCAGACCTTGGTTGCCGATGCAGCGGTCAGCGCCGCGGTCGATTACCTGGTCGTGGAGGCGCAACGCCGCGGCAGGCTGAAGCTGGTCGAGCCCTCCCGTCCTGCTCAAGGCCCAGGCTACATCGTGCTTGCCATGGGCAAGATGGGGTCGGGCGAGCTCAATTATTCGAGTGATATCGATCTGATCGTCTTGTACGACCATGAAGCGCTCGTCTCAGGAACAGAACCCGCAGCTTTTTACGTCCGAATCACGCGCGCGCTGATCAAGCTCCTGCAGGAACGGACGTCCGACGGGTACGTGTTCCGCATCGATCTGCGGCTGCGTCCCGATCCGGCCTCGACCCAGATCGCCATCTCCACCGCGGCGGCGCTCGATTATTACGAGA
>Ga0137407_10003531_pt1 | contig 10420 bp, 11 predicted proteins | sample CZOMad2_2_16fung_FD_108410 | JGI IMG/M metagenome (GOLD analysis project Ga0137407, IMG submission 108410) | Vadose zone soil fungal communities from Angelo Coast Range Reserve, California, USA - CZOMad2_2_16fungal (Illumina Assembly) | ecosystem: Environmental > Terrestrial > Soil > Vadose...
ATCATTCCATCTTTAATGAAGAGATTGGCAACGGCCACGGCCTCATCGATTGAGCCGCCGGCGGTGCCACGAAGATCGACAACCATTTTCTGCGCCCCTTGTTTGATCAGATCCTGCAACCGCGCGCGCGCGTCGGCTGCTTCTCCCGAGGCAAAACTGTTCACCCGGAGAACTCCAATCCGACCTGCCTCCATCCGCGCCTCAGCCGCCGGCGCTCGAAACGCACCTCGTTTCACTGCCACTGTTAACGGTCGGGCGTTGGCGCGAAGAATGCGAAGCTTCACTTCCGAACCAGCAGCGCCATTCAAAAGTTGTTTGGCATCGTAGAGCGAAATATCGCGGGTGGCTTTGCCGTCGATGTACTCAATAATATCGCCGGCGCGCACGCCGGCTTGATCAGCCGGCGAACCTTTCATTGGCGCAATGACATAAAGATAAGACGCAACCTGTGAAAGCTCGGCCCCGATTCCAACCTGATTGCTCTTCGCATCCTGGTCGAATTCACGAACCTGCTCGGGAGTTAGGTAGGTCGAGTAAGGATCAAGTCCGTAGGCTAAACCCCGTAATGCGCCGGCTCGGACCTTTTCCATATTCGGCTCGTCTACATAATCGTTTTGAATGTGCTGAAGCACACTTTCAAAGATTCTGAGCTGAGCGTTGGGATCATTAGAGGGTTGTTGCGCGCGGGTGGAAATCCAACCCCCGACGACGGTATAAAGCGCCAGCGTGGCCGACGCAAGGATCAGTGCAAACTTCGTACGAAATGACATTATTTACCTCGTGCTGTACGTTGAAACCAAAAGCCGAAACTACTTGCGAACATGCGCTTTTCGCGAGCCAGTCGTATCATACAGGCGGTTAATGGAGGGTGCAACCTAACTTTACCTGGTATTTGCTCAAGCTTTTCGCGATATCCTCTGCCATGATGAAGACGTGCCTGAGCCGAGCGCAGGCTTTCGATATATGAACACATCCGATTCGAAGAATCCGATTCGCGCGCCTATTCTCGCTCTCGACCTGGGAGAAAAGCGCGTGGGAATCGCAGTCTCAGATGCACTATCAATTTCGATTACCCGACTCCAGGCACTTCGTCGTACCAATTGGAAGCAAATGCTTCGAGACGTTCGTGATCTGGCACATCGCTTTGACGCTCAAACGATAGTAATTGGTTTACCGCTCCGACTAAATGGTTCTGCCGGGGGTCCAGCTTTGGAAGCCCGCCGTATGGCGCGGAAGTTCGCGCAATCGTTGGCGGTGCCCGTTTATTTACAGGACGAGCGCCTCAGTTCCGTCGACGCGGAAGAAAAGCTTCGTGCCGAAGGTCATAGGCGGAACATTGTTTCGGCGCTGGTCGATAGCGAGGCGGCCGCGGTGATTCTTCGCGACTTCCTGGCGGGCGGCCAGGAAAGAATTCTCGTGCCGCCCACGGAGCAAACTCTATAGTCTTCCACACTCTCTAAACTATTCACGATGAAACGCATCCTATTGGCCATTGCAGTGTTGATTCTGATAGCCGCCGGCGGTTCCGGAATCTGGGTTTATCGAGACCTTCATACACCCGTTCAGCACACAAAGCAGGGACAATACATCGAGATTCCTCGCGGGTCTTCACCTACTACTGTGATCAGCAAATTGGCGGGTGAAGGGATTATCAAGCATGAGTGGCCGTTAAAGGTTTACCTTAAGCTGACTGCAAACGGTTCTCAGTTGAAAGCGGGCGAGTACGACTTCCCTTCGCCGATTTCGCCGCTTGCGGTTTTCGCCAGGCTCCGCGAGGGTGAACAGCGCCTGCTTCGGCTAACTGTGGTCGAAGGATGGACTCGCTGGGATATCTCGAACGCCATGTTCCAGATTCCCGAGTTCCGTTTGGCTGACCCTACTGCTGCCCTGCCCTTAATGAATAACGTGAGCTTGATCAGCGACCTGGATCCGACGGCCACAAACCTTGAAGGATATTTGTTTCCCGACACCTATGAGTTCCCTCCCGATACTAAGCCGTCGGACGTAATTGCGATGATGGTGAAACGCTTTCGCAAGGAGTGGAAACCGGACTGGTCAAAACGGGCGAACAGCCTGGGGCTATCTCCGCGTGAAACCGTTACGACAGCTTCCTTGATCGAAACTGAAGCCAAACTCAGCGATGATCGTCCGATCATTGCCTCTGTTATTTACAACCGCCTTCAGAAACGAATGGCGCTGGCGGTAGACTCAACTGTTATCTATGCTTCGAAGCTTGAAGGAAAGTGGCGAAATGACGGAAGGGTTTATAAGAGCGACGTCGAACGTCGCTCGCCTTACAACACCCGTTTGCACGCAGGCTTGCCGCCCGGGCCGATCGCTTCGCCTGGAAAAAGCTCGCTTGAGGCGGCGCTCTTTCCCGCTCAAACGGATTATCTTTATTACGTACGTGAACCAGCGCGTAACGACGGAGCGCACAATTTCTATAGTAACGAGCGCGATTTTGGAATTGGCGTAAAGGCACTGCGAACCTGGGAACAGCAAAGAGACGCGGCGACCCCGAAAGACGCGCCCGTGAAGTTGCGGTAGCGCTCTGATCGTAGTTGTAGGAAGTTGATTCGAAAAGCTTCCTTGAAATTGGCGGTTCATTAATCTATTCTCGTTTTCGCGATCTCCCTTTTGGTAATTGTTGGCAATCGGTCTAATTTAAAAAGGTGTTTCCGATGATCAGGTTCGCAAGTGTATTGCTCATACTTTTGCTCAGCGCTGTTTCGGCGTGGTCTCAGGGTAAGGGTGTTGATAAAACGGGTGAGCGTGTTCGGGACAGCGGCACCGCTGGGAGTAATGGAACAAAGACCGACACCGGTGCGGGCAGAGGAATAGATTTTGGCAAGGGACGAACGCCGGAGGTACCTCCACTCCCCAACCCTTACCGAATCGCCGCGCGACGAGACGCCATCCTCAGCGCGATTGCAGATGTAATGCGCGATCGGAAGCTGATCATGGACGAAGCAGCGTCAAAACCTGCCGAAGGAATAATCGTCAGTCAGCCCTACACTTTCATAAAAGGCGCTGTAGTCACTCAATCGGAACTGGGTCGCTATGCCGATGTCACGACATCAAGCGCGCGCGGTTGGACACGTGGACGCTACACCATAACTGTGGAAGTGCAACCAATCGATGGCAACAGCGCGAATGTTTCCGTCAACGCCAAAATAGAAGGTAGGACGGACGGCGCTACTGGTGCCGAGTGGACAACTCTTCCGAGTTCGGGCGTCGTTGAGGAGGAGTTTCTTTCGGCGCTGATCACTAACATTACAGGCGCGCCCCCTCCCGGACGGGTTGAGTGACCGGGGGCCTGCAACGCTTCCAGTTAAAGTAATACTTGAATAGGGTTGGTTTTATTTAATGATTGATTCTCGCCAGGACGAACTCTTCGTCGAGCAGAAGCGCTCGAATGCGCCTACCGTTCTCGCTGGTATTGCGGCTCTTGTCATTACCGCTTTGGTATTCACCGGCTATGCCCTTTTAAGAAAGCGACACGCCCAGAGCTCAGCTTCGGTATTGTTTTCGCAACCGACGACAGAGCCCCGCAAGCCCCCTAAGGCGCTAATCATGGTAGACGATGCACTGCTACAGGGAGACAAGACAACTATTGGTGGCACGGTGAGAAATACTTCCAGTGAGAAACTAGACGGATTATCTGTGGAATTAGAGTTAAAGCGTCGCAAGGATGGGGTAGCTGAGAGGCAAATCGTGATCCTGGAGCCTGCACACCTGGAGCCAGAACAGGAAGGCCGATATTCATTGCAGTTGAAAGCACGGGAGTACGGCTCCGCTCGGTTAGTCGCCTTGAAGGCGGGCCCGGATCTCGTGCCGTTGCCATACACGACCGCGCTGGGACAGAAGCGTCCACCGGAGCGACTCGAATCGAAGACGATTACCGTCGGCAAACCGTCGTCATCAAAACGTGGCGAGTTTTTAAACTCTCCTAACAATCCAGTGCGCGTTCCCTGAGGGATAAGTTAAAGGACCTTCTGAGGCCGACAGTTAACAGTCGTTGGTGAGTTGACTTCGCTTCAAGTTATCGGTGAGAGGTCGGCACGGCGACGAAAGCTAAAGTTCCTTCTGAGCTAAAGAGTTGAAAGTTTGGACTGGCAGCTAAAGATATCGCCGAAAGAGACCCCTGAGTCTTGCTTACAGATCGCCTTACTGCGTTATGCGAACCTTGGCTAATGCAACCCGGGGCTGGCCACGGTCGTCCAAATGGAAGTGATCCATTCTTCTCGGTTTTTGGCTTACTTAGAACAATGACTGAACGTACCTTAAAGCTGGTAAGGAGATCTGCGAGACTGCTGGCAATCGTGAGTCTCACGGTCTTATCACTTGCGTCTGCGGCCGCCCAGCAAAACACCCAAAGCCAAAAGCCGGTTTCGCTCGATGGAGATAAGACCTCTGGCGAAGATGCCTCAAAACCCTTTGTGGCACTGGAAGAGGAGATGCGCGCAAAACGCGCAATCAAGTTTGCTGAGAAGGAGTATCAGGAAAACCTGGACCGAGCTCGCGACCTTTCGTCGTTAGGCGTGTCGATAGTTGCTTCATTTAAGCAAAAGAAGGCGTTGGATCAAGAAGACATTAAAAAGCTTGAGAAAGTAGAAAAGCTGGCAAAAGGTATCCGCCGGGCGGCCGGTGGCTCGGAAGATGATGTTGATATGGAGAAGCCTCCCACGGACCTTGCTGCTGCCCTCGACATGTTGGGGGACCTGAGCAAATCGCTGAAAGAGAAGGTCGAAAAAACTCCTAAACATGTGATTTCTGCCGCTGTCATCGACGAAGCTAATGTTTTACTTGAACTGATTCGCATTGTTCGCATTTTGCCGCCCAAGGTTTAAGTATTGGTCGAGATGCCACAGCCACCAAGTTATCGCGGCCTAACGTGCTTCCTTGCGGCTCTCCTCGCCGGTTTAATTTGCCCAGGCCTCATTCAATCTCAACAGGATGACGTTGTGCGCGTCAACACGGATCTTGTTGTCCTCAACATTACAGTTACAGACAAAGCAGGAGAGTACGTTCCCGGCCTTCGCCTTTCAGACTTCACAATCTTTGAAGACGGCAAGGAAGTCTCGCCGCAACTGGTTTCAAGTTTCAGTGTTCATGAGTCGCCATTTGCGGCAGTAGTGCTCCTGGATACTTCAGGCAGCATGGAAAGTCGTCTCTCCCTGGCGCGTTCGGCCGCCATACGCTTCCTGGATAGGTTGCGCGAGGAAGATGTTGCTGCAGTTTATAAGTTCGATTCGAAGGTTGAACAAGTGCAGGAGTTTTCCACCGGCCGAGACCTGGCGCCGATGGCTTATGGAGTTCGCGCAAAAGGAATGACAACACTCAATGATGCGATCGTTGACGCGGCAAAAGCGCTTTCGGCACGTCCGGAGAAACGTAAAGCAATCGTAATTCTGTCGGACGGCTTGGATACCTACAGTCAAGCTTCTCCCGAAAAAGCTGTTGAGAGCGCGCTCGCCATAGGAGCCAGCATTTATGCGGTCGACATGTCCGCAGCCGAAGGGAGCGCTTTTCGTAATCAACAGAGCGTGGCAGTATTAAAGAGTTTTGCGGAGAAGAGCGGCGGACGGTTTGTTGCCACTCCAGGCGGTCCGGCGTTGCGCGATGCCTTCGCGAGTATCGCGGATGAGTTGGGCCACCAATATACTATTGCTTATCGTCCGCTGAACCAGGCGCGCGACGGCAAGTGGCGCAAGCTGGACGTGAAGACTGCTCGCAGCGATCTGGTAGTAAGAACGCGTAAAGCCTATCGCGCACCGAAGGGCTGAATATTGCGTTGTTTAGGTATTTAGTCGCGTGTGATCTTGTTAAGCGATTTCTCGCGATGCCGGTCCAAAGCAAGTTGAATTAATACATCAAGCATACTGCTGTAACTCAAACCTGAAGCTGCCCACATCTTAGGATAGCCGGAAACTTCAGTTAGGCCGGGCATCGTATTCAATTCGTTAACGAGCAACTCTTTCGTGTCGCGTTTGAAGAAAAAATCAACGCGGGCGAGGCCCGCTCCGTCGATTGACTGGAAAGCTTGAATGGCCAGGCGTTGGATTCTGGTTGCTAATGACTTCGGGATCGGTGCGGGGACTACGAATTCCACGTGCCCTGTTTTCGTGTACTTCTCGGTGTAATCGAGAAAACTTGCCGAGTTGTTGTGGACTACATACTCGCCCGGAAGGCTGGCCCTTGGTTCGTCGTTGCCGATAACGGCACACTCAATCTCCCGGGCGTTCAGTGCCTCTTCAACCACTATTTTGCGATCGTACCGAGCCGCCAACTCAACTGCCCGTTCAAGTGATGGCTTATCATCGGCTCGCGAAACGCCTACTGACGAGCCAAGATTCGCGGGCTTCACAAAACAAGGAAGGCCGATCTGACGCAATATTGTTTTACTGACCTTCGCGCGATCCCTATGCCAGTGTGACCGCAGAAACCAGATGTATTGACACATCGGCAGACCGGCCTGGAGAAACAGTAGCTTCATAGCCACCTTGTCCATTCCACAAGCCGAGGCGAGCACGCCGCAACCGACGTAGGGTATATTAGCCATCTCCAGCAATCCCTGAATCGTTCCATCCTCACCGAATGGTCCATGTAGAACGGGAAAGACCACGTCAAGCTGTTCAGATGTTAGCTCTCGCCCGTTTCGATTGAAGGAAAGCAATCCGGTATGGGACGGATCACCCAGAATGGCTACCGGGCCATGGGATTCGTGAGCGAGCTTCGGGGGAACTAGTGACTGCGCATCAGGAGGCAGCAGGTTGGAAGCCTCTGGCGGTGAAAGCCACTTCCCTTCCTGGGAAATAGCGATAGGAAGCACATCATACTTCTTCCGGTCGATCGCTTCGATCAGAGAGGCTGCGGAACGCACCGACACTTCATGTTCGCCAGACCTCCCGCCAAAAATCACCCCCACGCGAAGTTTCTTCGCCAAATGATTACTCCCATGCTAATAAGATTAGAGAATCGTTTTGCCCAAAGCTGAGAGGATTAACTCGACCCCCAGCTCGGCTGTTTTGTTGTTTATATCGAGCGCGGTATTTATCTCGACAACTTCGAGCGAGCGCATGCCACCGGCTTCCGCGATTTTTTCCATCGCCAGATGCGCCTCGCGATAGGTAAGGCCACCTCGCACCAAAGTACCGGAGCCCGGTGCGTCGCCAGGATCCAACGCATCAACGTCGAACGTTACCGCATAGCCACCGCTGGCTCGCGCCGCGATTTGAATCGCTTCGTCCACGCAAGCGGCCATCCCCCGTTCGTCAATGTCTCGCATCGTCATGAAACGAATTCCGAGTTTTGCTACAAGTTCACGCTCATCGCGATCGATGTCGCGCGCACCCACGTGCACGCAGAATGCAGGATCCAGCTTGGGCGCAAAACCGGCGACATTCGTAAGTTCCGGCGTGCCATAACCAAGGAGCACTGCTAGGGGCATGCCGTGAATGTTTCCGGACGGCGTGGTCTCCGGTGTGTTCATATCGGCATGGGCATCGAACCAGATCAATCCGGGGGTTTCATTTTGTTTACGGCAGTGAGATGCAAAGCCGGAAATCGAACCGATAGCGATCGAATGATCACCGCCCAGTATCAGAGGTAATTGACCCGCCTGCAAAACTCCCTCGACTCTTTCGGCGAGATCTTCGCAGGCGGCCCTGATTTCTCGAAGATGTTTGAGCTTGTCGCCTGGCTCTGGCGCTGTTGGAGATTGTTCGACATGGAGGTCGCCGAGATCGCGGATCTGATAGCCAAGCTTAGCGATTCTTTGATTGAGGCGCGCGACGCGCAGTGCGGCTGGACCAAGTTCAACTCCAGCCATGCTGGCCCCATACGCCAACGGCACGCCCAAAACGCTGACGGCCTTCTTAGCTTCGGTTTCCGTTACGCTTTTCTCCTGACTGTTCCCTGCGACAACAATGCTTTCCATAATCGCCTGGTTCCCACTTCAGCCACCGAGGTTTATGTTGAAACCGCTGCCGCCGCTTCCCTGGGTTGGGAAAAAGGGCTTCAATAGTCCGGCGAGCGCTGCCAGGTTGCGTGTTTGAATCAAGATCTCTCCCGGGCCGCTGAATTCAGCAACGATGCCTTCACCGCTCATCATGCTGCGTAAGAACCCAGCCGCCGCTTTGCGCAAGGTGTACTGCGTTGTTCCTTCCCATGCGACCAGGTGACCCGTGTCAACGACATAACGCTCGCCCGGCTGCAACGTTTTCCTGTGAATTGCGCCGAAGGACGAAACGAGTAACAGCCCGCGCCCCTGCACCATCAGCACAAACAACCCTTCGCCGCCGAAGAACGATTTCGCGCCGCCCCATTTTGTGTCTACAGTCAAACTTGCGTCGCCGGCCAGGTAAGAACTTGATTGCACGAAGAAAGTTTGATTGTTCAATTCAATTGCTGCAATGTCTCCCGGAGCTCCGGGCGCAAAGGTGACTTCTCCGGGCCCACCGCGCGCTGTGAAAGTGGAAACAAAGGCTGACTCGCCGCCAGCGGCCCGTTTGATGGCGCCAAACAGTCCGCCCTTCATTTGCGATTGCAGTTCGATGTTCGCCGACATCGACACCATCGCGCCGGCTTCTGCCTGGATCGACTGTTCAGCCTGTAGCCGAATTACCGCGAGTGAAAACGCCGGTTGATGTAGAACTTCATACTTGTAGCCGCCACCCTGACCGCGTGAATCTTCATCGATGTGAATTCCGTGGCTCTGGGAAAACCCCGTGGGTTGACCCGTGGCAACACTGGGTGCGTTGCCGCTCTCGAGTCTATAGCCACAAGCGCCGCAGAAGCCCGCTCCTTGAAGCAGTTGTGCACCGCACTTGGGACAGTTCATAAAGTCACTCCCTGAGACTTCTCATTTATGATTGCCACAGCTTCTTCAGGCGTTTCGGCAAAATCCAGCGCGGCCACGTCTGCCTGACTGACAACCAGGTGTTTTTGCCACTCGCGCACTATTGGAGGCCAGCATGCGCCAAGCAATACAAGCGGGCGCGGCCCGATAACACCAGTTTGAATCTTATTCCAAACCAAGGACAACTCGGTAACTGTTCCCATCCCGCCGCGAACAGCGATGAATCCGACAGAGCGTGTGATCAACCGCTGCAGTCTTTCGTAAAAATGAGGCGTGGCCACTTTGTCGGTAAGATAACGATTGGGTTCGGCCTTGAACTGGTTCATCACAATGCCGAGCACGCGTCCCCCGCGTTCGCGCGCACCACGACTCGCCGCTTCCATCACGCCCAAATACCCGCCCGTGCAGATGGTAAACCCGGCGTCGGCGAGAAGCTGGCCCACCCGCCTGGCCTGTGCATATTCGGGATCAACTTCACTACATTTTGCGCCCCCAAAGATCGTGACGATGCGCTCCCCTTCCGGGATCACTGCGCTCGAGTTACTCATCCCTCCACCTCGCCGCTCACGACCAGTGAGCCCGACTCCTTGTAGTTCACATATTCTTCGCGACTCCCGAAAGAGCCTCCACTGCAGTCAACCGGAATCGGCGCCGGATCGTACAGCCGCGCTTCGCGCACGTTCACGAAGCCAGCGTGCTCGAATAGAGAACGATACTCCTCGCTACTCAACAGTTGCACCGGCACTTTTAACTGATCGACCCACTGATGTGAAGGCAGATTTTCCTGGTAGAGATCAACGACCGTAACGAAGAGTCCTGGGGGTTTTAGAACTCTCTTGATTTCCCGCAGCGCTCCAGGAATATCAGCGTAGTAGTAAAGCGACTCCATCGAGAACGCGTGGGTAAACTCTGCATGGCGGAAAGGAAGTTTTTCGGCGCTGGCCAGCTGAAATTCGACGTTCGAAAACGACCTGGAACTCTCGCGGGCGAGCCTTATCATTTCGTCGGCAATGTCGATACCAACCACACGACCGCTGCGCGCCTTCTCAGCCATCAGACGCGTCGCCCATCCGGATCCGCAACCTAAGTCAAGCACGCGCGCGTCACTTGGAATTGACATCAGCGCAATCGCTTGTTCGCCAACCGGACGATGGCCCTTCTCCATACCCTCGCCTCGTCCGGCCCTGGCCCAGTCGTTGAACTCCAGGCGCAAGCGCTCGTCAATTACCACATTCTCCTCCATCAGATTCTCCACCATCCTCAGTGTGTCGTCAGCCAGCGAGCGGGGGCAAGCCCACCTTCCCCACCCGGAGCTGGTTTAGGTCGAGTTTCTAATCTTTGCTTGCAAGTCGTTCATGCGGAGATCAATCGCGCAACGTAGAGCATCTCTCAGGTCGGGAAGGCGGGCTTGCCCCCGCTGGTTGGCTGGATCTATCTAACTTCTATTTAGATCTTTCTGCTTGAGCAGAACAGCTAAGGCCGCAGCCGGTAGAGCATGCGCGGGAATGGAATCGTCTCTCTGACGTGCTCAATGCCGCACATCCACGCGGTGCAACGCTC
>Ga0137407_10003532_pt1 | contig 10420 bp, 7 predicted proteins | sample CZOMad2_2_16fung_FD_108410 | JGI IMG/M metagenome (GOLD analysis project Ga0137407, IMG submission 108410) | Vadose zone soil fungal communities from Angelo Coast Range Reserve, California, USA - CZOMad2_2_16fungal (Illumina Assembly) | ecosystem: Environmental > Terrestrial > Soil > Vadose zone...
TCGCGCATCAGGAAAGGATATAAACCCACGCCGTTACTCTTTCGCCTGGTTGGCATCCATTACCTTTTGTGCAATCATTGCAACTTACTCTTCACCGGCTTCGCAGTTCCAGGGACCGTCGGACGGTCCAGCCGGAAAACCCCCGCGCGAACTGGCTCGGATGGAAACCAGGGCACAATCCCGAGATTCTCAGGGTCAAAGGATTACTAGGGACTGCTGCGGTTGGGTCTTCTCAGACGTGAAGGCATCGATCCCATCCGCCGATACATCTTTGAGAGGGCCCATTGGCTCAAGGTTGGCGGTTTTCTGAGGTGGTTTATGAAAAGAAGCTTTTTACTCGTCGCAATTCTGCTTAGTTTGACCGTGCCCGCGCTGGTGCGAACACAGGAGCAGCAGAGCGCTCCCACGGTTTCCGGCCCAGGGTTTTCCCAAGCGCCATCGGTAGATGGCCAGGGAATTAGAAACTACCTTCTCGGCCCCGGCGACGTAATCGATGTTCGCGTGTTTGGACAGCCCGATCTCAGCGCCATGGTCGAGATCGACAGCGACGGTAACGTTAGCTCATTGCCGTTTTTGGAATCCCCGATTCCCGCAAAGTGTCGAACGGAAAAGGCTCTGCAAAAAGACATTGCGGAAGCCTATGGAAAATACATCAAGAATCCGCAAGTGAGCGTTCGAATAAGCGAACGAAAGAGTCGGCAACCTGCGACGGTGTTTGGCGCCGTTAGACAACCGACCCGAGTTCTGATGCAGCGCAAGGTTAGGCTCAATGAGTTGATAGCCTCGTCAGGAGGATTTACCGAACGCGCCTCGGGCACGATTCAGATACTTCATACTGAACCAGTCATGTGCCCGCAGCCAGGCGAGGAAGCCGAAGCTGCTCCTATCGATGGCACCAGGATTCCTCTACAGATTGTGAAGATCTCAGAGCTAAGGGCCGGACTAACGCAGGCGAATCCAGTCATTAGACCCGGCGACATCCTTCAGGTGACAGAGGCGGAACCGGTTTACGTAACCGGGAGCGTCTATTCTCCTCAGGGAATCTTCCTTCGTGATCAACTAACGTTGAGTCGCGCGCTGGCAATGGTCGGGGGTGTCAGGAGAGAGGCAAAGGTCAGCGCCGTCAAGATCTATCGGCAGAAACCCGGCGCTCAAGACCAGGAAACAATCGTCGTGGACTACGGAGCGATCAAAAAGAATAAGCAACCAGATATTTTTCTACAGGCGTTCGATGTAATTGAAGTACCTGAGGCAGGAATGTTCTCCCCAGGCCGAATCGGACAGACACTGATTGGCGCTGCGTCGGGAGGGCTGGGAAATATGTTCAGCACCGGTGGCGCATCGTTGACGAACAAGGTTATCTATTAGTCTTAGACTGGACCAAACCGATTAGCCGTTTGCGTAAGTCAATCCTCCAAATGGCTCAGTATGAATGGAGTCAAAGCGAATGAAACGATCGAGAAATGTGGCTGGTGACCGCCGGCGAAGAAAAATGATTACGATTCTTTGGACGGCCCTGCTTGCCATTGGCACGATCATCCTTATCTACAAAGAGATGACTGCACTACTGTATATTCTGGCCACACTTGGCGTAACCGTGCTTCTAATAGTAGTGGCGAAATCCGACCTTGCTCACGCTGAAAAACTCACAAACGATCCTCGCGGCAGTGGGGATTCGGCGGCGATTGGAAGCGGCATAACATCCACGTTCGGAAGTAAACAATCCTGAAATCAGGATCGTTGCTTCGCGCAGCATGTACAAAAAACTACTCTGGCCTTTATAACTAACTCTTATCGCGTTTTTAATTGGAAAAGGCGGTTGAAAGTTTAATCTGACTGTTGCATAATCCGGCTGCGTTCACCTCCCCGGTGAACGAAGTGGTCGCGTGGGGTGAGGACACGTGGCCTTAGGGTGGGGGCTGTGGGAGGCCCCCGCCCGCTTTTTTGGGCAAATGGAATTGAATTCCTGATTCTGCGAATGTGCTTGACGCAGGATCGAATCAGCGTAGAATTCCGCGAGCTAAAAACCCATACATGGAGAGTTTTAGGAAGCTGGTTTTCGGCCAGTGTGCTCGGCCATCAGGATGCCCCTTTTCGATCGAACAAGGCGAAACTTCAAGCTCTGGTTATATAGGGGCGGCAGACAATCGGCGGACTCCGACGATCAGCCCGGCCCACACAAACAACATCCCTGGTGGAAGGTAATGTGTTTAACGGGTGTCGATTATTTTTCGACACTTGGTTACCAACCCGGTATCGCGTTTCTGGCGGCAGGCGCACTCTCACCAATCGCAACACTCATACTCGTCCTGCTCACGCTGCTTGGCGCCTTGCCAATCTATAGTCGAGTAGCGGAGGAAAGTCCGCATGGAGAAGGCTCCATCTCCATGCTGGAGCATCTGCTGTCGCGCTGGAAGGGCAAGCTGTTTGTACTTGTCCTGCTCGGCTTCGTGGCTACAGATTTTATTATCACCATTACACTCTCGGCGGCGGATGCTACAGCTCACATCATTGAGAATCCCTTTACACCCGGATTGCTGAAACATCAGGTCGGCATAACGCTGGTCCTTGTCGCCCTTCTGGGCGCGATCTTTCTACGCGGCTTCAAAGAGGCCATTGGTATCGCGGTAATCCTGGTTGCTATCTATCTCCTGCTAAACGTGATTGTGGTGGGCTTTGGCATGTATGAATTGATTTCGCATCCTCACTATTTTCCAGCATGGAAACAAGCCATGCTGCACCACCCAAGAGTACACGGCAACGCCTGGCTCATCGTGGCCGTTTCGCTGATCCTTTTCCCAAAACTTGCTCTCGGACTTTCGGGTTTTGAAACGGGTGTGGCCGTAATGCCACTGGTCAAGGGAGACGAAGACCTGACCGATGCGGACTGGGAAGACATCCATATCACGCGCACGGGTCGTCCTCCAGAACCACGTACGCATAGATTGCTTGAGGGACGAATTAGAAATACCCGCAAGCTCTTGCGCACTGCCGCATTGATAATGAGCGTAATGCTTATCACGAGCAGCCTGGTGGTGACGATGCTGATCCCGGCGGAGAAATTTCAGGAAGGCGGGGAAGCAAACGGGCGCGCGATCGCGTACCTTGCCCACTATTACTTTGGCAACGTTTTCGGCACAGTCTACGACCTCAGTACGATCGCCATTCTTTGGTTTGCCGGCGCGTCAGCGATGGCTGGGCTACTCAATATCGTCCCGCGTTATCTGCCGCGGTATGGCATGGCCCCGCAGTGGGCTAAAGCTACCAGACCGCTCGCGCTCGTTTTTACCTTGATCGCCATTGCGGTGACTTTGATTTTCAATGCCGACGTTGACGCCCAGGGCGGGGCGTATGCTACCGGCGTGCTGGTGTTAATGACTTCGGCGGCGATTGCCGTAACACTGGCTATGCGCAAACGGAGGCAGAACTGGGTTCCCTTCCTGATCATCGCGATTGTTTTTGCGTACACTACCCTGCAAAACATTCACGAGCGTCCGGAAGGAATTAAGATCGCCTCCTTCTTTATTCTGGCTATTGTTGTAGCTTCGCTTGTATCCCGCGTTTGGCGTTCAACCGAATTACGAGTAGAACGCGTTGAGCTTGACGACCAGGCGCGCGAGTTCGTTCGCCAGGCGGCAAGAGGCACGGTGCGCATTATTGCTAATCGCCTCGACACCGGTGATGCCCTTGAATACGAAATCAAGGAAAGAGAAAAGCGAACGGACAACCATATCCCGCCCGGTGAGCCCATACTTTTCTTCGAAGTGACGCCGGGCGATGCTTCGGAATTCTCAGGTGTCCTGCAAATTCACGGGGAGAAAGTTGACGGTTATAAAGTGTTGCGGGCAGTGTCCCCCGCAGTGCCCAATGCGATTGCTGCTTTCCTCCTCTTCCTGCGCAATGAAACCGGGAAGTTGCCCCATGTTTATTTTGGATGGAGCGAAGGCAATCCGCTGTCTTACCTGATGAAGTACATAGCCTTTGGCGAAGGTGATACGGCCCCGGTCACCCATGAAGTGCTGCGACAGGCTGAGAAGGATCCAGAGCGCCGTCCGATCGTGCACGTAGGTGGTTGATGGAGTCTTTGTGCCGGCTTTCTTAACAGTTGATAAGCAGGGTTGACCGGAGTAACATCCTCCCGATTGACAACCAAATGTCTGCCGAAGTCGCTTGCGCAGGGCAAGTGACGCGGGGGAACCATTGTTTCGCTGATGCGGAACACGGGGCGAATCACAAGGCGCTCATGATGAGGCACTTTGTGTAGAACACTTCCAGTTCGAGCCCGACAGCTAACCTCGTAGGCCCAAAGGAAGGGCAGTGCCACGATCACTTTAAAGGCGTGGGGCTCATTGCTCCGCGCCTTTCCGTTTTCCCGCACTGAAAAGTTGGACAGACATTCTATCGATCTGTGCTGTTGCGGGCTAACGGGCAAGAATGCCTGTTCGGGAGGAAATGAATGGTAACGTCGCTGAAACGCTTTCTGGTCGGCAGCCCAATGCGGACGGAGCAGTCGATACACGAACGCTTAACAAAGAAAACCGCTCTCGCCGTTTTTTCTTCTGACGCGCTTTCGTCCGTTGCCTATTCGACTGAAGCGATTCTGCTGGTTCTACTGGCAGCGGGCACAGCGGCGATAGCTTATCTTCCGTTCATAGCGATCGGCATAACTCTTCTACTCGTAATCCTGGTTCTCTCTTATCGCCAAACCATCCACGCTTATCCTTCAGGGGGCGGCGCCTACATAGTTGCCAAGGATAATCTCGGTACTCGTACCGGTCTGGTTGCCGCGGCCTCACTCCTGGTCGATTACATCCTAACCGTCGCCGTTTCGGTTTCAGCCGGAGTAGCTGCGATCACTTCCGCTGCTCAGGGAACCCGCTTCGCCTTCCTCCACGAACATCGTGTTTTGATTGGCATTTTCTTTGTTGCCTTCATCGCCCTGATTAACCTCCGGGGCGTCCGGGAGTCAGGTGCATTCTTTGCTGGACCCACCTACCTATTCATCCTTTCGATGCTGGCGTTGATAATCGTAGGATTCGTTCGTTACTGGACTACGCATGAGGTGATGGCAACTCCTGCGCAAGTTTATTTCGACCCGTCAGTCGGAACGGTTGCCAGTCATGCCTTGACCGGGGGAGCATTGCTTTGGTTGTTGATGCGGGCATTTGCGGCGGGCTGTACGGCATTGACCGGGGTGGAAGCGATCTCGAATGGTATTCCAGCTTTCAAACAACCTGAATCCAAAAATGCAGCCACCACTTTGACCTTCATGGCGCTGGTTATGGTCATACTAATCCTCGGCTCAGGATTCCTCGCTTACAAACTCAACGCTCATCCTATTGGACCAGAGGAAACCTTGCTCTCCGTCATGGGTCGCCACATATTTGGAGCCGGTGTTGCCTACTACGTTCTGCAAGCGGCTACCGCAGCAATTCTCGTCCTGGCAGCAAATACTTCTTTTGCTGACTTTCCTCGCCTTGCCAGTCTACTGGCCGCAGACAGATTCCTTCCTCGGCAACTTGCGAGTCGTGGCGACCGGCTGGTGTTCTCCAACGGCGTTCTGATTCTTGCGTTACTGGCTTCGTCTCTGATCGTGATCTTCAAAGGTAATGAGCAAGCAATGCTGCCGCTTTATGCGTTGGGCGTTTTTATCTCCTTCACGCTCTCACAGGCAGGAATGGTGGTCCATTGGAAACGCTTGCGCCAGGCGGATGAAGCAAAGCGACGCATCAAAGCAGAAGAAGAGATACATCGCACTGAAGCAGCCGACACGGGCGCCGCCAGCCACGAAGCGGAACGACTGCAAGCCATCGAGCGCGACGCAGGTGGTAACTGGCTCCTTTCCATGGCTATTAACTCGGTAGGCGCCGCCGTTAGTCTTGTTGTGCTGATTGTCATTACAGTAACGAAGTTTACACATGGAGCCTGGGCAGTAGTTCTTTTGATACCGCTGATTGTTTGGATGTTCCGCTCGATTAGGGAGCATTACCTGGATATCGCCAGGCAGTTATCCACGGAGGGCGTCGTACCAGAGACGTCTATCGCCAGACATCAGGTGCTGGTGCCGATTTCGGGGATACATCGCGGCGTCATCTTTGCTCTGGATTATGCGAAGTCAATTGCGCCCGGCCACGTGACTGCCGTTTACGTGGACTTCAATGAGGAGGCGACGCAAAAATTAAGAGAGAAATGGCCGCGCTGGGGTGCTGGCGTGGAACTCGTAATTCTGCAATCGCCCTATCGCTCGCTTTCTCGCCCGTTGCTGCGATATGTTGAGCGACTTTCAAAACAGAACGATAACCAAATGATAACTGTGCTCTTGCCGGAGTTTGTTCCAGCAAAATGGTGGCACCAGTTATTACACAATCAGAGTTCGCTTCTGTTGAAGGGTGCGTTGCTTTTCAAGAAAGGTGTGATCGTTACCAGCGTACCTTACCATCTGGAGAAGTAGTTGTATGAGCTTTACCAACAGTTGGTAGTGACCTAATTTTAAATTCTCTGTTGCACAGAGGAAAATGAAAATAGGGCACCACCCAACAGTTAGACAGGGATAGTGGGACTAAGCAAAAGCCTCAGTTGCGTTTCTTGTTGTGAAGCCGCGTGACGTTTCGCTGCATTAAGCGCTGGCGGAATTTTTCGTTTCGGCGGTACGACCTGCCAAAAAGCACGAGCGACAATAAACAGGTCTGCCTTGAGAAGGATAAAAAGGCACCGTGGTCTGTTGACCGCATTGTGCGCACTGCACCGAGACCTCAACACGCTGCCTTACTCCGGATGTTTGGGCCGCGGTGATGGCTGCCAACCTTTCATTCTTCGCTTGCTTGCAAGGCTTGCAACGCTTTGGCTCGTTCTTCAGTCCCTTGTCATGGAAAAAGGCTTGCTCCCCCGACGTCCAAATGAAATACTCGTTGCAATCCACGCATTTGATGCTGCGATCTGGATGTTCGGAATCTGAGGTTGTGTCCACCTCACGTATTTCTTCCCGTTCTGACATGATTCGTTCTCCCGGCATCGTTCTAAACCCTGATCGCGGTGTTGGGCGGGGCCACTTGGAAGCGGTTCTGCCTTTGTTCAAAGAGGGGCCGCCTTTTCCTGGCGAGTTTCGGGGTGAGCGTGGGCTGCCTCGAACAGGCGGAGCGGATGGTGCAAAGTATAACTATGGCGAAATTGTGTCAAGAAGAAAAGGAGTTTATTCTGGAATCAGTCTAGTGGCCCGCATGGGGGTTGAGGAATATCACCGAAAATGAAAGCCCTGGCAATAGGTTCGGGAGGTCGCGAACATGCGATCCTTTGGGCCTTAAAACAAACTTCAAGGACCCCTCTCGAGCTGTATTGTGCGCCCGGAAACGGTGGGATTTCCCAACTCGCGAAATGCATCCCGATTCCTGCTGGTGACCATGCGTCGCTAATCGCTTTCGCCCGTTCTGAGAATATTGATCTGACTATTGTAGGACCGGAGGTTCCGCTGGCGGATGGAATCGTTGATGAATTCGAGAGCCATCGACTAAGAATCCTGGGACCCAGCCGTGCGGCTTCGCGTTTGGAATCGAGTAAATCGTTTGCCAAGGATTTCATGCGTCGATACAAAATACCTACGGCAGACTACTGTATCGCCAATTCAGTCGCCGAAGCTGTGGAGGCGCTGCATAGTGGAAAGTTTGGGCCACCCGATGGTGCGGTTGTCGTTAAAGCTGACGGACTGGCCGCCGGCAAGGGTGTAGTAGTTGCGCAATCCCGCGCGGACGCGGAAAAAGCCGTTGCGGAGCTTGCTGGTGGAACCCTGGTTGCTCCAGAAGCTGCAAAACAGATATTGATCGAAGAAGCGCTCGAGGGGAGAGAAGTGTCAATCCTGCTGTTCTCGGACGGGCGCGACTATGCACTAATGCCACCCGCTCGCGATCACAAGCGTATCGGCGAAAATGATGATGGACCGAACACGGGCGGAATGGGCGCAATTACTGACCCTTCAATCCTGGACGCCGAAACGCTCGAAACCATCGTGCGCGATATTATCGAGCCAACTCTTAAGGGAGCCCGTCTGGAGGGATTTCCTTTCCGCGGAATTCTCTTTATCGGGCTGATGCTGACCGTGGCTGGTCCGAAGGTGCTGGAGTACAACGTGCGTTTCGGCGACCCGGAAACGCAGGCCATTCTGGTAAGACTGCGGTCTGATCTCTTCCAGGTATTCGAGGCGCTGATCGATGGCAAGCTTCGGGACGTCAGTGTTGAATGGAGTAACCAATCCTCCGCCTGCGTAGTGCTGGCAAGCGCCGGTTATCCCGGTCCCTATGAAACAGGCGTGCCCATCAAAGGACTGGACCGCATTACAACTGACGACGAGCTGCAGGTCTTTCATGCCGGCACCGCAAAATCAGCAAGGGGTAATTTTGTGACTTCGGGTGGCCGAGTGCTCGGCGTAACGTCAGCCGATACGACTTTGCCACGGGCACTGACCAGTTGTTACGACGCCATCGAAAAGGTTAGCTGGGAAGGCATGCAATATCGACGGGACATCGGTCGGTTCAACCGGAGTTTCAAAGCAAAAAACTGATACACCCCAGCTTGGCCCGCCAAAGCGCCTCCTGTGGAAGCTCGTGAGCAACTACTGTTATACTTCGTTCCACTCTGGCAGCCGTATTTTGAACCCTTCGAAGCAATTCATCGTACATATACGGGCGCGGGAAATTGAGAGCGTGAACAAAGATCGCACATCTTTTGGTGGAGGTTCAGCGAAAACATGGGACTTTTCAGCAGAATTTCGCGTTCGGTGAGAGCGCTTTTCGGCGGATTAATTGAATCAACCGAAAATCCCGAGCTCATATTGCAGCAGACGATCCGAGATATGCGCGACCGCGTACCTGAGCTTAATAACTCGGTAGCGCAGGTAATGGCCACGGAAAAGCTGCTGGCGAAGAGCAAAGAACGTCTGGAGACCCAGGTTGTCGACCTGGATTCGAAGATCCGCGCTTCCGTAAAGCTGAGCCGCGACGACATTGCCACCGCCTACATCGGACAGTTGCAGCAGGCACAAATGGACTTGCAAAAGACTTCGCAGCAACTTGAGCACGCAACGTTGGCATCGAAACAAGCGCTCAAGGCCCGCGACAATTATGTGTTGCAGATGCAGAGGCGTACGGCCGAAGCAATGCAGCTAATTAATCAGTCGAAGCAAGCTAAGCTACAGGAACAACTGGCTCAAACAATGGAGTCGTTCCAAATTGGCGACGACGCGTCAACGTTTGATGAGATGCGCGACAAGATCGATCGTCGTGCCGCCGCGGCTGAAGCGAAGTTACAGCTCGGGTCAGCGTCAGTCGACAACCAGATGCAGGATATCGAACGCGAAGCTATGGATATGCAACTTCAGGACAAGCTACTCGCCTACAAACAGGAGATGGGACTTTTGCCCGCCGCCACGGGTGGGTCTCAACAGGCCTTGCCCGCGCAAGGTGAAACCAGCGGCAGCGAGCAGAATGAGAAAGTTGTCAACAACAGTAACCGTATAAATTGAGACCCAAGGCACTTGTCTGAACGCCAAATGGGTGGTCTTCTCGGTTCTTCAAGGATATGCCCGAGTTCCCTAAGATTGATCTTAAGTATCTGAAAGAGGCTTTCAACGAACCCTTAAATTTTTTGGGATTGGTGAGTTTTGCGGTCGTGGGAGCTTTCACGATGGCTTCTTCGCATGACGTCACGCCACTAGCCGCAGGGCTCGCCGCCGAAACAGTTTACTTAGTTACCGTGCCAGCAAGTTCAATATATCGCCGACTTGTCGATCGCCGCGAAAAGCAGCGCCTGATGAAGCTTCGTGATCAGCAACGCGAAGCCTCCATCAAGCTCTTTGACCCGCGTGAACGCGAAGCCGTCGAGTACTTGCGTTGGATGAAAAACCAGATCTACTCCAACTACAAAAAATTCACGGGCTCGAAACAGATTCCTTCAAACATTCAAAGCCTGGATCAGCGCTGGGAAGACTTTGTTGACCTGCTGGACGTTTACCGCCGCAGGAAACACCATCTTCGATCCATAAACCGCCAGGCTGTGCAGAACCAACTCATTCAGGCCGAGCGCTCGGTGGAACATTCCAAGGACGACCGCGAGCGTCGCATTCAGCAATCGAATGTGGAGATTCTCAAGCGCAGGGTTGCCGCGTTTCATGATATCGAGCGGTCAGTAAAGCTGGTTGAAGGACAATTACAGTCGATCGAAAACTTCTTTGGGCTGGTCAACGATCAGGTCGTCACGCTTCCTACCCCGGAGCGGGTTTCTTCGCTGGACTTCGAACAACTTAGCGATTCGATCGCGATGACGAAAGAGATGCTGGAAGAAACTGCCGACACGTTCGCCGCTTTGGATAGCCATAATCGTGACATGGGCAAATTAGAATTGCTCCTCTCCAATAGCTCGAAATAACCAATCA
>Ga0137407_10003534_pt1 | contig 10413 bp, 5 predicted proteins | sample CZOMad2_2_16fung_FD_108410 | JGI IMG/M metagenome (GOLD analysis project Ga0137407, IMG submission 108410) | Vadose zone soil fungal communities from Angelo Coast Range Reserve, California, USA - CZOMad2_2_16fungal (Illumina Assembly) | ecosystem: Environmental > Terrestrial > Soil > Vadose zone...
GGCGCGGCGGCAGCGCATCGTCCTCACGGGCGAAGTCCCCAATCCGATGAACCCTCCCGCCGGATGCCGCTTTCATCCGCGCTGTCCACACGCCATGCCGCAATGCCGCACAGCCGAGCCCGCGTTCAAGGAGGTCGAGCCCGGCCGGTTCGCCGCCTGCCACCTCTATTGAGGAGACGCCCGACATCGGGCGCGCGGACGGCCCCGCTCAGCTGGCGCGGCGGTCGGCCTGCGGCTGCTCGACGGTGCCGGCGGTGGCGGCGGCGATGACGCGCGCGAGGTAGCCGAGATCGACGGGCTTGGGGACGTAGTCCCACGCGCCGTCGTTCAGGACCTCGCGCGCCATGCTCTCGTCCTGCGTGCCGCTGATGACGACCACGGGCAGCTCCGGATGCATGGCTTGCCCGAATATGCTGCTTGGGAGCGCCCGCGCGCGGGCGCTCATGCCGATCCCCGTCGTCATCGCTAGCTTCTTCATCCCCGCCATTCTGGGCCCCATCTGGGGGTTACCCAAGTATGTTGTTGCCACTATTATTCTCAGCCCTGCGTTCGTTCTCTTGCCCGGATGATGTTTTTGTTGATCTCCGCCTTGCGGTCATCTAATGTCACCTCGGATGATCGAACCTGAGAGTCACGAGAAGCTGAGGCGCGAAATCAGCGAGCTGATCACAGCCGACCGCGCCCTCCTCGACGGGCTTCGGGCTGAGATTCGCCCGTTGCGCGCGCAGGTGACCCGCATCCAGCCGCGTACTACGACCTCTATCTCACTCGTCGCTACGGATGGCGGCAATAACTCCCTGCAATTCGATCCCTTCCTGGTTCAGCTCGTCCGTGTTGTGGATTCCAGCAACAACGAGTACTGCTTAGAAGCGATCACGCCGACGACTGACGTTGGTCGTCTTAGTCAAGCTCAGTTTCCCCGAGACCGACGTCCGCCAACTGCACTCGGTGAGATGATGACGGACCTCGGCGCGCGAACATTGCCGGCCCTCAGTCACATGATCCGCCCGACCGACCACGGTAGGGTGGCAAGTCCGAGTTGGGTGCAGGTGTATCGAGAACTCGTCGAGTGGGCGATTCTCTACTCGATCGTGAAGAATAAGGACTTCGGGACCGATACGCTAATCGTGTTCGACGGCCTCTTGCGGAGCAAGGTGTTCGCGGGCGACTTCTTCAAGAAGTACCTGGAGCAGATGAGGGCAGCGATTGAGCGACAATACCGTGAGAAGCGGCGTCGTATCTATCTTGTCGGCGTCGCAAAACACAGCAAGGTCCTCGCGCGTTATCGGCTCGCGATGGCGATTGAGCACGTGCTGACGACCGACTATCCGGCTTACGTGGAGGTGCCACGCGAGATTGAGGAAAAGGCGTACGTGTGGTCCGAGTACGCACGCGGCGACGATCGTGAGCTTGAGAACGCTGAGATCAACAAGTTCGTCGGCGGGAAGATGTTCCTCGTCAAATTCGGTAAGGGCTCGCGCGATCCGGTCTGGCCGATCGACGTCTTCCTTCCTCAGAAGGATGAAGCTCAGGCCATCCTCGGCTACCTGCTCGCCGACGCCATCGATGGGTTCCCGGTGCCGCTCTACCCACGATGCCTCCAAAAAGCACACGAGAACGCTGCCCTTGTCGATTTTGACTTCGATATTCTTCAAGACGAGATCTTCTCCGGCGTTCGTGACGTCCGCGGCCAAGATGCGCCACTTCTTGACGCATTCCGCCTGCAAGATGCAGACCCCTCCCAACGACGATACGAATAGCGAGGCCTAGATGCCGATCCGGGAGTTGTTTGGTCGGAGCGATGTCGTCGGGATTTTTCGGGGGTTCCGCGAGGGTGGCCTCGAGTTTCATGCCGACGTGGTTCTTCCCTATCGAAGTGATTTCCAGCGTATCCCGATGCACGGCCAATACGTTCTCGTGCAGCTCGAGACGCCTGATGAGGCGGTGCTCGGTCGCATTACCTCATTCTCGTCTCAGGGCAAGCTATCCAGCGGCAGCGGTGAGGAATTCAACATTCGGGCCGTCCGCGAGGAGCGAACGGTTCCCGAGGATCTGCGGGAACAATATCTTCGTTACGCGGTCAACATCCGCGTGCTGGGCGTATTGCGGCGAAGGGGCGATGCGCTTCAGTTTGTCGCATCCCATCGCCGCCTGCCGCACGTTGGAAGTCCGGTGGCTTTCCCATCGGGCGAGGTGCTGCAAGAGGTCGCCGGTCACAACAATGATGGCGCCTCCATCGGTTTCTTCGCCCTTGGAGAGTACGTGTACGCGCAGGGGAGTCAGTACGCCGATCACCTCGAAGACTGGGTGCAGATGCGCACCCCGAACATCGAGATCAAGTTTCCCGTCAGTAGTCTCGTCTCGAGACGCTCCTTCATTTTCGCGCGCGCCGGCTTCGGTAAGTCCAACCTCAACAAGCTGCTATTCAGCATGCTGTACGCGACGACACCGACGGTTACCAAGCGCGGAGATCGCGAAGTTCCCGTGGGCACTATCATTTTTGATCCGGACGGCGAGTATTTCTGGCCGGATGACAAAGGGCGACCCGGTCTTGCCGACGTTCCCGCGCTAGAGGACAAACTCGTCGTCTTCACGCCGCGCCGGAACCCAAGTCCCTTCTATCAGTCCTATGTGGCGGGCGGAATACGCCTCGATCTCCGGAGGCTTCGCCCTGGTGACGTGATCGCGATTGCGCTTGGGCCTGAGCGCCAAGACCAGCAGAACGTCAGAAAGCTTCGTGGGTTGCCTCAGCAAAAGTGGGAGGAACTCGTCGATCTCATCGACAACAACGGAAATCAGGCACCGCTGGAGGACATCAAACACATTCTCGATTTGGAGCACGGTCAGGACGCGGAGGCGCTTGCGGCGCGCGCGAATATGACGAACATCGTCCGGATGCTTCACGATAGAAGCAGTCAGTTCATGGATTTGCTGTTTCGCGCACTGCGCGCTGGCAAGCTCTGTGTTGTGGACGTTTCGCAGATGCGGAGTGGTCAAGCGCTTGTGCTGTCGGGCCTGATTCTCCGCCGGATCTTTGACCACAACCAGGCGGAGTTCACTGCTGCCGAGCCGCGCACAATTCCGACGATCGCGGTCGTTGAAGAGGCTCAGGCTGTCCTCAACGAGCGCGCAACCGCCGCCGAACCGTACATCGCCTGGGTGAAGGAAGGTCGCAAGTATGACCTGGGCGCCTTGCTAATCACGCAGCAACCGGGAAGCATCCCAGTCGAGATTCTTAGCCAAGGTGATAACTGGTTTATCTTCCACCTGTTATCAGGCGCGGATCTCGGGAATGTGAGGAGCGCTAACGCCCACTTCAGCAATGATCTCCTCAGTGCATTGCTGAACGAGCCAATCCCGGGGCACGGAGTCTTCTGGAGCTCAGTCGGCGGTACACCGTACCCAATTTCGCTTCGGGTGCTGTCATTCGAGAAGATGTATCCACTTCGTGACCCTGGGTACAACGGAACGGCCGCTGCGACGTACGGTCGAGCGTTACGGGAAGAGTTCGAGGGCCAGCTGCGCCAGGTCGGCGTGCCGATCGCGAGCGCAGCCGGCGGCAACGATGGCGCCGACCACAACGATAGAGTTGGAGGTGGTGTCGATGGCCTGCTCGATATCGGAGGTGACGTCGCCGCGTCGGGTGTTGACGTTGTCGCCGCATTCGAACGGAATGCAATAAACGCCTTCAAGCGTAACGCTGACCTTATGGGGAGGATTGCAGCCGCAGGGGTCGCATGGGGCAGTGTTAAGGCGTTCTTCCTCGACAATCTACCCGGGAGTCTCGAGGATCGCGACTCAATCGCTTACAACCTTGTACGAAAGGCGCTCAACGAAATCCTCGGGTCCCAGAATGAAGCGTGGCACACATTTCGTAATCCTGAGCGGAATAACACGACGTATGTCCGTGGTGGCAAACACCCCGCCCGGTGACGCCGCAAGTGTCTCTGGCGCTCAACGCGATATGCCCTTACTTCACGATGTTTCCGCTCGAGTTCCCTCTTTCGATACTCGCGCGACGTGCTGCGTCGTCCGACTGGGTGTTGGATCCCTTCTCTGGAAGAGGGACCACGAATTACGCGGCGCGGTTGCTGGGAGCACCCTCAATCGGAATAGATAGCAGCCCCGTCGCAGTAGCGCTTACAGAAGCCAAGCTCGTCAACGCAACTCCTGCCGCTATCACGGCGTGTGCCGACAACATTCTTGACCAGTCAGCGCCTCTCAGGGACGTTCCTCGGGGAGAATTCTGGTCTCGCGCATTCGACCCGGCAGTTCTGCAGGTGATTTGTCGCATCCGGGAATCACTGCTAGCAAACTGCCGGTCTGCTGCGCGCAAAGCGCTGCGCGCTATCGTGATGGGGGCACTGCATGGCCCACGCACACTATCAGTGCCTTCGTATCTATCGAATCAGTGCACGCGAACCTATGCGCCAAAGCCCCGATATGCTGTCCGATTCTGGCAAGCGCGAAAGCTTGTGCCGCCAAGAATCAATGTGAGTGAAGTCATCCGCCTTCGTGCTGAACGTTATTACTCGTCGCAGCCGCCTGGAAAAGGGATTGTCGTGTGCGGTGATAGCCGAGAGTCATCTACGTTTCATCTGCTCGGCAACAGGCGAGCAAGATGGATCGTTACATCACCGCCCTATTACGGGATGCGTACGTACATCCCTGACCAGTGGCTCCGGAACTGGTTTCTCGGAGGCCCGAGCGAGGTCGAATACTCGAACAATCTTCAACTCGCCCACGGGAGTCCGGGTTCTTTCTCACAGCAATTGTGCTCAGTGTGGGCAAACCTGGCCACTGTGGCCACTCCAGACGCTTGGCTGATTGTCCGCTTCGGCGGCATCACGGATCGGAAAGCGGTTCCACTGAAAATCTTGAGGGACTCGTTTGACGGGTCGCCGTGGGTTCTGACTACAGTGAAGCCGGCCGGTTCATCGGATTCCGGTAAGCGGCAGGCCATCCATTTTGGAACAACCCAGAACCCGGCAAAGACAGAACACGATGGGTGGGCTCGGCTCCGCTAAAGAACCGGAAACGGCCCAAAGCGGTCTTTCAAAGACAGTAGCGAAGAACTCAACCTTCTTTAGGACAGTGCAGCGCAGGCAGACTCTGTCCCGACGATGTAGACCATCGACTTTGCTCTCGATAGGCCGACGTAGAGGGCCTCCCGGTCATCCATGTCGCTCGGGACTGGAGGAAGCCAAAGGAAGACAATGGCGGCCTCCAGCCCCTTGAAGCGCTTCACGGTGTCCATCAAGACCCGCTCGGGGTCGTGGACCTCGATGCTCCAACTCGTCGCCTTACCCAATGAGTGTTTTGCGAGCGAATCGTAGAACTGGTTCTTAGGCCGCCCGAGAACCAGGATGACGATCTGTGCAGGCCGAACGCCTTCCAACGTGATGAGGCGGCTCGCCTCACGTGCAATCTGCGCGGCCTGGTCTTCGATCGAACGACCCGTAGTCTGAATGAGCTCCGTCCCTTCGATATCCGGCGGATCGGTCGGCTCACCGCGAAAGTAGCGATACGCGGCTTGATGGATGTACGCCGTGTTACGGCAGTTCGTCGTCAGATAATATGGGTCGTCCTTGACCGGCAGATTGGCGTGTCGCCTATAGAGCACCTGGTTGGGATCGGCGAAAATGTAGAGCGCACCTTCTTTCGGATCGCTCAGCAGCTCTTCAATAGCGAACCAGTATTCGTCACTAAAGTCCTGCGCTTCGTCGACAACGATCGCGTCGTATTTCTGCGCCAGAACCTCGTTGGAGAGCGCAAGCGCGAAGGGCATCTGGACGTCGAATCGATCTGCGTTTGGATACGCTGCCGCTGCTTCGGCGAGCAGCTCTCGCCCGTGTTCTCTGCGAACTTGCGCCGCGCGGCTTTCACACAGCTGGTGAAAGCTCAGCACCTGAACGTTGGAGGCCGGGGTCATAGAGCGTTTGAGCGCGTCCGCAAGCAGGCGGTTATAGCAGAGGAAAAGCACTTTCTGGTGTTCCGCGGCAAGGGTCCGCGCCTTTTCCGCCGCGAGGAGCGTCTTCCCCGTACCCGCACCACCCAATATGACGGCACGCCTTCGGCCTCCCAGGATTCGCAGAACGCGCGCCTGTTGCTCGGTTAGCCTGATTCGAACCTGCTCCTCAACGTGCAGCGATTGAGCAACCAGCGGACGGACTTCGATCGACCGGCAGAAGATGGTCTCGATCAACGACAAGCCGAGCGTCCCTAGCGGGTCACATGGCTCGTTTCCTCCCCAGAAATGGACTGCACGGGCAATCCATTTGTCTAGGTGCTCCAGGTCTTGCCTGATACCGATGATGTCAGCGGGCCTGTCGGCGCCCACGAGTTGCGCGGCATCATCCAGGTCGGGAAAGAACACCGCATGACCGGCTTGAATGCGGCGGCCCGACCATCTGTGCCACTCCGCGTGTCCCTTGATCTGATCCAAGACGGCGAAGCGCTCTTTTCGAGCTTGTCGAAATGGATCCTTGATCGGATGACGCACGCCCTTTCGATCGATCGAGGACCACATTCCTGAGCCCGCGTCATAGGCGACGCCGCCGCCCTTAACTTCGATTGTGAAGAACCCGGCGTTCTTTAAGAAGAGCGTGAAGTCCGCCTCACCCTCAACAACCTCTCCTTGCCGCGTCTTGTAGGTCCAGGCAAGCGAGTGAATGACGAGGACGTCATCGGCCAATTGATCCCTTAACGCGCGGTAGACCTTGGCTTCCGCTTGCGAGCCGAGTGAACGCAGGTCGTCTTCCTTCAGCTCAGGCCGTATCTTTGCCATACGCTACGCCGGCTTTGAGACGCTCATTTTTGTCGGATCGTAGGTCCGCGTGAGCTCCTGGCCCGAGTCCAGACGGATACTCAGGCGCCGTAACACACCGGCCTCCGTGACGCTCAGGATGGTGCCTGCGCCAAGACCTTCAATCGACACGCGACGTCCCTGCGCAGGCTCCATGACCTCGGCAGCACCGCTCACTACGGTCTTCCACCCGGAGTCAAAGCGGAACTGGTTCGTCTTGCCGAAGGGATCCTGGATCTTGTAGAGGCGCCGCTGCGAAGGTTCCGTTGCGTACTCCACGACGTACAGCCAGAAACGCTCTCTTTGCCGCTCGGCCATCCGGAGCTCCGGCGGCGTCAGGATGATGCCCTCCAGGCCCCACGCGCCGCTAAGGCCCTTGACTTCGATGTATTCCTCGGCGCCTTCACATCCTCGCCGTATATCGAACCCCTCATTGGTGAACGGCATCTCGACGACGTCGTGTCCATCCTTGCGCTCGAGGTCGAGGACGAAGTCGACTGCCGCCTTGGCGATTGAGAGTCTTTCCTCGTGGGAAGTGTGGCTCGCCGGCTCGCGCTCTGAGCGAGACGCCGGTTCCGCGTAACTCAATAGCCGGCCCGACGACCTACGGTCCAACTCCCTGCGCCGCGGTGCAGGCGGGTTACTTGCCGTGCGTTGGAACCCCGCGCCGGCCGACGGCCACTCATCGGCGGGTCGCGCCGGCGGCTGCATCACTCGATTGCCGGGACTGACATGCCTCGCTTCCAGCGTCGTCTCCTCCGCTGTTGACTCGTCCGCAAGCGGCTTCGCCGGCCCGACCGACATGACATCTTCCTGCGTGTCCTGATCCTCCATGGGATGGTCCTGCACCGGTTCCGACTCGGGCGATGGAGAGTGCTCCTCGGCCTCGAGGAGGCCTACGAGCTCGGCACGCGGGATATCAGGAACGCCCTTCACCTCAAAGAAGTCCTGCAATTCATCGTCACCCGCAGCGGTCAGCACGCGGTATATGCTCTCCGAAAGCTCGTCGGGCTTGGTTCCAAGATAGAGACAGAGTTCCTGCGCAATCTTGTCGAACTTGCCGCGGGCGCCCGCCTGAACATAAATGATCTGCCCTTGCCGGTAAGTGTCTGATGGCACCCGAACCCGACAACCGCTCACCTCGGCCTCGACTTCCAATGCCGCGACGGTCCTCACCTCTAAGGACTTGAGCGACTTCCAGAGGCCTTGCCTATGTGCCCGCTCAAAGGCGCCGTGCGCTCGCGCATAGACGACCCGCATCAGGTGATTACTTCTTTGCAGAATGCGCCGGGTGACGTCTACATCGAGCGCAGCGCCCTCCGCGGCCGTCAATTCGTACCTCGCAACCGCGGAGAGCTTCTGCATGCCGCACTGGCTAAGCAGGTCCTGTAACTGCGGCACCTGCGATGGATCCACGTCAAGCAAAGAGATTCGCTCATGCGCCTTGAAGGCATCGGCAAGGCGCGGCTCGTCTCCGATGTACATGTCGTCGGAGACCGCAACCAGTCGGTCCCTGTGGTCCAGGAATACGGCTTCGGTTCGAAGACTCTCCAGCCAATCTGGCTCGGTGTCGCCATCCCGCGCCTGCTCATCGCGTAACGATCGGGCGAGCCGCCTGTAGATCTTCAGAGCCTCGCTTTTGCGCTCCGCATGCGTTTCACCGTATTCCTCGAGCTTCGTCAGTGCCTGGATGAGCGCTGAATCCTTCGGCTGCCTGGGAACGCCCAGATATCGGCAAAAAAAGGTCTGGTGCTCTTGGTATGCCATCCGGAGGGGTGGGTGCTGACCGTCCATGAAGGCGCCGCTTGACTCCCAGACGACCTCGTCGATTGTGAACCACCGGCCAAGCGCTGGGACATAGATTCTCGGCGCCTCGTTGAGGGCGCTGCTGATGAGCGTCTCCTCCTTGTCGAAGAGTCGCTCGAGCTCCCGATAGATGAGTTTCACGTCTTTGTAGCTCACCCGTTCAGCGCCGCGTAGCTGATCCAGGCGCTTGATACAGGCGGCGGCGTCCACCCGGTGCGTCACGTTCACCGCGTCGAGCAATTCGGTGTTGGACACCTCCGCGTCTAGGTAGGCCGCGGAGCCGCCGAACACTGCTCTCACGTAGTCGACGTCCAGGTACGTTTCTGCGAGCTTGAACTCGCCGCGTTTCCTAGAAGGAGCTTTTACCCCCTGCAAGAACCGCAGAAATTGAGAGGCCGACGTCGTCGCGTAGCCGCGTCGAGGCGTACTGCGCACGTCGAGGTAACGCGAGTAATACGCCCAGTGGCAGTCGACCATCTCGATCGCTCTTTTGCGGGTCTTGACGTCCTCCGACGTTAGAAGGACTGATAGCTCAGGGCCCGCGCGGTAGTCCCTGCTGGAACCCTGAACCGCTTCGACAGCCGGGTACGGATTCACGCCGATCTGATAGAAGAAGTCCCTCCAGCCCCGACGCTCCTCCGTTTCCTCATCATCTGCCTCCCGTGATGGCGGAGCGAGGTAAGTACCGGCAATGAATTTGATCGGATCTGCTGCCCGGCCGAGCAAACGCTCCAGGGGGATGGTGGGCCGATACTCGTTGCCCAAGTACATCTCGAACGCCCGGGCGAAATAAGTCTTTCCGTCCTCGATTTTTTTGCTGTGAATGCAAAGCCCCGTTCGAAGCTTTGTCAGCGCATGGTCCTGTGACTCGCCGGCGTCGACGGCGCCCTTGAAGTATTGGGAGAGGTGCTCCTTGATATATGCCACGTGCCCAACGAGTGATGGGATGCCTGACTTGGTCCAGTCCCCGCTCGCGTGCTTCGGTAGGATATGGTGAACAATCAGTGAGTGTGGCTCCGACTTTCTAACGCCAACGCGGCTCAGGAATCTCGTCACGTCTTCCGCGCCCTCGCCCATGACGAGATCAGGATGCAGAAGCGGGAGCTCGTGCTCAAACCCATAGCGACGGCCGCGCTGCAACGGGAAGTACACCGTGGTGTCCGCGAGTGTCGCGAAGCCGCCGCCGTCCAGCTTGGTCGCTGGAAGGCCTTGGAACTTCCTGATGGCCGGCTCGCCGGTGACCTTCTTGTCACAGTAGCGGTACAGGGCCCGCAGCCAATCGATAGGATGCTCGCTGAAGCGATCGTCCTTGTGTATGAGCGCAAGCAAATGGCCGTGCACGCCGGCGCTGGAGACACCCAAACGCTCCAGCGTCGCTTGGGGCGCCTGAACCTCGCTGGAAAGGTACTCCAGACCGAGGATGCGTTTCAGTTCATCGTTCGGGAAAAGTGTCTTGAACTCTTCATCGGCAATGATCACTTCCTTGGGTTTGCGCCAGGCTCCCGATGCGGACAGCATGCACTCGGTGTTCTGTAGTTCCTCGATAATCTTTTCCTCAGCCTCCGCAAAGAACGCGTCGGTGACGTCACTCTTCCTCGGCACGAACTGAAGGAATGACCCGGAGAGAACGGGGTCCGACTTGAATACGGATAGAGCGCTTACGAACGCCCGAGCAACCTCGGGAGATGTCCCGGTCCCTGTTGAATTTGAGAACTGAGTAGCGACGGCTCCCTGGTCGGCGTGAGAATCGCGTCGACCAAGACAAACGGTCCCCAAGCCGGGGCCAAGGAGCCGCCAATGAC
>Ga0137407_10003536_pt1 | contig 10412 bp, 8 predicted proteins | sample CZOMad2_2_16fung_FD_108410 | JGI IMG/M metagenome (GOLD analysis project Ga0137407, IMG submission 108410) | Vadose zone soil fungal communities from Angelo Coast Range Reserve, California, USA - CZOMad2_2_16fungal (Illumina Assembly) | ecosystem: Environmental > Terrestrial > Soil > Vadose zone...
ACGGCGCTGCGTACCTCAGTTTCTTCTGAGGCGCGAGCCATGCTCGCAAAGAACCCGAGCATTCCGCTTACTAGAACCACGAGCGCCGGTGTCCTGAGTCCACTTCTTTTAGTCATGATCTGAATCTTCATAACTTGCTTCTTCATCCCTCTTGCTGTTCTCCTCAATATCTGCCGCGGCAATTACTTCTTTCATCTGGGCGCGGTAATTGAGAAACCAGGCCACCAGGCCGAGCGCCGCTGTTATAAAAGCTGCGTCGAGATCCCGACGCCACAGGAAAAAGGCCGCGACCATAATGCAGGCACCGGCCAGGATCATCCAAAAAAGCTTCACGATTGGTACGCGGCGATTTACTTAACGTTAACCGGAATCGCGAGTTCAAGCGCTCCCGGCGGATAACAAACCTGTTCGTCGCAGGCTTGGATGCGCAACCTGGCGGAAATGGATCGTTGGCCCGGCTTGGCTGATTTGTCAGCTTTGAATGTCGCTTTCAATTCTGTCTCACCTTCGTAAACCGCAAGCGGCTTTTCCGCGAAGGCAAGCTTCTTGTTGATCGCCTTTGGATAACCGACAGAGCCAACTGAAACGCCATCAGCGGGTGAAACCTCCAGCGCGGTTGCTTTCAGGTAAGAATAGGTCGGCGGGTTCGCATTGATGTGGTAGCCGCTCTGGACTGTGATCTGAATGACTGCTTCAGCCGATCCACCCGCCGGAATTTCAACCGGACTTGCGTCAACCTTTACTACTGACTCCGATGTGATCCTTTGAGCGGAGGGAGATGTGGCTGGAGCAGCCGCCGATTCACCGGCGGAATTCGGCGCGGGATTAGAGCAAGCCGCAGTAACGAACAAAAACACCAGGCAGGTGACAGTGATGTGAGTGGATCGAGTCATCTTTATGCCTGGGCTAGTCGGGCTGTGAACCTCACTGCGATGGTAAGAGGCGTATTCAAGTTTATCCGGCCGCCTCTTTCTTTGCTTCCGGCTTCTTGATGCCAAACTTTTCCAGACGGTACTGCAACGTGCGAAAAGTCAGACCGAGCAGCTTGGCAGACTTCGTGATGTTGTAATCGGTCTGTTCCATTGCCTGCATGATGAGATCGCGTTCGACGTCTTCAAAACTAATCCCTTCCGGCGGCAGCTTAAAGGCGCCTTCCGAGATGGGACGAGACTCCTGCCTAACTTCGAGGGGAAGATCTTCGATAGTTATCTGGTCGCCCTCGCAAAGAAGTATCGCTCGCTCAATTGCCGACTCGAGTTGGCGAACGTTCCCAGGCCAACTGTAGTCAGCCATTAGCTTGCGCGTTTCCGGAGTTAACCCACGAACGAGGCGCGAGGTGTTGCGCGTGTGCTTCTTCACGAAATAGTCGATAAGAACCGGAATATCTTCCCGCCGTTCGCGCAAAGGTGGAACGTCAACGGAGAGCACATTGATACGGTAGTAGAGGTCGTCGCGGAATCTGCCGTCGGCAACCATGGCCCTGAGGTCGCGATTGGTAGCGGCAATTACACGGACGTCAACGCTGATCTCGTGAGTTCCGCCCACTCGTCGAATCTTTCGCTCTTGTAAAGCGCGCAGGAGCTTTGCCTGCATGGCTACGTCAAGCTCAGCAATCTCGTCGAGAAAAAGCGTGCCGCGATCCGCAATCTCAAAGAGCCCCTTTTTCTCAGCGTGCGCGCCCGTGAACGAGCCCTTTTCATGGCCGAAGAGTTCCGATTCGAGCAGGTTCTCGTTTATCGCGGCGCAGTTTACCGCCTGAAACATTCCGGTCAAACGCGGTGGCGACTGGTTATGAATCGCACGTGCAATCAGCTCTTTGCCAGTGCCTGACTCGCCCCGGATTAGCACAGTCGAGTTTGATTTTGCCACTTTCAGAATCATCCTCTTCACGTCATCCATCTTTGGCGAAGCCGAAATGATCTCGCTGTCCAAAGACTCGACCTTCGTTATCGCGTTTTTAATAGTTTCAAGCAGGGACTCTTTATCGTAAGAAACCTTCTCAAGATAGTCGTAAGCACCTTCGCGTAAGGCCTGTTTCGCTGATTCGATGGTGCCGTGACCGGTAAGTAAGATGACAACCATCGAGGAGTCCGCAGCGAGCAAGTGCTTTAACAATGAGATCCCGTCCATCCCCGTCATTTTGAGGTCTGTCAGCGTAAGATCAAACCGCCGCTCCTTGGCAAATTTGAGAGCGGCCTCGCCTGACGAAGCTGTTGTTACGTCATAACCAGCCTCAGAAAGAATCTGCTCCATGATTTCTCGCTGCGGTTTTTCGTCGTCTACTACGAGTATGCTTTTTCGCGCCATGATGATTAATTATGAAAGATGACGGCGGAAGGATGAAATAATACAATCGTGGCGCGGGCCTGTTATTCATCCTTCCTCCCTCATCCTTCAGCCTTTCCTCCTCCTTCTGGTTCTGTCGGCAAGATAATCGTGAACGTCGTGCCGCTCCCTGGTTTTGAACTCACGCTGATTGAGCCGCCATGATCATCGATTGCTTTTTTGACAATGGCAAGTCCCAGGCCGGTGCCGGTCTCTTTTGTCGAATAGTAAGGCTCGAATATCTTGGCAATATCCTCGGCAGCGATTCCTTTTCCAGTGTCTGTAATCTCGACACGCACTCTGTTGGCCGCTTCAGCCGACAGTCTGATCTCCACACTTCCACCGCCGCCGTCTATTGCCTCGACGCTATTGATTAGAAGGTTTGTGAAAACGGAGCGCAGGGAATCTTTATCGGCTACAACCAAGGGCACCTTGCCCTGTTCTTCAAGGCTCGTCTCAATGCCGCCCTCCCTGGCCTGCCCGGTAATGACACGCAAGGCATCTTCCGCCTGAATACGCAGGTCAAGAGGCTCGAGTTCAAGCGCCGAGGGCCGCGAATACTTTAAGAAATCGGTTATGTGGCGATTGATTCGTTGCACTTCCGCCTTGAGCTGATCCGCCAGACGTTCGAAAGTTTCGCGCTTGGCAGGGTCCTCCGGCGCGAAAGATGAGCGAAGGTGATCCAAAGTGAGGTTGATGTAGTTTAGCGGATTGCGGATTTCATGTGCGATGGCGGCAGCCAGGCGTCCTACCACGGCCGCTTTTTCAACCTGATGAAGTTGGGACTCCAGTTCACGCAAGCGTCCAACCCTCGCGATCATGTCGTTGAAGGCGCCAGAGAGAGCGCCCATTTCATCGCGCCGGTCGGTGGGAACTCGAACGTCGAAGTCGCCGCTCGCGACCCGCCGCGCAGCAACGGACAAGTCCTTAATTGGTCGAGTAAACCGCCAAACAAACAAGCCTGTAACCAACGTGGTTGCCAGCAATAATAGAAGGGTGTAGAGAGCCGAACGAAAAGCCTGGCGCTCGAGAATATCCTTCATTGTGTTTGCCGAGCCGAGGACGACAATTACATACCAACGTCCCTGTTGGGTCTCTACCGGGAAATAGAATGCTCCCGGTTCGCCGGCTTGCGGCGCACGCGACGCGGTCAGCCACCCGGGCAGCTGCTGGCCTTCATCCGTTAGTTCAACTGCGCTACTCAGCGGCGGTAAAGGGACTTCGGTAATGTTCGCATAACGCGTGCTCTTATCCGGATTCTGATGCGGTGCGAAATCCTGGACAAGACTGTCGAGAACATTTCCGTCTTTGTCTACCACAAGGACGTTCCGCACTCGCCCATCCGGAAGCTGATCACGTACATCGCTCTTGATTTGGTCGAGATACTTGTTGCTCGAAATGCTGTTAACGCCCAGCGCCACCCCGGCCATGATGGCTTGCTCCTGTTCAACCAACATGTGCGCGTTTTGTCGGACGGAACGCAGGTTGACGTAGTACTGGACACCGAGAGTCAGGCCCAAAAGCACGACCAGCAGGAGCACCAATCGCGCCCGAAAGCTGTTGAAGAGCTCCCTGAAATGGTTGTACAGCAGTTCGTATAGGGCGTGATAAGTCATTGGGGTCTCCTCATGGCAAATTGACGGCCTGTTTTGTAAGGAACATTGTCAGCATTGAGCCTTTCCTCCTGTTAAACAGAGCCGATGTCACGAGTTGTGTACAAAAGATTACTTTTGTGTTGCCGCGGGCGACGTCAGATGTTATAGTTGCATCCGGTCTCGAATCAATGTCCCCAGGGACCGCCAATTTGGGAATTCTCCCGCCTCAACGTAGCAGGACCGAAGGTCCATAACAAAACCAGGAGTTGTTATGAGGGCATTTGAAGCCTCTCAGGATTGCCAAAGTTAGCTTTTGCATTCAAGAACCTGCATTTCGCAAGGCTTTCCATTGCGTTTAGCGGCGTAGAATTTTTCGGCGAGGCTCCGTAAGTGAGCAAACAAACCCCTTAGAAAGGTATTAAACCCCTGATGACTTTGACGAATCGCTACCCCCGCACTATTTCTTTCGCATTCATATTAATCCTTCTTCTTATTCTCCCTTTTCAAACGGTAGACGCCGGCAAGAAGCGACACGATAACAACGCCCGCGGGAAAAGTGCCCGCCGTGGTGCCGTGCGTACTCAGAAAGGAAAGAAACTTTCGGCAAGGGAACGTCGCGCAGCCAATCGTCGTGAGCGGCTTTCTGCAAGAGATTCGCGGCGCGGTGGCAGATCTCGCTTGTCGCGAAAAGAGCTTCGCCGCCAGAGCGCCAGGGAACAGAGTGCATCGCTAAAGGCCCTTGAGCGAAGGTTACGCCGACCCCTGACTAAGCGCGAGCGTGCCGCGGAGCTACGGCGCCTCCAGTCACAACGTCGACGTGAAATTCTAGAAGCCAGGCGTCGAGCCGAAGCTGCCCGCCGAGCTGCCATTGCTCGCCAGCAGGCGCTGGATAAAGCTCTCCGCGACGAAGTCCAGGGCATGATTTCCAGGGACAATACCGCTGGTGAAGATCAACAGGTGCGTCGCATCGCTGTCAACGCGCTTGGCAACCACGCTGGAACAGTCGTAGTAATGGATCCGATGACTGGTAAAGTCTATTCGATAGTCAACCAGGAATGGGCCCTGCGACGAGGCTTCAAACCCTGCTCAACAATAAAGCTCGTTACCGGTGTGGCCGGACTTTCCGAGAATGTGATTCCACCTGCGGAGTTAGCCCTGGCGTCTGATCGTGGTCGCATGGATCTCACCTCAGCGCTCGCTCACTCTGATAACCCATATTTTGAACGCGTCGGTAGCGGCCTCGGCTTTGACAAAATGATCCATTACGCCCGCGAGCTGGGCCTGGGGGAAAAAACGGGAGCAAATGTTCCTTTCGAGTTTTCGGGCCGCTTGCCGGAAATGAAGCCTGGCTTTGCTCTTCACCGAATGTTCTCTTACGCGGACGGATTTGAGGTTACGGCGGTGCAATTAGGCACTCTTGTCTCGGCGATGGCTAACGGCGGAAAATTGCTTGTGCCTCAGATTCCGAACCCTGAGGACACTGTAAAGTTCAAGCCGGTGGTACGTCGCAAGTTGGACATCGACGGTAATGTCTGGCAGCGGATGATCCCGGGGATGATCGGTTCGGTGAATTACGGTTCTGGAAGAAAGGCATACGATCCTCTCCAGACGGTGGCGGGAAAGACCGGCACTTGTAACGGAGGCGGAGGAAGCTGGGTGGGGCTATTCACTTCATATGCGCCGCTGGCGAATCCAAGACTGGCAGTGGTCGTGATCACTCGCGGCACAGACGCTCATCGTCATTTGCCTGCCGCAGTGGCCGGCCAAATCTATCGCGATCTGCATCAGCGCTTCGGCACTCCGACAAATCTGCAGATTGCGTCCACGCCTGATGACGAGGAAAAAGAAATTGGCACGGGTGAAGGTGAGGACATGATCGCCGATCAGAACGGCGCGGATAGTGGGAGCTCTACCGACTCAGCAACAGCGACGACGGCTTCCCCAACCCATAAACTTCTTCCCGAAACATCACCGAACACGGTCAGGCGAGTAATAATGCCAATCAACTCTCAGAGTCAGAAAGCGGATGTCCAGAGGTCTTCGACGCCGAAGACTTCCATTACCCCGCCGACGCAGCTCGAAACCAGGCCGCGTCGAACTCAGGTTATGCAGCCGTAATTTGCCAGGGAGGTAACCCCTCGGAAAACCAATTTGCGCCGGAGCCTCGTAAAACTCGACGAGGCCCGGCGCAGTTGTTTTAGGGAAGCCTTTTTCTTACAGTTGACAGCATTCTTGCCTTGACAGGCTTGTAAGAGTTGCAGGAATATTGCGGGCGTTCTTCTTGCGCTCTGTTTTAAACGCGACGAAACTGTGATTCTCTCCTGGCTGCGGCAGAACGGCACCGCAGATCGGCAACTGGTTTTTGTAAGTCTGCATCTTAGTGTGTCGCCTATGCGACGCAGGCAAGCCAAACGTTGGCCCCCGCAGGGATAGATATAAGAGATAACTTGGAGGTTGTGAACAACTAATGAAAAAAAATATTCGGGTATTGGCAATTTACGCGACCCTGGGGCTGATGGCACCGTTCGCACAGGTTTTTCAACTGCAGGCGCAAACGCCAACACCAGCTGCAGCGCAGGGCCAGTGCACCGATGAGAGCAAAGCTGCCTGGTATGCCGACTTCACCAAGTACCGCACTACGGAGGCGACCAAGGCCTACGGAGCAGCCAAAAAATACTTAGCTGCCTGCCCGCAGGAAGAAGGTCAAATCCCAACCTACCTTAAGAAGTGGGTTATTGCCTACGATAAAGAAGCTCGTAAACTAAAGCTCACCGACCTATTCGTTAACCAGAGAAAGTATGCCGAAGCCATACCTCTCGCCAAGGAAATCCTGTCAGACGAGCCAGAGAATCTTACAGCTCATATAGCTCTCGGTTACGGCGGTTATGTGCTGGCTGTAACTACCAAGAACGAATCCGCGAATGCGGAGGCAATCAATTACGCGAAAAAGGCGATTCAGCTTATTGAATCGGGCAAAGCACCTGAGAACTGGTCTCCGTTCAAATCGAAGGAGGACGCGCTCGGTTACCTCTACTATTCGGTAGGGTTCCTTGAACGCGCCAGCAATCCTACTGAAGCACTCACCTACTTTATTAAGGCGGCCCAGTTTGATAGTGATATTAAGAAGAATCCGCAGACTTATGCTTTCATTGCCGCGGCCTATGAAAACGAATATGCCAAGCAGTCGGCAGACTATGAAGCTAAATATAAAGGCAAGGATGAAACACCCGAAAGCAAGCTGGCAGTAGCGAATATCAACCAGCTTGTGGACCGAGTTATCGACGCGCTTGCTCGAGCTGTGGCGGTCGCGGGTACCGATGCCGCTGCCCAGCAGTCAAAGGCTCAATGGCTCGCGCGACTGACGGAGCTTTATAAGTTTCGCCACAACCAATCGGATGCCGGTCTGACCGATTTAATCGCCAGCGTCATGTCGAAGCCGTTACCGCCCGTGCCAACGCCTCTTACGACGCTGCCCGCCACTCCAGCAACGACAACTACGCCGGCGACCGGAAGCATGACTAATATCGGTTCAACTTCTGCGCCAGGCGCCACGGTTCCTGCGGTTGCGGAATCACTGACGAGTACTCCGAAAACAACGACGACATCTGCTGCGGCCACGACCAGCACGAAGCCGCCAGTTAAACCGAAAACGCGAAACAATCATCGGCGTCACTAAAACTAAACCAGCTCTTAGGAGCAACCTTCCTATTACAGCCGGAAGCTTTGTCACTCGAGTCTGATGACGCTTCCGGCTTTATTACAAGTAGACTTACCTTGAAGAAACAGGGGATTACACTTCCGGATCTCGACCTCCTCGAAACCATCCTCGCTTACAAGTTTCAAAATCGTTCGTTGCTGGAGCGTGCAGTCACTCATCGCTCGTGGGCACACGAGCAAGTGGCGCCGGGAGCCGAAGATCAAGCGCGCCAGCTTCATAATGAAGCCCTTGAGTTCCTTGGTGATTCGGTATTGGGTCTGGTAGTCGCTGACTATCTCTGCAAGGCTTATCCGGCCGGCACCGAGGGTGAACTCTCTCGCATGAAGCACCGATTGGTGAGCGCGCCGACGCTGGCAGAGGCTTCGTTGCGCTTGAACCTGGGTGACTTTTTGCGCTTCGGGCGCGGAGAAGAAAAGAGTGGGGGCCGGCGCAAGGATGCGTTATTGGCTGACGTGTTAGAGGCCCTGGCCGGTGCAATCTTTGTGGATGGCGGCTTGCCCGCGGCAACGGCCTTTGTCCAGCATGCGCTGGGCGAAGACTTAGCGAAAGTTACTCCGAGTGCGGCAGCAGAAGCCGACTACAAAACCATGCTTCAGGAGAAACTCCAGGCAGAGCGACGCCCGGCGCCAAAATATTCTGTGGTCGAAGCGGTTGGGCCGCCACACCGACGAACTTTCCATGTCGAAGTGAGTTGGGACACGGGCAGTGTGCGCGCACAAGGCCGCTCGAAAAAAACGGCGGAAGCGGCCGCGGCTAAAGAGGCATTAGCGTTCATGAGGACAGATAAGAAGGGGGCGTGACGTTGATACTTGCCGCAACTGCTCGGCGCAACTGCGTTCGGCGACTGCCGTACAAGACCCCCCGTCGCTCCGGGGTCTTACAAACAATGGAACTTGACCGCGGCATCCAAGGTATCTAGGATGATTTGAGATGATACAGAATCCTTCCAGCGGGCGCGCCTCAACCAGGGTATCGGAGACGAAAGTGGATCCGAAGCCGTCTACTTTTTCGCGCATCTTTAATCGCAATGGCCACCGCTCTTCGCCGGCGCCGGAAACAAAACCAAAGGGTCCGCCCAAGTCTGTTTGGCGCGAATACTTTGAGTCGGCCGTGGTCACCGTAATCATGGCCCTGTTTGGCATGACCTTCATCGTGCAGGCTGTGAAGGTGCCGACGGGATCCATGCAGAATACGATCATGATCGGGGATCATCTTCTCGTTAACAAATTCATTTTCGCCCCAGGCGAGTCTGCTCCCTTTTTACCACAGCGCGAGATCAGACGTGGCGACATCATTGTTTTTAAGTATCCAGGCAATCGTTACAATCCCAAGAGTGACGATCGGCCCGACAATAAGCCAATAGTAACCAACTACGTTAAGCGAGTTATTGGCCTGCCCGGCGATCGCATTAGGATTGAGGGCAGGAATGTCATTGTCAACGGGCAGCCTTTGCCGGAACATCGCATCGATGCGGTCGATAAGGGTGACAACAGGTCCCCGCTTGAACCGGACAATGATCCTCCGCCTAAGCCGGGCGAAACTTACAACGTCTATTACCATCCAAACTCCGGCGATGAACAAAGTAGCGAAGACTATGACGCCTTCAAGCGTGAAGGAAACGGACATGAACTAGTTGTTCCCCAGAATAAATACTTTGTGATGGGTGATAATCGCGAAAATAGCGAAGACAGCCGCTACTGGGGTTTTGTCCCGCGCGATCTGGTGATTGGCCGGGCGATGTTTGTTTACTGGTCTTACGACGAAAGCGCGCCCTCGAGCGCAGCTCTGTTCCCCTTCAACCTCATCGTGGATTTCATCAATAACACTCGCTGGACTCGTACGGGCACGATGGTGAAGTGAGTGGTCGTGCTCTTGCCGCCCCGCCGCAAAGATCTGGTCGCTCACACTTCCGGTCCGTCAAGATTTCCCCACTCCAAGCCCGGGCCAAGGTCGTATTTTCTCAATCTGCGACGTGCTAGAATCCACTCGCTTTGCGGACGTGAGGTCGTTCATCGTTATCGGCAAGGGGGGTTTTGTGTTTTGAATTGGAAAGGGTTTGCCGGACGGCTTTGGACGCGGGTGAACGATCACGAGATCTTCGGGCGCGCTGCTCAGCTCTCTTATTATTTCCTGCTGGCCCTCTTCCCACTCTTATTGTTTCTCATAACACTGCTCGGCTATCTTGCCCAGGCCGGATCGGATCTACGCAACGAGCTTCTCACCTACCTCGCCACAGTGATGCCGTCTTCCGCAGTAACTCTGGTGCACACCACGCTCGAGGAAATCAGCGCCGCCCGCGGCGGCGGCAAACTCTCCCTGGGAATTCTCGCGGCCCTGTGGGCTGCCTCTAACGGAATGGGCGCCATTAGCGGCACGCTGAATGTGGCCTACGGTGTAAAGGAGGAGCGTCCCTGGTGGAAGGTGAGACTGGTGGCAATTTTCTTAACTATTATGGTCTCGATATTCATCGTAGTGGCGCTGGCGATTGTTTTGTACGGAGGGCACATCGGCGAGCGAGTGGCGATGCATTTTGGTTTCAGCTCAGCGTTTACAATCGCCTGGAAAATTCTGCAATGGCCCATTGCGCTCTTGTTCACGCTGCTAACTTTCGATCTCATTTACTACCTGGCGCCGAACGATAGGCGCCCAAAGCGACGAGTCTGGACCGCGGGAGCCGCAACTGCGGTCGTCCTATGGCTGTTGGTGTCGTTCGCCTTCAGGCTCTATCTCCACTTTTTCAATTCCTACAGCGTAACCTACGGTTCGCTCGGCGC
>Ga0137407_10003537_pt1 | contig 10407 bp, 6 predicted proteins | sample CZOMad2_2_16fung_FD_108410 | JGI IMG/M metagenome (GOLD analysis project Ga0137407, IMG submission 108410) | Vadose zone soil fungal communities from Angelo Coast Range Reserve, California, USA - CZOMad2_2_16fungal (Illumina Assembly) | ecosystem: Environmental > Terrestrial > Soil > Vadose zone...
AGGACCAGTGGAGCTTTGGCGCCGGTCAAGGGGTGCCGTGTGGTCGGGATGACGACTGGCCCGTGCAGGTACTCGTGGATGTCCGTGCCACAGATACCGCAGTAGGCGATCGCCACGGTAACCCAGCCGGCGGGTGGGTTGGGCGGGGCGGGCCATTCCTGCACCCGAATGTCGTGCCTTCCGTGATAGACGGCGGCGAGCACGGCCCACTTTTAGCACAGGGCGAGGGTGCGGCTTGGCCACGGTCACGAGATCGGGGCTTCCCAGCGGAGGCAAGTCCCGCAGCCGAAAGAGACCCCTGCTCAGCTGCTCGAGGACGCCAGCGTCGCGCATCGCGTAGAAGGTCTTCCGGCTGATGCCGATTCGCAGAGCATCCGACATGCGGCCCATGCCACCGCGGGAGTGGATGGCATCCCGCTCCTTGGCGAACACCTGCCTAGCTCGCGACGAACGCTGCGCCACTGCGATTCCGTGCCAGCTCCGCCAGAGCGTCCTCGCTCTCGTCGTCGAGCTACTTGCCGGTCCTGATCATGGGCGAGATATCGAAGCACGATCCGGACCACTGCGCTCATCGCGCGCGAAACGGCGTCGCCGTCCGGCGAGCCCGTGAAGTGGCACCGCTGTCGCTGACGTTGCCAGGGGGTTCGACATGGCTGGCCGGCGACATCGCTCGGTCACTTCGATCGGTACCGTCGACAGTCGGAGAGCTCGGATATGCGCAGGTTGGATGCTCTAGAGGACGGACGACGGACGCGTGGCGTACGCCCTCGGGTCCACGCCGCGCTGCTAATCTGGACGGCCATTCTGCTGGTCGTCTCGTCGCTCGCGACCTGACGGTACGCGGCCGGTCAAGCTGCCAGATCGTCGGTCGGGCCGCCAATGGCGCCCTTTCAAAACCAGAGGATCGCGGCCAGAACATAGCGGTCGCGGCGCTTCGAGGTGCTGCGTTACCGCGTCAAGCCGAACGTGTCCGCCGCGAGGTCGTCCATTTCTACGTCTTGCACGACCACTCCAACGTCCACGCATCCCAGGGATGCCCGGGAGCCGCGTTCCTGCGCGCCCTGCCGCTGCCGATCCGCCGCGCATCGGTCTGGCCCCTCGGATCCGCGCCGGCCGTCCGGATCGGACGCTCGCTGACACATCCGATCGTGTGCTGGTTGGCCGGCACGGGCGTAGTCATCGCGTGGCACGTCCCGCCGGCGCACGCGCTGAGCATGGCGTCGAGCTCGTGGCACCTGATCCAGCACGTCACGTTCCTCCTCGGTGGGCTTCTCTTCTGGTGGCCCGTGATGCACCCGAGCCGCGGCTCAGCGACGTTTTCAGTTTCTTTCGCCCCGCTCTATCTGTTCCTCGCGACCCTGCCTTGCGACGCTCTCTCCGCCTTTCTCTCCTTCTGCGGGCGCGTGGTCTATCCGTCGCATCACCTCGTCCACGCGACCTTCGGTTTGACCGCCCTGCAGGATCAGGAGCTCGCAGGCGCCCTGATGTGGTTCTGGGTGACGATCGCGTATCTGCTTCCGGCGACGGTCAGCACGATCCGGATGCTCTCGCCCCAATCGGGTCTCGCGTCTCGTTTCGCGGAAGAGGCATGATTCGTGCAGCAAGCTCGTTCCATCGGTCGATCGTGACTCGAGCAGTCGAAGGAGTCCGCAACAAGTGTCGATGCGTTTGACAGCCGCACAGCACACGCGCCTCCCACAAGCTGCCGCGACGGAGCGACTCCCCGTCGTGTGCCTGGCCAGGCACGGTCAGACCGCCTGGACGATCTCTCATCAGCACACGGGCGTTGAGGGCCGCACCACCGCCGAGATCCATGCCGAGCGCCCCAGCTGGCAGTTGTTCCGCGACGGCTGTCCCGGTGGAGAATCGCCGGAAGAGGTTGCAACACGGGCCGGCCGCGTTATTCGGCGGGTGCAGGCGATCGGCGGTGATGTGCTGCTTTTTTCCAGCGGGCATTTCCTGCGGATGTTCGCAGTGCGCTGGCTCGGGCTCGATCCGGGTGCGGGCCGGTACTTCGTGCTCGGCACGGCGAGCCTGAGCGAGATGGGCGACGAGCGCGATCGATCCGAGCCGGTCATTTGGCTCTGGGGCGAAATGCATCACGAGCGGCGCGGCGACAAGCAGCACGCGCGCAACCGGGAGACCACATGAGCGCGAGACAGGCCGCCATCCTTCGAGCAACGACGCCCACCGACGATCCCGAGGCGCTGCGGCGGCAATACGGCGGCCGGATCGAGCTGACTGGCACCGCCGATGCGTTCTACGAGCGGCACCTGCTCTTCGACAACGTCACCGATCCCGACTCGACTGGTGCGCGCGAGCGCTATGAGGCCGTCGCGCGTTCCGTCCGGGACATCCTCTCGCAGCGATGGGTCCGCACCGAGCAGACGTACGCGCGCGAGAACCCCAAACGCGTCTATTACCTCTCGATGGAGTTCCTCATCGGCCGATCGTTGACGAACAACATCACGAATCTCTTGCTCGGTCCCGTCGCGCGCGACGCCGTCAGGCAGAAGTCCCTCGACTGGTTCGGCCTCCTGGAGGAGGAACCGGACGCCGGCCTGGGAAATGGCGGGCTGGGCCGTCTGGCCGCGTGCTTCCTCGATTCGATGGCCACCATGCAGTTGCCAGCCATGGGATACGGGCTCCGGTACGAGTACGGGATGTTCCGGCAGTCCATCGAACACGGCTGGCAGCGCGAGCAGCCCGACAACTGGCTCCGCCGTCCCGATCCCTGGGAAGTCGCGCGCCCCGAGGAGAAGGTCGAGATCAACCTGAACTGCTCGTTCGAGGTCGGGGGAGGAGAGCTACGCCCGATCATTGGCCGCCCATCCAAGCTGATCGGGATTCCCTACGATCGGCCCGTCGTCGGGCACGGCGGCAAGACCATCAACACCCTTCGCCTCTGGGCGGCGGCCGCTCCCGAATCGTTCGATTTCCAGACCTTCAGTCACGGCGACTTCGTGGGCGCCCTGGCGAAGACGCTCGCGGCCGAGTCTCTCACTCGCGTTCTGTACCCCGACGACAGCACGAGCCAAGGGCAAGGATTGCGATTCGTGCAGGAGTACTTCCTGGTCGCGTCCTCGCTCGCCGATCTGATCCGGCGGTTCCGGCGCGGCAGCGCCGACTGGAGCGCCCTTCCGGAAAAGGTCGCCATCCAGCTCAACGACACCCACCCGGCCGTCGCCGTCCCCGAGCTGATGCGAATCTTGCTCGACGACGCGCACCTCGGATGGGATCAGGCCTGGGACCTCACCGAGCGGACGCTCGCCTACACGAATCACACGCTGTTGCCCGAGGCGCTGGAAAAATGGCCACTCGACTGGTTCGAGAAGCTGCTCCCGCGCCACCTCGAGATTGTCTTCGAGATCAACCGGCGGCTGCTCGACGGCGTCCGGCGCCGCTTCCCCGGAGACGAGGGCCGCGTCGAACGCGCGAGCGTCATCGAAGAAGGCCCGAACAAGCACGTCCGCATGGCCAATCTCGCCATCGTCGGCTCGCATAGCACGAACGGCGTGGCGGCCATCCACTCCGCGCTCTTGCGTTCGTTGACCGTGCGGGACCTGGCGGAGGCTTTCCCTGAGCGCTTCGGCAACAAGACCAACGGCGTCACGCCACGCCGGTGGCTGTTGCTCGCCAACCCTTCGCTCGCAACGACCATTACCGAAGCGATCGGCGCCGACTGGATCTCGGACCTCGATCAGCTGCAGAGGCTCAGGCCGCTCGCCGACGACGCAGGTTTCCGCGACGCGTTCCAGCAGACGAAGCAGGCGGCGAAGACCGCCTTCGCCGGGTGGCTGCGAAAGAGCGTCGGAGAACGGATCGATCCGAACTCGATCTTCGACAGCCAGATCAAGCGCATCCACGAATACAAGCGGCAGCTCCTGAATGCCTTGCGGATCGTGGTCCTTTACAACCGGCTGCGGGAAAACCCGAACGCCGAGATGGCGCCTCGGACGTTCCTGTTCGGCGGCAAGGCCGCGCCTGCGTACCGCCTGGCGAAGTTGATCATCAAGTTCCTCAACAACCTGGCCGCTACCATCGATACCGATCCGGCGGTGCGGGGACGGCTCAAGGTGGTCTTCTTGCCCGAGTACTGCGTCTCGCTGGCCGAGCGGCTGATCCCCGCGAGCGACGTCTCCAACCAGATCTCGACGGCCGGATACGAGGCGAGCGGCACGAGCAACATGAAGTTCATGATGAACGGCGCGCTGACGATCGGCACGCGCGACGGCGCCACCATCGAGATGGCCGAGGAAGCCGGTGAGGAGAACTTCTTCCTCTTCGGCCTGACCGCGGAGCAGGTGGCCGACAGCCGCGCCTGGTACAACCCGGGCTGGCATTACGACAATCAGCCGGAGACCCGCGCGGCGCTGGACCTCATTTTTTCCGATCACTTCAGCCGCGGCGAACCCGGCGTGTTCGATCCGCTGCGCAGCGCGCTTTTGACGCAAGACCATTACATGCACCTGGCCGACCTCGCCTCGTACCTCGAGGCCGACCGCGGCTTGTGCGCGCTCTATGCCGATCGGGATGCGTGGGCGCGCAAGTCAGTCCTCAACGTGGCCAGCTCCGGGAAGTTCTCGAGCGACCGCACCATCTCCGAGTACGCGGCCGACATCTGGCGCGTCAGCCCTTGTCCGGTCGAGTGAGGGAGCGCGCGATGGCTCACGACCCGTCGAATGCGCTGTCTGCAATGGCCGGCAAACCGGCCCCGAGATCGATCCTCGTCGATCTCGCGCGGCTCGAGCGCGACTACTACCGCCGAAAGCCCGATCCATCCGATCCGGCACAGCTCGTCAGCTTCGGCACCAGCGGACACCGCGGCTCCTCGCTGCGCGGCTCGTTCACCGAGGCGCACATCGGGGCCATCACGCAGGCGATCTGCGAGTACCGCGGCGCTCACGGGATCAATGGTCCGCTGCACATGGGCAAGGACACGCACGGCCTCTCCGAGCCGGCCCAGAGGACCGCGCTCGAAGTGCTGGCCGCCAACGACGTCGAAACGATCGTCCAGCGCGACGGCGGTGTCACGCCTACGCCCGTGATCTCCTGGGCGATCCTCACATATAACCGGGGCCGCAAGGCGCACTTCGCGGACGGGATCGTCATCACGCCTTCGCACAATCCGCCCGAGGATGGGGGCTTCAAGTATGACCCGCCCAACGGAGGACCTGCCGACGTCGAGGCGACGAGGTGGATCCAGGACCGCGCGAACGAGCTGTTGCGGGCGGGAAACGCCGGCGTCAAGCGCGTGCCGTTCGCGACCGCGTTGAGGAAGTCGACCACTCACGAGCTGGACTTCGTCCTGCCGTACGTCCGCGATCTCGGGAACGTGGTGGACATGGACGTCATTCGCGAGGCCGGACTCGAGTTGGGCGTGGACCCGCTGGGCGGCGCGTCGAAGCCCGTCTGGGAAGCGATTGGAGCGGTCCACGGGATCTCCATCGCCGTGGTGAATCCGGAGATCGATCCGACGTTCTCGTTCATGACGGTCGATCACGACGGCAAGATCCGCACGGATCCGTCGAGCCCGTACGCGATGGCGCGGGTGGTTGCCCTCAAGGACAAGTTCCGGGTCGTCGTGGCCAACGATGCCGACGCGGACCGGCACGGCGTGGTGACGCGCTCCGCAGGACTCTTGAACCCGAACCACTACCTGACGGTCGCCATCCATTACCTGCTCACGCATCGGCCACGCTGGCCGGCGCACGCCGCGGTCGGCAAGACGGTCGTCAGCAGCAGCATGATCGATCGCGTCGTCGAGAAGCTGGGCCGCCGGCTGTACGAGGTGCCGGTCGGTTTCAAATGGTTCGTGCCGGGCCTCTTCGACGGCTCCTGCTGTTTCGGGGGTGAAGAGAGCGCCGGCGCGAGCTTCCTGCGGCGCGACGCGACAGTCTGGGCGACCGACAAGGACGGCGTGATCATGGATCTCCTGGCGGCGGAGATGACCGCTGCCACGGGGACGGATCCGGGCGGGCACTACAAGGCGCTCGAGGCCGAGCTCGGCACGTCGTACTACACGCGCATCGACGCGCCGGCTTCCGCCGAGCAGAAGGCGCGGCTCAAGACGGTCTCGCCCGAGGCCGTCCGCAAAGAGACGCTCGCAGGCGATCCGATCACCGCCAAGCAGACCAAGGCAAGAGGCAATGGTGCGCCGATCGACGGCCTCAAGATCGTGACCGCGAGCGGATGGTTCGCTGCCCGCCCGTCGGGGACCGAGAGCGTCTACAAGATCTACGCGGAGAGCTTCAGGAGTGCATCGCACCTCGACGCCCTCCTGAACGAGGCCCAGGGCCTGGTCGACACCGCGATCGGGGGCTCGAAATGAGCCTGCCCCCGTTCCCCGCGAGCTACCGCGCCTCCGGCGTTTTGCTGCACGTCACCTCGCTGCCTTCGCCGTATGGAATCGGCGACATGGGCCCTTCGGCTATTGCGTGGATCGACCGGCTTCACCAGGCGGGACAGACCTATTGGCAGGCCCTCCCTTTGGGGCCGACGGGTTATGGGGATTCGCCGTACCAGGCCCTGTCCTCGTTCGCCGGCAACGCGCTCTTGATCAGCCCCGACTGGCTGATCGAGGACGGGCTCGTCCGCGCCAGCGACTGCGCGGACCACTCGTTTCCGCCGACGAAAGTCGATTTCGACGCCGTCAAGCGCTTCAAGCACTCATTGCTCGAGGCAGCGTGGAGGAACTTCAGTGCCGGCCTGCGCGCGGACTTGCAGCCTGCGTTCGAGGAGTTCGGCCAGACGCAGGCCCACTGGCTGGACGATTACGCCTTGTTCCGCGCGCTCAAGGAGAGGCACGGAGGCGCGCCGTATCTCGATTGGCCGGCGGAGCTCGTCCGGCGGAACCCTGCCGCGCTCGATCGGGCCCGCCGGGATCTCGCGAGAGGAGTCGACCAGGTCCGCTTCAGCCAGTTCCTCTTGTTCCGCCAAGGCGCGCGCCTGAAGGAACACGCCCGCGCTCGAGGCGTGCGTTTGATCGGCGATCTGCCCTTTTTCGTCTCCCCGGACTCGAGCGACGTGTGGGCCAATCCGGAGCTCTTCCTGCTCGACGACCAGCGCCGGCCGCGCGTGGTCGCCGGCGTGCCGCCGGACTACTTCAGCGCCCAGGGGCAACTCTGGGGCAATCCCATCTACGACTGGGACGCGCTTTCCGCGCGCGGCTATGGCTTTTGCATCGACCGCGTCCGGGCCTTGCTCGCGCACGTCGACGCGATCCGCCTCGATCACTTCCGCGGATTCTCGGCGGCCTGGCACGTCCCCTTCGCGGCGCCCACGGCGCAAACCGGCGAGTGGCAACCGGGCCCAGGCGCCCGATTCTTCAACGCCCTGCAGAGGGAATTGGGCGGCCTTCCGTTCTTCGCGGAGGACCTGGGGATCATCACGCCGGACGTGAGCGCTCTGCGCGACGAGTTTCATCTCCCCGGGACGCGCGTCCTGCAGTTCGCCTTCGACGGCCATTCCGACAACCCGCACCTGCCCGACAACTACCAGCCCAACGCGGTCGGGTACACGGGCACGCACGACAATCCGACCACGCGTGGGTGGTACGAGGATCTGCCGGACACCGCGCGCGGCAACCTGTGGCGCTACCTGAAACGCCCGGGTGGCACCAGCGCGGACGCGTCCCCTGCCCTGCTGCGTGTTCTCTGGTCGTCGGTGGCTGCGCTCGCGATGGCGCCGCTGCAGGACGTCCTCAACCTGGGCAAGGAAGCGCGGATGAACCAGCCCGGCAGCGCCGAGGGCAACTGGCGCTGGCGCTCGACGGACGAAATGCTGGCCGCGCCGGCATTCCAGTCGCTCCAAGAGTTGACCCGCGCCTCGGCCCGAGCGGCCGATGCGCAAAGAACGCCGACCGGCAGTTCGATGGCGGCCGCGTCATGACCAAGGAGAGAAGATGAAAGTCACCGAAACGCTTCACGGCGAGGGGCAGAGCCTCTGGCTCGACAACATCACGCGCGACCTGCTGCAGAGCGGGACGCTGAAGCGTTACATCAGCGACCTGTCGGTCACAGGTCTCACGTCCAACCCGACCATCTTCGACCACGCCATCAAGAACAGCTCGTCCTACGACGCCGCAATCCGGAAGAAGGCGAAGGAAGGAAAGTCGGGTGAGGACCTCTTCTTCGAGCTGGCGATCGAGGACGTGACCCGGGCCGCCGATCTTTTCCGTCCGATCTGGGATCGCACGCACGGGGTGGACGGCTGGGTGTCCCTGGAAGTCTCGCCGGTCCTGGCCCACGACACGGCCAGCACACTCGCCGCAGCGAAAGCCCTGCACGCGCGCGCCGGCCGGCCCAACCTCTTCATCAAGATCCCGGGCACGAAGGAGGGCCTGCCTGCCATCGAGGAGGCGATCTTCGCCGGCATTCCCATCAACGTGACGCTGCTCTTCTCGCACCAGCAATACCTGGCCGCGGCCGAAGCTTTCGTGCGCGGGATCGAGCGGCGCGTGGATGCCGGGATGGATCCCGAAGTCGGCTCGGTGGCCTCGGTGTTCATCAGCCGCTGGGACACGGCCGTGAAGGACAAGGTGCCCGCGGCGCTGCGCAATGAGCTCGGCATCGCCATCGCGAAGAAGACGTACAAGGCGTACCGCACGCTCCTGGGCTCTCCGCGCTGGCAGCGCGTCTTCAACGAGGGGGCCCGTCCGCAGCGCCTGTTGTGGGCCAGCACGGGCACCAAGGATCCCGGCGCGTCGGACGTCCTCTACGTGAAGTCGCTCGCCGCGCCCTTCACGGTGAACACGATGCCCGAGGGCACTTTGAAGGCCCTCGCCGATCACGGATCGCTTGGCGGCGTCCTCACCGCCGACGGCGGCGACAGCGAGGAAGTGCTGGCCCGGTTTGCCGCCGCCGGCGTCGACGTGGACGCCCTCGCCACCAGGCTCCAGGACGAGGGCGCCAAATCCTTCGTCGGCTCCTGGACCGAGCTGATGGACGTGATCGCCTCTAAAACCGCCGCCTTGGACAAGGCGAGCTGATTCGAAAGGAAAGAACAATGACACGAACGCTTATCACCGCGCGCCCCTCGTGGAAGGCACTGCAGGCTCACCAGGAGAAAGTCCGGGAGGTACACCTGCGGACCCTCTTCGCCGACGACGCCACACGCGGCGAGCGGCTGACCGCGGAGGCGGCCGGCATCTTCCTCGACTACTCGAAGAACCGGGTCACGGACGAGACACTCGCGCTCTTGCGCGGGTTGGCCGCGGAGGCCGATCTGCGCGGGCGGATCGACGCGATGTTCCGCGGTGACAAGATCAACGTTACCGAAAACCGCGCCGTCTTGCACGTCGCCCTGCGCGCGCCGCGGGGGGCTTCGATCACCGTCGATGGGAAGAACGTGGTTCCCGACGTCCACGCGGTGCTCGACGCGATGAGCGATTTCGCCAACCGGGTGCGGAGCGGCGCCTGGAAGGGGCACACCGGCAAGCGGATCCGCAACGTCGTCAACATCGGTATCGGCGGCTCGGATCTCGGGCCCGTGATGGCCTACGAAGCGCTCCGGCACTACAGCGACCGCGCAATGACGTTCCGCTTCGTGTCGAACGTCGACGGGACCGATCTGGCTGAAGCGACCCGCGACCTCGATCCGGCCGAGACGCTCTTCATCGCCTCGTCGAAGACCTTCACGACGCTGGAGACGATGACCAACGCCGAGAGCGCGCGGCAGTGGCTGCTCACGGGACTCGGCGGCGACGCCAAGGCGGTGGCCAAACACTTCGTCGCGGTCTCCACGAACGCCAAGAAGGTGTCGGAGTTCGGGATCGACACGGCGAACATGTTCGGATTCTGGGACTGGGTCGGCGGCCGCTACTCGATGGACTCGGCGATCGGCCTCTCAACGATGATCGCCGTCGGCCCGGAACACTTCCGCGCCATGCTCGATGGCTTCCGCCAGATGGACGAGCACTTCCGCACCGCCCCGTTCGAGCAAAACCTGCCCGTGCTCCTGGGTCTATTGACCGTCTGGTACACGGACTTCTTCGGGGCGGAGACGATCGGGGTCATGCCCTACGAGCAGTACCTGAAGCGCTTTCCCGCGTACCTGCAGCAATTGACGATGGAGAGCAACGGCAAGCACGTCACCCGCGAAGGGACCGAGGTCAATTTCGCGACCGGGCCCATCTACTGGGGTGAACCGGGCACCAACGGGCAGCACTCCTTCTACCAGCTGATCCATCAAGGGACGCGCCTCATCCCTTGCGACTTCATCGCCTTCAATCAGACGCTGAACCCGCTCGGCCGGCACCACGACATGCTGCTCGCGAACGTGTTCGCGCAGACCGAGGCGCTCGCCTTCGGCAAGACGCGCGAGCAAGTCAAGGCTGAGGGGACGGCGGACGGCCTCGTTCCGCACCGCGTCTTCCGCGGCAACCGTCCCTCGAACACGATCGTCGCC
>Ga0137407_10003539_pt1 | contig 10406 bp, 7 predicted proteins | sample CZOMad2_2_16fung_FD_108410 | JGI IMG/M metagenome (GOLD analysis project Ga0137407, IMG submission 108410) | Vadose zone soil fungal communities from Angelo Coast Range Reserve, California, USA - CZOMad2_2_16fungal (Illumina Assembly) | ecosystem: Environmental > Terrestrial > Soil > Vadose zone...
AGCGATCTCGGAAAGAGAAAAGCGCGGCGTAGGGTGTTGCAAAACCCGTCAAGTGAAGATTCATCGGCTGTAGCGGCGGTCTATGACCGCCGGTATTTCGTTGATTCCAGGAAAACCGGCGGTCATAGACCGCCGCTACAGTCCCTCTCGACTCTATTCCATCCCGTTCAGAGTTGGCGCAATGGCCGGTGCCAGCAGCTTCAGTGTGGCGACGGGAAGTGCGCTCGTGAATACGTAGTCTCCAGCCTTGTCGCCGCCGACGTAAGCAGTGAGGACACCAAAATATCGATCCCCAATATAGAACACGAAAGTGCCGGTGCGGCTGACCGCGCGCGAAGACTTGACGTAGCCACCCCGTCCAAACGTCTCGAAACGATTGTCGCCGGAACCGGTCTTTCCTCCAGTGACAACAAGCTGGCCGTCCTTGCCTGTAAATGCGCCCGCCAGCCGGATCGCTGTTCCTTTCTGCACCACATCGGCAAGAACCTGGTGCAGCGCGTGAGCGACAGCCGGATCCATTGCCCGTTCACCCGGCTGTTGATTGGGCTGGAAAACCGTTTCGTAGGGTGTATCACCGGCAAATCGCAATTGCCGGACGCGCAGGGTCGGCAATCGAACTCCATCATTTAGAATGATGCCCATCAATTCGGCCAATGCGGCGGGCCGATCGGCCGAACTTCCGATCGCAGTGGCCAGGGACGGAACCAGGCGGTCAAACGGAAAGGCCAGGCGTTGCCAGTATGGCGTCATCCGGGCGAATGCATCTTCTTCGAAACGAATACGAAGCCGGACTTCCTGAGCCCGCCGATTCTTCGTTTGAAAGAGCCAGCGAGAAGACATCGTCCGAACGCCGGCACTGCGTTCGAACAATTCAGCCCAGGATACATCCGGGTCCTGGATCATCTGACCGGCGCACCACACATCCAGCGGATGCCGCTGGAGCAGATAACCGTAATCGGACATATTGAGATGCGTTGGATCATAGGCTTTGAACAACCGGGCCGCCTCGTCTGCTGAAACGGTGCTGCCGTTCGACTGAAGCCAATTGGCCAGGGCGTCCTTGTTAGCGGCGGGATTCCATGAAAGAAAGAGCATGGCCAGTCGGCGAGCCGACTTGTTCCGGGTTCCCAGCACCTCGTTGACAATGGCATCCGGTGTTAAACCGCGATAAGTCCGATATGCCCCGTAAAGAAAATGTTCCGATTCCTTTTCCGCGATTTCGTTCAGCAGCCGCAAGCGCTCAGGATTATCGGGTTGATCCAGGACCTTCTCCATATCAAATGGAAGCCGGGCTTCGTGGAACCGCACGAGATCGCGCATGAGGCGGATGTACACGAGATTCACAGAATGTTGCAGGCCATCCCGCAGCGTGTACATCATTCCATTTTCTTTCTTGTCGAAATTTGCAAAGACATGCGCGCCTCCGCCGGTGAAAAACAGTTCTCCCGGATTGCCGGAGTATCGTCGGTCGAGAGCCTTGTCCAACAGAGTGTCCAGAGCGAGATCGGCGTCGGCGCCCATCGTCTCCGCGGTCCAGCGAGTAATCGGATCCCGGGCCGCCTGCGCAAGTTGTCTGAGAGCCTGAGCGTCCAGCCCGTGGAACTCATGATAGAGAGAAGCTACCAGTTCAAGATAGTGAGACAGCGTCCGCAGCTTGGCGGTACTACCCAATTCCAGCTTCATTCCTTCATTCAAATCGAATGGCTGATTGAGCGTGTCGGCCTGGGCACGGAGCACATTGCCGGCCGGCGTGCGTTCAAAGAGGGTAAAGCTATACATCACCTGCGCTGGATCACCACGTAGCAGCAGGTGTTCCTGCCGAAGTCCCTGCGCCTGGACGAAAGCGGGATCTTTCAGCTTTTGAAAAAGAGCCAGCACGTCGTTTTGCAGACTGATGTTGAGCGTCGTATCCGCATCGAGGTGCAAACGATCGAGCGCGTAAAGATCCGGCACGCCCAAAACTGTCATCATGTGCGCGCGGAACGCATTTGTTGCCTTGCGCTGAACGTATGGAACGGGTTGTGGAGCCGGTGCACGGTTCAAAAACTCCAGCGGAGCCGATTCCACACTTCCGGCGAGATCTTTTGAAATGGCGCCCTCGGTCTCCAGTTGTCGAGCGTAATAGCGCACTCGAGCTTCAAGAGCGGAGCGATCTTCCTTTAAATAGAAGGATGGGGCGCGAGCGGCGCAGATGAGCGCCAGCATGTGTTTGATAATTCGTGCTTTGTCTTTTTTCGGACCGGGGCCGTTGATGACAGACAGCACCTCGTGCAGTTCGACGCCGAACCACGCGTGGAGACCGGCTCCCAGGCCATTGACCTCACCGTAGTTGGAGGCCGCCGCAAGCGGCACAGAATTCAAGTAGTCCAGCACGATTTCACGCCTCTCGGCGCTCGTATCAGGCCCCGACCGATAGACGCGAAGGCTTGCGCTGACCATCTGCCGCAACTTATCCGTTGCCGAGCTCGTTCTCCCGCCATCGGCATAACGGAATTTTTCGATCTGCGTGGCGAGCGTGCTTCCGCCCTCGAGGTGAACTGGAAGTCCCAATTTATGGCCGGCGTACAAAACACCGGCTTTCGCAAGGCGTCCCCAGTCGACAACCGGATTGCGGCTGGCGAAACTCGAATCCTCCAGCTCCCGATTCTCAACAAACAGCAGGGCCTTGACCACTAACGGCGGGATCTCATCGTAGGTCTTGAATACCTGGTCGTTCGAGTCTGCGTCGTAAAGCGTCGTCCCATTTTCGCCGCGGATTATCAGCCCGGCTTCAGCCGGTTCGCGGTAGGGAGGCGTAATTTTCCAGCGCGTCAGCCCTTCCAGTTCCGGTGAAAGGCGTGCCTGTTCCACGATATGGTATCCGGCGCCCATCAGCTGACGCTCGAATGCAGGCAATTTGGAATAGCCTCGCGCCTCGTTAAAAGGTCCGCTTTCCGGAAACGCGATTCGCGGACTGGGCCCCGGACCAATGCCATAGGACAGGCGGGCCGCGACGGTAGAAAACAACATTGCTTCCATTCCGGAAGTGCGCGCTTCGTAGAGCCCTGCGGTTAAAAGCAGCAGCGTCGGCAGGGTTAAGAGGAACCATCGGGTGTTATTTCGCAGGTTCAAAAGATGGATACGCCTCCACCACACTCGATTTGTTTCTGTTTTTCGCCACTTGTCCGGCAAGTCTTCCGAAGGCAAAGAACCTTCACGCCACATTTGTCTTCCTCATTTACGAGCTACATCGGATGTCGTGCACGACATCCGAGATATGCAATTCAGGCTCCGCAGCGCTTCATAGTCGGACGAACCCTGACAGGAAGTTTTCTCAGTACGCGCAAAGAACATTGCCCGGCGCGCCAGGCGCCAACAAGGTGTGAAATATCTTGCGCGCCGACAAATATCGTGCCACGATATCGTACCACGATGCAGAACAAATCCAAGCCTGACAGGGAAGCCGAATACAGGGCATTGGCCGACTTCCGATATCACATACGGCGCTATCTGGATTTCAGCGATCAAGCCGCTAAAAAGGCAGGCATCGAATCGAAGCAGTATCAACTGCTCCTCGCCATCAGAGGTCTTCCCGAAGAAATTGAACCCACGGTTGGCACGCTGGCTCAACGGCTGGGCCTTCGTCACCACAGCAGCGTCGAGCTCATCAATCGTGCCGAAGCAAATCAGCTTGTAAAGCGGTCGCGCAACGGAGCCCGTGTCCTTGTGAAATTGACGGACAAGGGCCAGCGCGTCTTGTCACGGGGAGTCGAGGAACGCCTCCAGGAGCTTCGAGTGGCGGGACCGGTTCTCGTCGAGGCTCTTCAGCAACTTATCCATGCGAATCACGTACCGAAAAGGAAAAGAAAATGAGAAACCAGGACAAGATTAAACTCTTATGTTTGCTGTTGTTAGTCGCAGCGTCAATCGCTGCCGGCTGCAAGAAAAACGTCGCCGCGGCTCCTCCTCCGCCTCCGCCCGTGCAGCCGACGCCACCATCACCACCTGCTCCGGCGATCACGCTTCGCGCAGCGCCGGCGACAATCGACCGGGGCCAGGCAACGTCGCTTCAGTGGGAAGCGAAGAATGCGGCCAGCGTGCGGATACAGCCCGATGTCGGCAACGTTCAAAGTCAGGGATCGCGGTCAGTCTCTCCCACCTCGTCCGTAACTTACACCGCTACCGCCACGGGTCCCGGGGGGTCTGCAAGCGATACCGCGCGCATCACGGTTCGCGTTCCGGCCGCAGCGGAAACGACACGAACCGAACCGCGGCCGGACACGCGTGTGAGCCTGGAAGAACTCTTCAGGCAAAACATACAAACAATCTATTTCAACTACGACCAGAGCGACATCCGTCCGGACCAGGTCTCGCGGCTCGAAGGCAATGCTTCCTGGTTAAAGCAACACCCAGGCGTGAAATTTACAATCGAAGGGCATTGTGACGAACGAGGAAGCGCGGAATACAACCTTGGCCTGGGTGACCGGCGTGCTAACACCGTGAAGGAGTTCCTCATCCATCAGGGTGTTGACCAATCCAGCATCAACACCATCAGCTATGGAGAAGAACATCCTGTTTGCACGGATGCCACAGAAGAGTGCTATCAGAAGAATCGGCGCGGGGCATTTGTACTCAGACCTACAAGTTAATGGGATCAGCCGCGGATTTCACGGATTACGCGGATGGCGCGCGTCAAAGGCGTTAATTGCGCGCCATCCGCGTAATCCGTGAAATCCGCGGCTGATTCTTTTAGAAGCTCAATCGCCCATGAATCTGAATTGTCCGGGCGCCCCTCGTTGTGGTGATCCTGCCGAAGTTGGGACTATCAATGCTCGCGGTCGGATTGCCGAAGTTGGTATGGTTGGGCGCATTGAACATGTCCACTCGGGTTTCGAACCGCACGTTTTCCCGAACCGCAAAGCTCTTACCGACTGCAAAGTCTACGTTCCACAATCCAGGTCCGCGGCCAACCATGAACGCCGCGTTTCCGGGCCGGATAGGCACTTTGGAAACTGCGCCGACGGGCACCTTTGCAAATGCCGCGACGTTCAAATATTGGCCCGTCGTGCGGTAGTCGTCCAGATACATGTGCTTGATGTCGAGGATATCCGGACGGCTGGTCGGGCCGCCGGGGCTTAGCTGAGTAATGTCGAAAGCCGCGCCGGTCTGCGCTCGAAGAATTCCGGAGAACTGCCACCCTCCCAACACCTGACGCAAGGCGGAGTTGAAGTTTGTGAGCGCGGGCAATTGGTACACCCAGTCGCCGGAGACCGTCTGATTGATGTCCCCCGATACAGGCGACCGATTGATTTTCACGTTGTTGAAATCCTGGATCGCGGTGCGCGAGATATCTCCGGAAAACCACCCGGCGGCGTTGCCGCCAACGTACGCAAGGCCCTTGCCCCAGGTATGGTGCAGGTTGAACGAAAGATTGCGTGAAAAACGCTTCCGCAGCGAGCTTTGCCACGATGCATAAAACGTCTGCTGCATGCTGTCGTAATAGTGGCTCTCAAAGGGAAGGTCTTGATTCGGCCGCAGGCCGGTAATTCGGTCGATCTGGTTGTACCAGCGAAGCATCGGGAACTTGACTCCCCGATTACCGACAAATGCGGTCTCGAACATCATCGAGCCGGTGATCGCGCGCTGCACGCTGAGGGACATGTTCATCGTATAGGGCGCGTAGTAGTTCGGATCGAACATGTAGCCCATCGAAACCTTGTTCTCCGCCACGACGGTCGTCTTCGTTTGCTCCAGATAGGTCGGATACTTGAAGCCATAGGTTTTGGCTTCTGTGGCGCTGAAGACTCTGTCATACGGTATCGTCAAGGACGTGCCGATTGCGCTGGCGAAGACGGAGTTATTGCGTGGAGCGAACATCACGCCGAACCCTCCGCGGATAACGTTCTTTGCCTGCCCATCCGGGTTGTAAGCAAATCCGAACCTTGGTCCGAAGTTCAGATGGTCTGGATTGACGGGATCGTTCTCCGGCCGGAGCGGGCCGTAAATGAACCTGTTCGAATCCAGAATTCCCGCGAACGTATTGATGACGGCGGGACCATTCTTCGGATCGTCCGGATGGATCACGACGTTTCCGTACCAGTCGTAGCGAAGTCCGAAATTCAATGTCAGCTTTGGAGTGGCTCGCCAATCGTCCTGGAGAAAGAGTCCCCACTCGGGCAGGTACAGACTGAACGGGTTTTGTCCGAATCCGACGTGGAACCTGCTGGGAACATTCGCGACCAAATCGGCCTCGCTGGCGTACGTGGTCTCGGGATTGATGTAGGTGTAGCGCCCGGTCCCACGTGTCGCAAAAATGCCGCCGAACTTGAGCGCGTGTGTCCCGATGATCTTTGAGATCTTGTGTTCGCCGGTGTAAGTTGCCCCTCCCATGAATTGGACTTCACCGTCGGGGGCGAAGAAATTGAGGCCTTCAATCGTTGGGATGCGGCGGCCGGCCAGTATGGCCTCGGTGGAGTTCCCGGGATCTCTCTGCATGACGAGATCGTCGATACGCAGCCAACTCGCGTAGTTGTAACCGAAGCGGCTTTCAGACGTCCAGCTGGGATGTCCCATGACATAGCTGGCATTGATGCGATCCTGTTTTCCATTCCGATGCGTGGGATCCAGGAGTTGGAAAGTGTATTCGCTGGGCCGGCTTCGTGAGTAACTGACCGACAGATTGTTATTTCCAAACAGCAGCGTATCCCCCCTGACGTCCACGTGATTCTCCCCGTAGCGGTGCGGCTTCGGTCCGACGAAAAGGGCGACACTGGCGCTTGGATTGTAGGGCTGGTTCGGAAGCGGGAAGACATAATCGAGATAGGTCTGGTATGCCGGCACAGCCGCGATCATCGCGCTTCGCAGCCGCGGAGTGGGAACCATGCCCTGCAATATGTCCTGACCACCCTGGCGGTAGCCTTCGTAAGCGCCAAAGATGAACGTTTTGTTCTTGAAAATCGGGCCGCCGATCGAACCCCCGAATTGATTGAAAGTGAAGGGAGGCTTTGTAGTCGCTGTCTGATTGCGAGCGTTCAGCGCGGCACCCGTATAGTTCTCAAACATGCTTCCGTGCCACTCATTTGTCCCGGCTTTGGTGATCACGTTGACATTACCCGAGAGCGTCCCCGCGTATTCCGCGGCAATGATTCCCTTGGTGGTCTGTATTTCTCCGATCGCATCCAGACCAACGAGCCCAATCTTATTGAAGTTTCCAAACATGGAAGTACCAGAGCCTTCCGAAAAGGCCGTGGCTTCGGTGCCGTCCACCGTAATCCGTGTGCCGGCTCCTCCCATTCCGTTCATTCGAATGTTGGTCCCGGAATAGGACATACCGGTGTTACTGGCGAGCAGCCCGGTGAAATCGCGGTTGGCGAGCGGCAGTTCCGTGATCTGCAGTTTCGAATAGCTGAGACGCTGATCCGACGCGACAGTATTGACGAGCGGAGCTTCGCTGGTGACCGTCACCTGTTCCGCTACTCCGCCGACTTCCAGACTGAATGACCGGCGAACACTCTGCGCGGCCCCGAGCTCAAAACCCGAATTAACGTAAGTTTTGAAACCGGGCAGCTCGATCTTTAACGTGTATGCTCCGGGCGGAAGAAATGTAAACGCGAACTCGCCTTTTTCATCGCTGACTTTCGTGGTCACCACCGCGGTGCCTTCGTGCGTCATGCTGATGCTGGCTCCAGGAAGCACAGCTTGCGACGAATCCGTCACGGTTCCATAGAATGTGGCAGTCGTTACCTGCGCCACGGCCGGCGCCACGGCAACACTCAGCAAGAGGAGAGCAATCGTGGTGCGTATGACTACGTTCATCTGGACCTCCACCGGTTCCGATGCGATTGATATATCTGTCGTGGGTTAAACGGGTGCGAATATAGCATGAACGCGGGCTAAAGCCCGCGACTACATTCAGGCGGAACGGTGGTCCCCAATGCCGAACGGTGGTCCCAAATGCCGAATGGTGGTCCCAAATGTAGTCGCGGGCTTTAGCCCGCGTTCATGTAAAGTTGGCGACTACCTTAATTCTTCGGGGTTGAATCGACAACGGTCCGTTTTAGTGTGGAGAGCCGGACGATTCGAAGGGCGGATCTGGAATCAGAGGAAAAGAATTAGCCGCGAATTACGCCGATTACGCGAAATTCGCGGCTAATTCTTTTCCGCCGGCGGTGGGAACCTGTATGCCTGCTGACCCGACGAAGGGTGGTTCATCTTGGACCGTCGTCCGTCGGTGATCAGCCTCCGGTATGACCGCAGCGCAAGGAAAATAAATCCCGGCAAGTAGCGAAACGAGCGGACTCGCAGCCGTGTCACGGAAATCAACGCCATATTCAGTTCCTGTCGGCCCAAGTCATTTCATCTTCAGCTCAATTATGCTCCTTTCTCCTTTCTCCAATCTTCTCGAACCTGAAGTCTTCGGCCCTTCAGATGTTGGCCGTCAAGAACATGTATTGGGTCGACCGCAGGAGCCACGCCCTGCACCGACACGTATCCGAAAGCGGGTGACACACCGGCCACCTGGTCGCGGATGATCCGAATCGAATCCACATTGAATCCCCGCGCTTCAATCCAACCACGCAGTTCAGCGTCCTGACAGTCGCAGGGAATATTGGTAAAGAACAATCGAGGCATAGCCCTCCTTTTTTCAGAGCAAAAAAAAACGCCACAGAACATCGGGGTTCCGGGACGTCGTTGTCGTCTGAAGCCGTGACGGCGGTGTCAGCCTCTGGTGTGGGTACGACTTTGTACCAGTACCAGCATTTGTAAACCAGCGTGTTAATCGTGTCAACTCCAAAGACACTCCAAAGACCTGCCGGAATCAGTCCGGCAGAGAACCGGACTGCACGTAAACCTTCAGAATCATGTCGCTGGGCTTGCTGGGAACCGCGCCGGAATTATAGGAACCCGCCGGCTTGAGATAAGGAAACCGATACGGATATGCGCGGATGCCGCCATAGATATAGCCGACGAACGTTCTGGTGTTCCTCAAGGGCTCGAATGCGAGAATGTCGGTGTTCCGCTCCGCGCGTGCCACATCCGGCACCGGGATGAAAACCGCGCCGGTGCCGACAAATGCCGGAAGTGAACGGGAATGAACGATCTCGATCGTTTCGGCCTCGTCCTTTCGGATCGTCGAAATCTGATCGCTCCACTGCAAACCATCGAGGTAGGTCGAGTCGGTCTTACTGCCGGCTCTCGGGTTTTCTTCGTAAACATGCTCCAGCGGATTCCATCGAAACCTGCTGATCCCGCCGAAAAACGTGGTGTACATCGTTTTCGTGGTTTCGCTGAACATCAGCAGCACGGCGCAGGTGTATGCATTCATCTTCTGGTCGAAGGCAGAATCCACGAAAGGACGCGATCCAGGCACGACGTATACGGGTTTGCTGTAGCTGAGTTGTGTCTCAGGCGTGAAGACTCCGCCATAGGCGGCGAATCCAAGTCCGGCAGGTGAGAGGAATTGCGCAACGTTAAGGTCGCGACGATGAAACTCGGTCTCATTTTGAAACTTCTCGACGAGAGCAACACTCAAGCTCCCATCGGCCTGTGTCTTGACGCTGAGCTTCCGGATTTCGCTCAAATACGTTTGCGATGCTTCCGCGCTGTTGTGTTCTTCCTGGCCTTCGAAGGCCGTATAGCTGCCCTGAAAGGAGTGTCCCATTACGAGATAGAAGTACCCATCCTTGAGCTTCGTCAGTGCGCCACCGGCGGACTGCACCAGAGACGATCTCGCAAATGAGATGCTCTCCGCGGGGAGCCCGCCACCCATGACATCTTCAACAAGCTCCGGCAGGCTCACTCGCGAAATCACATCAAATGTGGACCATTTACCTTTCTCGTCCTGGCCGTAGCCGCCGCAGATATACAGCTTGTCTCCGTCCTGAAAATAAAGCTGACCCGTTGACGTCCACTGGGCCTGGATTACTGCGAGTCGTGGCGGCAATTGGGTAACCGGCACGTGATATGTTCGGGCCGGTTTGACTGTCGTATCGATCACCCAGACTTCGCGGTTCGCATCGGCCCGCAGAAATTCCGCAGAGCCGCCGCCGACCGCGTGATAACCGCTGATGCGGCCTCCGATGAAAACCCATCGGCCCTTCCATTGGGCGAATGAAAAAGATTGAAGGCGGGGCGCACCTGGAAACTCGCCGGCAACGGCTTCGGATACGTCGATCGTGAATGGAACGCCGGCAGGAACGGCAGCGAGGGCAGCCCCGCCGGCAAGAATTGCGAGCAAGAGACAACGTACTTTATGCATCCGATTCCTACTGTAACGGCGCTCTACGTGTGAATGAATTGCCAGGACAGGGTGTTCCCCTCCTCGGAGAGGAGGGGTGGCTGCGCCATCAAGAAAATGCTGCGAAGCCTCCTTATAAGGGCGCAGACGGGGTGGTCAGTCCCGGATAACGTTACAACATCAACCTCTA
>Ga0137407_10003540_pt1 | contig 10406 bp, 5 predicted proteins | sample CZOMad2_2_16fung_FD_108410 | JGI IMG/M metagenome (GOLD analysis project Ga0137407, IMG submission 108410) | Vadose zone soil fungal communities from Angelo Coast Range Reserve, California, USA - CZOMad2_2_16fungal (Illumina Assembly) | ecosystem: Environmental > Terrestrial > Soil > Vadose zone...
GGGGGCGTCGTCATACAGGCTGCTCGACGCCGCAAATTCTAACACGATCGAGGGATTTTTACAGCACAGCCGGAAGGCGATCAAAAAAAATGCGCAGTCGTGGCGGGTTTCAGCCGGCCTTCCCGCTTTAGCACATGAACCGGCACAAAATAGATACCCCGGGAAAACAAAACAGAAACCAAACCTTAGAAAGAAAAAACCTATGCAAACCAGACAACTAGTAACCAACTCAATCAATCGTTTAGCAGCCGCGGCAGCCTTTGGCTTAACACTCGTTTTCCAGCCAATGATTGCTTCCGCTGATCCGCAGGTGTTCGAAGCCTCCGGCGCCACGCCAGCGGACATCCAGACCGCGGTAGACGCCTTCCGGAATTTTGGCGATTTCGGAACCAACAACGGAGTAGGCGGCACATTTCCCCATGGCCGCCGCGAGATCAACTGGGACGGCGTTCCAGACGCTCGCTCCGCACCGAACCTGCTGCCGGCGAATTTCTTCAACAACAACTCGCCGCGTGGAGTCGTATTCTTCACTCCAGGGACAGGCTTTGAGGTAAGCGCCAACCTTGTCAACCCAACAAACACTCCAGTCAGATTTGGAAATATCAACCGTGTCTATCCCGCGCTGTTCAACACGTTCAGTCCGCAAAGGCTCTTCACTGCCTTAGATAGCACCATCACGGAAAACCTGTTCTTCATACCTGGGACTGCACAAGCGGCAACGGTCAAAGGATTCGGCGCTGTGTTCACCGACGTGAATGATGACCACAGCACAAAGATCGAATACTTTGATGTTAACGGTAACCTGCTGTTTAGCCGGAACATCCTGCCCGCGCCTAACCATCGCGGAGGGCTGTCGTTCTTGGGAGTCGGGTTTGACACAGCCAGCGTTTTCATGGTCCGAATTACCTCCGGCGATCGCGTCTTGAAAGCACCAAACTTCGATGTCGTCGTGATGGATGACTTCATCTACGGCGAGCCACAGGCTTTACCCTGACCCCGATGGCGCCATGCCTAACAATCGCGTCGAGTGGGATGCGCCTTAATCGGTGCTCCCCCCTCACGCGACGGGCGCAGAAAAACCACGAAACGAAAAAGAAAGCAATTACAGCATGAAAACAAGAATCACTTCTCACGAATCACTTGTCACCATTCTCCGTTCGCGATCCGCTTTCATTCTAATCGCACTTGTGCTTGCCAAAGGCGCGCAGGCCGTCAGTCCGCCGCCGGATGGCGGCTATCCCGGTGGCAACACAGCAGAAGGACAAAACGCGCTTTTGAGTCTCACCACCGGCACATTCAATACCGCAGTTGGTCTGTTCTCACTCAGAGCCCTCACGGAAGGCAACTTCAATACAGGCGTCGGCGCGGGGACGCTCCTTGCGAATACCGCAGATGAAAATACGGCCACCGGTGCTGGAGCGCTCTTGAACAACACGACCGGCTTCAACAACACTGCCAACGGAGGGTTTGCACTCGCTTTGAACACCACCGGCAGCCTCAACACGGCCAGCGGCGTTCAAGCGCTCTTGAGCAATACCACCGGCGAAAACAACACGGCCAACGGCGCTTTTGCACTCACTTCCAACACCACCGGCAGCCTAAACACGGCCAACGGCGCTCTTGCGCTCACTTCCAACACCACCGGCCGCTTCAACACCGCGAACGGTTTTGGTGCGCTCTTGAGCAACACCATCGGCGAAGACAATACGGCCAATGGTTTTCAAGCGCTCCTTAGCAACACCGAAGGCAGCGACAACATCGCCATCGGTGTTGATGCGCTATCTCGCAACATCGCCGGCAACCGCAACAATGCCGTCGGGCTAAACGCGCTCTCATCGCACACCAACGGCGACTTTAACAACGCGTTTGGCGCTGACGCGCTCTCTTCCGATACTGGGGGGCAGGCAAACAACGCCTTTGGCGACAGCGCGCTCGTTACCAACACCACCGGCAGCGAGAACACAGCCAACGGTTTCACTGCGCTCTTTAGCAATACCACCGGCAGCAACAATACAGCCAACGGTTTCGCTGCGCTCGGGAACAACACCACTGGCAATGCCAACGTCGCCTTGGGCTCGTTTACCGGCGGCAATGTCAGCACCGCCAATAATGTGATCTGTATCGGCGCAAACGTTGCAGGCTTCAACGTGGATAACAGCTGCTTTATCGGCAACATTCGCGATGCGCTCGTAGCCCCCGACGCTGCACCAGTGCTAATCGACTCTGCCGGCAAGCTCGGCACGACCAGCGGCTCCTCTCGCCGCTTCAAGAAGGAGATCAAACCGATGAACAAGGCCAGCGAAGCCATCCTCGCGCTCAGGCCGGTGACGTTCCACTACAAGAACGACACCAGCGACACACCGCAATTTGGATTGATCGCTGAGGAAGTGGCCAAAGTGAATCCAGACCTGGTGGTCCGCGACAAGAGCGGCGAGGTCTACACCGTCCGCTACGATGCGGTGAATGCGATGCTACTCAATGAGTTCCTAAAGGAGCACAAAAGAGCCGAGGCACAACAGAGCACAATTAACAAGCAACAGGCGATCATCACGAAGTTGATGTCAATGGTTGCTCAACAGCAGAAGAGCTTCGCGCAACAGGAAGTGCAAATCCAATCCCTCACATCGGGTCTTCAGAAAGTGGGCGCCAAGATTCAGATGAGGAAACCCGTGCCGCAAGTGGCCCTCAACAACCCCTAAAGCGTAAACCATCAGGAATAAGAACATGAAAATTACAACTCCATTAATCAGGACTTCAACTGGACGGCCATTCTTGCGGCCCGGTTTCATTCTCATCAGGCTCACGCTCGCGTGCTCCACGGTTTTACCCAGCGTGCAAGCGGTCAGTCCGCCGCCGGATGGCGGCTACGCCGGGGGTAACACGGCGGAGGGGCAAAACGCTCTTTTGAGTCTCACTACCGGCACATTCAACACAGCAGTTGGGCTGTTTTCGCTCAGAGCGCTCACAGCCGGCAATTTCAATACGGCTAATGGCGCCGGAGCGCTCCTGGTTAACACCGCAAACGGGAATACGGCTACAGGGGCTGGGGCGCTTTTAGGCAATACCACCGGGGAAAGCAACACGGCCACCGGAGCGTTCACGCTTTTTTCCAATAACGAGGGCTTCTCAAATACAGCTATCGGTGACCGCGCGCTGTTTCACAACACTACGGGCAGCCTCAACACGGCCAGTGGAGTGTTCGCGCTTTTTAGCAACACAGAAGGCGGCAACAACACGGCCATCGGTCAGGCGGCGCTTTTTAACAACACAGAGGGCAACAACAACATGGCCATCGGTGTGTCGGCCCTATTTTCGAACACGACCGGCAACGACAACACGGCAAATGGCGCTGATACGCTCGAAGTGAACACCACCGGCAGCTCAAACACAGCAAGCGGCACTGAAGCGCTCATCACTAATACCACCGGGGACTTCAACACGGCGATTGGGGCCAATGCGCTCCTTAACAATAAAAATGGCAGCAACAACATCGCGTTAGGTTTTTCTGCAGGGGACAATCTTACGACAGGCGATAACAACATCGATATCGGAGCCGAGGCTGTTGCTGATGAGTCGGACACGATCCGCATCGGCGGTCTTCAGAGACAAACCATTATCGCTGGTATTCGCGGCGTAACAACAGCAAACGCCGACGCCATACCGGTCCTGATCGATTCCGCCGGCCAGCTCGGCACGATCAGCTCCTCGCGCCGGTTCAAGAGAGAAATTAAGTCGATGGATCAAGTCAGCGAAGCTATCCTGGCGCTGAAACCGGTGACGTTCTACTACAAGAGCGACACTACCGACACACGGCAATTTGGATTAATCGCTGAGGAAGTGGCCGAACTGAGGCCAGACTTGGTGGTGCGCGACAAGAACGGCGAGATATACACTGTTCGCTACGACGCGGTGAACGCAATGTTGTTAAATGAGTTTCTGAAAGAGCATCGCAAGGTTGAGAAACAGCAAGCAACCATCAGCGAGCTAAAGTCAACCCTCGCACAGCAGCGAAAGGACTTCGAGCTCACTGCCACGCAGCAGCACAACGAAATCCAAGCCCTGACGGCGAGCTTCAAGGAGCAGGCGTCGCAGATCCAGAAAGTGAGCGCGCAGCTCGCCACAGCGAGTCCGTCCCGTGGCGGACTTCGAACGAGCACATTCGCCGCAAGACGAATCCGCGCTAGCGGACCTGCGCCGCAACTGGTCAACAATCCCTAAAGTCGCGCCCGCCCCGACAAAAACAGTAGCATTCGACGATCAGCCGTCACGCTTCACCGCGTGGCGGCTTCTTGTTTTACGCGCGCACCACTAACCACGCGTCGGAAGCGACCAAAAAAATGCGCAGCCGTGGCGGGTTTCAGGTGGCCTTTCCGCTTACGCACATGAACCGGCAACAAACAACAAACACGCCGGAAAAAACCAAAACAAGAAAACCAAACCTTAGAAAAGAAAAACCCATGCAAATTAAACAATCAGTAATCAACTCAAACATTCGTGCGAGTGTCATAGCCGCCTTTGGCGTGCTGTCGATGGTGCTCGCAGTTAGCGGGACTGCTCAGGCACAAGCCAATCAACCCACGCCGCTCGTGTTCCAAGCCGCCGGACCAGACGCTGCCTCGATTCAGAGCGCAGTCGATGCATTCCGTGCTGCCTTGGGAGACAACCACGGCAACAACCCAGGCCCTCTCCAAAAGGGTCGGCGTGAGATCAACTGGGACGGTGGCAACCCCAACCTTATGGATACCACGGCCCCGGTGAATCCGTTCCTCGTGTTCCTAAACACCCGCGGCAGCCAGTTCAAAACACCCGGGTTGGGGCTTTCACAGGCTCCTCCTTCGGGCGGCGCACAGGGCGGGCTGGCCGTGCTTTTTGGCAATCCCACCTACGCCAAAATCTTCACGGCTTTCAGCCGGTCCCGTTTGTTCACGCCTGTGGGCAGTAACATCACCGAAGCGTCCTTCTCCATACCGGGTACCAACGGCACCGCCCCGGCCGCAGTCAGAGGCTTCGGCGCGGTGTCCACAGATGTGGACCAGCCAGATGGCGTCTTGGCTAGCACGAAGCGCGGGAGCACGTTCATTCAGTTCTTCGACCGCAACGGCAGACTGTTATTCAGCAGTTTCGTTGCCGCCTCGCCGGGCGATGGAAGCCTGTCCTTCTTGGGCATCAAGTTTGACGACGCCCGCATTGCGTCGGTCCGGATCCAGGCCGGCGACGTTGCCCCGGGGCCAAACGACGACAAGCATCATGATATCGTCATGATGGACGACTTCATCTACGGCGAGCCAGAGCTCTTAAACTAAGTAAGGATAAGATTCCACTCTAGATACTATGGAAGCGCCGCCCAAACTGAACGCAACGGCATCAATCCATAGAATCGAACGAGAATAAGAAACGAGCTGCCGGGCGACTACGAATGCTAGTCCCCGGCAGCTTCTCGTTGTTCAGGAGGCTCGTTTCGACGAGCCGAGCGCTTCACCCCCGTCGCGATCCCGACCGCGAGCCGCGTGTGCTCCCCACAATTCAATTATCGATTTTTCACCACAGAGACCGCAGAGCTCACGAAGAAAAAATCTTAATAATCCTCTGTGCCCTCCGTGTTCTCCGCGGTTAAATGTTTTTTGTTTCCGGCATCCGATTTCCGCAATCCGCAATGGTTCAACTCGAACCTCACGGAGTTTTTAGGATCGGGATGATCTCTGTTTGGATTGGCTGCCCGGTGACTTCGATGTCTTTATCCGAAACGTAAACATTAATTTCAGATCGAACACCAAACTTTCCTTCCAGATAGATTCCGGGCTCGATTGAAAAACAAACGCCCGGCGTGATGCGCCGCGAATCGCGCGTCTCGAAATCGTCGATGTTGACGCCATTGCCGTGGGTTTCTTCGCCGATGGAATGACCAGTGCGATGCGTGAATTGTTCTCCGAACCCTGCGCGTGTAATTACGCCACGCGACACGTCGTCGACTTCTGCACCGCGAATTGGTTTACCAGCGCGAATATTTTTGCGCACGAAATCGACGGCAGAATCGCGGGCTTCCCGCACAATGTTGAAAATGCGCGAGTACTTTTCCGGAACAGTTTCGCCGACATAACCGGTCCAGGTTTGGTCAGTCGCGACTGCTTCCGGTTTGTTGAGCTTAGTGGCCGCATCGATCAGGACGAAATCGCCGCGCCTGATCGGCGAGTTCTTTTCCTTTATCGGCATGTAGTGTGGATTGGCGGTGTTCGCGTTCACCGCCACGATCATCGGCTCCTCCTGCATCCCTTCATCCTTGTAGCGATGGAGCATGAACTGCGCGATGTCCCACTCAGTCGTTGGTTCGTTGGCGCGAATCCGGCGTGCAATCTCGGCAAACGCCTCCTGAATGATGCGATGCATTTTGTCCGAGGCTTCCACATGCATCTGGTGCTGCGCCGGAGAAAACACGGCTTCGAATCGTTGTACCAGTTCCGCGCTCGTGACGGGTTCGACCCCGAACGAGCGGACAAGCTCGATCGTTCCGGCATCAACGCGTGAGATGTAGGGAATATCGTTCATTGGCGAATACTCCATCGCAATGCGCTTCTTCGATCCCTTCGCCGGCGCGCCCAGCACCTCTCGCAGTCGCGCTTGCAATTCCTGCCAGCCGCGGAACACAAGTTTTTTGCCCGGAAGCGAGTCGAGTTTGAACTGCTCGATCGACTGCACAATTTTCACCGGCTCGCCCGAAGCCGGGACGTAATAGAACCAGCGGCGTGACGCGAACATCTTTTCGTCCAGTTTCAAAATCCGATAAGCGAGCGAATCGCTGTGTCGAAAATCGTAAAAGAGCCAGCCATCCAGTTTGGCGTCGCGCAACGCCGCTTGAATCTCAGCCACCCGTTCTGTAGAAGATTGCTCTGCATGCATCGATGCGACAAGAGTATAGCTAAGAACGGCTAGCGCCACCCTGTAAGCCGTGCGCTGCTTGAACTTGATAAAAACATTAGCTGGATCCATGACAACGGCCGGAATGTTAGCGCAACGTGCTTGTGATGCACGAACAGGAATCCGGATCGGAAAGTTTATTGCGAGCGAGGTCTTCGGGAAAAAAGCCAGATGAATTTCGAGAAGCTCGGGCGGTTTCGACGTGCGTACCGTACTTTGCTAGATGAAAATCATAGAGGGACGTCTGTGAAGGAATCTCGTAACATTAAAGAAGCTAGCGACTGTGCTCTAAAATTCTGGCTTGTGGTACGACGATCCTGCGGTTTTTAATCGAGGTCCGACACTATGACCGCCGTTGCGATATCCAATAACGATATGGTGTATCTCCATTGGAACGTAAGCGGTAAGATCTCAGATTGTCTTGGTTTCAACATTATTCGACACGACGCCATTTCGAATGACCACGAGCCTTTGCCGGCGATGGTCGGGTTCCCCTCGCCGGAAAAGAGTGATGGGAAGAAAGGGGCTGGGCAAACGTTTCGCAACACCAGCGTATGGCCGGTGCAGAAATTTGCTTGGAAGGATCTGTTCGCCAAGCGCGGCGGCACCTACTGGTACGAGGTCGTGCCCATGGTCGGTACACCCGGAAACCTCAAACCCGACCCCTCGAGGACGATGAGGACCAACAGCGTGACCCTTGACAGTAACCAGGGTGATTGTGCTGTGTTTTTTAATCGAGGCATCATCTCCACCCAGGCGATCGCGCGCAGCCTGACCAAAGGCAAGAGCGGCGTGCCCAACACCAAGGCTCTGGAAGACGCGATCAAAAAGCCAGGTAATCCGTTGCGTACTCGTCTGGTCGGCGATCTTGAGAATGGCGTACTGAAGTTGTTGGAGCGCGCCAGGAAGGAGGGTGGCCAATGCTACTGCGCTCTTTACGAACTTTCCGACAAGGATCTGGTCGATAATCTCGCCGCGCTAAAGGACAAGGTTCACATCGTGTTGTCGAACGCCGGCGAGGACACCAAAAAAGGCGCCGGCGACGGCGATAAGACCAACACACATACTCGCGAGGGATTTCATAAGCTTAAGTTGGATGTGACCGACCGTATGCTCAAAAAAGGGCACATCGGTCACAACAAGTTCGTGGTCTATGTTGGGAAAAATGGACCGGAGGCAGTGCTATCGGGCAGCACCAACTGGACTCCTACCGGGCTTTGCGCGCAAAGCAACAATGCCATTATCGTCGACTCGCCGGACCTGGCGAAGCAGTATCTCGCCTACTGGAAGCTCCTTCAGAAAGACACGGAAGATGCCGGTAAAGACCGGACCGCTCTGCAGGCCAGGACCTTCCGTGCCAGCAACAAGGAAGAGCGGTCCAGGGAGCGGCTAAAGGACAACGAAAAGAAACCGAGCGGGAACCTCCGTGTCTGGTTCTCACCTAATACCCCTCAGAAAAGTGTGCCAAGAAAGAAGGGGCAGAGTCCTCCCACACCGGCGGACCTGACCGAAGTATTCGATCTGATCAAGAAGGCCAAACAAGGCGCACTCTTTCTCGCCTTTATCCCGGGGAATCCCAGCATCGTGACGAGCTTGAAAGAGGCCTATGACGCCAGGAAGAAGGAAAAGAAACTCTTCTACCTGCGTGGTGCGGCCACATCGCCGGACCCTGCTGGTGTGTTCAAGGTCGATCTGTATCATCGATCTTCGAAATCAGACGCTACCGTGCGCGCCGTCGACAAACGACCGAGGCTTCGAGCGGATGCCAGGGTGGCATCGGTCGCGGGCATATTTGCCGCCTTCGGCAACTGGGAGGCCGAGATTTATAAGATTGGTCATGCTGTAATCCACGACAAGATCGTGGTGCTCGACCCTTTCACCGACGACAGCGTTGTCATCACCGGTAGCCACAATCTCGGCTTCCGCGCCTCCTACGCCAACGATGAAAACATGCTCGTCATTCGCGGGAATCGCGCGGTGGCCGGCGCGTATGCCGCACACGTTCTTGACGTCTATGAACATTACCGCTGGCGATGGAAGCTGCAGGAGCCGCTGCGCGCCGTGTTCGCAAAGCTGAAGCAGAAGAATCCTACAGCAAAGCCCGGCGATCTATGGAAAAAGGCTGTAGCGATGACCCGACCTTCTATGGTTAAAAGTGCCTGGCAGAACCTCGTGCCGAACGATGGTTGGCAGGACTTCTATGTGAAAAATAAGGATTTTCTTGCAGCGGAGACAAACTTCTGGTCTTCGTTTGGTGGCGTCGGCCTTGCGAAAGATGACGAGACATAAACGGTCAAGCTCGCGAGGTAGCGAGCGAAGATGATGGGCATTAGCTTCTTCAAATCTCGTCTTTTCTCCGCGGCCCCGGAGGGAACGGTCGCGCTTTTCTTCATTCAAATCTTTGCGACGCTGGGCTTTGCTGTCCTCTACTCGACGCTGGTCCTCTACGCGACGAAGCATCTGAATCTCGGAGTGAAAGAGGCCACCGTGTTGATGGGTGTGTTCGGCGCGTTCAACTACGGCCTCCACCTCTTCGGCGGTTACCTGGGCGGCCGCTTCCTTTCGAACCGCAAACTGTTTGTCGGAAGCATGGCGCTGCAGGTGTTCGGTTGTGCATGCATCGCGTCCGGCACGCTGCCGCTGTTCTACGTTGGCCTGGCGCTTTTCCTCACCGGTAGCGGCTTCAACGTCACCTGCATCAACATGATGCTCACGCAGCGCTTCACCCCGGAGGATCCGCGCCGCGAAGGAGCGTTCCTCTGGAATTATGCCGGCATGAATGTCGGCTTCTTTGTCGGGTTCAGCGCCGCTGGTTATTTCCAGGCCACCGAGAACTACTCGAGCCTCTTCATTTTTGCGACGCTTGGCAATTTCGTCTCCATCATTCTCGTGCTCCTCACTTGGAAGACGCTCGCCGACCGCAACACCATGTTGCTCGACGCGACGCCAAAGCAGTTCCGCGTGCGCCAGATCGCCGGCATCGGCATTGTCATGGCCATCGTCCCGGTCGTGTGGTTTATGCTCCAGCGACCCGGTGGGACCGAAACCATCCTCAAAGGAATCTCCGCCGCGGTGGCGCTCACGTTGATCTATCTCACGGTCCGCCACCCGGATCGCCGCGAGCGGCGAAACATGACAGCCTACCTGATTCTGACGATCGGCTCGCTGATGTTCTGGTCGCTCTACCAGATGGCGCCGAACGGTCTGATGCTGTTCGCTGTCCACAACGTCGATCTGATGGTCGGTCCCGTGAAGATTCAGCCGCAGTGGATTCAGAACATTAACACCGTTTGCATCGTACTCGGCGGTCCGATATTTGCGGCGCTCTTTACCCGTATGCGGTCGCGCGGGTGGAGAATCGATATTCCGCAGCAATTCGCGACGTCGCTCCTTCTGATGGCGTCCGCCTTTTTCATTCTAACGCTTGGGATCAAGCTGGCCGGCGTCGATGGCAAGAGCGCGTTCATCTGGCTGTTCCTGAACTACGTGCTGCA
>Ga0137407_10003542_pt1 | contig 10405 bp, 12 predicted proteins | sample CZOMad2_2_16fung_FD_108410 | JGI IMG/M metagenome (GOLD analysis project Ga0137407, IMG submission 108410) | Vadose zone soil fungal communities from Angelo Coast Range Reserve, California, USA - CZOMad2_2_16fungal (Illumina Assembly) | ecosystem: Environmental > Terrestrial > Soil > Vadose...
ACAACCGCGACGGCGCCGACGACAACCGGAGCTGGAACTGCGGCGTCGAAGGGCCGACGGATGACCCGGCCATCGAGCGGCTTCGCAACCGCCAGGTGAAGAACTTCCTGACCGTCACGCTGCTGTCGATCGGCATGCCGATGATCCTGATGGGCGACGAGGTGCGACGCACGCAGCATGGCAACAACAACGCCTATTGCCAGGACAACGAGACCAGCTGGTTCGACTGGACGCTGGTCGCGAAGCACGCGGACGTGCACCGGTTCGTCACGCTGCTCAACGAACAACGGGTGCTGCGGGAGATGGAGCCCGAACAGCCCCATCTCACCCTGGATAAGCTGCTCCGGGAGGCGCATCGTGCCTGGCACGGCGTGAAGCTCCACGAGCCGGACTGGCAGGATTCCTCCCACAGCCTGGCGCTCACGGCGGAGGTCCCGGGCAGCCGATTGCTGGTCCACATGATTCTGAACGCCTACAGCGAGCCGCTGGAGTTCGAGCTGCCGTCGCGGGGCGAGGCGGGCCGAGACGCATGGCACCGCTGGATCGACACGTCGCTCGACTCTCCGCACGACATCGGGCCGTGGCGGACGGCCTCTTCCGTGGCGGGCGACACGTATTGGGCGCAGTCGCGGTCCGTGGTGGTGCTCTATGCGAGCGCCAGATCACGTGGGTCCGCCGGTGTAACCGGGCCTCGTGCTGCCACGTCGTAAAGGCCACGAGGGAGGGGGCGGGGAGGCATGTCTCAACCAGAGCGGTTTGAAGTCCTGGTCCTCGGCAGCGGAGAGGGTGGCAAGTTGCTCGCGTGGCATCTGGCGCGATCGGGGCGGCGGACTGCCGTCGTGGAGCGCCGGTGGATCGGGGGTTCCTGTCCCAACGTCAACTGCCTGCCCAGCAAGAACGAGATCTGGAGCGCGAAGGTCGCGCATCTGGTGCACCACGCCAAGCACTTCGGCACGATGACCGGCCCCGTCGCGATCGACATGGCGATGGTGCGCCAGCGGAAGCGCGACATGGTCGAGGGCCAGATTGCCGCGCACGTGCAGAAGTACAAGGAGAGCGGCGTCGAATTGATCATGGGATCCGGGCGGTTTGTGGCCGAGAAAACGCTCGAGGTGCGCGTGAATGACGGCGGGACGCGCGTGCTGGCCGGCGACCGCGTCTTTCTCAACGTCGGGACACACGCGACGATCCCGAACGTTCCGGGCCTCGAGGCTGCCCGACCGCTCACGAATATCGAGGCGCTCGAGCTCGACTACCTGCCGTCACATCTGATCGTGCTCGGGGGCGGCTACGTCGGTCTCGAATTGGGTCAGGCGTATCGTCGCTTCGGTAGCCGCGTGACGGTCATCGAGCATGGGCCTCAGCTCCTGGGCCGCGAGGATCCCGACGTCTCGGACGAGGTGCAGCGGATTCTCACCGACGAAGGTATTGAATTTCTCGTGGCGGCCGAGACCCTCCATGTGCACGGGCGATCCGGCAAGGACGTCACTCTTGTCGTGCGTACGCCCTCCGGTGAGCACACCATCGAAGGCAGCGACATCCTGGTCGCGGCCGGGCGCACTCCCAACACCGCCGGGATCGGGCTCGAGATGGCGGGCGTCGAGCTGGACGGTCGGGGCTACGTTCGCGTCAATGAGCGGCTCGAGACGAGCGCGCCCGGGATCTGGGCGGTCGGGGAATGCGCCGGTAGCCCGCAGTTCACCCACGTATCCCACGATGACTTTCGGATCATCAGAGACAATCTGGCCGGAGGGAAGCGCAGCACGCGTGACCGGCTGGTTCCCTACTGCATGTTCACGGACCCTCCACTCGCCCATGTCGGAGTGAGCGAAGGCGACGCGCAGCGCCACGGCGTCACCGCGCGCGTCGCGAGGCTGCCGATGAGCGCCGTGCTGCGGGCACAGACGATCGGCGAAACACGAGGCTTCATGAAGGCTCTGGTGGGTGGGAGTGACGACCGCATTCTCGGCTTCACGATGATTGGTCCCGAGGCCGGTGAGGTCGTGGCCGCGGTGCAAATGGCGATGCTGGCAGGCCTGCCGTATTCGAGGCTGCGTGACGCCGTCCTCGCGCATCCGACGATGGCGGAGGCGCTCGACGCGCTCTTGTCGAATGTGCCGTCGCGGGCGTTCTTTAACGGGGAGAATCGGTGATGAAGAGGATGCTCCTGGCCGTGGCAACGGTCGTCACGACGATCTCGTGTCCGATCGTCGCGCGGGCGCAGAATCCCGTGCCCGACCCTCAGAGCCAGTTTCGTTTCGAGCTGGAGGAAGCCGAGAGTCATCGAGGCCGGGGAGTCGAGGGATACGTCTACAACGACCTCCCCTGGCGAATCACCAACGTTCGACTGCGGGTCGAGAGCGTCGACGCGAACGGGATGGTCACGGCGGCAGCCTCGGGATGGGTGGTGGGCGACGTGAAAGCCGGCGGGCGGGGCTACTTCTATGTCCCCGTGTCCACGCCGGCGGCCACGTATCGCGCGAGCGTTCAGGCGTTCGACAAGGTCCTCCTCGAGGCGCCCCCGCTCCAGGCGCCCTGAGCGATCGCTTCGCCTACACCTGCGCCATCCCGCCGTCCACGAACAATTCCGTCCCGGTGACGTAACTGCTGTCGTCGGAGGCGAGGAACACCACGGCCCTGGCGATTTCATCGGGTGTCCCGAGCCGTCCGAGCGGAACGTTGCTGGAGATCATCTTGAGGCGCTGCTCGCCGGCGCCCGTCGACGCGACCAGGTCGTTCAGCCCTGGCGTGTCGATGGGGCCGGGGCTCACCGCGTTCACCCGAATGCGGCGATGCTTCAGGTCCGTGGTCCACGTCCGCGCGAACGAGCGCACGGCGGCTTTCGTCGCGCTGTAGACGCTGTTGGCCGTCAGTCCCTTACTGGCGACGATGGACGCGTTCAGGATGATCGAGGCGCCATCGGGCATCAGCGGCAGCGCCTTCTGCACGGTGAACAGGAGACCTTTCACGTTGATGTCGAAGATCGCGTGGTAGTGCTCCTCGGTGATCGTGCCCAGGGCGGCATACTGCGCCGCGCCGGCATTCGCGAACAGGACATCGAGCCTGCCCTTGTCCTGCTGGATCTGGGCGAAGAGCCGGTCGAGATCGCCGAGGCTCGACACGTCTCCCTGCACGCCCCGCACGCTGCCGCCGATCTCCTTCACCGCCGTGTCCAGCTCCGGTTTGCGGCGCCCGGTGATGAAGACGTACGCGCCTTCGTGGACGAACTGCTTCGCGGTCGCCAGGCCGATGCCGCTGTTGCCGCCGGTGATGAGCGCGATCTTTCCGTCGAGCCGTCCCATGCGTTGCTCCTTTCGTCAGGGCTGATGCACCGCCAGGCAGGCGGCGATCGTCCGATGCACCGGCGTCGGGACGCCGAGCTTGACGCCTCGCCGCACCACGGCCCCGCTGAGCGCGTCCACCTCGAGACGGCGCCCGTCGTCGAGGTCTCGGGCCATCGACGAGCGCCAGTGTGGGGGCAACGCCGCGGCCTGCGCGAGGGCGCGATCCACGGCGTCCGCGGCGAGCGGAGCCCGTTCCGCCCGCGCGACGGCCGCGATCTCCTCGCACGAGGCCGTCAGGAGCGCGCGGCCCTCGGCGCCGGCGACGAGCGGACCGATGGCCGAGCGCGCGAGCGCCGTGACGCCACCGATGCCGGCGATGAACAGGAATTTCTCCCAGAGGACGCGCCCGATGTCCGTCGAGACCTGGTGAGGGATGCCGCCGGCGTCGAGCGCGCGGGCGATCCGTTGGACCCGATCCGTCGGGGTCCCGCCGGGCTCGCCGAAGACGATCCTGCCTTCGCCGCCGGTGCGAAGGACGACGCCGGGACCGGCGAGCTGAAGGGCGACATAGACCGCGCCGGGCAGCACCGCCGCGGTCCCGACGACGTCGGCGATGGCGGCGACGTTGTCGACGCCGTTTTGGAGAGTTAGCACCGCCGTGTCCCCCGCCATCAGCGGCTTCAGCGCCCGGGCGGCCGGCTCCGTGTCGAACGACTTCACGCAGAAGAGGACGAGATCGACGGGCCCGACGCTCGTGGTGTCGGCGGCGGCCGTCACGGGGATCGTGGACTCCCCGTCCGGGGTCCGCAGGGTGAGGCCGCGTCGTTGCATCGCCTCCAGGTGCGCGCCACGCGCGATGAACGAGACGTCGTGCCCGGCGCTCGCGAAGCGCGCCCCGTAGTACCCGCCGATCCCGCCCGATCCGAGCACCGCGATCCTCATCCGCCCATCCTCCTCCGCGTTGGGATGGCGGGCGGGACCCGGCCGATTCGCCGACCCGGGCCGCGACCTCGATTAAGATGTATCTACATATGACGTCCTTGTCCGGCGCCCACCCCGCTGGTAGCATGACGTCCATGAGTCGAGGGGACCTCGAACGGCTGTCGCCCTGTGTCTGCACCACGCTCCGGATCGTCGCGCGCGCGGCGACGCAGCTCTACGACGACGTCCTGCGCCCGAGCGGCCTGCGGGTGACCCAGTTCAGTATCCTGGCGGCCATCGCGCGCATGGGTGAGGCGAGCCTGAAGCAGCTCGAGGACGCGCTCGCCGTCGATCAGACGACGCTGACACGCGGCCTGGGCCTCCTGGAGCGCGATGGCCTGATCGAGCGTGGGCCGCATCCCGACGGGCGGATCAAGGCGATGCGGCTCACACCGAAAGGCCGGCGAGCGCTGGACGTCGCGCGGCCGCTCTGGGCCCGGGCGCAAGACAGGGTCCTGCGCGAGCTCGGGACGAAGGCGTGGGATGACGCGCAACGGCGGCTGACCCGCGTCTTTCACGTCGTCGTCAGCAAGCGACGGCTCGGGCGCAAGCGAAGGCGCACGACTTCCACCGCATAGACGCGACGGATCTCGACGGCGATGCGTTCGGCGGTCAGACTGTCGTCTCGACGGTTCGGTCATCGCGCTGTCCGGACCCGAGACGACCGCGTGCGGGGCGATTCGTACGGGCAGCGGGCGAGACAGTATCCCGCCCGCTGTGCCCGTGCTGGCGATTAGGGAGCCTCGGTCGTGCTGATGCTGCTGTCGCTGCTGTCGGCCCACGCCGCGGTGGCGGCACCGAATGCCGCGAACGCGAGCAGGACTGCGAATGCGATGCGCTTGATCATGTCATCACCTCCCATCTCACTCCTTGGGACGCGCGGGGTGCGGCAGCGGTTTCAGGTGCCGCTCTCGCGTTCTTGCCCAAATCACGGCGGCCCGCGGCCATGCCCCGGGACCCGGCACGTCACAACGGGTGGCGAGATTGGCTCTGCAGCCGGGCATCGAACCTCGCGACCAACCATGCCGGGAGGTGGGAACGCATGGAGCCGAAACAGCGACGCTTCTCGATCCGGTACACCATCGTCACGATCGTCGCGATGCTCGTGATCGAGGCGATTCTCTTCGCGCCGCACCCGGAGACGCTGGCGTACAGCGACTTCGTCAGGCTGCTGAAGGCCGGCAAGGTCAGCGACCTCACACTGTCGAAGGAAGCGATCCGGGGCACGCTGGCCGCGAACGGCCTGGAGGCGTTCCTGCCCAAGGAGAAGCTCGCGCAGCTCAGGCAGGCGGGCACGGGGACGCACCGCTTCGTGACCACACGCGTCGACGACCCCGAGCTCGTCCCCGCGCTCGAGGCGGCGAATGTCCGGTTCACCGGCACCGCGGAGAACACCTGGCTGACGCTGCTGGCGTCATGGGTCGTGCCCGCCGTGGTCTTCTTCGGGCTCTGGAGCGTGCTGATTCGAAGAATGGGCGGCGCCCAGGGCGGTCTGATGTCCATCGGCCGGAGCCGGGCCAAGGTCTACGTCGAGCACGCCACCGGCGTGTCGTTCGACGACGTCGCCGGTATCGACGAGGCGCGAGCCGAGCTGATCGAGATCGTGGATTTTCTCAGGAACCCGCAGCGCTACCAGCGCCTGGGCGGCAAGATCCCGAAAGGCGTTCTCCTCGTGGGCGCGCCGGGCACGGGCAAGACGCTCCTGGCCAAGGCGGTGGCCGGCGAGGCCAAGGTGCCGTTCTTCAGCCTGAGCGGCTCCGACTTCATCGAGATGTTCGTGGGCGTCGGGGCCGCGCGCGTGCGCGACCTGTTCGAGCAGGCGCAGGCGAAGGCGCCCAGCATCGTGTTCATCGACGAGCTGGACGCGCTCGGCAAGGCGCGGGGGATCGCGCCCGGCTTCGGCGGACACGACGAGCGCGAGCAGACCCTCAATCAGCTCCTGGCCGAGCTCGACGGCTTCGACTCGAGCAAGGGCGTCATCATCATGGCCGCCACCAATCGGCCGGAGATCCTCGATCCCGCTCTGCTGCGGCCCGGCCGCTTCGACCGCAAGGTGGTCGTGGACCGGCCCGATCTGAAGGGCCGCGAGATGATCCTGCGTGTTCACACGCGCGGCGTGACGCTCGCGCCCGACATCGACCTGAACGCGCTCGCGGCCCGTACGCCGGGCTTCGTGGGCGCCGACCTCGCCAACCTCGTCAACGAGGCGGCCCTCGGAGCCGCGCGGGCCAACAAGGAGGCGGTCCGGATGGCCGACTTCGACGAGGCCCTCGATCGCGTGGTGGGCGGGCTGGAGCGGCGGTCGCGGCTGATCAGTCCGCGCGAGAAAGAGATCGTCGCGCACCACGAGGCAGGGCACGCGATCGTGGCGGAGCTGCGGCCGCGCGCCGATCGCGTGCACAAGATCTCGATCATCCCGCGTGGCGTCGCCGCGCTCGGCTACACGGAGCAGCAGCCGACCGAGGACCGCTATCTGATGACGCGCAGCGAGCTGCTCGACCGTCTCGACGTCCTGCTCGGCGGCCGGGTCGCCGAGGAAATCGTCTTCGGCGATGTCTCGACGGGCGCGGCGGACGACCTGCGACGCGCGACGGACATGGCTCGTCACATGGTCGCGCAGTACAGCATGAGCGAGAAGCTCGGCCTCGCGACGTTCGATGAGCCTCGCCAGACGTTCCTCGAGACGGGTGGCTCGACCGCGCGAGCGTACAGCGAGGCCACCGCCCAGGCGATCGACGTCGAGATCGCCGAGATCCTGAGCATGGCCCACGCGCGCGTGCGAGAGACGCTCACCGGCCATCGCACCGCGGTGGAGGCGCTGGCCAAGCTGCTCGTCGACAAGGAAGTGGTCCATGCCGAGCAGCTGCGCGCTCTGCTCGGGTCGCCTATTTTGCGTAGCTGAAGCCGTCGTGCTGCAGCTCGGGTAGGGTGCCGACCATCCCGGGTGTGAGCACCGCACCGGCAATCAGGCGATTCGTCAGCTCGGCCGCCAGCGCCGCGTGCGACAGCTTGTCAGGGTTCACGGCGGCGGCGATCAGCGTCTCTGCAAGTTCCCATATCGCGTTGTGACAGGCGAGGAAGACGACGCCGCGTCGCTGCAGCGCTCCCAGACCTGCTTCGGCGCGCCACGATACGCGATCACCGCGGACAGCGCGGCGTGATCCCACTGGTCCGGATCGTTCAGGATCATCGGCACCGTCTTGAAGTCCCGGCGCCGCGGCGTCCTGCTCAGCGAGCGGTGAGTTTCCATGATATTTCCTCTCAGAAGAGATCAGCGAGCGATGAGCGCGTCGATCGACCATACGCCGGCGCCGTTGACGATCAGCGCGACCGCCATGCTAAGGGCGAGGAGGTGGTGCTCCACGCCCTCGCACTCTTGTGTACCGAACCAGTTCATGAAGAAGCCGTACTGCCTGTGAACGAGGATCGCCACCAGCATGACGACCGCGATGCCGAGCGCCGCGACGCGCGTGAGCAGGCCGATCGCCAGCCCGAGCGGGCCGAGCAATTCGGCCATCACGGCAAGGAATGCAAGCGCCGGCGGGAACCCAGATTTCGTGAAAGACGCCATGGTGTTCCTGAAGCCGTAGCCGCCGAACCATCCGAGCGTCTTCTGCGCGCCGTGCGGGAACATCACGACGGCGAGGGTCAGCCTGAGGATGAGTGGAACGACGCCACCATCCGTCCCCACGAGCCAGTCGATCACGACGACCTCCACGAAACGTTCGGGAACGTCCCGAAAACCTCTTGAGACGGACTGGTCGAGAGGATCGTGGCCACCACCGCGGAGTAGTCGAGCTCGCCCGCGCCGTGCCGAAGCGCTTCGTCGAGCCAGGCGCAGGCGGCGCGCGCCTCCTTCAGGTCGAGGCCCGCCGCTTCGGCGGCCTCGGCGACCAGGCGCATGTCCTTGGCCGCGTGTCGGAGCTGGAAGCTCGGCGGATAACGGTTCGCCTCCACGTTGGCGCGCTTGGCGCGAACGGCGGGTCCGATCGGCGACTCGGCGAGCACGTCGAGCACGGCGGCGCGGTCGAGACCGACCGACGTCGCCAGCGCGAGGGCCTCGCCGAAGGCGACGATCGAGGCGCCGAGCGTCGCGTTGACCACGAGCTTCATCGCCGCTCCGGATCCAGGCGCACCGATGTGCCGCACATCCCCGAGCGACTCGAGGATGGGCCGCACCCGCTCGAAGTCATCGTTCGTGGCTCCGACGAAGACGTGGAGACGGCCCGAGGTCGCCTCCGGGACACTGCCTCGCACGGGCGCGTCGACGGCGCCGACGCCGTCCGGCAGCCGGGCCGCCACCGAGCGAAAGGCTTGCGGACCGATCGTGGACATCTCGATGAGGATCTGCCCTCCACCGAGCGTCTCGGCGAGCCCACTGGGACCGAACAGGACCGCGTGCACCGCCTCGGGTGTGGCGAGCATGGTGATGGCGAACTCCACGTCGGCCGCGGCGTCGGACGGGGACACGGCGACGCTCGCTCCCCGTTGGGACAGTGCCACCGTGCGATCGGGATCCCGATTCCAGACACGAACGTCGTGGCCGGCCTCCAGCAGCCGCATCGCCATCGGCGTCCCCATCTGGCCCAGCCCGAGAAACGCGATCTTCGACATCAGCGATCCTCCATCAGCTGCGCAGTTGATCCGCGATGGGCAGGCGGCGGATCCGCATGGCCTCGTCGATCTCGTGATCGGTGGGCCGGGGTGTCTTCGCGAGCAAGCCGGCGGCCTGCATGATCTGCCCGCTCTGGCAGTAGCCGCACTGCGGGACGTTCAGGCGGCGCCACGCCTCCTCGACGCGCTTCCCGATCGGCGTCGCGCCGATCGCCTCGATGGTCGTCACCTTCTTGCCCTGCGCGGCCGAGATCGGTGTGACACACGCGCGCGTCGGCGTCCCGTCGAGGTGCAGCGTGCAGGCGCCACAGAGCGCCATACCGCATCCGAACTTCGTGCCGGTGAGTCCGAGCTCGTCACGCAGCGCCCAGAGCAGCGGCGTGTCGGCGGGCACCTCGAGGCTCACCGCTTTGCCATTGATGTCGAGTGTCGTCATGTGGATCTTTTCCTTTCAGGCCTCTCCAAAATGGCTCAGCGCACGCTGACGACGGCGACCGCTGCGAGCACGAGCGCGAAGGCCGCCACCTCGTTCCAGCGCAGCTATTCCTGGCGCGTCTCTGGTGTGTAGTGGCTCTTCAGATACGCGGTGATGGCCTTCGCCGCGGGTTCGGGGATCGGTGCGCCGAACGTGCCGATCATCTTGTCCACCAACCGCTCCCACGTGGCACCCGGGAGCGGAGGCTGCATCGTGATGTACGTCGTGCTGTGACAGATGCCGCAGAAGCTCTGCACGAGCGCCTTCCCGTCTCCGTCGGCCAGTGGGGGCGTGTACGTCGGCCACGCGGGGACGGCGTAGACAGCGCCCGCATCATCGTGTCGCGGTGCCGGCTGCATCGACATTCCGAGGTTCCCGGCGTCATAGGCGCCTTCCTGGACGAGGCCGGGGAGCTTCGTCGCCTGACTCAGCGCCGTCGAGGCCGGGGCGAGCGCGCCGGCGGCCGCCAGGAGGACGATTCCCACGCATCGATTGCGGATCATGGCGGCCTCAGCTCGCGGCGCCGACGACGAGCGTCTGGCGCTCGACCCTGTTCCACAGGTAGCCGCCCGGGTTCCACACCGGCGCATCGGGCTGCACGTTGCCCTTTCGATCGGTGGCCCTGACGGCGATCACATACGTGCCAGACCGCGACGGCTTCCAGGTGTGCTCCCAGGTTCGGAAGGAATATGGGCCATGGTCCCCGCCGAGCGTTGCCTCGAGCCAGCTCCGGCCGTCGTCCTCCGAGAGCTCCACCTTCGTGACGGGGCCGTCACCGCTGAAGGCGATGCCCTGAACCCGCACCGGCAGCCCGGCCGGCAGCTTGCTGCTCCCGTCGGGCACGACGATGAACGACCGCACCGGCATGCGCACGTGGCCGATGGGCACCGTCTTGAGCGTGCCGCTCGCCGCTTCGGCGGGCGTGGTATTTCCCCTCGGCGTATCGGGAATCCGATACGCCGTTGCCATCCAGTAGCTCGTGTCCTCGCTCGTGAGCGCGCGGATCCAGGTGAGGTGCTTGGTCCAGTACACGCCGAACTTTCCCGGCACG
>Ga0137407_10003543_pt1 | contig 10404 bp, 7 predicted proteins | sample CZOMad2_2_16fung_FD_108410 | JGI IMG/M metagenome (GOLD analysis project Ga0137407, IMG submission 108410) | Vadose zone soil fungal communities from Angelo Coast Range Reserve, California, USA - CZOMad2_2_16fungal (Illumina Assembly) | ecosystem: Environmental > Terrestrial > Soil > Vadose zone...
ATGTACCAGCCAGGGGATAATCACTTGTTTGAATATGACGGGATCAGGCCATACCTTCACTTGCCGCCCGAGGTGACCACCCTGAGGATTGATCCAGGCTGTCTTAGGAACGTCCCCTTTATTGAGAAGCAGGTAAATGTCTGAGATCGGGACTTGGGTGTCGAGCACACCGGCCAAGACGAGCATGGGTGCCATCGGTTTTCCTAGTAGTCCTTGTTTGACGAGCGACATCCTCGGCAGAACCTCCGCTATTTCGTCCACCGTTTTCACGTTGTCGAAAATCGCCATCAGCGCCGGGACCTGATCGAAAAGATATTCGCGGTTGCCGATCAAGGAATTCATTAGGAAATCTTTTTGAAAGAACGAATCGGTGGGCGGTGACTGTGCGCTCGCCCCCCGCAAGCGCGCACGCTCTACGATTGCCATCTTTGTGGCCCAATACGCACCCCAACTCACGCCATGCATGGCAACTCGGTTCTTATCGATCTCCGGCCTGGTGGCAATATAATCGAGCACGCGCGAGAGCATGCGCTCCGCATTTTCACTGACTTTAATTGGAGACTGCCCCGTCCCCGGGCCATCCACTGCCAGAAATCCGATGCCGAAGGGCAGGATCGCGCTGAAGCTCTCCGACAAATCTTCCTTGCGGCTGTCCAGCCCATTTACAGCCAACACCAGCGGTACTGGCCTATTCGCACTCTTCGGCAAGCGCAGGTAGCCGATGATTTCTTTTCCTTCGAAGGGAATTCTTACGATTTCGAGTGGCGGATCCCAGAGGAGCGCATGGGCCCGGAAAGCCTCGATTGCTTTTTCGTAGGAGCGCTGTTTACCTGGAGATGCGGGGATGGGCCAGCGTCCGAAAGAATAGAGTCGCCAGGCGCGAATGTAGTCGGCGTTCGCTTTCGCCGGGTCGGTTTTCTCCAGCGACTTGGCTTCATTCATGTAGCGATCGGCCACACCCATAAATGCCGCTGCCCACTCGTCTTTATCGCGCGTACGAATGGAGTTAAAGGCTTCCTTGACATCGGCCGGATCGAGTCCGATGAGCGGATACATTCCGTTCTCGGCGCGATGAATGGCTTCAGTCTTGATCTCGTCAAGAGTCCGCTCGGCGCGCTGTTGCGAGAAACAGGAAAGGCTCAGCGGGAGGATTAGAGCCAGAGTCGTTGCCAGGGACACGACAGATGATGTGGTCGATTCCGCGGATCGATGGCGAAGTCCTAGCGATGTTGGCACAACCTGATTCCTTTCCAGCTGCAAGAAGATGGGGCCGGAGGAGACCCGACCCCGATTTACGAAACGACCGCGATCAGAAAATGAGCTTCAGGCCCAGTTGAACCGCGCGGCTGCCACCGGAGCCGATGACGGGGTTGGCAGCGGCGACGTCTGGAGTGGCACAGCCGCAACCGAAACCACCGGCGGAAGGATCATTCAGGCCGAATCCGTTCTGGCCGCCATACGGATTGGCGAAGTTGGGATGGTTGAAGATGTTGAAGAATTCAGCCCGGAACTGGGCACGGAAGCGCTCGCCGAAATGCCAGTTCTTCGCCAAAGAGAAGTCCACATTGCGGAATCCGGAATCGGGGAAGGTGTTGCGGCCCATGTTGCCGAAGGCTCCCAAGGCTGGAGGAATCATGACAGAGCTGCCTTGGGCATAACAGCCAAACAGGTTGAGAGCAGCGGTGGCCGCGCCAGCAGTGCCTCCGTCAAGTGATAGCGCCTTTGCGGCACATGCCGCATTGCTTGCACCCGCGAATTGCGGAATCCCCTTCGGCCCCGACTTGAAGTCGTCTGGGTTCCCAAAGAAATTCCATCGGATCGGGCTGTTCGCGGGGGGGCTGACGGGCAACGGACCGACACCGGCAGCATCGGTTCCCTCATCGATCGGTCCCCAGTATTGCGGACTTTGCAGTGTGATGATGGAGTTGATCTCCCAGCCCTCCAAAGACTGCCCGTAGCCCTTCTTGCCGGGTATGGCATAGGTGAGCGAAAGGGTGAAGCGATGACGAACATCGAAGTCGCTGTTCCCGTATTCGGCGCTCGGGTTATGAGCGTTCTGGGGAAGCCCTGATCCGTAACCGAAGTCCCAGTTTGCACCTACGTCATCGAGAGAATGCGACCAGGTGTAACCGGCTACCATGCTCAAGCCATGAAAATTTCTCGCGTTCAGTGTCGCTTGCAGGCCGTTGTAATTAGACCGATAGACGTTGCCCATCTGAAAGATGTTCGCAAGGTACGGGAACTTGCCGGCGAAGGGCTGTGCCGTCTGTTCGGCCCCGCCATCGGAGGCGCAATTGTCGTAGCCACTGCTAGCGCTGGCCAGGCAATTAGTGAGCGAACCGCCCGGCCCGGTTGTCCAGCCCGAGCCCACGGGCGGCTGGTTGATGTCGCGAATGCCGGTTAAATTCACACCGTGATTGCCGACATAAGCTATTTCCATCGTCAGGTTCGGGGTCAGCGCGTGTTGCATGCTAAGGGTCCAGTTCCAAACGTATGGAGTGGTCAGATTACGGTCCACGCTCATGATCGGGCAGGGACTATTGAAGCAGTTAATCGGTTGTGTGAGGTCGCCGTAAATCGGACCGTTATCCCAGGGGAAATTAGGGAAGACGGTCACGTTACCGGTCGTGATGGTCCCTCCGGAAGTCCCTCCAGAACCGTCGATGATCGCTCCGGTAGGCACACTCGGAAGGCCGAAGCTGTTATTAAAAGCAATAAACGACTGCCAGTTTACCGTTTCATAAACCAGCCCCCCGCCGCCACGGATCACGGTTGACCCGGTGCCATTGGTATCCCAGGCAAACCCGAAACGAGGCGCGAAATTCTTGTGGTCGGGATTGTAGACAGAGCCGATCTGCTTTCCTACCTGCACCATTCCCAGATTGGGATCGAAGTTCCCGATCTGGTCATGAGTTTCTTTCACGACCGAGTTGAACTCATAGCGCAGCCCAAAGTTGAGGGTCAGGTTTCTGCTAACGCGCCAGTCGTCTTGGGCAAACAGGGCGTAGGCCCAATTGCTCAGCTGCCGAGTGGGATTTCCGACCAGCACAGAGACTTTGAAAGGCGCACCAGCGAAGAAGTCCTCCAACTGCGAAGTGTTGAGGAAATTTCCCGGGTTGCTGGGATCGGGCGTGTTCCCGCCCAGGAATGTGATGCTGCCCCGAGCATTTCCGAAGGCGCCGTTGGTTACACCATTCCGATGAACCTCGCCCCCGAACTTGACCGAATTCTTGCCGGCGGCATATGAAACGTGGTCGATGAACTGGGTGATGGAATCGGGCCCCTGGAACTTCGGCCATTTAAAACCACCTAGGCCGGGAAAGAAATAGCCGGCAAACCCAATCCGGGGCAATCCGCCCGTGTTCGGTCCAGAAACGCCGGTGTCAAGGCCGTAGGCTGAGGCTGGCGTGTTCAGATCTCCGGGCAGCGTCGGTTGGTACAGTCGGTTATATCCGAACCGCGCTTCATTGACCCAGCGAGGGCTGGGAGCCCATCCCCAGTTTCCGCCTACCACCTGGGCGCGCGTGTGAATGTTCGACCGCCACTTCGACTGCAACTCAGGAAAGTCTTCAACCGTCCCCCTGTTGTTCCCGAAGAAGTACATGCCGCTGACGCGGTTGTTTTGGTTGAGGTTGACATCTACTTTGCCCACTGCATTGTAAACATTGACATCGTTGGGGAATCCGTTTGGGACATTGATGTCTGGATTATTGTTGGTGGGGAAGCCGGTCCCGTCGCACGTAACCGTACCGCCTGAGGCCCCGCAGCCAGCAATCTTCAAGCTGGCTGGGCTGACCGCAATTCCTCCTGCCTGGAGATCCGCCACTACATTCGGAATGCTGTTTGCGCAGTCACCAGTCGCTAAGAAAATGCAGTTGCCAGCGTCGGGCATGGGGACCATGGACGGGCTCGTGATGCCTCCAAAGGAATTTCCCACGTCATACATCTGTCTTTCATAAGCTCCGAAAAAAAAGACTTTGTCTTTGACAATCGGTCCACCGACACTACCGCCGTATTGTTCCAGCGTTCTCGGAAGCTTGGGATTGGGCGTCGTGTTGAAAAAGTTCCTAGCGTCCATCACGCCGTCGCGCCCAAATGCAAACGCAGTACCATGTATCTGGTTTGTGCCCGCTTTGAGGCCCACGTTGACAACCGCCCCAGGCTTCCACCCGAATTCGGCCGGTGCGTTCTCTTCAATGTTGAATTCCTGGATCGAATCGATGGGCAGAATGGTCGCCGAATCTCCAGCGATCCCGGCGCCGTTGATGATGGCTTGGCCGGAGTAGGGTTCGCTGTTGAACAGGCCCTCAACGAAATACGCGTTGTCTTCGGCGCGCAATCCATTCGTGCTTGTGGTCGAGAATCCGCCTCCGGGATAACGAACCACGCCCGGGCGCAGTTGCAGGAGGTTCTCATAGTTGCGGCCGTTCAGCGGGAGATCGTTAATTTCCTTGTTGCTGAGTGTGCCGCCCAGCGTTGAAGAGGTAGCATTGACCAGAGGAACCTCGGCGTTGACCACCACCGTCTCCTTCACATCGCCCGGTGGTAGCGCCAGGTTAACGGTCACATCGGTGGCGACTTCGACCTGAACGCTCGGTCGTTCAACCGTCTTGAAGCCGTTGGCTTCAGCACGCACAACATAGACACTAGGGGTGAGGCTAACAAAAACGTAGGCGCCCGATTCGTCGGTGGTGACGGTTCGGCGGGTGGCCCTCTGGATGTCGGTAACCGTAACAGTGGCGCCCGCAACCGCAGCGTCCGATTGGTCGTGCACCGTACCCACAATGCGGCCCGTGGTGGTTTGGGAAAAGGCCGGGACGTTAGTTGCAAACAACAGGCAAGCGAAGCCCAAGAGCGGAATGCCTTTCAGCGCGGAATGCATTCACGAACCTCCAAAGAGGGCCGAACAATTGGTCTGACAGCTGTACCACCGTATCAATGGAGGTGTCAATACCCAACCTTGGTGCATTTGACGTTATTTCCAGCGCGGATCTGAAGGCGGCGGTTACAAGGGCAGTGGAAGCCAGGATATTCAACAACGGACAGTCCTGCATTGCCGCGAAACGCTTCATTGTGGCGGAGTTGATCGGCGATGAATTCGAAGGCAAGTTCGTGAAACGCATGCAGGATCTCAAGGGTCGGCGATCCCGTCGAAGACGCAGAAGACCGTGTCGGTCGGGCGTGCGGGCTAATCCCGGGCTTACCTTATGTAGGCCCTGTGGTAGCCTTCTGAAGTCGCTGCCATGAGTTAGAGTTGATATCTGAAGGGCGTTTGGTATAGTGGTCAGACCACTAGCCCTTCCAAGACATCCAACAGTGGGATTCGGGATATCATGGCCGATGGAACTATGGATTCGTTGGGCGCGATGCCAGTCTATCGCACGGTACGAGTTTCGCGTCTGTACGAGCAGATCGTACAGCAATTGGAAGAGTCCATTCTAAAGGGTCAACTCAAACCTGGCGACCAGTTGCCGGCGGAGCGTGATCTGGCCCAAAGCTTTGGGGTAAGCCGTACGGCAGTTCGGGAAGCCATGAAAACGCTCTGCGAAAAGGGTTTGGTAGAGGCCTATTCGGGGCGCGGGACATTCGTGACCAATCGAACTTCGCGCGCCATGCGACAGTCCCTCGACTTAATGATCCGAGTCAGCCAGCAGGAGGGATCCACCCATCTGGCCGGATTACGTCAGATTCTCGAGCCGGAGATAGCCGCCTTCGCCGCTTTGTCCATTGATGAACAACTGCTCGCTACTATGCGAGAAGCCGTTGCCGTGATGGACCATAGCCTCCACGATCCTGACGCCTACATAGAGGCTGACCTCGACTTTCACCTGGCTCTGGCTGAAGCCGTCGAAAACCCTTTGATTCTCTCATTGCTCGACTCGATCGTTGGCCTGCTGCGCGAGCAGCGCTGCCGGATCTTCGCGGTAGATGGCGGCCCGGAGCGGGGTCAGTTCCATCACAAGCAAATCTTGCAGGCTGTAGAGCGGCACGATCGGGATGGAGCGCGCGAAGCTATGCGGATCCATCTGGAGCAGGTCCGCGAGGACTCGTCCTCTTCGTCGGAACCTGCCGCGCAGTCCAAACGGTCTTCTAAAGTCGAACGGAGCGATTGATGGCAAAGCTGGGATTCGTAGGTCTCGGCGTGATGGGTGGCAATATGGTTAGCCGCCTGCTCGAAAAGGGCCACTCGGTCACCGGATACAACCGGACACGCTCCAAAGCTCAAGGATTGATCGACCGCGGCATGCGGTTTGCGGAGTCTCCCAGGGCGGTAGCAGAAGCCTCCGATGTCAGCTTCACGATGGTGACTAATGCTGCCGCGCTTGCGGACGTCAGCGACGGGCCCGACGGGTTGCTCGCAGGAATTTCCCCCGGCAAGTTTCACATCGACATGAGTACGGTAAGTCCGGAAGTCAGCCGCGCACTGGCAGCGAAGGTTCGCGAAAAAGGCGCCGACATGATCGACGCGCCGGTTTCTGGCAGCGTTATCACACTGCAGCAAGGAAAACTATCGGTGATGGTAGGCGGCCGCAAAGAGACCTTCGAGCGTTTGAAACCCCTGCTTCTTGATGTTGGACCCAAGGTGACGCACGTGGGAGACAACGGCGTAGCCCTAGCCATGAAAATCGCTGTGAACCTCAGCTTGGCGGTGCAGATGTTGGCTTTCTCGGAAGGCGTCTTGCTCGCGGAAAAAAGCGGCATTGCGCGCGAAGTTGCGGTGGACGTCATGGTCCACAGCGCCGTGGCTTCGCCCATGATTCAATACCGGGGACCCTTCGTTATTCAACAGCCGGAAGTGGCCTGGTTCGACGTTAACATGATGCAGAAAGACATGCTGCTTGCCATGGACCTGGGACGCAAACTGAACGTGCCTGTTCCTACCACCGCCGTCACCAATGAATTCCTAACAGCAGCGCGAGGCATGGGATGGGAGAAGCTGGATTTTGCCGTGGTGTTCAACGTTCTGGCGCGCATGGCAGGGATCCAGAAATGACAACGGCGGCGCAGTCCAATGCAGAACTTGCTTCGGCGATTGCCCCGGGCGCATTCTACAGTTTGGACGCGCCGGTGAAGTGGATGGGTGCGGTGAATGCTCCGATTCCTTTCTCGCCCCCTGTGAAAGGCGCGACCGCGGCGACGGAGCAGACCGTGTTTGAGGCCGCCCAAGCTGTCTGCGGCCGATCTTAGTCCCGGCCGGTTCACTGATCGGACCGATCGTGATGTGGTCTCAGGAGAAACTTTATGGCTCTTCCAACTTATGGCACGATGGCGGTGGATTGGGAAAGCCGCGTGGACTTCGACCGTCTGCGCCGCGAACGCCTCGCCCGCGCCAAGGATCTTCTTGCCAAGTCGGAGATGGGAGCCCTACTTTGCTTCGACATGAATAATGTGCGGTATCTGACGGCAACGCACATCGGAAGCTGGGCCCAGGACAAGGCCAGCCGCTTTACGCTCCTTCCTCAAAACGACGAACCTATATTGTGGGACTTTGGATCGGCGGCCCGGCATCATCAACTGTATTGTCCGTGGCTCGGAGAACGCTCTCGCGCCGGGATTTCCATGCTGCGGGGCACCATGACGCCGGAGATGGGACGTGCCGAAAATGTCGCAAAGAAGATCCGCATCGAACTCGAGATGCGCGGACTGCACAAAGAGCCTTTGGGCATTGACATTATCGAACTCCCTGTCCTGTTTGCTCTGCAGAAAGAAGGGATCAAGGTGATCGATGGGCAGGCGCTCATGTCTGAGGTACGAGTCATCAAGACGCGAGACGAAATCACCCTGCTGAATACTTCGGCCATGATGGTGGACGCTGCCTACGACGAACTGTATCGTGCCATGAAGCCCGGAATGAGCGAGAACCAGGCTGTTGGCTTGGTAAGCAAGGTTCTCTACGATCTCGGTTCGGAGTATGTGGAAGCCGTGAACGCAATCTCAGGAGAGCGATGCAATCCACATCCCCATGTCTTTTCTGATCGCGTGTTGCGTCCGGGCGATCCTGTGTACTACGACATCCTCCATTCTTATATGGGATACCGCACCTGCTACTACCGCTGCTTCACCATCGGTTATGCCTCGCACGCGATGAACGATGCATACAAACGGTGTCGTGAGTATCTTGATGCGGCTATCGAGCTCGTGCGTCCAGGACGAACTACGGCAGAGATTGCTGCGGTATGGCCCAAAGCCCAGGAGTTCGGCTTCCCTGACGAGGAGGCCGCCTTCGCTTTGCAGTATGGACATGGTATTGGCCTGGCGATCTGGGAGAAGCCCGTGATCAGCCGCTTGGTATCACTCGAGCACCCGACAGTGATCAAGCCTGGCATGGTATTCGCGCTCGAGACCTTCTGGCCCTCGACCGATGGCTGGAGCGCTGCGCGCATCGAGGAAGAAATAGTGGTCACCGAAACCGGTCACGAGGTCATCACGCGCTTTCCCGCCGAGGAATTACTGATTGCAGGAAGGCACTACTTCACGGTTGACGGGCCTCTGCCTGCTGTGCGGGAGAGTGAGTCCGTGCCGAGCCGGCGCGTGCGCGAGATGATCGAGGCCAGTTCCAAGCAAGAACGAGTTGAAGTGGGCGACTAACCGCAGATCGGATTCATCCGAATCAGACTATGGCGATCGGTGTCATGCCCGCTCTCGAAATGGCCCAGGAGTCTGACAAGGTAAGCTCCTGGCTGAAGCAAGAAGGCGAGATCGTTGCCAAGGGGGAACCCCTCCTCGAGGTCGAAGCCGATAAAGCTGTGATGGAAATCGAATCGCCCGGCGAGAGTATTCTCACCGGTTGCGTCCGGAAGAAAAACCTCTGCTGCGGCTCCGTTGGTCGCAGTGTCTGCGTAAGTATCGACTCAACCAGCCGTAGCAGCCGACATTCGGATCTCTCGGAAAGCGCGCCGTCTCGCGGCCGAGCTGCGGAATTTCTTCGAGATGTCGCAGAGTGCAGTATTTCGACTGAGCGGTGCTTGGGTGGTTTATTTCGCCAAGACGCCGCGTCATTGATCTATTGAGCTCGGCGTCTCTCTTCCACCGTTGCGCTTTGCGAATCGCGGACTGATTGATTAGATGCTGGCTTCGGTTTTGATGTCCCGAGGTCGAACCCGCTGATGGCAGTGGCCAAGATGCTTGACTGAATGAACAGATTCCGCAGAATCGTCCCTCCCCGCGCCGTCAATATCGAGGACCTGCGCGGATTGGCGCGCAAGCGAGTACCCAGAGTAGTTTTCGATTTTATAGATGGCGCCGCCGAAGACGAACTGACCTTAGCAGCAAACCGGGCAACGTTCGATGCCCTCACTTTTCGGCCGCGCCACGCAATTGCCATGCCCACGTGCGACTTGCGAACCTCCTTCTTGGGATGTGACATTTCTCTTCCTGTCTTGCTTGCTCCGGTGGGTTCCGCTCGCGTCATTCATCCTGAGGGAGAAGTTGGCATCGCCCGAGCCGCTGGGGCGGCGAGCACCATATATATTCTTCCCACTACTTCGGGATATCCAATGGAAGATGTCATGGCCGCTTCCTCTGGCCCGCTTTGGTATCAACTGTACCTCATAGGCGGCCGTGAAGCGGCCGAGGCGGCACTCGGTCGCGCCTCGAGGGCGGGGTTCTCTGCTCTGGTCGTTACTATTGACACGCCCGTGGCAGGCATGCGCGAGCGCGATTTTCGGAACGGAATGAAAGAGTTGGCGGGGCGCAATCTTCTGACTAAGATTCCATTCTTGCCGCAGGTGCTGGTGCGTCCTCGCTGGCTAGTGAATCTCCTTCTCGACGGCGGTGTGCCGATGCTGCCGAACGTCATCGTTCCCGGGCAAGAGCCACTGCCTCTCCTGGACGTCGGCGCAGCCTTGGCACAGGCGGCGGTGACATGGGAGGATTTTCGCTGGATCCGGCAAATTTGGCACGGGCCCATTGTGGTCAAGGGTGTTCTCACAGGCGAAGATGCCCGACGAGCGGTGGATCACGGGGCCGTGGCGGTGGTGGTCTCGAATCATGGTGGACGTCAACTCGACGGCGCTCCTGCGTCGTTGGACGTCCTTCCCGAAGTCGTGAACGCGGTTGGAAGCAGAGTCGAAGTGCTCATGGACGGAGGTATCCGTCGCGGTTCCGATGTTGTCAAAGCAATCTGCCTTGGAGCCCGTGCGGTCCTTATTGGACGCGCCTACGCGTATGGTCTTGCCGCCGCGGGGGCCGCCGGTGTTGCACGAGCGCTGGAAATATTGCGCGTCGACCTGGAGCGAACGCTGCGGCTTCTCGGTTGCCAGTCAGTTGCGGGGCTGGACCGCTCTTATCTCAATATCCGACGGGAATAGATGATTCGGGGCTTCCATCAGCGCACCGGCTGTTGGTCACTTGCGCGTTGGTCAATCTGTTTCTCAGTCGGCGGAAACTGCTGCTCACGGCCAG
>Ga0137407_10003544_pt1 | contig 10404 bp, 7 predicted proteins | sample CZOMad2_2_16fung_FD_108410 | JGI IMG/M metagenome (GOLD analysis project Ga0137407, IMG submission 108410) | Vadose zone soil fungal communities from Angelo Coast Range Reserve, California, USA - CZOMad2_2_16fungal (Illumina Assembly) | ecosystem: Environmental > Terrestrial > Soil > Vadose zone...
GATCTCGCGGCCCGTGCGCTCGAGCTGCCGCGCGCGCGCCAGCACCTCGAACGCCGACTCGGTGCCGAGCCGGGACATCCGTGGGGCGACGTTCATTGAGTTCTCCCTTTATAGCCCGTGTAGGCTCGCACTGCCTTCGTAGGCTTCCCTTCTCGAGGGTCCTTATTATAAGGCGTGGACTTCGCGCGCGTTCCGGCGGGTTCGTTTCGGATGGGCTGGGGGCAGGGCCATCCGTGCGAGCGTCCGGCGCACGTCGTCTGGGTCGACAGCTTCCTGATCGCGCTCACGCCCGCCACCAACGCCGACTTTGCCGAGTTCATGGCGGCGACCGGCGCGGCGCCCCCGCCCTTCTGGGCGGCGGCCGGCTTCGCCGATCCGTGCCAGCCGGTCGTGGGCCTCTCGTGGGAGGAGGCCGCAGTGTTCGCGGCGTGGGCGGGGGGGCGGCTGCCGACGGAGGCCGAGTGGGAGAAGGCCGCGCGCGGCGGCCTCGAAGACCGGCGCTTCCCGTGGGGCGACGATCGACCGAGCACCACGTTCGACCGTCCGCCACGGGTCGGCGGAACGCCCGTCAACGCGCTCGGGATCACCGACGTCTCCGGCGTGTGTCACGAGTGGTGCGCCGATTGGTTCGACGACGAGTACTACGTCCGCTCGCCGGCCCGGAACCCTCGAGGGCCGGCAACCGGAACGCGGCGGGTCAGCCGCGGTGGGGCCTGGCGTCACGCCGACCCGTGGAGCCCGGTCGCTCACCGCTCGTCGCTGCCGCCACATCTGCGCTACTCCGACTACGGCGTGCGTTTCGCGCGCGACGCCGAGTGACGGCGGAAGGCATACAATGATCCGCACGCAGATGGCGCCCGCGGAGCGCTCGATCCTGAGAGAAGGGGTCGTGGCCGGCCTGATCGGCGCGGCCGTCGTCGCCGTCTGGTTCCTCGTCTTCGACATCGCGCGTGGCCGGCCGTTCCTCACGCCGGGCCTGCTGGGCGCCGCGGTCTTCCAGGGTGTCAGGGACCCGACCGGGCTCGAGCCCGCGTTCGGCAACGTCCTCGGCTACACGATCATCCACGGGCTGGCCTTCGTCGCCTTCGGCGTCGTGGCGGCCAGCCTGATGGCCGTCAGCGAGCGTGAGCCGGCGCTGTTTCTCGCCTTCGTCATCCTGTTCGCGAGCTTCGAGGTCTTCGTCTTCGGTCTGGTCGGCGCGCTCGGGAAGTCGATGCTGGGTGCCTTGGTCTGGTGGGCGATCCTCGTCGGCAACCTCCTCGCGTCGGTCGCGATGCTCTGGTATTTCTTCCGCGCCCACCGGGCGCTGCCGCGCACCCTGATCGGCTCCTGGGGCACGGTCTTTCGCGAAGGCGTCGCGGCCGGCCTGCTCGGCGCGGCCGTCGTGGCCCTCTGGTTTCTGGCGATCGACTGGATCCAGGGCGAGCCGCTCCGGACGCCGAAGCTCCTGGGCATCGCCCTCCTCCGCGAGCCCGACCCGATGACGGCGATCGTGCTCTACTCGATCGTGCACGGCATCGCGTTCGCGCTCTTCGGCATCGTCGGCGCTCTGCTGATCGCGGGCGCCGAGCGTCAGCCGCTCTTCGTCTTCGCGCTGGTGATCTTCTTCACGGCCTTCGAGGTCTTCTTCATCGGCGGCGTCCTGATCGCGGCGAAGTGGGTGCTCGACGAGATCGCCGGCTGGACTGTCTTCGTGGGTAATCTCCTCGCGACCGTCGTGATACTCGCGTACTTCTTCCACGGACACCGTGAGCTGGCACGGCGGCTCACGGAGGCGTGGGTGGAGGAGGACTAGCGCCTCGAGCGGCGAAGCGTCAAGAGGTCGAGCCTTTCCAGGATCGGCGTGGGCGTCGACTCGAGGTCGGCCGCCCGGCGCAGGCGGGCCAGGCCGGCTTCGAACTCGGCGTCGCTGATCAGCTCGAAGGTCGAGAGGGCTCGGAGCTTGAGACGCTCATAGTGGGCGTTCAAGCTCGCGTCGATCTCCTGTTCGAGCGTGTCGAGCGCCACGACCTCGAAGCCCGTCGCCACGAACCCGTCGCGAACGCCCTCCACCGTCGGAAGACGCGCTTCGTCGATCGCCTTGGCCGAGGGGAAGAACTCGTAGTGGGGCACGCCGTCGAGCCGACCGCTGAACACGTTGCGGATGAACACGAGCCCGTCGGGCTTGACGACCCGATGAAGCTCGCGCGCGCCGGCGGCGAGGTCCGGGACGTGATGGATCACCATCGACAAGAACGCGAAGTCGAACTCGCCGTCGACGGCGGGGATCGCGTCCGCGGCGCCGGCGCGGTAGAGCACGCGAGGGTGCGCGCTGCCGCGCTCGGCCTCGGCGCGCATCTTTTCGGAAGGCTCCACGGCGACGACACGCGCGTCGAATGCGTCGGCCAGCATCGTGGAGAAGCGGCCCGTGCCGGCGCCGAGATCGAGGATCGTCAGGCCCGAGCGCATGCCGCCGAGGCGGCCGGCGAGCGCGTCCATCCAGAGGCGGCCGGTGTCGCCGGAGAGCGCGCGGCCGGCGCGATAGGCGCCGTGAAGGCGCCGATCGTAGTCGACGCGCGCTACCACAGCGCGTCGGGAAGCGGCAGTCCCTTGAACGCGTCGGTCGGCATCGGTACCGGAGGTGTGATCCCCAGGCGCTCGCACAGGGCGTAGAGCTGCCGCAGGTGCTGCGCGGCGTGCCACGCCGTACGCTCGAGCAGGTCGTGGCCGGACTGCGGGCCGTAGTAGACCTTGATGATCCGCTCGAACTCGCGGGGCGAGGCGCCCTCGAACCATCCGCTGATGCGGCCGCGCACGAGCGCGCCGTAGCGCGCGATGGCGGCGCCGTCATTCAGGTCGGCGGGCGCCTGGTCCAGTAGCCACGACTCCGGGAACTCGCCCAGATCCATACCGTCGACGAACGCGAGCGAGAGCCGGAACACGTGATAACCCAGATTGCGGAACGTCCGGTTGCGCTCGGGCGGACGCCAGTCGAGATGACGGTCCGGAACGTTGCGGATCAGCTGCTGAGTCGTGTCGAGGACGATGTCGAGCCGCTGGGCGAGCACGGCCGGGGCCAGCTTCGTCGTCGCCGAGTACGGGATTCCGAGGAGTTCCGCGTACGCCGGCGGGTTCCATCCGTGCGCGACGCGATCGCCGACCGTCAACGCCGGGACCCTCATGATGCCCAGGCGCTCCAGCTCCTTGTAGCCTTCCGGGTGGGCCTGCACGTCGACCGGGTCGAACTCGACCCCCCAAGACGAGAGGAGCTCCTTCGTCTTGGCGCAGGACGATCAGCCCGGCCGGTAAAAGTACCTGGCTTTCGTTCCGGAAACCCGCGTGGCGCCCTTGTCGTTCATATGCGTCTCCTGATGTGATCCGTCAACGATTGTACTCGACGACGCCGCCGGTCGACGCTCTCAGGCTGCCAGACGATTGTAGAGCCACGCCCAGGCGAAGGCGCAGACCCACGCGAGCACGGCCAGGACGACCAGGGTGCCGAGAAAGCCGGCATACGTGAGCTGCTGGGGCAGGAGCGCCGCGACGTCCGCCCCGAAGAACTGGGCGTTGAACAGGAAGCGGAACGCGTCCCGCCAGACGACCGCCAGAACGTAGAACGCGATGTAGACGGCGCCGGACAGGATCGCGAGAGCGTGAGCGAAAGCGGCCGGGTTCAGCATGGCTCCTCCTCCGAGGTCGAGCGTCACCGCCCGCGGAACGTCGGCGTCTGCTTGCGGGCGAACGCGGTCACCCCGCTCCGGAAGTCCTCGGTGTGGCCGCTCGCGGCGATCGCTTGCGCCTCGAGCTCCATCTGTGTCTCGAGGCTCTCCCACGTCGACTGGTGGAAGAGCCGCTTGGCCCCGCCGAATGCCTTCGAGGGGCCTTGGGCCAGCTCGCGCGCCAGCGCCGTGACGGCCGTCGCCAGCTCGGCGTCGGGCACCACGCGGGTCACCAGGCCCCACTCGAGGGCCTCGCGCGCCGAGAGCACGCGGTTGGTGAAGTAGAGCTCCATCGCGCGACGCAGGCCGACCAGCCGCGGCAGGAAGTACGACGACGAGCCATCGGGCGTGGCGGCGATCTTGGAGTAAGCCATGGTGAATCGCGCGGACTCGGCGGCGACGACCAGATCGCCGGAGAGCGCGAAGCTCAGCCCCCCGCCCGCCGCGACGCCGTTGACCGCCATGATGACGGGCTTGTCGCTCCGGCAGAATCGGGACACGGTCCCATGCAGGTACGTCGTCAGCTCCTTGACCAGCACGCCGATGCGCTCGAGGTTGTCGACAAAGTCCTTCACGTCGCCGCCGGCGCAGAAGGCGCGGCCCGCGCCGGTCACGACGATGCAGCGCACCGCCGGATCCTCGTCGACGTCGAGCGACGCGTGGAACAGCTCACGGCCGAGCCCGAGGCTCAGCGCGTTGAACGCATCGGGGCGATTGAGCGTGATCGTCGCGACCCCTTCGCGGCGCTCGAGCGTCAGGAACTTGAAATCCATGCGCGTCGTCCTCCGGCAATAGGCTCGCCTCACACGGCGGGGCCCCAGCCCCGCGACGTGTTGCGGCTCGCACTGCCACGGTAATAGGCTCGCCCCACACGGCGGGGCCCCAGCCCCGCGACGTGCTGCGGCTCGCACTGCCACGGTAATAGGCTCGCCTCACACGGCGGGGCCCCAGCCCCGCGACGTGCTGCGGCTCGCACTGCCGTCGCTGCCGGTCAGCCGCGCGCGATGCGGCGGCGGGCGGCGCGCGCCACGACGTCCAGGACGTCGGTGATCTTCAACGGCTTGACCAGCACCATGTCCACCCCGTGAGTCCGGCGCTCTTCGGCCGACAGCTCGACGCCGAAGCCGGTGACGAGGACGACCGGCACCGCCGGCGCGATCTCCTTGACGGCTTGGGCCACTTGCCAGCCGGACACCCGGGGCATCGCGAGATCGGTGAACACCAGGTCGAACGGCTCCGCGCGCACCTGGGCGATGGCCGCGGCGCCATCGGTGAGCACCACGACACGATGTCCGCTCGTCTGGAGCACGTCGCCGAGCACTCGGCCCACCTCCGGCTCATCGTCGACCACGAGGCATTTGAGCGACACGCCCGGCGGCGGTGCCTCGCTGGGCGCCCTCTGCTCCACGTCGGGGACGACGCCGGGCGCGAATGCCAGACGGAATCGGGTGCCGCGTCCTTCCTGGCTGTCGACGGTGATCCGCGCCCCGTGGCGCGAGAGAATGCCGTACGTCATCGACAGCCCGAGCCCGGTGCCCTGCGGCCCCTTCGTGGTGAAGAACGGATCGAAGATTTTGCTCCGGATCGCCTCGGGAATCCCGACGCCGGTGTCCGCCACCGTCACCACGATCAGGTTGTTCTCGACGCCCGTGGTCACGGTCAAGGTGCCGCCCGTCGGCATGGCGTCGACGGCGTTCAGGATCAGATTGGTCATCGCCTCGCGCAGCTCGGCGGGATCGCCGGCCACGGTCGGTAGGCTCCCGAACGACATCTGGGCCTCGACGGCCACGCCCCGGCTTCGCGTCTCCTCGCGCCACCGCGATTGCGTGATCTCCAGCGCCCCGCGCACGACCTCGTTGAGGTCGACCGCCACGAACGGCTGATCGCGGCGGGTGCGGGTGAACTCCTGCAGCCGGCGGACGGTCTGCGCTCCGTCGAGGGCCGAGCGCTCGATGACCTGCAGCCACTTGCGGAGCTGCGGATCTTGCAGGCGTTGCAGCGTGAGCTGGGCCCGGCCCAGGATCGACGCGAGCAGATTGTTGAAGTCGTGCGCGACGCCCGACGCCATCTCGCCGAGCGCGCGAAGCTTCTCGGTGCGCACGAGCTGGTCCTGCGCCGAGGCCAGCTCGCTGTAGGCTCGGGCCCGTTCCTCGAAGAGCCGCGCGCTGCGCAGCGCCAGCGCCGCGAGATGGCCGATGCTGGACAGGAGGCGCTCGTCGGCCTCGCTGAAGGCCCGCGTCTGACTGCGCAGGGTCAGCACGCCGATCACGGTGTCACCGGTCGTCATCGGCACGCCGACCCAGTGTGGCACGACCGCGAACGTCCCGACCGGCGCGACACCGTTGCGCGCGCACTCGGCGAGGTAGTCGTCCGTCCGGACCGCTTTCCCTGTCTCGAGCACGGTGGACATGAGCCCGACCGTGCGGGACGGATACCGAAGCGGCGTGCGCATGTCGGGCACCCCGTCCACCACGCGCAGGACCACCTCGAGGTCTCCCCGCTCCTCGTCGCGCAGCACGATCGCCATGTTGGCGGCATCGAGGATGCGGCCGGTCTGGATGCGAATGGCCTCGAGCAGGGCCGCTCGATCGAGCTGGCCGGTAACCGCTCGTGACAGCTCGAGCAGAACCGACAGCTCTTCTACCTGGCGACGGTTCTGCTCGTAGAGCTGTGCGTTCTCGAGCGCGAGCGCCGCCTGGTCGCCGAAGGCCTGGAGCAGGCCGACCTCGGCCTCCGAGAATACGCGGCCCGCGACGTCCCCGAGCGATAGGGTGCCGATGATCCCGCCCTTCGCCCGGAGCGGCACGGCCACCACCGCGCTGTCACCGGTCCGACGCATCGTCTCGGCGAGGTCGGCGCTCAGGACGATCGTGGGGTCGCTGAACACGTCGGACGACGCGACGGGCCGCCCCTCGATACTCGCGCGCCCGGACGGCCCGACCCCCGCCGGCAAAATGGTGCGGAAATACGACTCGTTGCGCAGATGACCGCCGCGCGCGAGGGTGACGAGCGAGCCGTCGGGCTGCAGAAGCCGCAGCACGGAGGACCTGGCCTGGAAGAGCACGAGCACGCTCTCGACGATGCGCTCACCCACGTCGCGCGGGTCGAGGCTCTCGGTGAGGCTCCGGGCCAGACGCGCCAGCTCTTCCGCCTCGAGCCGGCGGCGTGTCATCTCCGTATAGAGCCGAGCGTTCTCGAGCGCGAGGGCGGCCTGGTCGGCGAACGCCTGCGTCAATCGGATCTCGTCGTCGTCGAACTGTCGGCCGACCCGATCGCCGACACCCAGAGCGCCGATCACGCGATCGCCGATGCGCAGCGGCACGCCCAGCACAGACCGATGCCCGGCGCGCTCGATCATGGCTCGCGTCTCCGGCGTGAACGTGAAACGCGGGTCCTCGAGCAAATTCGGCGTGGCGATCGGGGTTCCCACGTCGATGGCGAGGCCCACGACAGCGTGACCGCGAGGGAACACCATACCCCGGCTCATCGCGACGCCGACGTCGCCCGAGATGGCGAAGGCGACGAGCGTGTCGGACTCAGTGTCGAGCCGGTAGAGGCTCGACGAATGCGCGCCGAGCAGCCGCCGCACGCTGTCGGCCACTCGCTGCGCGACCAGGTCGAGATCGAGCGTCTCGGAGAGAAGCCGGCTGAGATCGGCCAGCGCGCTCATCCGCTGCGCCTGCCGGGTCGCCTCACGATAGAGCTGGGCGTTGTTGATCGCGTTCGCGGCGTGCGATGCCAGCGAGCCGAGGAGCTGCATCTCCTCGGGGGTGGGCTGGTGCCGGGCCCGCACCCCGATGGTCAGGGCGCCCAGCACCTTCTGGCCGATCAGGAGCGGTACGATGCCGACGCTGACCACGCCGGCGGCGCGAGCCCGCTCGACGTTGCGGGCCCGCGGATCGTCGAGGGCGTCGAGCACCGCCAGCGGCTCGCGGGTCGCCACGACGGTGCCGATGAGCCCTTCGCCGATGCGGTGGCGCTCGAAGCCCTCCGTCGACGCGTCGCCGCCGGCGGCGGCGCGCAGCGCGACATAGCGGCCATCCTCGTCCACGAGCCAGAGCTGGGCGGCGCTCGACCCGAAGAGCTCGACCGCCGCGTCGACGACGCGCTGGAACACTTCGTCTGGGGACAACGTGGCGGTCAGTGTCTGGGCCAGCCGACCGAGCGTCTCGAGCCGGCGACTCTTCTCGCGGCTCTCGGCCAGGAGCGACGCGCGCGCCACCGCCTGTCCGACCTGGTGCGCGACGGCCTCGAGCAGGGTCAGCTCGTCAGCGCCGAAGGTCCGCGCCTCCTTCGTGATGAGGGCCATCACGCCCCACGTCTCGCCGTTCACGGGAATCGGCAGCGCGAGCTGGGTCCGGTAGCCGCCGACCTGCACCCGCTCGCGAACCTCCGGCGTGAGCACCCGGGAGGTGGTCAGGTCGGTGATGATCGCGCGTCCGGTACGAATCACCTCGCCGACGTGACTCTGATCGAGCGAGCGCAGGCGCAGCCGCTCGACGTCTTCGGCCTCGAGACCACGATGGGCGATGAGGGCGAGCGTCTGGCTGGGCGGGTCGAAGCGGAACACGCCGCCGAAATGGATCTCGGCGACGTCGCACACCACCTCGAGCGTCCGCTCGGCGGTGAGCACGAGGTCGTCACCGCTCCCGGTCGCGACGACGACCGCGTGCAGCACCTCGAGCTCGCGGCTGCGCTGCTTGTCCGCCCTCTCGGGCGTGGCCGGCGTCGCCGGCGCGGCCGGCGCAGGCGGTGGTCTCGACGGAGGCCGCGCGCCGCCCGGCCCGCCTTCGGACGCGCCCTCACCACGCCCCGAAGCCGAGACCGTCGCGATACCGACCGCGCCCGCCAGCGCGGCGACAAGCGAGAGCGCCCACCAGAGCCAGAGGCGTCGCGCCGGCCCCTGGTGCTCCCGCGCCGGCAGCAAGGTCCAGAGGCTCTCGCCGCCTTCGCCGAGCTGCCGCGCGAGCCACGTCTCGCCGCCGATCGCGATCTGGCCGGTTCGCAGCGCATCGTCCCAGCCCGACGCCGGCGCGCCGGGCGGCTTCGCCCCGAGGGCGCGGTCGTTCGAGACGACCACGAGAGCCGCGCGAGAAGGCAGGGTCGACACCACGGCCTCGAGCGCGTCGAAGCGCCGCCCCACGACGACCATCCCTCCGGGAGTCGGAGCGACGCCCAGCACGTAGGGGCGCTCGCCGACGACCGCCAGCTGGGTGACGGCCTCGGCCGGGCGCACCACCGCCGGCGCGATGGTCGGCTGCACGGGCGGCACCTGCATGAGCGGCAAGCCACTCGCGTCCACGATCAACAGGAGGTCGGCGAGGCGTTCTTGCTGGAGCGCCAGGATCCGCGGCAGCGCGCCGCGCACGAGCGTGGCCCAATCGCTCCGGCTCGTGCCCTCGACGACGGCCGGATCGTGCGCGAGGAGCCAGGCTTCGTGGCGCACGTCGTCGAGCGCCGAGGTGACGATCTCGCACACCGCCGTCAGGCTGGCGCTCACGGCCGTGTCGTACCGTGCCACCACATAGCCCGCGACCACGACGCCGCCGACGGCCCAGAGCAGCAGCATGGCGAACAGCGCGAGCAGGAGTCGACGCGGGGATCGGCGCCCGAGCCCGAGCTTCACGTGCGGCGCTCGCCCACCCGGTGGAGCTTGAGCAGATTGGTCGTCCCCCGAACCCACATCGGCGAGCCCGAGATGATCACGATCACGTCGTTGCGGCGCACGACGCCGTCGCCCAACAGCGTCGCTTCGACTTCCTCGATCATCTCGTCGGTCGTCCCGACCTTCCGGATTAGCCGCGAGGTGACGCCCCACGACAGCGCGAGCCGGCGTTGCACCTCGACGAAGGGCGTCAGCGCGATGATCGGCACGCTGGGCCGGGCTTGGGAGATCAGACGGGCGGAGAAGCCCGACTCGGTGAACGCGACGATCGCGCGCGCGCCCAGCACGTGCGCCGCCGTCGCCGCGGCGTCCGAGACGGCCTCGGAAAAGCTCGCGCCCGGGCGCCGCCGGCGCTCGCGGTCGAGCGACAGGACGGCGTCGTCGGCGCGCTCGGCGACGCGCGCCATCACCGCGACGGCGTCGTGCGGATAGCGCCCCGTGGCCGTCTCCGCCGACAGCATGACCGCGTCGGCGCCGTCGAAGATCGCGGTCGAGACGTCGGAGACCTCCGCGCGGGTGGGCCTGAGATGCGTCACCATCGACTCCAGCATCTGGGTCGCGACGATCACCGGGATCTTCGCGCCGCGGGCCTGGCGGATGATCTCCTTCTGGATGTGCGGCACGTCCTCGATCGGCACGTCCACGCCGAGGTCGCCGCGCGCGACCATGACCGCGTCGACCTTGCTCAGGATGCCCGGAAGATTGTCGACGATCTCGTGGCGCTCGAGCTTGGCGACGATCGGCAGGTCGGCGGCTTCCTCGCGCAGGAACGCCCGCACCTCGTCGATGTCGGCCGCCGAGCGCACGAACGACACCGCGATGTAGTCGACCCCCTGGCGGAGCCCGAAGCGCAGGTCCTCGCGATCCTTCGGCGTCAGGCAGGACACCGGCAGGGTCACGCGCGGCAGCGAGAGCCCTTTGTGATCGCTGATGCGCCCGCCGACCACCACGCGACAGCGGACCTCGTCCGCCGATGTCGATTCGACGCGGAGCTGGATCATGCCGTCGTCCATCCAGATCTCGTCGCCGGCGCGCAGATCC
>Ga0137407_10003545_pt1 | contig 10403 bp, 7 predicted proteins | sample CZOMad2_2_16fung_FD_108410 | JGI IMG/M metagenome (GOLD analysis project Ga0137407, IMG submission 108410) | Vadose zone soil fungal communities from Angelo Coast Range Reserve, California, USA - CZOMad2_2_16fungal (Illumina Assembly) | ecosystem: Environmental > Terrestrial > Soil > Vadose zone...
CCGGTGTCCATGGGGAATCCACATTTTGTGGTCTTCGTGGACGAATTCGGGCCCGGCTGGCAGGCGGAAGCAGCCGAGATTGGCAAACATCACGACTTTAAGCATGGCATCAATGTTGAATTCGTTAATTTTCGCAAGAATGCCGAGTTGCACGTTCGCTTTTTCGAGCGCGGGGTGGGTGAGACCCAATCCTCGGGAACAGGCTCTTGCGCTTCCGCGGTCGCCGCGATCGTTACGCAACGTGCGCGCTCGCCCGTCAAGATTTATAACCCTGGCGGCGTACAAACCGTTCGCTGGGAGGAGCGCGTTTTTCTGCGCGGACCAGCGCGGCTAATCTGCCGTGGAGAGTTTTTCATCTAAGATGGGATTTTGAATGTCGGATTCTGCCCATTCTCGCATCAAGCCACCCGCCCTGCGCTCCGGCGACACCGTTGGGATTGTTGCGCCCGGCAGTAACATTCGGCCCGACCTGCTGCAAGCGGGCTGTCGGGAACTCCAGCGCCTTGGCTATAAAACGTTTTACTTGGATTCGATCTTTGACCATGATCTCTATTTTTCCGGTTCCGTGAAGCGTCGTGTGGGCGAGTTGCAAGAGATGTTTGAACGCGAAGAAGTGCGGGCCATCATCTGCGCTCGGGGCGGGTACGGTTGTAATTACCTGCTGGAGGAACTCGATCTCAGTAAAATTCAGCGCCATCCGAAGATTTTCATCGGCTACAGCGACGTGACTACTCTGCTCACCTGGTTCGCAGATGCAGGGCGCATGATTACATTTCATGGACCGATGGTAACCAAGGATTTTGCCGCAGATGGTGGCGTCCACTTGCCGTCCTGGCAATCGGCGACTTCGGGCCGCGACGCGTGGGAGCTCGTTTTCAAGAGCGATTCCGGAGTACAGCCGCTGGTTCCTGGCGATGCTCGCGGAACTCTGTACGGCGGTTGCTTATCCATGCTGGTTGCATCGCTTGCAACTCCGTACGAAATTCAGACCCGCGACACCATCCTTTTCCTCGAGGATGTTTGCGCCAAGCCATTCCAGATCGATCGCATGCTCATGCAACTGAAGCTCGCCGGCAAATTTGAAGGGGTTCGCGGTCTGATATTCGGTGAGATGTTGGATTGCATTCAGCCCGGCGGCCAGGCCTACCCGCTCACTGAAGTCATTCAGCGCGTGGTCGGCGACCTCGGCGTTCCGATAGCTTACGGTGTGCGATCCGGACATGTTTCTCGCGACAACATTACTTTACCTATCGGGGTTAATGTCGCACTTACAGTGACAGCTGATAACGTCAACTTGAAGGTTCTGGAGAGCGCCACCAGGCCTGCCGCGGCGCCGGCCAGCTCCGCAAAATCATGAATTCCAACAAACACATTCATCTGATTGGGATATGTGGCACGGCCATGGCGTCGCTCGCCGGAATGCTCAAGCAACGGGGTTTTCAGGTCACTGGTTCGGACGCAGCCGCGTATCCGCCCATGTCGGATTTCCTCGCCGGAATCGGCATTTCTGTTGCCGAGCCGTATGCCGAAGCCAATCTCAAGCCGGCACCTGACCTCGTGATCATTGGAAATGCTATTTCTCGTGGAAATGTAGAGCTTGAGTACCTCCTTGACCAACGCATTCCGTTTCGCTCTTTGCCGGAGATACTGCGCGATGAATTTCTCCGTCCCCCGCCGCCCCAAAAAAAAGAAGTAATTGTGATTGCCGGCACCCATGGCAAAACCACCACCACTTCTATGCTGGCCTGGATTTTCCAGGTCGCCGGCAAGCAGCCCTCTTTTTTAGTGGGCGGGATTGCCGAAAATTTCGGCAGCAGCTTTGGCTTGGGTGAAGGTGAACATTTCATTATCGAAGGCGACGAATATGACACTGCGTTCTTCGATAAGGGACCCAAATTTCTTCATTACTTTCCCGATGCTCTCATCCTGACCTCAGTCGAGTTCGACCACGCCGATATCTACAAAGACCTCGATGCAGTCAAGACCGCTTTCAAACGCCTCGTGAACCTTGTACCGCAACGCGGCCGCATTGTGGCGCTGGATGCGAATGCTAACGTGAGCGAGTGCGTCAGCCATGCGTTTTGCGCAGTCGAGCGTTATGGGATGCAGGCCCAGTCGGCTTGGCGGATCGAAAATTTGCGTATGGATCCAAAGCGCACCACCTGGACAATATTCCGTTCCGGCAAGCACTGGAGTGATTTCGAGTTCTCTCTGGCCGGCGAGTACAACGTGCTGAATGCTACTGCCGCGGCGGCAATCGCTTCGAGCTGCGGCATTGCGAAGGATGCAATTTCTGAAGCGCTTCGCAGCTTCAAAAGTGTAAAACGGCGCCTGGAGGTGAAGTCGGAAGTGAACGGCATCACCATCATTGATGATTTTGCCCATCATCCGACCGCCATCGCGGAAACCATCAAGGCGCTGCGGTTCCGTTATTCCGGAAGGCGATTATGGGTAATCCTGGAACCTCGGTCCAACACCCTGCGTCGGAATGTTCTGCAATCGGAACTGGCGCAAAGCTTGTCCTTGGCGGACGAGATCATTGTCGCGCGGGTGTTCCGCCCGGAAGCAATTCCGGAAGCGGATTGCCTTGACCTGCCCAGTGTAATTGCCCGCATCAGCCGTGCCGGCAAACGGGCGCGTGTTATTCCCGATGCCGATGCGATCGTGTCTCAAATCGCCGGCGAGCTCCGCTCCGGTGATGTGGTGGCAATTCTTTCCAATGGCGGGTTCGGGGGAATATACGAAAAGCTGCCGCAACGTCTGCGCTCCCATCCTATAGTTGCTACCGCTCAAAGTCGTCCGTGATTCACACTCTAACTATGCTTGCTTTCTGGACGCTGGTATTGCCATTCGCCGCCATCGTCGGATTCCCCTGGACCTTCATCAGCGGGAGAATTGATTTCCTTTACTGGATGAGTATGCGAGCGGCATGGACTGGAGTTCGGCTCGCCGGCGTAAAAGTAAACGCCATCGGGCTCGACCGACTTGATCCGTTGCAAACCTACATTTTTGTTTCTAATCACGCGTCTAATTTGGATCCGCCGATTCTGCTGCCGCTTATTCCGCGACGCACCTCCGTACTACTGAAAAAGGAATTATTTCGCATTCCGGTCCTCGGGTACGCCATGCGCCTTGGCTCACTAGTGCCCGTGGATCGTGCTCGTCGCGATGGCGGAGTAAACAGCCTACGAGCCGCCTCCGAGGTATTGGCTCGTGGACTCAATCTCACAATTTTTGTGGAAGGCACCCGTTCCCCCGATGGCCACTTGCTGCCGTTTAAGAAAGGTCCGTTTTACCTCGCGCTCGAAAGCGGTATTCCGATTGTTCCAGTAACGATTACCGGTACCTACGAAATGATGCCCAAGGGACGTTTCAGTATCCGCCCTGGCACGGCCACGGTGACCTTCCACTCGCCCATTGATCCCCACGGATTTGCCGATCGCCAACACTTGCTGGCTGCGGTGCGTGAACAGATTGCCAGTGGGTTGACGAACTGAACGTCCTCTCATGGCCCAGGCTAAGCTGCCAAGATTTAGACGTGCTCAATGCTGGTGCTCGCCCCGTTGAAGAACCGCGAATGGTGACTCATTTCCTCTCAATTAGCCGCGCGCTGAGCAGGGCACCGTCTCGGTCATCATGCAGCTTGATAGGGAAGACGAGTACATTCCAGTTCCAGCGGCTGCCTTTGCGGGGCAAGTGCGGCAGACCGCGGAAGCCGCGGTCGATGTAGGTCTCCCGAGTGTCCGCCACTGTGCGGATGATCTCCGCCCAGTGGTCCCGCAACTCGGCGAACTCTTCAAACATGTTCTTTCCCACAAACCAGTTTCGCCTGCGGTTATAGATGGCTGCCAGATAATCGTTCACGTATTCCCATGTACCTTCGCGATCCATGACTTCCAGCACCATGTCATCGCCCATGGCCATGCTGATTCTGGAGTAATAGAAATCGCGGGCATCTACCACCACCGGCCGGCCACGACGTTTCGCCTCAAATGACCGTAGCGCGGTCACCAGATCATCCACCGAGCTATGACCCTTCAGCAGATGCATATCCGCAATGCCGCCAAAACGGCGTTCCAACGTAGCTGAGAGAATGATGATCGGCACTTGTGGCCGCTTTTCCCGCAGCGTGTGCGCTACGTCGGTGCCGAATTTACCCACACCTAGGTGGTAATCCAGCACCGCAATGTCAATTTCCTGTAGCTTGGATTCGGCTTCCTGGATCGAGGAAGAGGTCACAACCTGATAGCCTCGCTGGCGCAGGATGGTGGAGCGCAGCAGTAAATTCTCACGGCGGTCATCCAGCAGTAGCACGCGGATTGGCCGAGATTCCGCTTTGAGGATGTTGGATGGTGGACCTTCGGTCATTCTTACTTACCAATAATTTTCATTTTTCCATGGTGATGGTTGCCGTGGTGAGGGCAGAGAAAGCCAGGTCAACGTTCAACATCCTTCGAAGAAAACTTGCCACTCCCACGCCACGAACGAGCCAATTCTGGTAAGCGGTTAAAAACGGCCACGCAGCGGAGCCATAGCTTATTGTCAATGGCAGGATAGCCGCTTACCACTTGCCCGGCCGGTACATCGCTCGGGATGCCGGTTTGCGCTGTGGCGATAACGCCGTCACCAATTTTGCAATGTCCGGCGACTCCGACTTGTCCCGCCAGAATAACGTTGTTGCCTACCTCGGTTGAGCCCGCTAGTCCCACCTGTGCGCATAACAAAGTGTTCTCGCCAACTCGCGAACCGTGACCGACCTGCACCAGATTATCAATGCGGGTGCCGCGTCCGACGCGGGTTTCACCAATGCTCGCCCGGTCCACGCAGGCATTGGCTTGGACTTCAACATCGTCCTCCAGAACCGCTGGCCCGGATTGCACAATCTTTCGCCATCCGCCTTCTTTATCTTTTGCGAAACCGAAGCCATCTGCGCCGATCACTACACCATTCTGCAGGGTTACGTTGTCGCCCAGTTTGCATCCTTCGCGGACCACGGCGTGCGCGTGGGCAAAAAAGTTGTTTCCAATGCGCGCCTCGCGATAGATCACCACGTGGGAGAGCAACACACAATCCGCACCGATCTCCACGTTTTCATCCACCACTACATAGGGTCCAATCGCCGCATTTTTTCCGATCTTGGCCGATGGGTGAATGACCGCGGTCGGGTGAACACCAGCCGCGTACTTGGGCGGCTGGTAGAAAAGCTCAATGGCGCGGGCGAACGTCAGATAAGCATTGTTGGACCGAAGCAAAGGCCGGTCCACTGGTACCCGGAAACCCTCTCCTACAATTACAGCCGAAGCTTGGGTGATCTTCGCACGTGCAACATACTTTGGGTTGGCTATAAAAGTCAGTTGTCCGGCGGTGGCCGCTTCCACTCCGGCAACCCCGGTGATTTCCAGGTCAGCGTCACCATTCTCCAATCGTGCGCCGAGCACTGACGCGATTTTTCCAAGCTTCATGATCCAGCCGTTCTATGAGGCGACATGCCGATTGCAATGTGAGACGAACTGCCGATTGTAATGCAGAGGGGACCAAGGGAGCCGCGATAGATGAGAGACGAGCCTCGTGACTTTTCTCGCTGTACTCACCTTATTGTTCAAACAGGCGTACTTGGCCAACTTCTGCGGGGACAGCTCGGCGCCGCCCGCCTTTCGTACCGCCAATTACTCCCAGAACAGTCAAAGATGAGAGTGCGGAGCGGGGAACAAAGATCCTTTGCGTGTTGGCACGCGTATCCGGAGGATTGATCAGGAACCCCTCCGCTTGAGTTTGGGTTAAATCGTTGGGCATCATTCCTTCAACGACATCATTGTCCTTAAATTTCAATCGCACCCATAAACCTTCAGTCCGCGGCCGATTTGCGAAGGTCTTACGCACTGGAGATCCGTTTTCCCCAAATTCCCGGACAAAATAAATCACCTTAATGTCGGAGAGCTCGATGCCAACCACGTTTCCCGCAGTGTTTAGCATCTCCAGCTTTCCTTCGACAATAAAATTGGCTGACGCGACATAGCCGTTCATGGTGTCGCGGTCCATCTTGCGGACAATTACTTTTTTGTGGGTTGAGGTCATTGACTACGCACAATGATGGCAGGACATTCCCTCCGGATTTTCGCACTTTTTTGCCGCGAAGGCGCGTCGAACTTGTGCGCTTGTAGCCAAATTGCCAACCTTGTGCTATCGTGAACGGTTTGTGTATCAACCCCGCTTTGGAAGCATAAGTCCTTCGGATATAGCGGCTTACAGCTATCTGTCCGGCGGTCGGCGCAGCCCTGCCGTCGCAATCGTGTAGCTGCGGAAATTCGTAGCACTCTGCACCTGGCAGCAACGAACCGTCTGCACAGGTCTGGCGTCTGAAACATAAAGCATGGCGGATTACATCTACACGATGGAAGTGCGGCTCACGCCTGAGCAGCAGCGTGGCGTAGTTCTGGTGCAGGACGTGGCGCGCGAAGCCGGGATGAATATTTATCTCACCGGCGGCGCCATGCGGGACATCGTCAGCGGTTTTCCCATCCGCGACCTCGATTTTACCGTGCAAGGCAATCCCCTCCGCCTGCAAAAAGACTTGGAGCGCGTCGGTGCCGTCATTCAAGGCGTTGAAGATGAGCTTAAAACGTTATACCTGCGGCTGCCGGGAAATGTCCGAGCTGAAATCAGTATGGCGCGCTCAGAGCGCTACGAGAAAGCCGGCAAGCCACCAGTAATCTCTCCGGCCACCATTGCCGAGGATTTGCGACGTCGCGATTTTACGGTCAATGCGATGGCGCTATCGCTGAATCCGGGATCGCGTGGGCTGCTTATGGATCCGTTTAACGGGATCGCCGACATCGAGGCCAAACTGCTGCGCATTCTGCACAATTATGCCTTCGTAGAGGATCCCTCACGGTTGCTCCGCGCCCGTCGGTTTGCATCGCGGTTCCACTGGCCGCTTGAGGAGCGCACCCAAACCCGCTTCGACTCTGCCCGAGAAAATAATTACATCGAGTACATCACTAAGCGCGCCATTGGTTATGAGATCGAGCAGCTGGCCTACGAGGATGATCCGCTGCACATCATCAAGGTCCTGGAAAAAGAGGGGTGGCTGAAAGTTCTTAACCCACACTGGACGGCGGCGAAAGTGGACACAGCGGGCCTGGGGCAGCTCTCCAAAGTGCGGCAGCAAATGTCTGAGCTGGGCTACAGCGTAGATACCGGTCCGGCCGTGCTGTATTTCCTCACCCGCCGACTAGGCAGCCGCGATATTGCGGAGATGCAAAAACTGATGCCCCGGCGCGAGCTGGTCGAGAGCTGGCGCAACCTCGAAGAAGATGCCAAGAGCCTGGGCAAGAAACTCAGCGGGAAAGAGGCCGCCACTCCATCGCGGGCATGGCAGGTGTTGTCGGACGCCCGTCCGGAGTCAATTCTCTTTCTCGAGTTGACCGGACGACAACAGGCAGTCGCGCAAAAAATTAAAAACTTCTTCGGCAAATGGCGGCAGCTGCAGCAGAAGCTTCCTCTGCCGGAGATGACCGAGTTGTACATTACGCCGACCATGCCGGAATATCCCCAGATCGCAAAACAAGTATTCCATTTGCTGCTCGACGGTAAGCTGCGCTCGCGGACAGAAATCCTGAAATTTTTGAAGCCACTGGCTCCTCCTCCTCCTCCGCCTCCTCCGCCGCCACCGACGAAACGTGGACGTGCTGCAAAAATTCAGGCACCGGTTGCTGCAGCCGCGCCCGCCGGCCAATCGCCCGCTGCCCCCGTCAAAGGGGCGCTTCCCGGGAAAAAAGGGAAGGGAAAGGCAGTTGTCGCGCCGCCATCTCCCACAACCTTGCCACAGCAGGCGGGCAAATCAGCTTCAAAAACGCCCGCCGTTGCCATCGCCTCCACGGCTGTAGCCTCCAAGTCTGGAGCCAAGACTGGCGCCAAGCCCGCAGCTAGTGCCCCACCCGGCGTGGCGACGTCCAAACCTCGCAAAGCTCCCGCAAAATTGCCTGCAAAACCTGCACCTCACGCGGCGAAACCTGTCTCGAAATCCTCGAAAAAGTCCGCAAAGAAGCCCTCATCGAAAAAAGGTCGGAAATAAGCTTTCTTTAACACCAATTCCAAAGTCCCTGTGGATATTTCCTCCTCCGGCCCAGGAACCCTTCCCGCTAGAATAGAAGGAAGCACTGCATTTGACCCAAATGTCACAATTCGTCCATCTTCATCTGCATACCGATTACTCGCTGCTGGACGGCGCCTGCGACGTAGATAAGCTTGTCACCCGTGTGAAAGAGCTCGGCATGCCGGCGGTCGCCATGACCGATCACGGCAACATCTTTGGTGCGGTGCACTTCTTTAATGCTGCTCACAAGGCCGGCATCAAGCCCATCGTAGGTTGCGAGTTGTACGTCTGTAAGAAGGACGACCACCGCGGGCCGCCTGAAGGCGACACTTACAACCATTTGTTGGTGCTGGCGGAAAACGAAGAAGGCTACCGCAACTTAGTGAAGATCACATCTGAAGCCTCGCTTCACGGCTTTTATTACAAGCCGCGAGTCAGCAAGAAGTTTTTAGCTGAGCATGCCAAAGGGCTGATTTGTCTTTCCGGCTGTCTCAAGGGAGAGGTTGCTGAGCGTCTGATGGAAGGGAAGCCGGAAGCGGCACTCAAAGCAGCTGCTTTCTATCGCGATATTTTCGGTCCCCAAAATTTCTTTATTGAAATTCAGGACCAGGGCCTGGAGATGGAAAAAAAGATTCAGGCCGGCCTCTTCCAGCTCGGAAAAGATCTTAACACCCCACTAGTGGCGACCAACGATAGCCATTACTTGTGCGAGGACGATGCCCACGCGCAGGACGTCATGCTCTGCATTCAGACCGGGAAGTCCATCCAGGACACAAACCGCATGAAGTTTCAGGGCACCGACTTCTTCGTCAAGAGTCATGACGAGATGTACAAGGTGTTCAAGGATTCACCCGACGTCCTCACCCAAACCCTGGCGATTGCTGAACGCTGCAACATGCGCCTGGAGAAGGTCAGCACTCCATTTCCGCATTTCGAGGTCCCCCCCGGTTACACCCTGGACACATATTTCGAGCACGTCGCACGCGAGGGATTTGCTCGTCGGCTGCAAGCCCTTCACGTTCTGGAAACCAAGGGTCGGCTCAAGCGCTCCCTAGGCGATTATGAGCAGCGTCTCACTCGCGAGATCAACATCATCCAGCAGATGAAGTTTGCCGGATATTTCCTTATCGTCTGGGACTTTATTCGCTATGCCCGAGAGCACCAGATCCCTGTCGGTCCCGGTCGGGGATCGGCGGCCGGCTCGCTCGTCTCCTACGCCATGGGTATCACGGACATTGATCCCCTGCAGCACGATTTGCTGTTTGAGCGCTTTCTCAACCCCGAACGCGTCTCCTTGCCCGACATTGACATTGATTTCTGCATGAACCGTCGCGGCGAGGTGATTGACTACGTAACTCAGAAGTACGGTCGGGAGAGCGTTGCGCAGATCATTACTTTCGGAACTATGGCTGCCAAGGCGGCAATAAAAGATGTCGGCCGCGCCATGGATATCCCGTACACCGAGGTGGATCGCATCGCCAAAATGGTCCCGGCCCAACTAAACATCACTATTGAAAAAGCCTTGCAGGATTCTCCGCCGCTGCAAACCGCTTATCAGAATGATTCCCAAGTCCGCGAACTGATTGACACTGCCAAGAAGCTCGAAGGTCTGGTGCGCAACTCCGGAGTTCACGCGGCAGGCGTGGTGATCTCGCCGCGCCCACTGATCGAGCTGGTGCCGCTTCACAAGACCAAGAACGATGAAATCGTTACCGCCTTCGACATGACGGCCATCGAAAAACTAGGCCTGTTGAAGATGGATTTTCTTGGTCTTACCACCCTCACCATCCTTGACGACGCTTTGAAACTGATCGTGCACACCCGTGGGGAACACTTGGTTTTGGATGATGTCCCACTAGAAGACACGACCACCTATGAGAAGGTGTTTCACAAAGGATTAACGTCCGGTGTCTTTCAATTTGAATCCCACGGCATGCGTGACGTGCTGCGACGCTACCAACCGAATTCCATTCAGGACCTCACCGCCTTAAACGCACTCTATCGCCCCGGGCCCATCCAGGGCGGCATGATCGACGATTTCATCGACCGCAAGCACGGCCGCAAGAAAATCGACTACGAATTGCCTGAACTGGGAGAGATTCTCCAGGAGACTCTTGGCGTCATCGTCTATCAGGAACAGGTAATGCAGATTGCCAACACTCTGGCCGGCTACTCCCTCGGTGAAGCCGATCTCCTCCGCCGCGCCATGGGCAAGAAGAAGGCCGAGGAAATGGCGCAGCAGCGGGAGCGCTTCGTCGAAGGCGCCGCCCGCCAAAAATTCCCGCCCAAGAAAATCGAAAAGATTTTC
>Ga0137407_10003548_pt1 | contig 10400 bp, 9 predicted proteins | sample CZOMad2_2_16fung_FD_108410 | JGI IMG/M metagenome (GOLD analysis project Ga0137407, IMG submission 108410) | Vadose zone soil fungal communities from Angelo Coast Range Reserve, California, USA - CZOMad2_2_16fungal (Illumina Assembly) | ecosystem: Environmental > Terrestrial > Soil > Vadose zone...
GCCGTTGGCCGCGCGAATGGCACGAACATGATTTGCATTGTGATCCCGTGCCATCGCGTCATTCGCGCCGATGGCACGCTGTGCGGTTACGGTGGCGGTTTGTGGCGAAAGAAGTGGCTGCTCGATCACGAACGGCGCTGCGCAGGCAAAGATGCGAGTGACAAGGGAGAGGTCGCGAGCAATAACTTCTGACTAGTTACTTCTTACATTCTTAAGAAGCGCGCCCGGGGTGACTCGAACACCCGACCCACGGATTAGAAATCCGTTGCTCTATCCGGCTGAGCTACGGGCGCAGAATTAGCACAGCCATATACCGCGTTTCCGAATGAATTAAAAGACTGGAGCTGCGGCTTTTTACTTGTGATGTTTCGAGATAAGCATGGGATGCGGAGCTCATGCTACGATGGCGGCCACCCTGCTGGACGAAAGAATTGCTCGCAGCTTCTGCGAACGTCCCCGCTGCGGACGGGCGAGCAACGAGCTAACTTTTCAAAATAGACGACCGGCGGTTCGCCCCATTGCCCCCTGCGAATTCCGCCGGTCAATCAACCAAAAGATTATCGAGTCCGCTCGCTCTGATCCAATTATCGGAAGAGACTGGAATCAGCTTGCATCCCCGCGATCACGCTCGTAGGACCGAATCGCTCGACGCGTCTGCGGTCCCAAGACGCCGTCAATGGAACCGCGGTAATAACCGGCGCGAGCGAGCCGGCGCTGTAGCTCAGCCACTCTGGACCGGCTGCTATCGCCGTATCTATTTCCGTTGCCGTATCCATTTCCGTAGCCGTAGCCATTGCCGTAGCCGTAGCCGGAGTCGCCGTATCCGTAGCCGTAACCGTACGGGGAACCGTAACCATATGGGTAGCCGTAACCGTAGCCGTACGGGTAGCCCCAGCCCCACGATGAGCCCCAACCCCACCACCACGGAAACCCGAAGTCCCCGATAAAAATCACATTATTATGGTTATGGCGCCAGTTGCCGCCCCAATTGTTCCAGTTGCGGCCGCCCCAGTTGCCTCCGTGCCAATTACCGCCGCCGCCATGCCAGTTGCCGCCGCCACCGCGCCAATTGCCGCCTCCGCCATGCCTGCTGCCACCACCGCCACCGCGCGGAGCGGCACTGACTCCAGCTGCCGCGAGCGCAACCGCAGCCAAGCAGCTCATAAAAAGAATTGATTTTGATTTCATAGATTAATCGGGATTTCACCAATTATACCCCGCGCCAGGGTCGAAGTCGCGTTTTTTTACGCAAAGAATTAAATGAGATTGCTCTACGTGATTAAGAACCGGCCATCGACTGGAGTTTCGCTTTGATTCTTGCTGGTCAGGGCGCAGGCATGGCGATTATCATCCGCGGCCAATGGCTATAAAGCGTGCCGCGATCTTGATATCAGCTGTGTTTGCATCGCACGTGCTTTACGGCGCGCCGCAGGAACACAGCGTGAGTCCGTCCCGTCAATTCGTCATCTACGGAGCTGACACGGAGCTACGCGGGGCGGTCTCCAACTTGGCGGAGCGGACGAAGGCCGATCTTCTGGTGCTGTTGCGGCAGCGCGACAATTGGGCGGTTCCCATCGTTGTGAATCTGCAACCGCAGCAAGCAAATCTCCCTGAAGTTCCACCAGCTGGCCTGCGATTTAGTCAAACTGGTTTTGGCCTCAAGCTCCAGCTGGACCTGACCGTCTCACAAAAGTTCGATGCTTCATTGATCGAGCGCGAAGTCCTTCGCGCAATCCTACTGGAGATGATTTATCGGAATCAATCGCATATCGCTGCCGGAACGGTATTCGTCGAACCACCCGATTGGTTGCTCGACGGCGTGTTTGCGCTTGCGCCTGGACGTGATCGCGGCTACCTGGTCGAAGCGCTCACTGCGGCGAATAAAACGGTGCCGCTGGAGACGTTTCTTCACCAACAGCCGGGCCTTCTCGATTCGGCGGGCCGCGTGCTTTATCGCGCGCATTCTTTTGCGTTTGTGGAAATGTTGATCGATGGAAGCGACGGTCCTCCCCGGCTAGCAAAGTACATCGGGGATCTATCCCAAGCCTCAAACGAACCGATCGCGAATTTGAAGTCGCACTTTCCGTTCCTTGTCGGTGATGCGGAGAGAAGCTGGCAGTTGACGTTACATCGGTTAAGGAATTTTGAGATCTCCCAGTTACTGACATTCGCCGAAAGCGAGCAGCGCCTTGATGAACTGTTGCGCGTGAAAGTTTCGCAAACAAATAAGCCGGCTAAAGTAGCAGCGCTTGACGAATTTGCGGTGCGTAAGATCTCTCCGAGCGAGAAGATGGCGCTGAGTCAGTTGAGTCGTGATTTGCTCGTGTTTGTTGCTCAAGCCAATCCGGTTTTGCGACCACTCGCACGTGAATACCAGCAGATGGTCGCGCTGCTTGCCCGCGGGAAAAGCAGAGGAATCGCGAAGCGTCTGTCGCATTTGGATCTTACTCGCAAACAACTCGTCGCTCGAATGAGCGATATTGACGACTACATGAACTGGTTCGAAGCGACTCAAATGAAGAAAGGCAGCGGCAATTTCACCGATTATCTCAAAGCCGTGAATCAATCGCAGGTCTCACCTCCAACCCGACACGATCCGCTTTCGGTTTACGTCGATGCGCTAGAGGACCAGTTTGAAAACTAACGAAGGTAATTATGAGTGGACATTCGACAGTTGCCGCTATTGAGCTTGGCGACTATGTTGATCAGCGCGTTCTGAGCGCGTATTTCTGCTGATGCAAAAGATTGGGTTCGCCGAGGCTCTGGATTCCATTGTTACCAGCGATCCACGTTATGGACGTGGTGCCTATGTCTTCTTACGCGACGCACTCGATTTCACGACCAAACAACAGAAGAAAATCAAAGGCGTCACCGTGCGTCACGTGAGCGGACCAGAATTGCTGGATGGAGTGCGGCGCTACGCTATGAAGGAATTCGGACCGATGGTGATGACGGTTTTCGACAGCTGGGGAGTCCATTCCTGCGAAGACATTGGGAACATGGTGTTTAATCTAATCGGCGCCGGCGTGTTCGGGAAAACCGAGGAGGATTCAATCGAAGATTTCAAAAACGTTTATGATTTCGAAGAGGCTTTCGTGAAACCCTTCGCCCCGGAAAAACCGGCAACTGCGAAACCGCCGTCGCATTTGCCGGCGCGGAAGCCCGCTACGTCGAGAAAGTAAGTGGTAAGCGCCGATCCCTGATCCCTGATCACTGGAATCGACTCGGCCAAGCCAATCACAAATGAATTGTATCCCATTGGCGAAGTTTCTCTGCGCGGGTTTATTGTTCAGCATGGTTAATCTCAAAGCTGCACCGACCGAACCTTCCTCGGCCATCAATTTTCCGCCGAGCACGGCGCAGAAATGGATTCTGCCGAACGGACTGACGATTATCGTTCAGGAAGATCGCAGCGCGCCGGTCGCAAGTGTGCAGGCCTGGTGCGCCACGGGAAGCATCGACGAAGACCAGCATTTGGGCGCGGGGTTGTCCCATATCCTCGAGCACATGCTCTTCAAGGGAACAAAGACCAGATCGACCAATGAGATCGCGCAAAAAATTCAGGACGTGGGCGGTTACATCAACGCCTACACGTCCTTTGATCGAACGGTTTTTTGGATCGATGTCCCCAAAGATGGCGTCTCCACCGCTCTCGACATTTTGGCGGACGCAATGATGAATTCCACTCTGCCGCCGGAAGAATACCAGAAGGAACAGGAAGTCATCCGGCGAGAGTTTGCCATGGGTATGGATGATCCTGATCGCATGGCCAGCTTGCTGCTTTTTGGGACCGCTTATCAGCGGCATCCCTATCGCTTTCCGGTCATCGGCGAGATCGAAATCTACAATCAGCTCACCCAGGAGCAGGTGATGCAGTATTACAAAACACGCTACGTGCCGAACAATCTCACCTTTGTCGTAGTGGGAGATGTCGATGCGAACAAAGTTCGGCAACAACTGACGGAATTGTTCAAGGTCTATCCGGAGAAGTCGCTCAAGCCTGTATTCATTCCTGCGGAACCGCCGCAGCTTGGCCGGCGCGAAGTGCACCAGGAATTTGCCACAGAGCTAACGCATCTCGCGCTCGCCTGGCACGTTCCAGAGGTCACAAACCCGGATGTTCCCGCGCTCGATCTTCTTTCGACCATTCTCGGCGACGGGCGCAGCTCGCGCCTGTACCGGCGCGTTCGCGAAGAGGCGGGTCTGGCGTTCAGCATATCCGCGTTTTCCTACACGCCGGGCGATCCCGGTTTGTTTGGCATCGATGCTACTGTCGATCCGAAGAAACGCGATGCCGCCGAGCAGCTAGCTTTGCGCATCGTAGACGAGGTGAAACACGCTGGCGTCACGGCGGAAGAATTGGAAAAGGCCAAGAAAATCACGCTTAGCCATCATCTCGGCGCGCTAACGACTATGCGCGGCCAGGCGTCGGACATCGGCTCGAACTGGTTGCTCACGCGCGATCTCAATTTCAGCCGGCATTATCTCGATGCTGTTCAGGAAGTGACGGTGGCTGCCATTAAACGCGTCGCCGCGAATTATCTCAGGGAGAACAATCTGACGGTTATCTCCCTGAATCCAAAGGGTTCACTCGCTGCTAAAAGTGAGGGCGCGAAAGTGGGCGCCGCGGGTGAGATTCAAAAGTTTGAGCTCTCGAATGGATTACGATTGCTGGTGCGTGAAGATCCTCGACTACCACTCGTGGCCATGGGTGCAGTTTTTCGTAGCGGTCTACTCGCTGAAACGCCGCAAACAAATGGCATTACGCGGTTGATGGCGAAGGTGCTGTTGAAGGGAACTAAGACGCGCACTGCTGAGCAAATTGCCAATGAGATCGAATCAGTAGGCGGTTCCATTTCGAGCGACGCAGGTAACAACAGCTTTAGCGTGTCTGTCGATGTCACCAATCCAGATGTGAAATTGGGCGTGGATTTGCTCTCGGACGTGTTGCTGAACGCCACGTTCCCGGAAAAAGCGATCGCGCGCGAAAGAGAAATCCAGATCGCCTCGATCCAGCAGGAGGAAGAACAGTTGACGAGCGTGGCGCGCAATATCATGCGGCAGGCGCTTTTCCTCCAGCATCCTTACGCGCTTCGCAGCAATGGTTCCGTTGAATCCGTTAAGGGTCTGACGCAAAAAGATCTCATCGAATTTCGCGACCGTTACGTGGTCGCCAAGAATGGCGTCATCTACGTCTTTGGTGACGTCAAAGCATCCGAAGTAAAGCAACTTGTAGAGCAAATGCTTGGCAAGATGCAGCCGGGTGCGCTTGCGTTGACTGATGCCAAACCTCCAATGCCGCTGGGCAAACCGGAAACTGTGGAAAGCCGCAAAGACAAAGCGCAAGGCGTGATCATGGTCGGGTTCCGCGGCGCGAGTCTTTCGAGCCCTGATCGGTACGCGCTGGAATTAATTGATGAAGCGAGCAGCGATCTCGGATCGCGCTTTTTCATCCGTATCCGTGAACAAATGGGGCTGGCGTATTATGTCGGCGCCAGCCAGATGCAGGGTCTGGTGCCGGGACTGTTCGCATTTTATCTCGGAACCGATCCGCAAAAGATCGAGCCGGTGAAAACCGCGTTACTCGATGAAATTCACAAGCTCGCCAATGATGGTCTTACCCCGGTGGAATTAGAGCGAGCGAAGAAGAAACTAATTGGACAACAGGAGATCGCCAATCAAAGCAATGACGCGTTCGGTTATCATTGCGCGCTCGACGAGCTATACGGGCTCGGCTTCAATTATTACAAGCAACTCGAACGCGACGTGAACGGGGTAACACTCGAACAGATAAAGCAAGTGGCTGCAAAATATTTTCGCGATCAACCGTATGTTTTGGCAACGGTGCGACCGCCAGAAAGAAGAAGTGACAAGTGACGCGTGATGAGTGACAAGAAAAATCATGCTATGCTAACGACGCTCATCACTCGTCACCCTTCACTCATCACTTTATTTTATGGCTGAAGTCCAGAAAACCACGCAGAGCGGCGAGATGTCGCAGCGCTTCATTGAATTTGTCGTGATGCACGCGCAAAATGCCGCGCTGTTTCTCGGCCAAATTCCAAATCCGAAAACCGGCGAAGGCGAAGTGAACCTGGATCTCGCCCGGATGTTCATCGATCAACTCGAGATGATTCAGGAAAAAACGCGCGGGAACCTCACGAGCGAAGAGGCAAAAGTGTTGAGCAATGCTCTTTCCAATTTGCAAATGGCGTATGTGGAAGTCGCGCGAACAGAGCCTGCTCGCCGTGATGAGGGCGCGCCGGCACCTACCGCGCAACAGCCAGAGCAACCCACGCCGTCTCCAAAACCGGCGGAACAACCGTCCGCAGATAAGCCTGAGCCATCAGCGCCGATCACATTAGGCGAGCCCGAGACAGAATCGAGAAAAAAATTCACCAAAAGCTACGGGCCTTAGCTCAGCTTCGGCTCGTTAGATCGTCTTGCGCGCTGTTCTATCGACTGCTCGTGCGTGAGGCGGGGGTCGCGCTTGGGCGTGATCTCGCTCGTGCGCTTTTGCGCACCGTGATCGCCCCCTGGGCAGGAGTTGGTGATGCTTCGGCGTACTTTTTGGTCGAGGGCCAGATCAGACGCCACGGTTGAGTTTTAATTGTCTCACTGAATTGCTTGATGTTTTCGCCCGCTGGCTCGAGCTCGGTAGTCGCCACTTTTAGTTTCTCTGACGAGGTCCGCAGGTTTCGCAGCGTCACTTCGATGTTGTCGTTCTCGGTAAGGCTGGTGCTGATTTTTTCGATGTTGGTAAGCGAATGCGAGAGCGCACTGTCGGGTGCGGTGAGATCGGAAAGATGTTCGCCGAACGTTTTGAATTGCGTGAGAGCGAGCTTCAACTCGGAATTTTCGTCGGTAAGATGATTGAGATTTTGCGCAGTCGTCTGAAGGTCTTTCATCGTAGTAGTCGCTTCGGCTGCGACCGGCTTGATCACTTCCAGCATCTTCGCCGCGGCTTCACCCAAATCCGGTGTGCGTTCGCCGGCAAACATTTCGCCATCCTTAGCACGGCCAGAGGTTTCGGTGCCTCGGGCGAAATCAATGGCCATATCGCCTAACAACCCGAGCTGCATCAACTGGACCTTGGCGTCGCGGTAAACCCTGGCGCTCTTGTCTACTTGAACATCGACGCGCGCTTCGAATTTCGGTTTGCCCGGCGTGGCAGTTGGGCTTTGAGTCGCATTCGCTGCCGGTGGGTTAACCGATGCGGCCGCTTCCTCTGCACGCTTTTCTTCTTCAGGCGACACGGGCGAATACAATTTTTGTACCTGGCCAATCTTGCGACCCGCCAGCATCACCGGTGCGCCTTGTTTGATTCCGGCCGCGTTATCGAAGTAAATCTTGTAGGTCACCAGCGGGCGGAACAAGCCCGGTGCGCCGAGTAAAACCAAAAGAAATGCGACCACCGCGATCGTGCCGATCACGAGCAGGCCGGTCATGATTTCATTTCTTTGTAATTGCATCGAGGCTGCCTTCCAGAATGGGACCTTCGGTGCTGCCGCTCAAAAATTGCGCGACCACCGGATTTTTGGACTGCTTGAATTCTTCACGTTCGGCTTCTTCAATAATTTTGCCCTGGTACAACATAGCCATCCGCGTGCCGATGCGAAAGGCACTCTCCATCTCATGCGTGACCGTGACGGATGTAACCTTCGATTTTTCGGTAAGGCTAATGATTAATTCGTCGATCACGGACGCAATGACCGGGTCTAGGCCGGCCGACGGCTCGTCCAGAAGGAGCAATTCGGGGTTGAGCACCAGAGCGCGCGCCAGGGCCACGCGTTTTTTCATGCCGCCGCTGAGTTCCTCTGGCAACAGTTCCTTGGAATCCTTCATCCCGACCAGATCGAGTTTTTCGTCCACAATCTTGTCGATCTCCTCACGCGATTTGTCCGTGAGCTCTTCAAGCGGCAGTGCGACATTGTCCCGCACGTTACGGGAGCTAAGCAGGGCTGAATATTGATAGACCATGCCGATGTGTTGTCGCACGCGCTGGAGCTTTCGGCGCGGGAGCCGATTGATTTCAAATTGCTTGAAAAAGATCGAGCCAGAATCGGGGCGGAGCGTGCCCAGAATCAATCTTAAGATGGTGCTTTTGCCGCTTCCGCTTTGCCCCATGATCACCAGACGCTCCTGTGGCTCAACTTTAAGTGAAAGACCGTCGAGCACTTTTTTGTCTTCGAACTGCATGTGCACATCGCGCAGCTCAACCATGTGCGACGGTGTGCTCACGTGGGAAAGAATACCGTGTAAACGATATTATAGAGCGTGTCGAAGCCGATCACTACAGTGATGGCAGTGACGACACTCGAAGTTGTCGATGTGCCAACGCCAGCCGCGCCGCCTTTCACAGTCAATCCCCGATAACAGGCAATCGCCGCAATGAGTAGTCCGAACAGAAAGCTCTTTAAAATGCCGGTGATAATATCGCGAATGAGCAATGAATCTTTCACAAGATCGAGAAAGTACGGGAACGCGATGCTGAAATAGGCTTTGCAAATCAGGCTGCTGGCGCATACGGCCGCGATATTCGAAACCATGGAGAGACAAGGCATTAGCAGAAACAACGCGAGCATTCGCGGCGCGACGAGATAACGCAGTGGGCTGATGCCCATGGATTCAATCGCTTCCACTTCCTCCGACACTTGCATCGTGCCGAGCTCGGCAGTGAAAGCAGCGCCGATCCGCGCTGCCAACATGATGCCGGTCATGAGGGGGCCAAGCTCGCGGGTAAAAGTGATCGCGACCAATCCAGGAATCAACCGTTCTGTTCCGAAGCGTTGCAACTGATAGCCAGTAAGCAGCGCCATGGTTAGCCCAAGGAAAAACGACACGAGTCCCACAAGTGGCACTGAGTCCACACCGGCGCGTTGGGTGTGCCGGAAAAAGCTGGCGGCACGAAACGGCACCCGCCCGTGTTGAATACGTTCGAACGTCTCCTCGAACGTGTTCATGATGAACCAAAACAGGCTGCCAACCTCACGCAGAGAATTGCGTGTGAGGTGGCCGATTCCCTGGGCAAGCAAAACGGGCGGATCAGCGTTTGCCATGGCCGGCAAAGGTCGCCTTAGTTCCCCAGAGGGAAAAGAGCAAACTTTGTGGGAATGCTACACATTGAAGCGTTAAATCGTTAGAACCTCAAAAGTGAAATTGTTTTGCGTACTCAATTGCTTCTTTGGCATCGCGCTATTTAGTGGCGCTGCGCCGGCGTTTGCCGAGAAGCAACCAAGCTCCGCGCAGGCTGTAAACGATGCTCGGACAGTTGATCAACGAAAAATGGAAAAGGAAAGATTCGGGCTGGTGATCCACGGCGGCGCGGGAACCATCGGGCGCAGCGATATCACACCGGAAAAGGAAAGCGAATATCGCGCCGGCCTCGAGCGGGCTCTGACGGCTGGTTACGAAATTCTGAAACGTGGCGGATCGAGCCTCGACGCGACCGAGGCGGCCGTACGCGTGCTGGAGGACGATCCGCATTTCAACGCGGGCAGGGGCTCGGTATTTACAAGTGCCGGTACGAACGAAATGGATGCAGCGGTCATGGACGGGAAAACGCTCGCTGCCGGTGCCGTCGCCGTCCTAAAGCATGTGAAGAATCCCATCAGCCTCGCGCGCCTCGTCATGGAGAAATCTGGCCATGTCATGATAGATGGCGAGGGCGCGGAAGCGTTCGCCAAAGAGAACGGAGTGGAACTCGTGGACCAGAAATATTTCTTTACCCAAGCGCGATGGGAGGCTTTGCAGAAAATCAAAGCCGCTGAAAAGAAACGCACGGGCGGTGCGGGGAAAGCCTTTATCATTACCGATCAAGATCGACACGGAACTGTCGGCGCCGTCGCGCTGGACAAGAATGGAAATCTTGCCGCCGCTACTTCAACCGGTGGCACCACAAATAAGCGGCCCGGACGCGTGGGCGACTCACCCGTCATTGGCGCAGGAACTTATGCGAACAATGCGACATGCGCTGTGTCCGCGACGGGCGATGGCGAATATTTTATCCGAGCTTCAGTCGGTCATGATATCTCGGCGCTCATCGAATATCGGGGAATGTCGCTTAAGGACGCGGCGCAAGCTGTTCTCGACAAGGTGGCCAAACTTGGTGGCACCGGCGGCTTAATTGCAATCGATCACGAAGGCAAGATGGCGTTGCCGTTTAATACCGCGGGGATGTATCGGGGGTATGTCGATTCAAGCGGCAAGTTTGTCATCGAAATCTATCGTTAAAGCGTTGAAGCGTTAAAGCGCGAGGGGCATTGTCATTCTGAGCGAAGCGAAGAATCTCGGATGGGTCCTTTCGGCAACGCTAGCGTGATAATCAGAGATGTTTCGCTTCGCTCAACATGACAAGAATCGGCCTCCCGCTTCAACGCTTTAACGGTTCAACCTTTTAA
>Ga0137407_10003550_pt1 | contig 10395 bp, 8 predicted proteins | sample CZOMad2_2_16fung_FD_108410 | JGI IMG/M metagenome (GOLD analysis project Ga0137407, IMG submission 108410) | Vadose zone soil fungal communities from Angelo Coast Range Reserve, California, USA - CZOMad2_2_16fungal (Illumina Assembly) | ecosystem: Environmental > Terrestrial > Soil > Vadose zone...
CTCGACGACTGCGGGCACTTCCTGCCGGAAGAGTGTCCGGACGAGTTCGTGCGCGCGGCCACCGCGTTCTGGTCGTGCCGGCGCTGAGGAGCTTCGAGGCGATGCCGACGCCGTGATGCTCGAGCTCCGCGCCGATCAGCACGAAGTTGCCGGTGACCTGGGCCGTGAAGAGCCCAAAGAGGGCCACGAACAGGCAGGTGTCCACATAGCCGGCGATGAAGCTGACCAGCGCGCCCGCGCTCCTCTCGCTTTTCAACCGTTTCCCGCGGCCTGATTCGCCACTGGCTGCTTGCGAACGGGCGGCTTTCGTGCATTCGTCCCTTTTGTCCCTAGAGGGCAGGCTTGCTGGTTCTTCTTCTCGGTCTTCTCTGCCTATTGCCGACGGCCTTGCCACGCCGATGCCACAGCCGACCGAAAACGCCTGTGAACCAGCGCGTGAAATTCTCCCTGTTTCAGAGGGGGCGCAAGTGGCGGGCGCTACTGGATTCGAACCAGTGGCCTTCGGCTTCGGAGTCTGTGCAAGGGAAGTCCACGACCCTCCCCGAATCTCCCCAACCCTCATCGAATCGCACGGTTAGCGCGGAGGCTGGATCCCAAGGGATCCCATTCCTCCCGCCGGTTCCCAAGGATTTTGTTACCCGGCTGCTACCAGAGCGACGAGCGGAACCGCCGCTTCTCACGGTTCGCCAGGTCGCAGAACGCCTCGGCGTCCGCACTGCGACCGTGTACCGGCTCTGCGATGAGGGCGAGTTGCCGCACATTCGCGTGCTGCACGCAATCCGAATCGCCCCAGGAGACGTGGAGACGTTCATTGGGATGAGGCGATCCGACTGAGCGGCGATCTCTACTGCACAATCTCCCTGTATACGAGCTCGCGCGTCCAGTCAGAGTTCTGCTTGCCATCCACCTCGACATAGGCCTTCGTCAGCGCGTTCACCGGCCCGTCTTCCCGCGGCGGCTGCATCACCAGGTCGCGCCCAACGGACCAGACCACGCGGCGCTCGTCGAGGTTGCCAAAGTAGTAGTCGACCCAGGTTCCTCGTCAGCGAGGGACCGTTCCGCAAACGGCGATTGACCGAGGGTAGGGAGCGCCAGGTTTCCCCGCCGGCGCGCGCTAGCACTGCGGCCAGTGCGGCCCGGACCGCGGAAGCTCCGGCGGTGCCGCCGCATTTCGACGCCGTCTACTCGCGCTTCGGCGTCATGTTCTTCGACGATCCGGTGGCCGCCTTCGCGAACCTGCGCCGCGCCCTGAAGCCCAGCGGCCGCGTCGCGTTCGTCTGCTGGCGCGCGGAGGCGGAGAACCCGATCATGACCGCCCCGATGGTTGCCGCCGCGAGGCACCTCCCGCCGCTGCCGCCACCGCCGGATCCGGACGCACCCGGCCCCTTCGCGTTCGCGGATGGCATGCGCCTCGCCCGGATCCTCGAGGCCGCCGGCTTCGGCGCCATCCGCATGACTCCGCACGACGAGCCGATTGGCGGCAACGATCGCCCGGCCACGCTCGAGCTCGCGCTCCAAATCGGACCTCTCGGCCGGCTCCTGCGCGAGCACCCCGAGCATCGAGCCGGCGTGGTCGATGCCGTGCGCGACGCGCTCGAGCCGTTCATCGTTGACGGCATCGCGCGCATCCCGTCGGCCACCTGGATGGTCACGGCCATCTCCGCTTGAACCAACGGCCGAGAGTGCAGAGCACGCGCAAGAAAGCGTATCCGAAAGAATCCTTCGCTTCCGCTGAGGTGGAGTGGCGGGCACTACTGGATTCGAACCATGGCATTGGGCACGTCCAAGGCGCCCCGCTGGCCCACTCCCCCACTACCCTCGGCATCAAGTCCGGCGCATCGCCTCCAGCTCGGGCAGGACGCCTCGGGCGAACGCCGTCTCCTCGTGCATCCGCTTCAGCAGCAACGACGTGCTGGGCGCATCCGTAGCCGCGGCGAGCGCATCGTCCAGCGCCGAGGCGATCTCCAGCAAACGCTGTACCGCCGCGTCGCGTGCCGTCGACTCGCCGCCGGCCTCGGGGTTCGTCATCGGGTCGTCCATCGACGCGGCCCTGTCGGCCAGCTTCGCTGCGGCGTCTCTCAGCCGCTCGGCTCCCTCGATCAGGTCTTCGAGGATCATCTGCGTCGCCTGTGGCGCTTCCTGTTTGCGCTGGTGCAAACGCGCCACCCGCCGCGCGATTCCATCCATCAGCCGGCGCACGGCCGGATCGCCTTCCGGAAGCTTGTCGATGGGCGGACCGACGCCGAGGCCGAACAGCGTCCAGGAGATCACGAAGGCGAGGCCGCCAAGGAACACGCCGCTGAGGAGCAGAATCGTTAGCAGCACAAGCCACTGTTCCGCGCTCAGGACGCCGAGCCCGTGTCGAAGCTGCGGAAGCTCGCCAAGGGCCCTGAACACCAAGGCGAAGGCGGTAGCTACCCCCGCCGCTCCGCAAACCGCGGCGGCACGCAACGCGTTGTTTCCCAGCCAGAGCCGCGGACCACCTCGCTTGCCAGCAGGGACCAACGCGGCGCCGACGCCTTGCTGCTGGCAAATGGACGCCACCGACTCCGCCGTTTCCCGGCTCGCCCCGGCGGCGAGGGTGTTCTTCCCCGCGAGCACGAGGCGCTGCTTCCAGCCATGGCGGGAACGAACGCCGAGAGCGGCGAGCGCCCGCCGCAACGCCCCGCCGTGGAACAGCTCATGATGGACTACGACGTCAAAGTTGCCCGCGGTCATCGGAGGCGGGGCAGGCGGCGCGGCGGGCACGGATTCGCCCCCGAGCTCGCGGAGGAATTGGCCGGCGTCGAGGAAGCGCCCTTCGGGATCGGGATCCAGCGAGCGGCGCACCGTCGCATCGTCGCGTTCGTCCACGAGTGGCGTCGCGGCCCGCGGCGACGGCGCTGCGTCGCGTTGGCGGCGCAGGACCTCGTATGGATCGCTGCCCGGGAAGGCGCGCTTTCCGGTGAGCATTTCGTAGAAGGTGGCTCCCAGCGAGTAGACGTCCGCCCGCGCGTCGGCTCCTTTGCCGCCCAGGATCTCCGGCGCCATGTAGCCCGGCGTCCCCATCACCGTGCTCTGCGCGGTCAGGCGCGCCCAACCCGCCACCCGCGCCAGGCCGAAGTCGAGCAGCTTGACCGTCCCGGACTCGAGGAGGAAGACGTTCTGCGGTTTGAGATCGCGGTGGACCACGCCTGCGCGATGCGCCACCTGTGCTGCCGCGCAGGCCTCGCGCGTGATGCGGCGTGCTTCCGCCGCGGTCAACGGCCCGCGCTTGATCCGTTGCGCCAGCGTCTCTCCGTGGAGGAGCTCCATGGTGAAGAATGGACGGCCCTCGTGCTGGTGCAGGTCAAAGACGCGGACGATGCCGGGGTGATCGAGCTCCCGCGTGATCGACAGCTCGCGGCGGAAGCGCTCCGCGATCGCTGATTCCTCCGCGAGGTGCGCGTGCAGCACTTTCACCGCCACCTCGCTTCCGGTCACGCGGTCCCGCGCCGCAAAGACTTCCGCGAGGCCGCCCGCGCCGAGGCGGCGGCTCAGCTCGAACCGGTTGGCGACGAGGGTGCCGGGAGCGAATTCGGCCATCAATCCTTCCGGGCGGCGTGCCGCGATTCCGGCGGCCAAAGTACTTCCCGCCTGGACTCGATCGCTCCCAGGGCCGCACTCGACCAACGCCATTCAGCCCACTGCACATTCCCGCCTTCCACTGCGGTTCGATACCAGGCCGTCGCATCGCGAAGTCGCCCTTCGCCCTCCGCCTTGACGCCCAGGTAGTACGACACCTCGGAGGCCTTCTCGGGATCGGTGGCCAGCTTCGCCACTTCTCGCTCATCGACCTGTCCGAGCAGGAATTTGCCAAGCTCATGGGAGCGGCCGTAGCCAGCGCTACGGTAGTGCTCGTTCGCGGCGTTTCTCCGTTCGGCAGTCGCGACGTTCGGGTCGAGCGACAGGGACGCCGCCCGCAGCAGCCAGAAGTCATCCGCGAAGGGTCCCGACGGTGGCTCCGGCAAGAGTGACCAGAGCAGCTCGAGGGCGCGCCGACCGTATGCGATCAGCGAGAGTGATTGGTGCGTCGCCTCGGGAAGAGGTCCGGAGCGTATCCATCGCACAGCCGCTTCTTCGCCCTTCCACCTCTTCAATTGAACATACGCGAGGAGGACGAGAACCGGCTTCGTTCGTGCCGTTGGGGAGTTTGATCCTGGCTGCACCTGGTCGGACAGTGCCACGAGGATATCAAACGCTTGCTCGGGAAAGCCGGCGTTGCCGAGAGCATCGGCCAGCGCGGTGCAGGGCCCTTCGCCCAACCCTGCCTTCCGCAACGCCTCGATCGCCTTGCGCGATTCCCCCACCGGGAGAGGGCCGAGAGCCTCGGCGAAGTACTTGCCGAGGGTCAAGACCCACTCCTCGGGACTGACGGGGCTGCGTGAGCGGGCGAGCGCTTGCGCCGCTGCGTCGTAGTCGCGCAGGGACCAGTGGGATCGCGCCGCGCCGATCGCCTCCAGAGCACCGGGTTCCCGCCGCTCTGTGTGGAATCGACGACTCATCGATTGCCATGCTTCCGCGAACCGGCCCTCCCCATACACCGCGTGGAGCAGAGTGGCCTGCAGGATCGCGAGGTCGCCCTGCTGGAGACCCTTGTCGTTTACGAGCCATTCGCCGATCGCGCTGGCGGCCTCCTCATACCTCCTGCGGTTGTTCCCGGCTGTAGCCTGTGCGGCGAGGGCCTTCGCAACGCGCGGCTCAGGCTTTCGCGCCCAATCGCGTTGCTGGTCGAGCTGCGCCAACGTCTGCTTCTGCCAGCGGGGGGCCCAGGTCAGATCGAGGCCCAGAGAGTAGGGAAGAACTTCCGCCGACCGCATCAGGTCGTGCAAGACCCAGCCGCGGCCAGCGGACCAAAGCTCGCTGCTCTGATCCGATAACCGGGCATCACGGAACACGCTTTTCAACAATCGCTCTTCGAGTTGGAGGTCGCGCAACGTGTTCAAGACCAGGAAGGCATAGTGAATCCGATGCTCAACGCGGCTGTCCATCCGCGCGGCCAACGCGCGCATGACGGTCGGGATCGCTGTGTCGGCCCAGTCGAGACGCCAAAGCTCCCCGAAGAGCTGGAGCGGCGCGACCGGTCCCAGGCTCGGCAGGTCGGACAGACCCCGCAGGAGCTGCTGGCGAACGCCAGGCGGCCGTTCCACCGGTTGACGTTCGAAGAGCAGATCCTCGAGCGCGCGGGAGAGGCCCTTCCGTGGTGCAGCGCTCGGAGCGGAGGTGGCAGCCGCCGTGTCGGGTCGTGCTGCTGCGATCCGAACGAGCAGCCAGCGCCGGAAGTCGCGGGCTACAGCGCCGCTGTCGTCGCCGAGAAGGCGCGACAGCTCCTCAGCGGCATGCGGGCTGGTCTCCTCGTCCAGAAGGGTCCTGCTCCATTGCGCGAGCGCGGAGTAGAGCAACGATCGATCGTAGCCCTGGATGACGTCGGCGTCGTAGAAAGGTCCGCCCGCCGAAGACTCGATGCGGCCGATCGAGGCTGATGCCCTGGCGAGCAGCTGGCCTTCGCGTGACGCCGGCGCGGCTGCTTTGACGGACATCTCGATCGTCCTCTGCGGTACGCGTGGATCACCCGCATGCTCCGCCGCAGCAACGAGGACGTCGAACGGCATCTCCTGGGCCACCGGCGTTCGCCAGCCATCCCGGGAGTGGAGCCGGAGCGCGAGCACCGGAAGCCGGCGCTGCTCGCCAGCCATCTCGCTTTCCAGCCACCGCGCTTCCCCTTCCCGGTCGACGGCCCGGGTCAACGCTCGCAATTGCAGGTAGCGTGCTGCAACGGGTCCGCCTCTGGCGACGGCCTCGAGCCTCGACGAGTGCTCCAGATAAAGCCGCAGCGCATCCCTTTCGGGCAGTCGCTTTGCCGCCCTTTCCGCCGCAGCCGTGTATCCCAGCGCGGCGGCCGTCAGCGCTTCCTCCCGGACGGCCTCCGCCCCGAGCGCGTGCGTGACCGCGAGCATGGCCAGCGCCTGCGCCGGCAGCCTGTCCCCGACGCCGAGGGTATCCACAGTCTGGAAGGCGAGAGACGCGAGGGCGCTGCAGGCCTGTCGAGCCAGTTCCGGCGAACGTTCGCCGTTCCGCCATCGCGCCTGCGCCTCGCGCAGGAGGGCGATGGCGTCGGGCTCCCAGTCGAACGGTCCGGGAGAAGCGTCGGCAGCGGCAGCGGTCTGATTCCCGACAGGATGCTCGCGCGCAAGCCGTTTCGCGAACGCATCAAGCAGCGCGCGCGCTTGCTGAAAGTCGGGAAGATCAGACAGCGTTCCCAGGTCCGTCGGCCCAAGCCGGATTCGCCAGCCTTCGCCCTCCGGGACCGCGGTGGCCACAGGTGCGCTTCCCACGAAGAAGCGCTGCACTGCCTCGACTGCCTGAAGGAACCGACGATCGGGCTTGAGCCGATAGATCTTCTCGATCGCGGCTCGGCGCTGGAATGGATCGAGCGGGAGTTCTTCAGCAGCAGTCCGCGGAACCGGTTTTGTGGCCGCAGAAACAGTCGGCGAGGGCGCTTCTCTTCCGCAGGCCTGCGGCATGGCCGAGCAGGCGAACAGACAGGACGCGACCAGCAGCGTGAAGGGACGGCGTGGCCGGCCTCCGCGAGGCATCTCCATGGGCATCGGACTCCAGAATCGTGGAGAGGACAGGGCTCGTGGTACTGCCCAACACTACCAACAACGAATAGCGCGCCAAATTGCCTTTCAATCGTTGCGGGTGCGAATGCCGACAAAGTCGGCGACGCAGGGCGTCGATCGAGGTGGGCCATGGTACGCGAGAGGATCGAAGGTGCTTACAATGCCATCCCGTTCCGGCCAGTCGCTCCACTCTATGAAGCGACCGCACAAGAGGGCTGGAAACCGCTAAAACCGCGTCCAAGTGACACGGTATGTGACTGGATTCGGCGAGTTTCGGGCTTAGATCGACGTGGCCGTGGCCATGCACGTGTATCCAGCAGTGAGGATCCTGCTCGAGGCCCAGTGGACTGAGCGCTCCTGAGGGACCAGATACATAAGTTGCCTTGCCCGACACCAAGTCCACATCACAACCAAGACACCTCGCGATTACACCGCTCATCAGAGCGATGTCATAGCAACTCCATCCCTCGTCGAGGTTTCCCATTGCGGATCCCGGGCTCGATCCAGAAGAGCTTTCTAATCTCTCCCAACAGCTTCGTCTGAGTCAAACCCTCGATGCCCATCGTCGATACTCGATTCTAAACGCTCTCGCGGCTGGTTGGTGATCGTCGAAACGTCGCGACGTGAACAGCGATCCGCGCTGAGCGCCGCTGACACGATTCGACGTGGACGCGCGAGCACGCGGCGGGCTTCATGCTCCGCCGAAGTATTCCTGAATTAACTCATCGTTGGCGAAGAAACTTGCGACGACGGCGATCCAGGCACCGTCTCCGAGTTTCAGCTTCTCGTCGGTGCGGAACAACTTCTCGTTACACGCCCGCCTTGACCTCGGGTTTGGCGTACGCGTCAGCGTACGCGCTGGGAGTGTACGTCTTGATCGCCCCATCGAGATGCTCGAATCTTTTCTCATCGCGACGCAAGATCGAATGCAGGTACTTGGTTGCGAACCTGCCAGCCGGCGTTCCCTGCTGGCGAGAACATCGCCGTCCTGCAGATCGAGGAATTCCGAGACACGCCTGGACAGCCCCGGCCTTGAACTCGTCGGTGAAGCTCCGCCGCGACCGCGACCGGGCCATGCGCGGGCCGCGCAGGGCGGGGGTGCCGCACCCCCCGCCGCGTTCCGGAAGGCTCGGAGCGGGGTCGAGCGGAAAGCGGCTGAGGGGGAGAGAACCCGCCTTATCTGTCCTTCGGCCCTCCTCTCCCCGGAAGTATCTTTGCGGGCCACACAGCCAAGCTGACAGGTTCACGGTCAACGTCCAGGCTCGACGACCGGGAATCCGGTCTCGAAGTCGACCAGCAGCGCGAACAGATCGGATACTGCCTTGGCATCCCCGACAGTCGTGAACTCGTGCTTGTTCATTGCATCCGCGAGTGTTCGCTGTCCCAGAATGACGCTTTCAAACGCGGTTCGCGTCGTCGTCACCGCAGTCACGGCATTGGGAGCGGTCTTGCCAGCGATCGAGGTCAGTGCGCCATGCTCGAGAGTAGACACGACCGACTCGCGTGTATCGGTGAAGCGCCATGTGATCACGATGTTCGCTGTTCCCGCTCGAAGCCCGTCTACGCGCGTACCGAGATAATCGAGCACCAGGGCGATCGGCATCGCCTTCAACATCTGTGCGCTGACACCGGGGACGGACCGTGCTCCGCCTCGGACGCCGCTGCGCAATTCCTGTGCTCCGAGCAGGTAGGCGTTTCGCCACGTCGCCGATTCGGCAAGGTATCCCAGTTGCTCGAACGCATCCGCCGCGAGACCGCGCGCCTCCTGATTGGAGGGATCGGCGAAGACGACCTGGTCCATTACTTGAGCGACCCAGCGGTAGCGGCCCGCTTTGAAGTCATCGCGCGCCCGCGCGATCACCGCTGCCGACCCGCCCATGTACTCAAGATACTTTTTGGCCTCTTCGACGCGGGGCAGAGGATTGAGGGTCGCAGGATTTCCATCGTACCAGCCGAGATAGCGCTGATATACGGCCTTCGAATCGAGCGAGATCGTCCCATAATATCCGCGCGCGGACCAGTCGTTCTCAAGCCCAGGTGGCAGCGTAAGGGCCTCAGCAATCTCGGCAGGCCCAAGCCCCTGATTCATCATCCGCATGGTCTGGTCGTGCACATATTTGTAAAGGTCACGCTTATTCGCCAACCGCGCTCGCACCTGTCCGTTGCCCCACACCGGCCAGTTATGTTGGTCGATCATCACCTGCACATCCGCTCCGAATTTCTCGAGGGCGGTATTCAGATATTGCGACCAACGATTCGCGTCGCGCACCGTTGCGCCGCGAAAGGGGAGCAGATTGTGCAGTGTGTGGGTCGCCAACTCTGCCACATCCAGGACATGCGACTGCGGCAAGTAAATCAGCATCTCGGAGGGCGCTTCCGAGTCCAGAGCAAGTTGAAAGACGAGAGTGACTCCATCGATCGTGCGGGTCTCCATCGGCTGCTGAATGGTTTCGTTTGGCGGGATGATCGATCCGGCCCCGCTCGCTCCGCGAGACTCGTTCTTGCCTTCGCCGTTATCTACGTTTCCCCGTTCTCCAAGCGGCAGCGGCGTTCCAAACTGATACTCCGCGCGCCGTGCCTTTGCGTTTCCGGCGGTAACGGCTTCCGAGATGACAGCTTCCATGAAGCCTGCTGGCGCAAGGACCCTCGTTTTTCCGGCAGCCACGTCGGCTGGTGAGACCACCCCGCTGGCACCGCCATAGTGATCGGGGTGACTGTGGGTGTAGATCACCGTCACGACCGGCTTGCGTGGACGATGCGCAAAGTAGAGGTCGAGGGCTTCGCGCGCGGCGCCAGGTGTAGTGAGTGTGTCGATGACGACGAGACCGGTCGCACCCTCCACGATCGTCATGTTCGCCTGCGAGAAACCGCGAACCTGATAAACACCGTCGGTGACCTTGAACAATCCGTTTGTGGCGTTGAGTTGCGCCTGGCGCCAGAGACTTGGGTTTACCGTAGGCGGCGCCTCGTGCTTGAGAAACGCATAGCGATCTGGATTGTTCGGGTCGAGTGTTGTTGCGATCAATCCCCGCATCGCGTCCTCGAAGTCTCGCCGATCGCTAAACGGCAACCGCGATTGGACGGCCCGGCTGGCGGCTGCAACAGCAGGTTCCGCAGGCTTGGTTTGCTGGGATTGTGCAGGATGAACAACAGTCGTTACCGCGATGAAGCACGCTGTCCATCGTCCTCGCCGCCAGTTCAAGAAAACCGACCGGCGCGTGCCTTCCAGTGGTCTTGGCCCATCAGGCGCGGGCGTGTTGTTCTGCATGCTTGCTCCTATCGCTTCATTGTCCGTGGCGGCCTCCACGAACCGTGCCAAGCAAGCAGCGGCCGGTAGGTGACCCGGGCGCGTCGATCGCCCAACGCAGCGCTCAGGCCTTGGACATGTCTGTTCCGAATCGATCAGCCTCTGTGGCGAATCCGATCCGGCTTTGGGCTGGGGTGGACCGCCCCGTTCTCCGTCGTGATCCCGGTGCACGCGGCGAGAGCGAGGGCTATCCCGGCAGGCACTCGCAGTACGATCGCGACGACCCGGCACCTCATTGGACCGTAGATTCTTCCTTCGTCACTTCTTTGCGTCCTGCAAACAAGCTCCTCGGTCAAGCGGCCTGGGCGAAGAGCTTGGGGAAAGCGACCTCGCGGAGATTGATGGCGCTGGCCATCAGCCTGCGTCCACCGAGGGACACTGTCGGTTCTCACGAGGTAGGGACCCTCTCGTGCGATTTTTCTCACGAGCATTCCCCCCTCAGGCTGA
>Ga0137407_10003552_pt1 | contig 10393 bp, 11 predicted proteins | sample CZOMad2_2_16fung_FD_108410 | JGI IMG/M metagenome (GOLD analysis project Ga0137407, IMG submission 108410) | Vadose zone soil fungal communities from Angelo Coast Range Reserve, California, USA - CZOMad2_2_16fungal (Illumina Assembly) | ecosystem: Environmental > Terrestrial > Soil > Vadose...
CCCCGTCCTCTTTTATCCGACTATCGGCGGCTAAACTGGCCGATAGTGGACCAGATGCGAAGTTCTGCTCACAGTACCGACTGCAACCAAGCTTCCGGTATTGTGTCGCTCCTGCCCTCACGGACGGGTTCTGGCTTTGCCCCCACGGCAGAGATCAAAAGCCAGCCGCAATCAGTAGCCACAAAGAGGCCCGCTGCAGCCACTACAAATGTTAGACCTAAGACCAACCCATCGGACCCGTCAGGACAGGCGAGGTCTGAATCATGACCTCTCCCAATATGAGTCTGGCCGGATCCTACGATTTCTTCCTTGTCGCTCTGTCTGTCCTGATCGCGATCCTCGCCTCCTATGCGGCACTGGACCTCGCCGGAAGAGTAACTTCCGCGCGGGACAAGGCTCGCCTTCTTTGGTTGAGCGGCGGGGCTGTGGCAATGGGAATCGGCATCTGGTCGATGCATTACATCGGCATGCTGGCCTTTCGCTTGCCGGTTCGGGTGCAGTACGACTGGCGGACGGTTTTGCTGTCGCTGCTGGCTGCAATTTTCGCGTCTGCCGTTGCGCTGTTTGTGGTGAGTCGGCGCCAGATGGGAGTCCTTCGGGCCTCGCTGGGCAGCGTCTTGATGGGCGGTGGTATTGCAGCCATGCATTACATCGGCATGACGGCGATGCGGTTGCCCGCGATGTGCCACTATTCTCCCTCACTCTTCATACTTTCGATAATTCTCGCGATTGTGATTTCTTTCGTGGCACTAGGGCTAACCTTCTATTTTCGGACAGAGACGACGGCCTGGAGCTGGCGCAAGGCGGTCAGCGCATTGGTGATGGGGCTAGCCATTCCCGTCATGCACTACACCGGCATGGCCGCCGCAACCTTTACGCCGTCCACATCGTCACATCAGGATCTATCGCACGCCGTCAATGTCTCCTCCCTCAGCGTTGTCGGCATCAGTATTGTCACCTTAATGGTTCTTGTACTAGTTCTCTTGACATCGTTGGCGGACCGGCGATTTTCGATTCAGGCTTTGGAGCTTGAGTCGAGTCGACGCCACCATCAGATTATAGAAACAGCCTTGGATGCATTCGTTGAAATGGATTCAGACGGTCTCATCACAAACTGGAATGCACGTGCGGAGACTACTTTCGGATGGCCCCGTTCTGACGCAATTGGACAGCCCTTCTCTAAAATAGCTATTCCTCGCCGGTATCAAGAGGCTGACCCGCAAGGTCTTCGACGTTTTCTTGCCGCGGGAGAGGGTGCGGTGCTCAACAAGCGGATTGAAATCACGGCGCTGCACCGAGACGGGTCGGAATTCCCCATAGAGCTGGCCATCTCTTCGATACTATGGGGCAAAAGGCGTCTCTTTGCCGCATTTGTGCGCGACGTTACCGAGCGCAAGCGAGCGGAGCAGGAGTTGGCACGACGGGCGGACGAACTAGCGCGCTCCAACGCGGATCTTGAGCAGTTTGCTTATGTAGCCTCCCACGATCTGCAGGAGCCATTGCGGATGGTCGCGAGCTACACGCAGCTGTTGGCCCGCCGCTACAAAGGAAAGCTGGACGCGGACGCAGACGAATTCATTGGCTTCGCCGTCGACGGCGCCACCCGCATGCAACACTTGATTCAGGACCTTTTGTCGTATTCACGCATCACGACGAAGGGAAAAGAACTCCAGGTCATCGACTCTCGGGCCGCATGCGACCAAGCGGTCGCCAATCTTCGGGTCTCCATTGCGGAATCTGGGGCGGTAGTGACCACCGGGTCGCTGCCGACTGTGCGCGCAGATGTCACGCAGCTTACACAGTTGTTCCAAAATCTGATCGGTAATGCGATCAAATACCGCAAGGAACGGAAGCCGGAAGTCCAGGTTGCCGCTAAACCAACGGAAGACGGATGGGTCTTTTGCGTGCAAGACAACGGGATCGGCATCGAGCCGCCATTCTTCGAGCGCATCTTCCAGATGTTCCAGCGCCTGCACACGCGCAAGCAATACACCGGCACCGGCATCGGTCTGGCCATTTGCCGAAAGATCGTAGAGCGTCACGGAGGAAAGATTTGGGTGGAATCACAGCCTGGAAACGGATCGGCATTTCTGTTTACGATTCCGCGGGTGGAAGGAGAGATCAATGAATTCAAGGCCTATCGAAATTCTGCTGGTGGAGGATAATCCCGGCGATGCACGGCTGACCCTGGAGGCTTTCAAAGAGGCGAAGGTGATCAACAACTTTACGGTGCTGGGTGATGGCGTTGAAGCGCTGGCCTATCTGCGTCGGCAGGGAGCGTATGCAAATTCGGTACAGCCGGATCTGATCTTGCTGGATCTGAATCTTCCCAAGAAGGACGGCCGCGAGGTCTTGGCCGAGATCAAAGCGGACGAGCAGCTGATGAAAACACCGGTCGTAGTCTTGACCACTTCGGCAGCTGAAGAGGACATTGCGCGAGCTTACAGCGGCCACGCCAACTGCTATATCACGAAGCCGGTGGATCTGGACCAGTTCTGGCGGGTGGCTCAATCGATTGAGAGTTTCTGGCTCTCTCTGGTCAAGCTGCCGCAATACTGAGACGCTATGGCAAACCCTGTCACCAAGGTTCTGCTTGTCGAGGACAATCCAGCCGACGCACGCCTCTTGCGGGAAGCCCTTGCGGAAATCGCTGACTCCCAGTTTGAGATCAGTCACTGCGAAACGCTGACGCAAGCCCGGGAGTCGCTTGCGAAGCACACGCCCGACGTAATCCTGTCTGATCTGGGGCTACCTGATTCTCAGGATTGGATACGGTGAGCCACATTCACAACGCAGCCCCCGGGGTACCTGTTGTCGTGCTGACCGCGCTGAACGATGAGTCCTTTGGAAGCCTAGCGCTGCAACAGGGCGCACAGGACTACCTGGTCAAAGGGCAAATAGACGGCAGACTACTGTGGCGCGCGCTCCGCTATGCCATGGAGCGGCATCGCGTGCAGTTGGGAGTACTGAACCTCGCTCTGATCGATGATTTGACAGGATTCAATAACCGGAGAGGGTTTCTCGTCCTAGCGGAACATCACGCGAATCTGGCTTACCGAACCGGAAAAACGTTCTTGGTTGCATTTGTCGATTTCGACGGCCTGAAACGAATCAACGACACCTTCGGTCACCAGGAAGGCAACCGCGCACTCGTTGACGCCTCCATCGTGCTCCGGGACTCTTTTCGACAGTCCGACATCCTTGCGCGGCTTGGCGGAGATGAGTTCGCCATCCTTGTCGCCGACGCAACTGAAAGTGATGTCGAGGCGGTTCGTCACCGAATCGACCGGAAATTGTGTTCTTTCAACGCAGATCCGGGCCGTCGTTACGATCTCTCTTTCAGCACAGGGTTTGTTCTAAATGACCCTGCCCGACGTTCCGATCTAGAGCAGCTCCTCGCACAAGCTGACGCTCTCATGTACGAGCAAAAGCGCAGCAAGGTGCAGTCGCGTGAGTCCCTTACCTCCTTTCGGTAGCGCATTCCGAAATTGAGTCCACCACCGCAGGTCGTCGTTCCAGACCGACCACAAAGAAGTCGGGCACGATTTGTCTTTGGGTGCCGTCACAAGCAGATGAGCCACGTGTTCACGATCAAGAGGCGGACTTACCAGGTCTGCTTTCAAATGTGGCCGGGAATTTGAGCTTCCTGCGCCCTGATACATCCGATAGGTTCCGACGAAGCGATAACGCTTTTCCGCGCCTGACTATCGCGATTTGATCCTGTCACACAGGCGGCGAACCCTAATTCTTCACATGTGAGCTATCTTGCTCAGACACAAAAGTCTACAACTGTCATTCTTTATTCTCCTGAGTGTGTCGAGAGAGCGGCGACAGCCAATTCGTGGCTCCCATTCTTAGGTTGCTGGGGGTGAGTCCCCAACCGTTGCACATCGAAGCCACCACATCCAGCCGATTGGCATTCTGCATTCGTGTTTATGCCGGCGACCCTCCGGTGGACACGATTCGACCCCGAAAAGTTCTCGAACAGGGAAACTAGGGCAACCCCTTCACACGGATGAGAGGCGTTAGCCCGCGAACGAAGGAAGGTCAAAGATTATGCCTTTAATTCAACTCCTGGAAGTTCTCGTCGTGGTGGGTGTTCTTCTGTGGTTGGTGAATCGCTTCATTCCAATGCAGTCATCCATCAAGTCAGAAGACGTGGCAGGCCGGGCTTCATTCCCCTCGCCTTGGAAGAGCGTCAGTAACCAGGAAATGTCATTGTCCTAAGGAGAGTCGTATAATTGCCCGGTACTTGGTGCGATTGAACCGGAGTGTGGTTGGTCCATGGCGTCCAGAGATGCTGAATCGGCGGGTGGTACCCCGCCGGAATTAGAAAAGCGCGTCGCTGAGCGATTCGGGGTGCTGCCAAATTTTTTCCGCCTCGCGCTCGAAACTCCCGAGATCACTGAGAAACTGTGGGGATTTGCCCAAGCTGCCTACCTCGATAACCCTCTACCGTCGCTCTTTAAGGAACGTCTTTTCGTCCATTTATCACGCTTCTGCGCAGTCCGCTATTGCATTGCCCGCCATGCCGGCTTCCTGGTAGGACTTGGTCGTCCCGCTGGTGACAGGTCTGCCCGCGTTCAAAGCATTGTAGAAATCGTTGGGTTGCTTCAGCGTCCATTTCCATATGGACGCGAACTAGAGTTGCGTCTTTCACTTTGCGCGACCGCTCCCGCGCCCCTGGTTGAAATGCCGAGTGCCGACTCCCAGCTCGAAGAGGCCATCTTTGCGCTCGCAGGCCACGTCTTCTTACAGACGCCCCAAGCCTCCGCCTGTCTCGATGCTCTAAAACGACTTTTAGGCGCAGTCCGCCTTCAGTATCTGCTGATGTTCTTGGCGTTCGTTAGAGCGGCGCACTATTGGACCAAGGTCCATCCTGAAATCGAGTTTGAGGATGACATTAAACGGCTTCTTGCGACGCACGAAGCATTAGCGAACTGTATCCTTAACGATCCGGAAGCCCACTCCGATTTCGTCAGCCAATCACTTTTGGACGAGCTGCCTTCGCTGCGTCTGAAAGCCGATAAGGCGATTGGCCTGCTTGCTGCAATCGTGGATTCGTCCGATGACGCCATCATCAGCAAAAGTCTGGACGGAGTCATCACGAGCTGGAACGCAGGCGCGGAGCGACTCTTTGGCTACACGGCTAAAGAAGCCATAGGCCAGCACATCTCACTCGTCATTCCAGCCGATCGCCGAGACGAGGAAAGAGCCATCCTTGAACGACTGCGCCGAGGCGAACGGATCGATCACTTCGACACTGTCCGTGTGCGAAGGGACGGCACCACACTGGACATATCACTGACCATTTCTCCTCTCCGGGACAGCGCAGGCAAAATCATCGGTGCCTCGAAAATAGCACGCGATTTCACCGAACGTAAGCAGATTGAGCGGGAATTGCAAGAAAGCGAAGAGCGGTTCCGCTCACTGGCCGATGCGCTCGACACCCAAGTGCAGTTTCGGACTCAAGAACTTCGACGGCGAAACGCAGAGATTCTCCAGCAGTCGGAACAACTTCGAGACCTTTCAGGACGATTGCTGCGAATTCAGGACGAGGAACGTCGTCACATCGCGCGTGAGTTGCACGACAGTGCTGGTCAGACCCTGGCTGCATTGGGAATGAACCTTGCGCGCCTCGCCCCAGATGCCAAGCATGATGCTGTTCAACTTGCCAAGGACGTTGAAGAGGCCCAAGCTTTGGTGCAGCACTTGACCCAAGAGCTACGCACGACTTCCTATCTGTTGCACCCACCGCTACTGGATGAAAGTGGACTCTCGTATGCGCTTCGCTGGTACGTACAAGGTCTGACGGAGCGCAGCGGACTCGATATCGACCTGAAAATCCCCGAAAACTTTGAAAGGCTTGCTCCGGAGATGGAACTCGTCATATTTCGTCTCGCGCAAGAGTGCTTAACAAACATCCACCGCCATTCGGAAAGCAAAACTGCGCTGATCCGAGTTGGTCGTGAAGCGGATAAGATCTATGTGGAGGTTCGGGATCACGGCAAGGGAATGTCGCAGAGACAGTTGGCTCAGGTTCAGTCCCAAGGGACCGGTGTCGGAATCAGGGGAATGCGCGAGCGCGTACGGCAGGTCCATGGCGAATTGACCATCGAGTCGAACGCTCTCGGCACAAAGATTTTCGCGACTTTTCCAGCCAAGACGCGTCCGGCGACGGAACAAATCACGATTCCACAACGTGGCGTCGCATGAGTGCTTATTTTCATGCGTCCGAAGCCACCCCTGGAAAGCGAGTCCAATGTGCGTCTTTCGCTTTGCACTCGTGTTCGGCGAATTTGGCCGGGCATCCTCGACGATCCAGTCAAAACAGTTGTGCCTAGGCTGGTGAGGCATAGGCAATGATTCGGGTTGCCAGCTGAGTTTTCCCACCACGGCAAAGTCCTAAATCCCTCTGCCGAGATTACCGATTCATCGGGCAGCGCATTCGGTGCTTTCGTCATCTCAATGCCGAAACGTCGAACCTTGGAGGAGAACAATGAAACTCAGAGTGCTCTTGTGTGTGATTCTTGCGGGTAGCACGTTTGGCTTTGCCAAGGACAAAGCGGACGTACGGGATGTGACCGGTTGTTTATCGAAAGGTGACAGCGCAAAGGAGTTTCTGCTGACAGGGAATGATGGAAGCACATGGGAAGTGCGGAGCAGCAAAGTGGTCCTTGCCGAGCACGTCGGTCACACGGTTACTGCGACCGGCGTCGTGTCTCATGCAACGGCGCACAACTTGAAGGAAGACGCGAAAGATGCCGCGAAGGACAGCGGAATGAAAAAAACCAATGACGAGCACGGACATTTGACAGTGACGGATGTCAAGATGGTCAGTGAATCCTGCAACTAGCCAAGCCGGCAGTTGCAAATTAGGGCCGGGGGAGATCCGGCCCTAATCGCTTCGATTCGCATCGCGTAAAAGAGGCCCGGAGCGTTTGCGCGGGCTGTCGTCATGCGGCGATAGCAGGTACCTTTCTCTTCGTGACTTCGTCTTCTGCACGGAGCCAATCTTCCAGTTCGTGGCCGTCCTCCCGACCCCGTGCCTCATAGAGTTCGTAGGCGCGTACGCTGATCTCGTATTCAAGCTCTTGTGGTTCGCGTGTCGCGGTTGCTGGTGGTTTCTTTGGGGGATTTGCATTCATGGCGAAAACTCCTTTGCGGCAAACGTACGCCCGATGAAAGAATGGAGTCAATTACCCAGGAATTGTGCAGTTCAAGCGTGGCGAGCTGCCGGGCGGACTTCTCTGGGCCGGCAGATTTTGATTGTCTCTGTAGTGCACCGGAGTCAATGGTGAGTCCAGTCCTCGAAGTCGTCTGGAAGTAGAGTTGATCGGCGGGTTGGGAGGGGTAGCATTATGCTTCGAAGCTTGAGGCTTCCCTTTGTAGCTCTTGATCAGCTAGGTTTTAAATGGAGGCCAAAAAATACCATGAAAACGGTTCGCCGAAGAATGATCGCTGGGGCGTGTCTGTTGATGGTTCCATGGGTTTCGTTGGCTCAAACCAGCAAAGACGCATCAGCGTCGCCGCAGGACAATAAGACGTCTCCGGCGCCGCAAAATTTACCCAATGCGCCTTCCAGCACTACGAGTGAGCCTTCACTGACCGATCTGGGCATACCGCTCTCGGCGGGCTGACGGGGGACTTGTATTTCATTACCGCTTACTATGCCATCCGTGCGCCCAGGGTGCCTGGAACTGAAACTCGCGGTCCGATCAGGTTTCACAAGGCTATGGCTTGGATCAGTGGCCCCGGAATGGTTCTGACCCCCCTCCTGGGAATTATCGCTTTCGATCAAAAGAACAAGGGAGAAAAGGTTCATGGCATTGCGTCGGCACATGGGCCGGTGGCCATCGTGACGGCCGGGGCATTCGGGGCCGCGCTCTTGTCGATGTCGTTGAAGTTCTGAGCCGAACTGATGGAGAAGAAAATACTACTCGCGTGTTGGCCTCTGGCGATTGCCGGTCTTGCCTTCGCCCAGAGCCAGTGGGTTCTCGACCAAAGCACTTTCACCTATCACATGTCTCACCCGCTGCATCAGACCGAGGGCGTGAGCCATGCGGCGCGCGGCAAGGGCACATGCCATGACGGACAATGCGACTTCCTGATCGCTGTGCCAGTGAGGTCGTTTGATTCCGGAGACAGTAACCGCGACATTCACATGGTCCAAGCCACCCGCGGCGCGCAGTTTCCCATGGTCATCGTACGTACCCGGTTGCCGGAATCGGAGTCCGGATCGGCAACCATCAACGCCGATCTGGACGTTCAATTTGCCGGCCAGACCACACAGTATAAGCAGGTCCCCTTCCAATTGGTGAAACAAGGGAATCAAACCAGGATTTCGGGGACAGTTCCGGCGACGTTGTCCGATTTCAAGATTGATCCGCCCTCGTTGCTGACCATGCCAGTGAAGAATGAGATTCCGGTTCGCGTCGAGATGACCTGGCATTCGCAATAAAAGCATGCCAAGGGCCAGCTGAAAGCCGCGATGAAGCGGTCTTCCCGCGAAGAGGCGTGCCCATTTTCAGATTGCTGTTGTAATCAGGCGACGGGTGAATGAGTGTAGTGGCAATTTATCGCCAACTGTGACGGCTCTGCTTCTTTTCTTCAGGTAGTCTTCATGTGCAACTCCTAACGTTGTCCTTGAAATTACTCAACATGTCTACTGGGGGATCGAATGCACTCTCGGAATATATCTGCTGCCTTACTGATCGCAGTGGTCTCGTTCACGCTTAGCGCACGCCTTGCCGCGCAGGGCACCTGGGCGGTCGAAAAGACCTTTCACATCGGCGGTGAGGGCGGCATGGACTATGTCACCCTGGACGCGAAAAATCACCGACTCTACGTTCCCAGAAGCACCCACACGATGGTGGTCGATGCCGATTCGGGGAAGATTCTCGCGGACATTCCCGGCCAGAAGCATAACCATGGAGTTGCGCTAGTTCCCGAGGTCGGACGAGGATTCATCAGCGACGGTGACGGCGCGGTGGTGATTTTCGATCTCAAGACGAATGCTGTCCTGGGAACGCTAGCCGCGCAGCCTGATGCTGACGGCATCATTTTCGACAAAGCCACCGGGCTGGTACTGGTCGTCTCAGGCGACAACGGAGTCCTGATGACGCTCAAGCCGGACGTCGATCCGAAGACAGGATCCATCGATGCTCCCATTGACTTGGGCGGCAAACCCGAGTTTCTTGCCTCCGACGGCGCCGGTAAGGTCTACATCAATTTGGAGGACAAGGACCAGGTCGCGGTGGTCGACATCAAAGCAAGGAAAGTTCTGGCGCACTGGCCGGTCGCTCCCGGTGGCTCACCCGTCGGGTTATCGATCGACACCGTGAAGCGGCGGCTTTTCATTGGATGTCGAAAGCCGCAGAAGCTGATTGTGATGAGCACTGATGACGGCAAGGTGCTCGCCGATCTGCCGATCGGCGCTGGCGTGGATGCTACGCGGTTCGACGGTCAACAGGCATTTGCGAGCTGCCGGGACGGCAAGCTTAACGTTGCCGGTGAGAGCGCGTCCGGCAAGTTCGAGATCGTGCAAACCGTGACTACTCCGATTGGCGCCAAAACGATGGACGTTGACCTGGCGAAGCACAAGGTGTACTTGCCCACAAGCGAGTTTGAGGAACAGAAACCGGGAGCAACCGGTCGTCCGGCAGCCAAGCCTGGGACGTTTATGATCGTCGTCGTGGGGCGACACTAACAGCCGAACGCAGTTTTCAGTCAGTTTCTCAGCAAGACCGTTATCGCGGCGCATGTAACGGCACGCCAATGACATAACTTTACATAGCGTAGGCCCAATTTTGCTCGTCTTAAGCTTGATCTAATGGGTGGGCCATCTATTAGAGTCTATCTATGCAAAGTATGTTGCATTCAGCTCCAGCCGGAAGCCTGAGGGCATCCGCAATGACTTGGTCACAAAGGCTCGGCGCCGGGTTGGTCTGCATGATGGCGCTGGGCGGTGTCATGTTCGCGCTTGCGCCGGCAGGCTCCGCGCAGGCCCAAACCATGGCACAAGCGTTGTCGCCTGGTTCGCCGGCACGATCGGTGGGAACCGTGAAGGCCATCGCCGGCAATGTGGTTACGTTGAGCACGGACGCAGGTTCGGAAGTCAATATTCTGCTTTCTCCATCCGCCGTCATGGTTCGTACGGCTCCGGGCCACAAGGATTTACAGGGCGCGACGCCGATCCAATTACAGGACGTGAAGGTTGGGGACCGAATGCTCGTCCGGGGCAAAGTTGCGGACGACGGCATGTCGATCGCAGCGGCATCGGGCGTGGTCATGAAGCAGGAAGATATCGCTCAAAAGCAGGATCAGGAGCGGGAAGACTGGAACAAGCGCGGACTCGGCGGGGTGGTGAAGTCGGTTGATGCGGCAGGCGGCG
>Ga0137407_10003553_pt1 | contig 10393 bp, 8 predicted proteins | sample CZOMad2_2_16fung_FD_108410 | JGI IMG/M metagenome (GOLD analysis project Ga0137407, IMG submission 108410) | Vadose zone soil fungal communities from Angelo Coast Range Reserve, California, USA - CZOMad2_2_16fungal (Illumina Assembly) | ecosystem: Environmental > Terrestrial > Soil > Vadose zone...
CGAAGGAATGCCCGAAGTGCCAGTCGAAGTACGTTTATTTTTTTGGCGAGGGCTCTGAGCATCTTGAAGAGAGATTACGCAAGGAATTTCCTGGAGCCCGCATCGCGCGGTTGGATCGCGATACGGCGCGAACCAAGCGCCAGTATCAGGAAACGCTCGGAGCGTTCGCCGGCGGGGCGCTCGACATTCTGGTCGGGACGCAAATGCTGGCGAAGGGCCACGATTTTCAGCGTGTGACACTGGTTGGTGTGATCAGCGCGGATTCATCGCTGCACCTGCCGGATTTTCGCGCGGCGGAACGGACGTTTCAGTTACTGACGCAGGTCGCGGGGCGCGCCGGGCGTGGCGAACTGGCAGGCCGAGTGCTTATCCAAACTTACTATCCGGAGCACTATGCGATTCAGGACGCGGTGCGCCAGGACTACGCGTCATTTTTCGAGCGCGAGATGCATTTCCGGAGAATGATGCAGTATCCGCCGTTTACGTCGCTGGCAAATGTGATTGTGCGGGCCACTAATTTGGAGAAAGCGATCGCGTGGTCGCAGCAGCTTTCCGAATATTTCTCGCCGCACGATGGGAAGGGCGCGCGAATTCTGGGACCGGCGACGGCGCCTCTGGCACGGTTGAAGAAGGAGCACCGGTTTCAGTTTTTGCTGAAGTCGCCGAGGCGCTCGGTGCTGACCAGGCTGCTGAGTGGGGCGATGGCTTACTGCGACGCGAAGGAAATCCCTCAGGCAGCGGTTTTGGTAGACATGGATCCACTCAGTCTTTTGTAGGACGACTCCTCAAATTCGCCTCTAATGTAAGAATCTGGCCGCCGATTTCCTCGTTTCTCGCGACTTCCATGATTGGTGATGCCCCCCACACCGGGTGTTTTTTGCATGAAGGTCAGAGCAAAGGACTTACAGAAAAAGCATTTTGTAAGGCTATGATTCTAAAGGGCCGGAAAACGGGTTTGTTGCGATTGGATGGCCGCCTGGCGTTCGTTTCGGGTTTTCTATTCGATGTGGTCACGCCACCGGCAGAATTTGGAGCCGCGATTGGAGAAATTTAGGTGGCACCAGATTCCCATTTTGGGACTGCGACTTGGTTGACGAAGGAGCACTACCAGGCCGCATAAATGTCACATAACAATTGGATTAGGATCGTTTCCTTGCAGGAGATAAGAGAAAGAGGAAGCTTACCGAGTGGCGTAAGTTTACCTAGTGATGAGTATACAGGAAGGTACCAAAATGTCAAGGGAAAAGTGGGCTAGTCGGTGGCTAGCTGCTTGGTCAGCGTTACGATTTGCAGGGCGTTTACCCTGGCGCGATTTACCGTCAGGCCCCAGTGGAGGTGGGGGCCGGTGACGCGACCTGTGGCGCCTACCTTGCCGAGCACCGCCCCGGTCTCAACCATGTCACCGGGCTTCACAGCGATCTCGGAGAAATGGCCGTAGAGGGTGTAGACGCCCCAGCCGTGATCGATCACCACGGTGTTCCCGGAGAAATACAGCGGCTCGGCGAGCACCACGCGGCCACGCTGCGTCGCGTGTACTGGCGTGCCCGTGGGCGCGGGAAAATCGACGCCGGTGTGCGGCGAACTTGCTTGCCCGTTCAGGACGCGGCGCTTCCCGAAATTCCCTCCGGTCTCGATGCCATCGAGCGGCACGCGAAACCGCCCAATCCAAAATTTTTCTGGTGTCACGGTGGCAAAAATTTCGCGCAGCTTCTTGCGGTCTTCTTCGGCTTTCGCGAGCTGCTCGGGATTGGGCTCCACGAAATTTGGCGCCACTTTCAAACGCTCGGTCGCAAACTTTCCGGCGCGAACGCTAATGTGAGCGACACAACTCACCGCGTCTCCGGCGGCGGATTTTCCGGAAACGGTCAGTTTATACTCGTTGGCTGCCAATTCCAGGTCGGCACCTAGCAGTGCGCGCCACAGAAATGTTGGCTTTGACGCATTCACCTGCCAAAACGGAAGCTCCTTCTCGGTCCACGTTCCAGCAACTCCCGCCAGAGGTTTGGTACTGCGCACTTCCGCCAGCAAGAGGCTTCCCTGGCCAGTGACTGGCGCGCTCAGCCGCAGTTCGACGCCTTGGCCACAGTCATTTTTAGTCCAAGTCGCAACGGCGGGCTTGCGGGGAGGGTGCTTCTTTGTCTGGTTGGCGCCCGCTTGAAGCGCGGTCGCAAATAGGATGGTGGCACATAGTGGCCCGTAGACCATGCTCCATCGTGCCGGAAACGTTCCGAATGAATTCGCGAATCGCATTTCGCCTCTTTGCTTCCACACAGCTTGGCGCGGGTTCGCGCGTTTGCAGGAGGTAGCTCCAGTTACAATTTTCTTACGCCTGCTTAAGGACTTTCTAAGCTCTCGTGCCCCGGCATTGCATTTGTGGGTATGCTGCGTCCTTGTAGGCCGCTTGCAGTACTCACTCCTCGTTACGGCTGCCGAGGCGCTCGTCCCCATATTCGTATGCCGACACTGATTTTATCGACGCTTGCTTTGTTTGGCTGTGCCTTCATGGTCTACGTGTTCTTTCACTGGCTGCGCGACGAACTAAACACCAAGCGTCCGCTGAAACGAAACCGCCAGTCGCATATCCGGGATCAGCGTCGCCCTAATGTAATTCGCAAGGCGTAGGGGTAGAGGCCGTAGAGGATTGCTGCCGAGCGATCGACCGACCGAGCCCTCGGGTTACGTTCCCATCGTCAATCGAAAAGCGCCCGCTTCGGAAAGCGGCCGCTACAAGTGCAGAGGAAAAATGGCGAGACAAAACGCGGAGCTATGTCTCCAGGCCGATTATGCGCATGAGGGCCAGAGCGTTGCTTTTGGTTACTACGCCTTCGCGGAGTTTGTAGTCGAAACGCATTTTACCGTCTTCGACTTGATCCTCGAAATGCACGTTGCGGATGGAGTTCCCCAACCCGGCGGTGATTTCTGTCAGCGCCAGATCGTGGGTGGTCACGATGCCTATGGCTTGGCGCTGCAGCAGGGCGCGGATCAGGCTTTCGGCTCCGATGCGGCGGTCTTTCGAGTTGGTGCCTTCGAGTAATTCGTCGAACAAGAAAAGTAGCGGGCGATGTTCCTGCACTAAACCATCCTTGGCCAAGGCGCCGTTGGCCGCCTTGCCATTCGCGAGGTCGAAGACGCGGCGGATGTGCAGAATCTCGGTGTAAAAGGTGGAACGGCCTTCCTGTAACGAATCGGTGCTGTGAATGCGGGTACCGATAGACAGCGGCGTCAACCGCAGCGATTTTGCGCGCACCGGTGCGCCAGCCATGGCCAGCACCGTGTTGATACCCACAACGCGGAGGAGTGTGCTTTTGCCGGACATATTCGAGCCACTTACCAGCAGGACGCAGGTTTGTTCATCGAGCTGCACGGAGTTCCGGACGCACTTGGCGGTAGCGATTAGGGGGTGGCCAAGCTCTTGGCCTTCGAAATGCGCCGCGGCATTCAGAGACTCAACAAACTGTGGGAAAGGATCGGCGGGATGCTCGTAGGAATAGGTGGCCAACGAGAGTAGAGCTTCGACCTCTCCTACGATTTCGATGCTGGCGCGCATGCGGGCGCCATGGCTTTGCCGCCAAGATTCGGCGGCGAAAGCTACTTGGATGGTGTACAGCAGCGGCACTTCGAACAGGTGCCCGAGCAAACTGTGGTGGGCGTCGATCCAGTACTCAATACGCGCGAGCTTGCGAATCAGGTGCGACGCCGGTTGGCCGTTGCGCTTGAGTTCCGCGGAGAACGCCTGCAATCGCGGCGAGGTGAAGGACTCCTGCTCGAGGCGCTGGAGGATGTCGGCAAAGAGCAGAAGGCCTTCGGCGTTGCACGAAATCCCCTCGACAACGTGGTCGGCGCGGCGCCGCAATGCGCGCCGGAAGAAAACCTCGGCCAGCAGGATGATGAGAACGGGCCAATACACGAAAGTGGCGAAATAAAATAAGGCCCCCGCGACTACGGCAAGAGCTAGGGCGATCGCCTCGATGCGCGACGCAGTCCCCGGCATGACGCGTTTGGCCTCCGCCCATCCCATCAGCGATTCTGGATTCAATCGCGCGCGCAATTCGTCCCCAGTCACCGCCAAATCCCGGTGCAGGTCCAACTTCTGGCGTAGCTCCGCCACTAAGCCTTGGCGTTCCAAAATGGTTGTCTTCGATGAGGGCGAGCACATCCATTTTGCGAGCTGGTTTTCGCCCATGGGCAGCCGCGCCGTAGAGAGCAGCTCGAACAGACAGCCACGGCCAAACAGGTCAAGGTCGTCGGCGTAAACGTGCTCGGTGTCGCGAAAGCGGTCTCCGGTCTGTCCTGTGCCAGCCCAGCGGTCTTCGATACGCGCGATGCCGCGCCGGTAGAACGCCGCCGCGGATTCGGCTCGCGACCGCGCGCGCAAGGCGCGGTCGTGCGAAAACGCCAGCGCCAGATAGATCGCGACGGGAAACAGCACCCAATACCAAGGCAGCGCATCCTTATGAAGACAAAACCAGGCGAGCACCAGGCCGACTATGACGACGGCTAGTTTGAAATTGCCGATTTGAATGTGGAGACGGTTCTTTGCGGCAACAATTTGGAGGTAAGTGTCCAGCCGCTTGGTGTATTCGCCGTGTGGATCGGACACGCTGCCTCTTCCGAAAAAGCTGCGCGACCAGTCTACTCTTCGCCGATGTCTTCGTGCCACACGGCGGAGTTCGCAGCGATGTAATTGGCCAATAGTTCGACGCACTCCTGGGAATGCAGATCGATCACTTGAATACCATTTTCCAGCAGCCAGTCGATGCCCCCGCGGAAATTCACGGATTCGCCGACAACCACCGTGCCGATGCCGAATTGCCGCACGAGCCCGCTGCAATACCAGCAGGGCGCGAGGGTGGTCACCATGATTTTGTCGCGATAAGTACGCTGCCGGCCAGCCTTGCGAAACGCGTCGGTCTCCCCGTGGATCGACGGATCGTTTTCCTGCACTCTCCGATTGTGTCCCCGCCCCAAGAGTGTGCCGTCCCGTCCAAACAGCGCCGCCCCAATGGGGATGCCGCCTTCGGCCAAACCCAGGCGTGCCTCTTCGATTGCGAGCCGCAGCATGTCGGAGTAGGCGTTCAGTGAAAGGCTAGAATCGCGCACGATTGGCATCTCGAATGGCCATCGGGAGTATACCTGCCGGAGAGCGGATGGAGGCAAGATCGATTGGGTAGCATCGACCACGGTCCGTGGGGCGGCAGCCACATGCGGAGGTTAAGCCTATGACGTAAGGCCTTTATAATCATAGCTTTAATGATGGCTAACCACCTGCACCTACTCTCGGGGAGGGCGAACTCCGGAGGCGGCGATGATCCGATGGGATGCGAGCGTACTGTTGATTTTGGTGGGCTGTGGCTTTGGCTCAATTGGGTGCTCTAGTAAGGCGGCGTTGCCGGTGAAAAAGGCGCCAGATGCGGCATCACCAAATGGGACGACGCCGAGTCGGCGGCCGGAACGGGTGGCTAAACCGGCGGCGCGGGAATTGGCGTTTTCTGTTTATTCGAATCCGGACTACGGCGTCGCCTTCCGGTACCCTAGGAATTTTGCTCTGGAAGAGACTGTGGGCGGCCATAACTCCGGAATTCGCAGCCAAGAGGAATTCGAGATTGAAGAGCCTGGCGCGATCTTGGTGGCTACACTGGTCCTGCCGGATGACGCGTATCCCAACACCACATTTGCGGGCGGGTCACTGCAGTTTGCGGTGAATCGTTACTTGACTGCGGGGAGTTGCCGGCAGAGTTTGCTTTCGCGATTGGGCGATTCGAACGGGCGTAGCGGCGCGGCTGTCATTCAGGGGGTGGACTTTGCTTGGGTGGACAATGATGCGGGAGACGCCAGCACCGAATTTTTCGAGCGGGATTACGCAGGCTTCACGAACGGAGCGTGCTATGAGTTCTTCCTTCGCGTTGGCGTCGGGGCTGCCGATGATTCGGATACGCGCCCTCCCGACGAGAAGAAGATTCTGGGACATTTGGAGAAGATCGTGTCGAGTCTCCAGTTCGAATCGCAGGCCGTTTCCGCGCTTGACGGGCCAGCGTCCCCACGAGGTACCCGCAGAAAGCGATAGAGCGATATTAGCCCTAGGCGGCGACGGTCGTCTCAGCGCGAGCGTTGCAGTTACAGCATGGCGGTGGATTGAAGGCTTGTTGCTTTCGGGCAGGAAAGTTAGTCTGGACTTAGAGTTGTAGTGGCCTTAAGCCGGTTTGACTCCCCCCTTCCGTCAAACCCTTCCCTCGAACGCTTGGGTGAAGGTGTCCCATTCACGATGTCTGAAGATTCCCTATTGGCCAAAAGCCGGGCCGCGGCAGTGACAGCACAGGAGCGCCGCACCGACGCTCGTTACCCATTCAGTGCAACCGCCGAGGCGGTGCACCTGCAGGCCGACACGCGGCTAAACGGCCGAATCAGTGACCTGAGCCGGGGCGGATGCTACGTCGACACGATCAATCCGTTTCCGGTGGGCGCTGACGTGAAGATCCGCATCGTGCAGGGCAGTATGTCGTTTCTCGCCGACGGGCGGGTGACGTATGCGGCGTCGGGAATGGGAATGGGGCTGGCGTTCACGAAGATTGAGCCGGAGCGCATGCAGGTACTGGAGCAATGGCTCAAGGAGTTGCGCGGAGAGTCATCACGCGAAGCCACGGCTCTGGAAGAAGACGCTGTAGCACACAACGACACCGCTCCGGGCAACGAACCAAAATATGTGTTGAACGAGCTGATTTTGACACTGATCCGGAAGCGGGTGTTGTCGGAAAGCGAAGGAAACGTTTTGTTGAAGAGGTTGATGCATTGATCGAATCCGATATCGATGCCTGACTCAACATCTAGTTGGAGTTCGACGATGCTTGCCTACAAGTTGGTGGAGTCGAAGGGCTTCGGAAATAGGTCGCGCATTTGCAGGATTTCAATTTTGCCTTTTAGGTTAGAGAGAATTACCGGGATGTCACCACAGAATTCCCAAATGAGCTGGCGGCAGGCGCCACACGGAGGAGTAAGCGTGTCGGTATCGGTGACCACCGAGATAGCGTCGAAACCTCGCTCGCCTTCGCTGATGGCCTTAAAAATGGCCGTGCGTTCCGCGCAAATCGTCAGGCCGTAGGTGGCGTTCTCGATGTTGCAGCCGCCAAATATGCGGCCCGAGGTGGCGCGAAGCGCGGCTCCGACGCGGAAATTGGAGTAGGGTGCGTGCGCGTTTTCGCGCGTTTGTTTGGCAATGATGATCAGCTGGTCATGGTCGGTCATATTCCGTGTCCTTACTCTGTATGCGGGTGATGGAATGTGGATCCATCTCCGACTCCTCGCAAAAAGTGCGCGCTCCCCTTCGCAACGCATGGTGCTCGTAAAATCGCCGCTACAACGAATGCGCGATGCGGGGGATTACGGCTCGGAGGAGCGCGATGAAATCATTCTTTACCCGGGCGCCGGTTGCAAAGACTTCTTCGGCCGTGAGTGGCGCGCCGGTCACACCGGCGGCCATATTCGTTACGCAGGAGATGCCGAGCACGCGGATATTGCTGTGACGTGCCGCGATAACTTCCGGCACAGTCGACATGCCGACGAGATCGGCGCCGAGAGCGCGGAACGAATGGATTTCGGCGGGCGTTTCGTAATTGGGCCCGGCTAGGGCGAGATAGACGCCTTCATGAAGATTGAGCTTTAGTTTTTTTCCTTCTTCCGCGACGAAGCGGCGGAATTCAGGGTCGTACGCATGAGTCATGTCCGGGAAGCGCGGCCCGAAGCGGTCGTCGTTGGGTCCGATGAGCGGGTTTGCGCCTTGGAGATTGATGTGATCACGGAGAGCAACCAGCGCTCCTTCGGAATACTGCAAATTAATACCACCAGCGGCATTGGTCAGGATCACGGCTTTGATGCCCATTCGTGCGAAAACACGAATAGGAAACGCGACTTCTTTGGCAGCGTAGCCTTCGTAGAGATGCACGCGGCCTTGCATTCCTGCGACGGCAACGTCCCCGACGTTTCCGACAACCAGCTGTCCAGCGTGCCCGATGGCGGTCGATTGCGGAAAGTGCGGAATCTTCTTGTATGGGATTTCCGTCGGGCCACCAAATTCATCGGCAAACGCGCCCAGGCCGGAACCCAAAACCAGAGCGATGCGGGGACGGAGTTTGGTTTTACCCAAAATAAACTTGGCGGCGCGCGTGGCGCGGGAGAATTCAGCGATGGTGATCTTGGCAGGCACGTTGGAAGTAATTTAGCTCAAGAAGCGGAGAGGAGAAAGTAGTTGCGCGGAAATTGGTTGGCAAGACGCCATGGTTGAGGTTCTTCGGGCATCCTCGTCGGATGCTCCTCAGAATGACAATCTCAGTCGGCGAATTTTTCACGTAAAGATGCCGACGATGGAGGCGGAAATCAAGTTGGCCATCGTGCCGGCCAGCATGGCGCGGATGCCGAATTTAGCGAGCTGATCGCGCTGCTCAGGAGCGAGCGCGCCGATGCCGCCGATCTGGATGCCAATCGAGCTGAAGTTAGCAAAGCCACAGAGAGCGAAGGTTGCGATCGTGAAGCTGCGCGGATCGAGCGAGGCTTTCATGGTGCCCAGTTGCGCGAACGCGACGAATTCGTTCAGCACCATCCGGGTCCCGAGCAAATTGCCGATGGTGCTGGCATCGCGCCACGGAACCCCGATCAGCCAGGCCACCGGCGAAAAGATCCAACCAAGCACTTCCTGTAAGTTGTAAGGGAACCAGCCGATGTGGAGATGCACCCAACCCATCATGGCGTTGAGTAGAGCGAGCAGCGCGAGAAAAACGATCAACATCGCGCCCACGTTCAAGGCCAGATGCAAGCCGTCCACGGTGCCGCGCGCGATAGCGCCAAGAACATTCGACTCTTTTTCCGTCGCGGGCATCTGCACATGGCCGGCGGTCAGCGGCTGCTCGGTCTCCGGAACCAGCATCTTGGCCATCAACAGCGTCCCAGGGGCGGTCATGATCACCGCGGTGAGCAGGCTCTTCGCGTCGGCGCCCCCCACGCGAATGTAAGCGGCCATCATGCCGCCGGAAATGTGGGCCATGCCGCTGGTCATTACCGTCATCAGCTCAGATTTGGTGAGTTTCGGCAGAAACGGGCGAATCGTGAGCGGAGCTTCGGTCTGCCCCATGAAAATGCTCGCGGCCACGTTAAGCGATTCCGCCCCGCTTGCGCCCATAATCACCGTCATGACCCATGCAGCAGCGCGAATAACGACCTGCATCACGCCAATGTGATAGAGCACCGCGAAAAAGGCCGCGATGAAAATGATTGTGGGTAATACCTGAAAAGCGAAAATCAACCCCAAAGAGGAATCGGACTTCCCAAGTTCGCCGAACACAAAAGCAGAACCGACATAAGAAAAATCGAGCAGGCGTTTTGCTCCATTGCCCAGAAACTGGAAAAGCACTTGGCCGGAAGGCACGCGCAGAACGAAGAGACCCAGGGCGAGTTGCAGTCCAAGACCCCAAGCAACGGTCTTCAGCTTGATCGCCCGGCGATCGGTAGAAAACAGGTAGGCCAGCCCCAGAATCACGGCAATGCCCAGCACGCCGGTTAAACGTCCCATGCGGTTTGCCTCTTTCCCTTCACACGCCGAGCCTGCCACCCGAACATTTCAGTCCACCACTTACGCGCCGATAATGCGGCGGATGAGCGGTCGCTTCTCTCGCGGTGCTTCGGGCGCAATCATATAACTCGCCCCCACCATGATTTTTGCTTCTACGAGCTTGGCATCGGCATTGTAGTGGATGGTCGCCAGCGATTCGCCCTTTCTCACCGGGTCGCCGACGCGCTTGTGAAATTCCAACGCTACGCCAGGATCAATTGTGTCTTCTTTCTTCTCTCGTCCTCCGCCGAGCATGGCCAGCGCTGTGCCGAAGTGTTCGCAGTTTGTCCCACTGATGTAGCCGTCGCTTTCGCTCGGGACCTCCACACGGGAACGCGCTGCGGGCAGACGCTGCGGCTCGTCAATGACCCGCGGGTCGCCCTCTTGGAGCTTAATCCCCTGTCGGAATCTTTCGCGAGCTTCGCCGCTCGCAATCATCGTCTCAGCCAGCCGGCGGCCTTCATCGAGTGACTTACAGCGCTCACCGAGATAAAACATCCACGCCGACAGCTCGATGCTCAAATCGCGAAGATCGGCTGGCCCCCGGCCATTCAATACATCAATGCACTCGACGATTTCAGACGAATGCCCAGCGGCTCGGCCAAGCGGCTGGTCCATATCGGTGATAAGCGCGACCACCTTTTTGCCCATGCGCTTCCCAGTGTCCACCATGATCTCCGCCAGGCGAATCGCGTCCTCTTCGCGCTTCATAAATGCGCCAGATCCGGTCTTGACGTCGAGGACAAGTGCATCAATCCCTTCCGCAAGTTTCTTGCTCATGATGGACGCGCAAATCAA